>Ga0335069_10005982_pt1 | contig 17796 bp, 14 predicted proteins | sample Lox_Sample_11_FD_206714 | JGI IMG/M metagenome (GOLD analysis project Ga0335069, IMG submission 206714) | Soil microbial communities from Loxahatchee National Wildlife Refuge, Florida, United States - Lox_Sample_1.1 | ecosystem: Environmental > Terrestrial > Soil > Wetlands | place: USA... | reverse complement strand
ATAGCCGTTGAAGTTCAGCGCCGGCAGTTCGTTGGTGGAGTTCTGCACGGTGATGTCCAGCTCGAAGAGGTACTCCGAGCGGTAGAACTGGTAGGACTTGTGCAGCGTGAACGGCACACCGCTGGGGGCCAGGAACGTCCGCGAGAAGTCGAAGGTGGTGAGATCCCCGTCGCTGGATTCCTTGAGGGCAAAGGGCACCGTGAGCTGGCTGGCCGTGTAGTCGCCAAAAGACAGCGCGAACGGTATCTCGTTGGGTGTGCCGCTGGCGGGCGTCAGCAGCATCTCCACCGGTGACCCGTCCAGGTTGGAAAACTTCTTGAGCTTCACCGAGGCGAGCGTTCCGCCGTCCGCGTTGAACGTGAGGGTGTACAGGTCCGTCTCGCGCGTGATCGTGGCGGGCTGGGACGCCGGCGGCGCCGAATCGGGAAGCGCGACGGCCTGCCCGGCAACCGGCACGACCCCGAGCGGGCCCGGCTTGGCCGTGGATGCCGCGGCGGCCGTGCCGCCGCCGGGCGTTCCCTGGGGCTGTACCTGCGGCTGGGTCGCCGCGGGGGTCTGCGGCTGCGCGGGCGCCGGCGCGGCGGCGGCCGTGGTCGGGGCCTTCCTGGGCGGAGAGATGATCGGCGTCAGGATCATTCCCGCGACGATGATCACCACCGAGACCACAACGGCCAGGAGCGTTCTTCTGTCCATAAACCCTCTTTGAATCCTTCTTTGCTGCTTCAGGGAACCGGGTCGTAGCCGCCCTCGTGGAACGGGTGGCACCGCAGGAGCCTTCTCGCGGCCAGGTACGACCCCTTGAAAAAGCCGTGCTTCAGCAGGGCTTCCTTGGCGTACTGCGAGCAGGTCGGCACGTAGCGGCACGCCGGTGGCAGCCCCGGGGAGATGACCTGCTGGTAGATGGTGATGAGGAACGCGGCGACGTATTTCACCGGGATTGCTGCCCGCCGCGCAGTCCCGCGCGGGAGAGGAGGAGCCTCACGGACGCGAGCCGGTCCGCGTAGTCCGCGCCGAAGCGGACCACGAGAAACACCAGGTCGTTGCCCGCCGAGATTGTTTCCTTGAGGGATCGATACGCTTCGCGCGTGATCCGCTTCTCCCGGTTGCGACGAACCGCGCCCCCGCACCCCCGGGCAACGACGACTGCAAACCGGTTGGCCTGGCCGCCGTTGCTCCGATACAGGAGCTTCATCCCGCGGCCTTCCACACGCGTGGCCGTGGAAAAAAGCTCCCGGATGTCCCTGTTCCTGCGGAGCCGGTCCTGCCTAGTAAGGCTTCTTCTCATCCGAGACCGTGAGCTTCAGGCGTCCCTTGGCGCGTCTTCGCTTAAGGACCAGCCGTCCGCCCTTGGTAGCCATGCGGGCTCGGAAGCCGAACTTTCTCGTTCGCTTGGTCTTGCTTGGCTGATAGGTCCGTTTCATCTGGAAAGTGCTCCTTGCTATCCCTGACGAGCAGGTGTTCTTTTCTAAGGTTAGAGGGTCAATATAGATTGGATACCTACCCCTGTCAATCATAGGCAGCCTATGCGCGGGGCTGGCGAGCGCCCGCGGCTGCGAGCCGGGTCCCAGATTCGCCGCCGGGCGGCGCCGGCCCCTACCTCGGTCCCAGCACGACCCGCATTCCCTGGACGGCCGCTTCCGGGGCGGACTTTCGGGCGGCCGAAAGAATCCGGTCCTGTCGCATCCGGGCCACCTGGATCCACCCGGGGTGGTCCACTTCCACCACCAGGATCCCGGCCCTGACGTCCGCCAGCCGCGAGTGCGCGGCCAGTCCTTCCCCCGCGATCTGGGGCCAGCCGGCGAAGAGCGGCTGCCAGGGGCTCGCGGCGAGCCAGCCCCGCGCGCGAAGGTACTCCTTCAACAGGTCTCCCACCTTCCTCACAGCAGCTCCCCGTGTCGGCGGAAATCCCCCGCCTCCACCTCCAGGACGAGGGTATCGTCCGTCCGCGACGCCTGCCAGCTCTCGTCCGGGAGGTAGGTGAAAAACACCTGTTCGCAGGAGGGAAACCGCTGCAGGAACGCGGAGCGGCGCGCGGGGTCCAGCTCGAGCAGGACGTCGTCCACCAGCAGGATCGGCTTGCGGCCCGTTCGGGCGGCGAGAAAGCGTGCCTGCGCCACCCGGAGGGCAAGCGCACACAGGCGCAGCTGTCCCGTGGACGCGAACGGAGGATAGTCTCTCCCGTCACGTACGTAGCGCACGACGTCGCGGTGCGGGCCCGAAGTCGTGATCCCCATCACGCGATCGCGCTGGCGCCGTCCCGAGAGGCGAGCGGTGACCTCTTCCGTGGAACACAGCCCCTCCCAGGAAGGGGCGAACGCGATGTGCACGTCCTGGGTCCCGCCGGACACCTCCGAGAGCAGCCCGGAGAACTGCGAATCGAACTCCTGCACCAGCGCAGAGCGTTTCTGCTGGAGGTACAGGCCGTGCACGGCGAGCTGGGCGTCGTACACGTCCAGGAGGTCGTCGCGCTCCTCCCTCAGGCAGAGGTTGCGAGCCTTGAGGACCTGGCGATAGCTGCGGAGTGCGTCCAGGTAGCCGGTGTCGGAGACCGCGAGAGTCTGGTCGCAGAACCGGCGGCGATCTTCCGGTGAACCGGCAATCAGCGCCATGTCTTCCTGGACCAGGCAGAGGCACAGCACCTCGGCAAGCAGCCCACGGCGATCCGCGAGCGGTTTGTCATCCACCCGCATCTCTTTGCGCCGTCCTTCTCCGAACTGCAGGCTGAAGGTCCGCGGCTCTCCAGAGGCGCCGCGATACGAGGCAAAGAGGCCGGTCGCCTGGCCGGGATCCCGGGCAAGGGCGGCCTCCCGCTTCTCTCGGAACGAGGATCCCAGGCACAGGAGATGGACCGCTTCCAGCAGGTTGGTCTTTCCCTGGCCATTGGGGCCGACCAGGAAGACCGCCCGGGCGCCGACAGAAAGCTCGCGGTCCTTCAGGTTTCGGAAGTTGAAGAACCGAAGTCTCTCGAACGGCATCTCAGGCCCGTGTCCCCCGGAGCGCTCCTGGACCGGCGACGTGATCGGGGGAGCTGGCCCCCGGCGCGGGAGCCGCCCCCGCCATTATCGCCATCAATCCAGCTGCATGGGCATGATGATGTTCGTGTACCCCTCGTCGGGAGTCGGTTTCAGCGTGATGGCCTTGTTCACGTCGCTGAACTCCATGATCACAGAGGCGCTGGAGATCTCCCGAAGCGGCTCGCTCATGTACATGCAGTTCACGGCGAACTGCATCTGGGGTCCGCCGTATTCGCAGGGAACTTCCTCGGTGGCCACGCCGAGCTCGCTTTCCTTGGACATGATGGTAAGTGTGCCATCGGACAGGGCGAAGACCACCTTGCGGGACTTCTGCTCGACCAGCAGGGACACGCGTCGCAGGGCGTCCTCCAGGGCCTTCTTTTCCACCGAGGCGCGGTACTTCTGGGAGTCCGGGATCACGCGCCGATAGTCGGGGAACTGCCCGTCGATGAGGTTGGAGGACAAGCGGGTGGCCCCGAGGCGGATGAACACGTTCTTGTCCGTGAGGGCCAGGGAAAGCGAGCCTTCCCCGGCCGAGAGTCGGCGCACGATGGTGAGAATCTTCGGGGGAAGAATGATCCCTTTCAGGTTTTCCATGCGGACGGGGATCTTGCGGGAAATGAATGCCAGGCGCCTTCCATCCGTTGCCACCATGACCAGGCTGTCATCCCGTTTCTCCAGGAAGATCCCGTTCATGAAGTAGCGCGTCTCGTCGTCCGAGACCGCGAACAGCGTGCGGGAGACCATCTCGATGAAGTCCTTCTGGGGAAAATCGAAGTAAAGGTTGTCCGAGGCACGGGCCAGCTCGGGGTACTTGTCGGAGGGAATACAGCGCAACTGGAAGTCCACTTTCTTGGACAGCGGACGGATGCGGAGCATGGTCGGGTCGGTCTGCTCGAGCTCCACCTCGCCCTCCGGGAGGGATCGGAGGATGTTCAGGAGCTTGTCGCAGAATGCCGTGGTGGTCCCTTCCTGCGCGATCTCCACCGGAAGGCTCGTCTCGAACCCGACCTTCAGGTCGGTTGCCTGGAGCTTCAGCTCACCCTTTCCCACGGTGAGGAGCACATTGGACAGGATCGACAGGGAGTTCTTGGACGATATGACCTCCTGCGCGACAGAGACTTCCTTGAGGATGTCATCGCGAGAGCAGGTGAACTTCATCTTCCCCTCCTTCTTATCTATCTTGAAAGTAAATCTAGAATAGTAATGCCGGTAGTAAGCACGCCGGATATGTGCATAACCGGCTCAACTTGTTTCGAACCAAGGAAATGCATCAAAGAACAACTCGTGTCGATTCTCCCCCGGCTGTCCACTTGTGAACCGTGAGGAATCGCTGGGTGGTCACTTCGCACAATGCGCGCTCTTCTGTCAACAGAGAATCGCACAGGTTTCCGCGCACGGCAAGCTTGGTTGCCCACAGGATTCTCACAGGCCTTTCGCGCGGGTGGACGCGCGGCGGTACTGAGGCTCCCGGCTATGCATTGTTCTCCTTGATGCGCTTCAGGAGCGTCTGCAGGGTGGGCTCGATGTTGGGGTCCAGTTTCATTCGGTCTTCGATCTTCTGGCATGCATGCATGACCGTGGTGTGGTCACGGCCGCCGAACTCCACACCCACCTCCGTGGTGGAGTACTCGGTGAGCTCCCGCGAGAGGTACATGGCCACCTGCCGCGGGAAGGCTACCGCCTTGGTGCGCCGCTTGCCCCGGAGGTCCTTGTACGAGAGGCCGAAGTACTCCGAGACGATCTTCTGGATCAGCTCGATGGTGATGTTCTTCTGGCTGGGCTGGGCGAAGAAGTCCTTGAGCTGCTGCTTGGCAATGTCCAGCGTGATGTGCTTGTTGACCAGCTCCGCGTAAGCGATCAGCTTGGTGAGCGCCTTCTCGAGGTCTCGGACGTTCGTGTTGATGTTGCGGCAGATCAGTTCCACCACCTCGTCGGGCATCTTCACCTTTTTCTCCTCCACCTTGCGATTGAGGATGGCGATGCGCGTCTCGTAGTTGGGCGGCTGCAGGTCCACGTTCAGCCCGCGCTCGAACCGGCTCCTGAGGCGGTCCGACAGGCTCCTGATTTCCGCCACGGGACGGTCGGAGGTGAACACCATCTGCTTGTTGGCGTCGTAGAGGGCGTTGAAGGTGTGGAACAGCTCCTCCTGGGTTCCCTCCTTGCCCTCGAGGAACTGGATGTCGTCGATCAGGAGGACGTCCACCATGCGGTACTTGTTCTTGAACTGGTGGCCGGTCTTTTTCTGGATCGAGAGGATGAACTCGTTTGCGAAGGTCTCCACGGTGACGTATGCGACCTTCAGCTCGGGGAACTCACGGTAGACCGAGTTGCCGATTGCCTGCACGAGGTGCGTCTTGCCCAGGCCTACCCCGCCGTAAATCAGGCAGGGGTTGTATCCCGTACCGGGGTTGCGGGAGATCGCGAGGGCCGCGTTGGCCGCGAAGGAGTTGGACTCCCCGATGATGAAGCGCTCGAAGGTGTACTCCTTGTTGAGCTGCGGGTGCTGGCGCTTGCGGGTGACGATCTCCTCGGCTTTCTGGGCCTTGGAAGGTTCGTCGTGGGCAGGCTTGGAAGATCCCTTCTTTTGTACGGAAAACTTCACCGTCATGTCGTGGCCGGCAAGCTCGCCCAGCTTCTCCTCCATCCGGGCCTGGTATCGCTGCGAGACCTGGTCCTTGACGAACGAGGAGGGAACGGAAACCGTGACCTGGGATTCGCCGCTGGCCGAGTACTCTACTGCCTTCAGCCAGGTGGCAAACTCCTGCTCGGGCAGGTCTTCCCTGAGGTCCTTCATCACCTGCTTCCAGAAGGACTCGTAGCTTTTCTTTCCGGACTCCACGGGCTTTTCCCCTTCTTATCGCCAATCTATCCACAACTTGTCTACATTCCCCTTGCCGCGATGCGCGCAGGGTTTCTTGTCGCGCACAAGCAGGCGGATCCGCCTCGCTCCCCCGGCCGGGACGACCGGCTTCTAATTATTTCTTCCACAATCTTTTAGGAGGCGGACCCCCGAGAGCACCAGTCTCCTTGTATCACAACGATCGTTCCAGAACCGGCCTGCAATCGCGGCAGAAATCCGCTGACCCTATCCACAGCTTATTCACACCGCTCAAGAGCGCCGAGTCTAAACGACGGCGAACCACATGGCAAGTGCGTGCGCGGCTTCCCACGGTCCAGAAAACGCCCACGGAATTCTCCAATTCCAGATGCTGACGAGAAATGCAAACGATCCCTGGTCGGTCAATCGGGTTGATTTTTTCACTTTTTCTTCGTATGGTGATGAGGAGCCCACAACCAAATTCCATGCCAGAGACCTACAGCGCGCACAACATACAAGTTCTCAAGGGTCTGGAGCACGTCCGCAAAAGGCCGAGCATGTACATCGGCTCCACCAGCCTGGACGGACTGCACCACCTCGTGTTCGAAATCGTGGACAATTCCATTGATGAAGCCCTCGTGGGCTTCTGCACCAGCATCTCCGTCCAGTTGCTGAAGGGCAACGTGGTCCTGGTGGAAGATGACGGGCGGGGGATCCCCGTGGACGTCCATCCCACGGAGAAGGTCAGTGCCCTGGAAGTCGTCATGACCAAGCTGAACGCCGGCGGAAAGTTCGACAAGAACACCTACAAGGTGTCCGGCGGGCTGCACGGCGTGGGCGCCTCCGTGGTGAACGCCCTGTCGGAGTGGTGCGAGGTGGAGGTGCACCGGGACGGGAAGATCCACTTCCAGCGGTATCTCCGCGGCGTCCCGGAGAAGCCCGTGCAGGTCACGGGGGACACCACTCGCCACGGAACCGTGACACGCTTCAAGCCGGACAAGCAGATCTTCGAGGACGTGGAGTTCAGCTTCGACGTGCTGTCCAACCGGCTGCGCGAGCTGGCGTTTCTCACCAAGGGCATCCACATTGCCGTCTCCGACGAGCGGTCGGTCCCGCGCAGGAGCCATATCTTCCACTTCGACGGCGGGGTGAAGTCCTTCATCGAGTTCCTCAACAAGAACCGAGAGCTCATCCACCTGGAACCCGTGTACTTCGACAACGAACGGGATCACATGCGCATCGAGGTCGGTCTCCAGTACAACGACGGGTACAACGAGACGATCTTCACGTTCGCCAACAACATCAACACGCGGGAGGGCGGGACGCACCTCATCGGCTTCAAGAGCGCGCTCACCCGCTGTCTCAACGACTACCTGAAAAAGCTGAACCTCTCCAAGAAGCTGGAGGAGAACCTGAGCGGGGAGGACGTGCGGGAAGGGCTCACCGCCGTCATCTCGGTCAAGGTACCCGAACCCCAGTTCGAAGGGCAGACCAAGGCGCGCCTGGGCAACTCGGACGTCAAGGGAGTAGTGGAGAGTCTCACCTACGATCGGCTCTCGTTGTTCTTCGACGAGAACCCGGACGTGGTTCGCAAGATCCTGGACAAGTCCATCATGGCTGCCAAGGCCCGTGAGGCGGCCCGCAAGGCGCGCGAGCTCACGCGCAAGAAGGGCCTCCTGGAAAACTCTGGCCTCCCCGGGAAGCTGGCGGACTGCTCCGAGTCGGACCCGGACAAGTGCGAGCTTTACATCGTGGAGGGAGATTCCGCCGGCGGCAGCGCCAAGCAGGGGAGGGATCGGGCGTTCCAGGCCATCCTTCCGCTGTGGGGCAAGATGCTCAACGTGGAGAAGACGCGCATCGACAAGGTGCTCACCAACGACAAGCTGTTCCCCATCATCTCCGCCCTGGGGACCGGGGTGGGCACCCAGTTCGACCTCTCCAAGCTGCGCTACGGGAAGATCATCATCATGGCGGACGCCGACGTGGACGGCTCCCATATCCGCACGCTGCTCCTCACGTTCTTCTTCCGCTACATGAAGGACCTGCTGGAGCATGGCCACGTGTATATCGCCATGCCGCCGCTGTACAAGATCGAGCACGCCCGGCAGATCATCTACGCCTACAACGACGAGGAAAAGGACTCGGTGCTCAAGCGGCTGGGCAAGACCGAGGAGGACGTGGCCATCCAGCGGTACAAGGGCCTCGGGGAAATGAACCCCGAGCAGCTGTGGGAGACCACCATGAACCCCGAGCTTCGCTCGATCATCCACGTCAAGCTGGATGACGCGGTGGAGGCCGAAGAGATCTTCACCACGCTGATGGGGGAAAATGTCGAACCCCGCAGAAAGTTCATAGAAGACAACGCGCTGGCGGTAACCAACCTGGACGTGTAGCGCCTGCAGGGGCGGCACGCGTCCGTGCGCCTTGCCGGTGGCTCATGCCCCGCTGACCGCCGCAGCACCAGGGAGACCGTACCGTGGCTGACGTGAAATCCCGCACCATTTCCCTTCCCATCGAGGAAGAGGTGAAGACGTCGTATCTCAACTACGCGATGTCGGTCATCGTTTCCCGCGCGCTTCCGGACGTTCGGGACGGGTTGAAGCCGGTGCATCGCCGCATCCTGTTCGGCATGAACGAGATGGGGCTGCGCTCCGACCGTCCGTACAAGAAGTGCGCGCGCATTACCGGTGACGTGCTGGGGAAGTATCACCCCCACGGCGACTTGGCCATCTATGATTCCCTTGTCCGCCTGGCGCAGGAGTTCAACATGCGCTACCCGGTGGTGGACGGCCAGGGCAACTTCGGCTCCATAGACGGCGATCCCCCCGCCGCGGTGAGGTACACCGAGGCCCGCATGAACCGGATCGCGGAGGAGATGCTCCGCGACATCGACAAGGACACGGTGAACTTCGGGCCCAACTACGACGGGACGCAGCAGGAGCCGCTCGTGCTTCCGGCGGCATTCCCGTTCCTGCTGGCCAACGGATCCAGCGGCATCGCGGTAGGCATGGCCACCAACATCCCGCCACAGAACCTCCGGGAGGTGTGCGGGGCCATCGTGAAGCTGATCGAGACGCCGAACGCCTCCGCGGAGGACCTCATGAGGATCGTCCGCGGACCGGACTTCCCCACCGGCGGCATCATCCTGGGCCGCAAGGGGATCCGGGATGCGTACCTCACCGGGCGTGGGAAAGTCATTGTCCGCGCCCGCGTGACGGTGGAGAGCTCCAGCCAGGGCCGGGATTCCATCATTGTGACCGAGATCCCCTACCAGGTGAACAAGTCGGCGCTGATCGTACGCATCGCGGACCTCGTCAAGGAGAAGAAGATCGACGGGATCGTGGACCTCAACGACGAGTCCGACCGTCACGGGATGAGGATCGTCATCGACCTGCGCAAGGGCGTCTCGCCCAAGGTCATCCTGAACCAGCTTTTCGCACACACGCAGCTGCAGACCGCCTTCGGAGTGAACAGCCTCGCGCTGGTGAAGGGTCTGCCGAAGACGCTCTCGCTCAAGGAAATGGTCCAGCTCTTCATCGAGCACCGCAAGGAGGTGGTGACCCGCCGGACCCGTTATGACCTTGCCAAGGCCGAGGAGCGTGCCCACATCCTGCAGGGCCTGAAGATCGCGCTGGAGAACATCGACGAGGTCATCGCCATCATCAAGAAATCCCAGAACGCCGAGGCGGCGCGGCAGAACCTGATCGCGCGCTTCGCGTTCTCGGAAAAGCAGGCCCAGGCCATCCTGGACATGCGGCTGCAGCGCCTGACCAGCCTCGAGGTCCAGAAGATCATTGATGAGCTGAACGAGGTGCTCGCCCTCATCGAGCACCTGAAGGACCTGCTTTCCAGCGAGGCGAAAATCCTGAACCTCGTGAGGGAAGAGACGCAGGAAATCTCGGACAAGTTCGGGGACGACCGCCGCACCGAGATCGTGGAGGAGGAGGCGGAAGAGATCAACGTGGAGGACCTGATCGCGGAAGAGGACATGGTCATCCTCATCTCCAACCGCGGGTACATCAAGCGCATTCCCGTGTCGGCGTATCGCCGGCAGGGAAGGGGTGGCAAGGGCTCCTCCTCCGCGCTGCTGAAGGAAGACGACTTCATCGAGCAGTTCTTCGTGGCATCCACCCACGACTACGTCCTTTTCATCACCAACGAAGGCAAGTCCTACTGGGTCAAGGTCCACGAGATCCCGGAGAGCAGCCGCCAGGCCAAGGGTCAGAGCATCAAGGTCCTCCTGTCCCTTGGAAGCGAGGAAGAGATCACGGCGGTGGTGAGCCTCCGCAACTTCGAGGACGAGCGGTTCGTACTCATGGCTACCCGCCAAGGCGTGGTGAAGAAAGTGCCGATCTCTGACTTCGCGAATGCGCGCACGCGCGGAATCGTGGCCATCAAGCTGGACCAGGGGGACCACCTGGTCACCGCGCTGTTGACCACGGGCAAGGACGAGGTCGTGCTGGTCACCCGCAAGGGCAACGCGCTGCGCTTCAACGAGGACGCCGTGCGAGCCATGGGCCGTGCCTCTCATGGCGTCCGAGGGATCCGGCTGTCGAACAAGGACGAGCTCGCCGGTGTCGCCATGGTTACGTCCGGAGAACAGATGCTGATCGTGAGCGAGTTCGGGTTTGGAAAGCGGACCGAGTACGACAACTTCTCGCCCCACGGCCGCGGCACCGGTGGCCAGATCTGCTACAAGGCCACGGAGAAGACCGGCGAGGTAGTCGGGGTGCTGTCCGTCAGCGACAAGGACGACCTCGTGTGCATCACTTCGCAGGGCAACACCCTGAAGCTGAGGCTCAGCGAGATTGCCACGCTGGGAAAGACGGCTATGGGGGTGCGCATCGTCAACATCACCAAGCCGGACGTCGTAGTGGGCGTGGCCACGGTGGTGAAAGACGACCAGCCGACCGAGGGCGTCCCCGAGTCCACCAACGGTGATGGGGCGGGGCAGGCCGAGGAGCCGGTAGATGGGGCAGACGGAGAGGCTTTGGACGAGGAGACCACCGCGGAGGCCGGAGACGAAGGGGAAGACTCGGAGGAATAATCCTCGTTCCACACCAGCCAGAGGGTACTTCGAAGCCCGCAGCGCTCGATCCTCCGGGGAGTAATCCTCCCTGCTCTCTGTGCAGCCCGGCGGTACCTTGCGGCCCGACCTTTCGCCGCCGTAGTGGCCACCTGGAGCCAGAATGCCGGGCAACTACCCCCCCCGTCTTGGGTCATTCCTTCCTTTCACCGGAAGCCCATGGCGTGTTTCACGTGAAATCATGGGAGGTAACCTCTACCCGCTTTCACGTGAAACACCCGCTCCTTGCCCAGTGGCCACGGCCGGCACAAGAGCGTACGGGACTGACAGCCGTGAGGCTCGAGTCTCCCCGGGCCCCGCTGTGCCATTCACAACGACGGTCCGGCAGTCTACTCTGATTCCCAGGAGGACCTCCCGGTAACCCCATGCTGGCGCTCTACCTTGTGCTCGCCCTGGTGCTGATCCTGCTGAACGCCTTCTTCGTGCTCGCCGAGTTCGCCTCGGTCAAAGTCCGCCCCACGCAGGTGGAGGCCTTGGCCGAGTCCGGAAACCGCCGCGCCAGGATGCTGGAGAAGATCCAGGCACACCTGGACGAGTACCTCTCCGTCTGCCAGGTCGGCATCACCCTGGCGAGCATTGGCCTCGGGTTTGTAGGGGAGCCGGCGTTCGCAAGCCTGCTCCTTCCCCTCATCACCACCCTCGGCCTTCATGGCATTGCTGCCGGGGTGACCGCGCACAGCATCTCCATCGCGGTGGCCTACCTGGTGGTTTCGTTTCTGCACATCGTGCTCGGAGAGCTCGTTCCCAAGTCCGTGGCCATCAGGAGCACCGAGAAGGCAGCCCTGCGCATGGCGCTCCCGCTCATGGTCTTCCGCTACGTGTTCTTCCTCCCGAACATCCTGCTGAACTCAACGGTCAATGGGATCCTCAAGATCTTCCGCCTCCCGCCCGTCACCGACCACGGACCGCACTCCGAGGAGGAGATCCGCATCATCCTGGACCAGTCGCAAGAAAGCGGGATGCTGTCTTTCCGCCGCCTGCTTCACCTCGAGAACGTCCTGGACATGGGGGAGCTCAAGGTTCGAAACGCCATGCGGGCGAGGCGCCTGGTGAAGACCCTGTGCCTGGGCAACACCCGCGCCCAGAACGACAACGTGGTCTCCGAAAACAAGTACTCCCGGTACCCGCTTCTCGGGGACGACCCCGAGAAACCGCTGGGATACATCCACGTGAAGGACCTGTTCCTCGCCGAGCGCGCGGGGAAGTCCACCGACGACCTGCGCCAGTTCGTGCGGCCGTGTCTTACCTTCAAGGAGCAGGACCCGCTGGAGAACCGCCTCTCGGACATGCAGCGCAAGGCGGCGCACATGGCCCTGGTGTTCGCGGATAACGGGAAATGGACCGGCATCATCACCCTGGAAGACGCCGTGGAGGAGGTCATCGGCACGATCGAAGAGGAATACCCGCTGGAACCGACGGTGCGGCTTTCCGACCTGCTCAACGCAGAGCACACCATGCTGGACGTGGACGGGACCAGCATCCTCAGCGCCACGAGAATCGCGCTGCAGCGAGTCAAAGACCTCCCCGTGTCCCTGGACGCGATCATGCTCTCCATCACGGACCGCGAGCGGCTTGGAAGCAGCTACGTCGGGCGCCGCCTGGCCATCCCGCACGCGCGCCTTTCACGCCTGGCGCAGCCCATGGTGATCGTCGCGCGGCTTCGTACCCCGATTCCCTCGCCGGTGCTTGGGGAAGACATCAACCTGCTCTTCATCCTGCTCACCCCGGCGGACACGCCTCGGATCCACCAGATCCTGTTGAGCCACATCGCCGGCATCTTCGAGAGCGATTTCCTGGAAGATCGCCTGGAGGATGCCACGACGCCCGCGGAGCTTCATAGCGTCATCACCACCGCGGAGCAGGTCGTCCTGGGCTGAGCACCACCATGGGCGATCAGCGCGGCAGCGCTCGTCGCCGCTATCGGATCCTTACCCGGATCCCCGCCGCCGCCAACCGGGAAGCTGCTTCCGCCAGCTGTGCTGCAGTGGGCTCCAAGTCCCGTCCAAGGGACGGGTCCAGCGTCTTGCCGGATCGAAAGGCCTGCACCACGCGGTGGTCGAACGCACGCGCGAGCTCGGCGGCGCGGAGCAGGTCCTCCAGGGTGAGCAGCGAAGGCACCCAGGTGATGCGGATCTCGCACGGCAGCCCCGAGGCGCGAAGCAGCCCAAGGGACTCCCGTATCGCCTCCGTGTCCACCGAGGCTCCGGTGGCCCGGCGGTAGGAGTCCAGCGGCGCCTTGAGGTCCATCGCGATGAAGTCCGCCGACCCCTCGGCGAGCAGTCGACGGAGTGCCACGGGGCTCGAGCCGTTGGTGTCCAGCTTCACCTTGAGGGCCATGGACCGGAGCTCTTCCAGACGCTCGGGAAGATCCTCGTGGAGGGTGGGCTCTCCGCCGGTGACGACGACTCCCTCTATACGGCCCGCACGCGACCTGAGAAAGCGCGTGATTTCTTCCCAGGCGATGGAGGGTGCCAAACGCACCGGATCCACCAGCTCGGGGTTGTGACAGTACGGGCATCGAAAGTTGCACCCCCGCGTGAACACGATGCAGGAGAGCACCCCCGGAAAGTCGGAGAGAGTCGTCCTCTGAAATCCGCCAACGACCATGTCGGTGCCGACGCAGCGGTCGTCCAGGACCCGCGGGATCAGGCGAGCTTGAACGTCTTGCGGGCCTTGAACTCTTCCACCTTGCCTTCGTTCCACTGGTTCACGGGTCGAAGGTATCCCACCACCCGCGAGTACACTTCCGCGGCGGCTCCGCACCGGGGACAGTTCTCCTGTTTTCCGGAAAGGTAGCCGTGCGTCGGGCACACGCTGAAGGTCGGGGTGATGGTGAAGTAGGGGAGGTGGTACCGCCCGCAGATGAGCTTTACGAGCTTCTTCACGTTGGCGGTATCCACGATCTCTTCTCCCACGAACAGGTGAAGCACGGTGCCGCCCGTGTACTTGGTCTGAAGCTCGTCCTGCAGGTCGAGAACCTCGAAGAGGTCATCCGAGTACTGCACGGGAAGCTGCGAGGAGTTGGTGTAGAAGGGGCGGCCATCGGGCTGCGGGCCGGCTTCACCACCGCCGGTGGCCGCGACCCGGTTTCCGTTCACGATGCCGGGGAACTTCTCCGCATCGATCCTGGCGAGCCGGTACGAGGTACCCTCCGCGGGCGTGGCCTCGAGGTTATAGTTGTTCCCCGTCTCTTCCTGGTAGACGGCGAGCTTCTCGCGCATGTAGTCCAGCACGCGCAGGGCGAAGAGCTGACCCGACTGGCTGCCGACGTTGGTCCCGAGAAGGTTGACCGACGCCTCGTTCAGACCTACCAGCCCGATCGTGGAGAAATGGTTCTTCCAGTACTGGCCGTTGCGTTCGCGGACGCCGCGAAGGTAGTAGCGGGTGTAGGGATAGAGGTTGCGCTCGGTCAGACGCTCCAGCATCTTGCGCTTGATCTCCAGGGAGTCCCGCGCGAGGTCCATGAGCTCACCCAGGCGGCCGAGGAACTCTCCTTCGTCCGCGGCGAGGTAGCCCAGCCGCGGCATGTTGATGGTGACCACGCCGATAGAGCCGGTGAGCGGGTTGGCTCCGAACAGGCCGCCGCCGCGCTTCTCCAGCGACCGCGTTCCCTGCAGCCCCCGCACATCCAACCGCAGGCGGCAGCACATGGAGCGGGTGTCTTCGGGCGACATGTCGGAGTTCACGAAGTTTGAGAAGTAGGGAATGCCGTAGCGCGCCGTCACCCGCCACAGCACCTCGAGGGAGGGATCCTCCCAGGGGAAATCCCTGGTGATGTTGTAGGTGGGAATCGGGAACGTGAACACCCGGCCCTTTGCGTCTCCCTCGGAGAGCACCTCGAGGAACGCGCGGTTGAACACCGTCATCTCTTCCTGGAACTCCGAGTAGGTGTGCTCCAGGTAGGCGCCGCCGTGGATCACCGCGGTTCCCGCCATGTGGGCAGGAACCTTCAGGTCCATGGTGATGTTGGTGAACGGGGTCTGGAAGCCCACACGCGTGGGCACGTTGATGTTGAACACGAACTCCTGCAGCGCCTGCCGTACGCCCTCGTGGTCGAGGTGGTCGAACCGGATGAATGGCGCGAGGAGGGTATCGAAGTGGGAGAATGCCTGCGCCCCCGCGGCTTCCCCCTGCAGCGTGTAGAAGAAGTTGACGATCTGCCCCAGGGCGCTTCTCAGGTGGCGGGCCGGGCGGCTCTCCACCTTGCCGGGCGCGCCGGTGAATCCCTGCAGCAGGAGGTCCTCGAGGTCCCATCCCACGCAGTAGACCGACAGGATCCCCAGGTCGTGGACGTGGAAGTCTCCGTCCGTGTGGGCCAGGCGGATCTGGGGCGGGTAGATCTTGTTCAGCCAGTAGATCTTGCTCACCTCGGAGGAGACGTAATTGTTGAGCCCCTGCAGCGAGTAGGCCATGTTGGAGTTCTCGTTGACCTGCCAGTCCGCGCGGTCCAGGTAGCGGTCCACGAGATCCACGTCCGCGCGGGAGACGATCTCGCGGATGCGGGCGTGCTGCTCGCGGTAGATGATGTACGCCTTGGCCGTGGGGCGGAACTGCGAGGTGAGCAGCACCTCCTCCACGACATCCTGGATCTGCTCCACCGACGGTACACCACCGGGGAGAGCCTGCTGGGCGAGGGCGAGCACGCGAAGCGTCAGGCGGCCGGCCGCATCCTCGTCGAACTCACCCGTTGCCTTTCCGGCGCGGGCGATTGCCGTGGTGATCTTGTCCGGGCGAAAAGGGACAATGGTGCCATTGCGTTTTTTTATCGAGACAAACACGTTCTTCCCCTCCCAAGGGATCCACCCGTCGTGTGGAATAGGCACTTGGTATACTGCAACCTCCGGCAGAGCGCAAGCCCCGCTTCCATTTCGATCCACGGCATGAATCCGCTTTACGCCTGTTGGGGTAACAAGGGTAACCTTCTATTGCCACCCCGTGCGAAATGGGATATGCCTCTTGGGCGATGGGGAAGATCGTTGTGCTCGCAAACCAGAAGGGGGGAGTGGGAAAGACCACCACGGCGGTGAATCTCGGCGCATATCTCGCGGAGGCGGGCAAGCGGATCCTCCTGGTCGACTTCGATCCCCAGAGCAACACCTCGAGCTCGGTCGGCGCCCGCAAAGATGCCCCGGGCGTCTACGACCTGATCATGGGGAAGGTTTCCGCCGGGGAAGCCATCCAGCCCTGTTCGGTGGCAAACCTCTTCATCATCGCCAGCAACATCGACCTGACCGGTGCCTCCGTGGAGCTCGTGGACCAGGAAGGCCGCGAGTATTACCTGAAGCGATCGCTGGAGCCGCTGGCGCGCGACTACGACTACATCCTGATCGACTGCCCTCCCTCGCTGGGCATCCTCACGCTGAACGGGCTGGCTGCCGCGGACTTCGTGATCATCCCCCTGCAGTGCGAGTACTTCGCCCTGGAAGGGCTCAGCCAGCTCCTGAAGACGGTCAACCGGGTCCAGAAGGGCGTGAACAAGGAGCTCAAGATCGGGGGGATCCTCTTCACGATGTACGACAGCCGCACCCGCCTTGCCCACGACGTGGTGCAGGAAGTCACCGGCTACTTCAAGCAGAAGGTGTTCCGCACCATCATCCCCCGCAACGTGCGCCTGAGCGAGGCCCCGTCATTTGCCAAGCCGATCAACCAGTACGACCGCGAATGCATCGGGGCGTTGAGCTACCAGAAGCTTGCCGAGGAGGTGCTCCTCAATGTCTAAGCGGGCCCTGGGCAAGGGCATCGATGCCCTCCTGGGCGGAGACCGCCAGGAAGACCAGCCGGTCCAGGAGGTTGCGGTAGCCGATCTCCGGCCGAATCCCGAGCAACCTCGCCGTTCGTTCCGCGAGGACGCGCTGCGGGAGCTCGCGGACTCCATCCGGGAGAAAGGCGTGCTGCAGCCCATCCTGGTGGAAGAGGCGGCCAACGGCAGCTTCATCATCGTCGCCGGGGAGCGCCGGGTGCGCGCCGCCCGCATGGCAGGCCTCGAGCGCGTGCCGGTGGTAGTGCGCCGCTTCACGGCGGAAGAGAAGCTGGAGATCGCCCTCATCGAGAACGTGCAGAGGGAAGACCTCTCGCCGCTCGAAGAAGCGCGCGCGTACAAGCGGCTCATGGAGCTGGGAAACGCCAGCCAGGAACAGGTGGCCCAGAAGGTCGGCAAGGACCGCTCCACCATCGCCAATACCATCCGCCTCCTGAAGCTGCCCTCGGACGCACAGGATGCGCTGGAGGACGGGTCGATCACCGCCGGCCATGCTCGCGCGCTGTTGATGCTGGTCAACACTGCCGACCAGCCGGTGATGCTCAAGAGGATCCAGCAGCAGGGACTGTCGGTGCGCCAGGCCGAGGAGACGGCGGCGGCGCTGAACCAGGGCAGGAAGGGCGACAAGCAGGGCGGCTCGAGCGCGAGCGCCGGATCGCGGCAAGTGGCGCGCAACGCGGACGTGCACGACCTTGAGCGTCGGCTCATGGAAAAGCTCGGGACCAAGGTGACCGTGCAGGGCACCTCGCGAAAAGGAACCATCCGGATCGCGTACTTCAGCTCCGACGACCTGGACCGCATCCTGGAGATCCTGTCGTAATCGGCATCCACGCGTGCTCATGAGCCGCGCGGAGGCCACGGCCCCGGGGCCCGCGGGCGCCGCGCGCGGGTCGCGGCGCGGCCGTTTTGTTGACAAAGCTCCGGACGGTAGTTATAGTGAACGGTGCGAGAGGAGCGGAGAAATGCGCTGCTGCCGCTGCGTTGGACCTGGCCGCGGCGGGCGCGTTTTTTATGCTCGGGAGAGGTGTCCGAGTGGTCGAAGGAGGCGGTCTTGAAAACCGTTGAGCCGCTCCGCGGTTCCGGGGGTTCGAATCCCTCCCTCTCCGGTCACCTTGTT
>Ga0335069_10005981_pt1 | contig 17796 bp, 13 predicted proteins | sample Lox_Sample_11_FD_206714 | JGI IMG/M metagenome (GOLD analysis project Ga0335069, IMG submission 206714) | Soil microbial communities from Loxahatchee National Wildlife Refuge, Florida, United States - Lox_Sample_1.1 | ecosystem: Environmental > Terrestrial > Soil > Wetlands | place: USA... | reverse complement strand
TGCCTCGCGACCTGACTGACCCCACTTCAGGCTTCTCATCACCCGCACAACGATCGCCCCACCCCAAACCCACACAGAAATCCGCAGAAATCCCCAAAATTCAATGCGCGTGAGAAATCGCGGCTAGCGGTGGGGCGCGGCAAACGCGGCCGCCAGCGCCTCTTCCGGCTCGGGACGCACGCGAAAATCGGCATGCGCTTCGGCGAAGACGACGCGTCCAGCGGGACTGATTGCATACGTGGCGGGTAAGGGCAGCTTCCAGCTTTCATCGCCGTTCATGAACGGAATGTTGACGAGGATCGAGCGATAGTACTGCCGGTAGTACTCGGGCACGGTGTAGACCAGGCCGAACTCGGCGGCCACGGCGCATCCGGGATCAAAGAGCACGGGGAACGGCAGCCCGTGCTGGCCGGCCATGAAGTCGCTCTGGCGCTCGATCTGCGGGCCGATGGCGACCATCAGCACGCCGCGCTCGCGCAGCCGGCCATAGAGGTCGCGCCAGGCTTCGAGCTCGGTCATGCAATACGGGCACCAGCGCCCGCGGAAAAACTTCATGACCAGAGGCCCCTGCTCAAGCAGGTCGCGGCTCTGCACCAGTCGTCCGTTCGAGTCCCTCAGAGCAAACTCCGGCGCGGCAGCGCCAACAGACAGAATCCGCTCCTCGATGCCCGATGCGAACAACTCCGCCACAGCGCGCTCGCTGACCGCCAGCCGCTCCGGCTGCACCAGCGTGCGCGTGTTGGCGGTGATCTCGTCGAGCTGATCCTGGAGGGCGGTCACGTTTAGATCTCGCTTGCGACGCAGCGCTCTGGATATTTGCGAGCATAGGACGGCCACGCGGCAAGCATCCCCAGTTCGCCTGCCTGACTGCAATGCTCCCAGATAATGTCATTCATCGGGTCGATCTTCTTCTGCGCTCCGATGTTTTCCAGCCACTGGCCGAATCCCTCCGCGCTAACCTCATCATTGCGGAGCGCGTCCAAATGCGGCGCCATGATCTTCCATGCCTGTTCGAAGAGATCGGCAATCTGGAAAAGTTCGAGTTCTCGCAATCCGTTCAACGTTTCCCGTAGATCGTGTTCGTCGTTCTGATTCCCGAAGTGCCAGGCCAAGTCATCCATTGTCATACTTACGTCGAAGAAGTGCATGCCTGCCATCGCCCTGAGGCCGCGCGGCAATGCTTCGAGTATGCGATGGTACCGGTCGCGATCTTTCTGAACGGATTCGGGAAGAAGGCGCTGCAGTTCGTTGCTGAGCAAATCGAACAAAGCCTGGTCATCTTGCGCGAGACGAATCTGTTCAATTGTCAGAGCCATCTTGTACCTTACCGCCCAAACTTCTGTTTGCCGCCCATGCCCATCGCGCCCAGGCCGCCGCGCATCATCTGCCTAGCCAGGCCGCCTTTGCCCATCTGCTTGAACATCTTCGACATCTGCGCGTACTGGCGCAGCAGTTGATTGACGTCCTGCACCGTAGTGCCCGAACCGGCAGCAATCCGCTTGCGCCGCGAGCCTGAAATGATCTCGTGGTTGCGCCGCTCGTGCGCCGTCATCGAATTGATGATCGCCTCCAGCCGGACAAATTGCTTTTCATCCACCTGGCCCGCCGCCTGCTGCATGCCCGCAAACGGCCCCACGCTCGGCAGCATCTTCAAGATCGACTCCATCGAGCCCAGCTTCTTGATCTGCTTGAGCTGGTCGCGGAAGTCTTCGAGCGTAAAGCCGTCGCCGAGCAACGCCTTCTTGGCGAACTCCTCGCTCTTTTTGCGGTCGAGATTCGCCTCGGCCTTCTCGATAAGCGACATCATGTCGCCCATGCCCAGAATGCGGCCAACGATGCGGTCGGGATGGAACGGCTCGAACGCGTCGGGCTTTTCGCCCACGCCGATGAATTTGATCGGCTGGCCCGTCACGTGACGGATCGACAATGCCGCGCCGCCGCGCGCATCGCCATCCATCTTTGTCAGCACGACTCCCGTGAGCCCGAGCCGGGAATGGAATTCCTGCGCCGAGTTCACCGCGTCCTGGCCGGTCATGGCGTCGGCAACAAACAGAATTTCGGACGGCGAGAGCAGCTTCTTCAGCTTCTCCATCTCCACCATCAATTGCTCGTCGATGTGCAGTCGGCCGGCGGTATCGACGATCAGCGTGTCGCAGCCCATGATGACGGACTCGCGCCGCGCTTCCTTCGCCAGCCTTTCCACAAGCGCCGTGCCCGCGGCATCGCCGTCCACCTTGCCTTCGTAGAGCCGCGCCTCGATGGACTTGGCAACAACCTTGAGCTGCTCGCGCGCCGCCGGGCGATACACGTCCACCGAGACAAGCATCGGCCGGTGGCCGCCCTTCTTGAGCCACATGGCAAGCTTGCCGCTGGTCGTCGTCTTGCCGGAGCCCTGCAGCCCGGCCATCAGGATCACCGTCGGCGGCTGCGAGGCGAACTTGAAACGCGCCGTGTCCTTGCCGAGAATCGCGATCAGCTCGTCGCGAACGATCTTGATGACCTGCTCGGAGGGTGAAAGCGCGGTGAGCACCTCGGTGCCGGCCGCCTTCTCGCGGATGTGATCGGTGAGGTCGCGAACGACGTTCAGGTTCACGTCGGCATCGAGCATCGCCGCACGAATTTCGCCGAGCGCCGCTTGCATGTTTTCTTCGGTCAGCGTGCCCTGGCCGCGCAGATTCTTGAAGGCGCGCTGCAGTTTTTCTGTAAGGTTCTCAAACATAGGTTCAATTCAAGTGTATCGTGGGTTCGGCCTCACGCGACGCAGCGGCGAATCGGGCCCGCGGCGAAAGCTCGCCGGGACGCACTCAGTTCTCCGGTCTCGCGATGCCGAACCGCGCCAGCCGCTCCATCGGCGTGTAGATATGGTTCGACCGGTGGCCGGGCAGGCCCGCAAAGTCCTCCAGCCGGCAATGCTTGTAGTCGAGGTTGCTGAACCAGGCGTCGGCCTCCTGCACGTGCTCCTTCTTCAATTCCACCAGCACCATCGGCCGCCATTTGGAAATCGTCTCCGCTGCTCCTTTGAACACTTCCACCTCGTGGCCTTCAACATCGATCTTCACGAAGTCCACGTTGGTGAGGCCGAACTCATCCAGCGGCTTCAGCTCCACCTCAAACTCGATCAGCCTGTCGGCGCCCGGCAGGTTGTCGCGATTCAGGCTGGCCCACCCCGCCTGCTCCATGCCGCCTGCAACCGGAATGTAGAATTGCGCGCGGCCAGCGTGCGACGACAGCCCGCAATGCATCAACTCGATGTTGCCCCGGTTGTAGTCCCGGATCGGGCCGGTGATTTTTTCGTTGATTTCGAAGGCGACCACGCGCTCGAATCGCTTGGAAAGCGCGTAGGTGTACATTCCGGTATTTGCGCCGATATCGATCGCCGTCCTGGTCTCTGCAACGTACTCGTCCAGGTGCAGCAGCTCGGGCTCAAGTGAACCGCTGATGCGGTTGATCCAAAACTGCAATCCCAGCTTTTGCGGCTTCGGCGCGAGCGGCAACAGCAGCCGTCGCGCAGCCGCGGCGGCGAAGGTTCCAGTTGACCTCATACCTAATTAGACTCTCACGGCAAGTTGGGCCGCGATCCCCCCTCCGGCACAGCGCGGCCGGGATCGGAGCACGCTCGCCGGCCCGTGAGGCCGGTTGCGCCCGCCCTCGACACAACGAAGAAAACCGTTTTACCATGGGCGCGGCCGAAAATCACGCGCCGGACGCGTCCGCTTCCCTGGCGCCCGCACGCGCTCGGGGAGCCCATATGAATCGCACTCTCGCTTCACTGCCGCTGCTTCTGCTCGCCGCTGCATCTGCTTTCGCCGACAACTCGAAGATGCCAGACGGCACCACGTTTTCCTCCTGGGAGAAGCCGCTGCACTTCGCCAAGACCTACTACGTCGAAGGCCAGGCGAAGAACGCAGACGACGCCGGACCCGGCACCAGAGAGCGGCCCTTCCGCACCATCAACCGCGCGGCGCAGGTTCTTCAGCCTGGAGAGCGCGTTGTCATCGGCGAAGGCGTTTATCGCGAGGCCATCCGTCCGGCCCGCGGCGGCACGGGCCCCGAGGCAATGATCAGCTACGAGGCCGCACCCGGCGCCAAGGTCGTCGTCAAAGGTTCGGCCGTCGTCGCGGACTGGCGCCCCAGCGAAGGCTGGAACTTCGGCATCGATCCCAAGACCGGCAAGCCGGTCAAAGCCTGGGAGATTCGCCTCGATCCGTCGCTCTTCCCCAACGGCTACAACCCTTTCGAGGTCGACAACGTCATCGGCAACCGCTACTGGCTGCGCTATGCCGAAGACAACATGGCCACCTACTTCCGCCGCCGCGGCCTGGTCTTTGTCGATGGACACCCGCTCGAGCCTGTCGAAACCGCATATGAACTGGCCGGCCCCTCGCCCGGCTCGCTCAATTTCTTCTCGAACATTCACTGGTCGCCGCTGTTCCGGGAGTTCTCTCCGTTCGCGGGCAAAGTGTGGATCGAAACCAACGGCATGACATTGCACATCCGCCTGGCCGACGACGACTCGCCCGCCCGCCACACCATCGAGATCACAACCGAGGAGCAGGTCTTCGTTCCCGCGCAGCGCTTTCAGTCCTACATCCGAGTCAAAGGCATCACGTTTGCCCATGCAGGCAACGGTTTCCCCGTGCCGCAGCGCGGGCTCGTCTCCACCAATCGCGGCCATCACTTCCTCTTTGAAGACAACACCTTCGAGTGGGCCAACTCGGTCGGTCTGGATATCGGAAACGAAGATTGGGCAGCTTCGCAGCCGCCGCAGCCGGTAGGTTTCGATGTCATCCGCGGCAACACATTCCGCTACTGCGGCATTGAGGGCCTAGGCGGCACCGGCGGCCCGCAGAATGTGCTTGTCGAAAACAATCTTTTCGAATGGATCGGCTGGCAGGACGCCGCGATGATGTCCGAGTCCGGCGGCACCAAGATGCACGTCGCGCACAACCTGCTCTTCCGCAACAACGTGTTGCGCCACATCCGCCATGGCAACGGCATCTGGCTCGATATCGGCAATGCGAACGTGCGCATCACCGGCAATCTTTTCGCCGACATCCCCGGCACCGTCAATCCGCACGCCATTCACATCGAGGGCAGCGAAGACCTCAACCAGATCGACAACAACGTCTTCTACAAGCTCACCGGCGGCATCCTCATCCGCGACACCAACAACGTCATCATCGCCTACAACCTTTTTCTCGATTGCGACGAGGTCGGTGTCGACACCGTCTCCGGGATCAACGGGCCGCGCCCCGTCTTCGGCCACACCAACGATGTGCACAACCTCATGGTGCATGGCAACGTCTTCGGCAAGATGGGCCGCTCAGCGATCGAATTCACCAACGCACGCAATGACGCCGACGGCAACGTGTACGCCGCGCCGTCCGGCTCCTTCGGTTTTTCGCAGCCGTTTCTGCGCGTGAAGACACCCGAGCCGCCTGAGTGGCACGATCTGAGATCGTGGAGGGAGCAACACGGCTGGGACACGCACGGCACGATGGCCGAAATCGGCGCAACCCTCGACCCGGATAAATTCGAGTTGACTTTGACGGTGAAAGGAGACGTCTCCGCTGCGGCAGCCTACAAGGGCATCGACTCCGACTTCTTCGGCCACACGATCGGGGCCGACCGCCTGCCAGGGCCGTTCGCAGACCTGCTCACGACAACCGGCCCGCGCAAGATCGATCCGCGCGTCACAACATCCGCGCAGTGATGCGGCCGTGCATCTGGGCGGTCGCGTGATCGCGAAACCGGGGCGTCCCGCGTTGGCCGTGGCTCCATCGGCAATGCTGCCGGACTCTTACTCCGCCGGCCCCACCAGATACTGCTCCAGCTTGCCGTCGGGATACGTATAGGTCGTCAGGCTCAGCCGCCGGGCCGGATACTGAATGCGAAACGCGTGAAACGTCATGCCGCCACGCTGGCCTTCCGCGGTCTGGTGAAAACTCAGCGGCTCGCCCAGCGGCCCCAGGCTGTCGCGAAAGTCGGCGACGGTCTGCTCGCTGAAGTAATCGTTCAGGTTCGGCGCCAGCAGGTTGCGGTCGATGCGCCCCTTCTGAAGATCGCGATAGATCGCGAGTGCCTGCTTCTCGGCGTCATTCTGGTGCGCGTTCCCCGCGACAGCCGCCGCCACAAGGGCCGCAATCTGGCCCGCGCCGCCCTCCATGTGATTAGTCGTCACCGCGACGGCCACGCCGTCATCCAGCAGCACCTCGTTGTCGCTCACGAAACCCGTCACTTCGCCGCTGTGCTCGATGGTGCGCCGCCCGCCCTCCTCGCTCACGCCCACACCCAGCCCATAGTGCGTGCCTTTTCCGTCCTTGAGCTTCACTTCGGTGAACATCTCCTTGTAGCTGTCGGATTTCAGGACTGACTGCTGCATCAGGCTGATGTCCCACAACGCCAGGTCGTGCGGCGTCATGGCCAGCTCGCCGGCCGCAAACATCCAGCCGCGGCCCTCCTTGGGCGCCAGCCGCAGCGGCCCCAGCGCGGCGCGGATGTACGGCGTCGCATCCGTGCTCGTCAGCTTCGTCTCGTCCGAGTCCCACACCGACTTCATGCCCAGCGGGTGAAAGATGTGTTCGCCGAGGAAGTCCATCAGCTTCTGGCCGCTCACTTTCTCCACGATGAGACCGGCAATCACAAAGTTCGTGTTCGAATACTGCCATTGCGTTCCGGGGTCGAAGTCGAGCGGCTTCTTGGCCCACGTGTCGACGATTTGTTGCGCCGTTTCCGGCTTCGTCATCGGTGTCATCAGGTAGTCCTCGGGCCAGTAGTCCTGGTAGCCCGAAGTGTGGCTCAGGATCTGCCGGATGGTCACCTCGTCGCCGCGCGTGAGCCCCGGCACATACTTCCCGACCGCGTCATCGAGGCTCAGCTTTCCCTGCTCCTGCAGGATCAGGATCGCGGCCGCCGTGAACTGCTTGGAAATCGAGCCAATCGAGTAGCGCATGCCGGGCGTCGCTTCCTTCGGCGGATCGAGGTGCGCCTTTCCATAAGCATGCGTGTAGACAAGTTTGCCGCCCTGAACCACGGCGATGCTCGCCGAGGGAATTCCGCGCATTTCGATGACCTGGTTGGCAATGCGATCGATGCGGCTGCGAAGAACGGGATCGAGGGTGTCGGCAGCCTGCGCCGCAAGGGGAGAGACCGGAAAAAGCCAAAGCAAAATCACGACGAAACGACGGGCAGATCGTGAGAGGGAATTCATGGCACTCACTATATCCCAGCGGCATCGGCGGCGGGGCCCTGCTATAGGCTGGTGCTGGACCTCGCTGTTTCGAGGATGGGGGCGCACATGGACCGCTTGATCGAAGGGCACCGTCGTTTTCTTTCTTCCGTATTTCCTAATCGCCGGCACCAGTTTCAGCTGCTGGCCGACCGGCAGGCGCCGGAGGTTCTGTTCATCACCTGCTCGGATTCGCGCATCGTCCCCGATCTGATCCTCGGCACGGGCCCCGGCGACCTCTTCATCACGCGCAACGCCGGCAACGTGGTGCCGGTGAACGCGCACGACGTGGACGGCATCACGGCGACAATCGAGTACGCGGTGGAAGTGCTCAAGGTAAAGCACGCCATCCTCTGCGGACACTCCGACTGTGGCGCGCTCAAAGCCGCATTGGACCGGCAAGCCCTGGAAAAGCTGCCAAAGGCAAAGCGTTGGCTCAGCCATGTCGAAGGTGCATTCACCCACCGCCAGCCGCTCAACGCGGCCGACGGGGAGCACGCGGAACTGGCCTCGCTGATCCGCGGGAACGTGGTCGCGCAGTTGCACAACCTCCGCGTACAGCCTTCGGTTGCGCGGGCGGTCGTTGAAAGCAGACTGGAGGCTCACGGGTGGTACTACGACATCCTCAGCGGAAGGATCGAGCGATGGGATGAGCAGCAAAGGCGGTTCTTGCCACTGGCGGCATGACCCCCAGGTGCGGCCGACGATTTCCAGGCAGTCTCCGGAATGGCTTCAGCCTACTCGACGCATTGAAAAGAAAAGAGATATCGCTGGCGACCGGAAAGGGATCCGGCATTCATGCTTTCTTCTCGAGCGAGTTTAGGCAGGTTTATTCGGACCGCCCGGCCATCCGCATACACCTTTCGTTGAAGGTGAATTCTCACTTCGGCAAGCCGGTTTGGGGTATCATTTCGTCTATATAAACTAGGCGGCGGCTCCCCTTGCCAGCTGCAACGGTGGTGTGTGTGTCGAAATCGTTCCAACGCATTGTATTTGTTCTCTCAGTAGCTATCTTCGCCGCACTGGGCCTGGGATTTGTTCTCGGCGAGTTCGGCTGGTTTGGCGTTCATGCCGGCGGAGAGCAGGACGGCGCCTACAAACAGATGGGCGTTTACGCCGCCGTCCTGAAGAAGATCCAGACCGATTACGTGGTTGAGCCCAATATGGGCGACGTCACCACCGGGGCCCTGCATGGCCTGCTCGAGTCCCTCGACGCGGATTCGAGTTACCTGACACCCACTGAATACAAGATTTACAAGGAGCGCCCCGCCTCGGGAGTGGCCCAGGTCGGCATCTCGGTCTCAAAGCGATTCGGCTATGCCACCGTGGTCAGCGTCTTGCCCGGCTCGCCAGCAGATAAGGAGCACCTCTCCGACGGAGACGTGATTGAGTCCATCGGCGACACGTCGACCCGCGAACTGTCCCTGGCCGTGATTCGCCTGATGCTCGAAGGCAAGCCGGGCTCCACGGTGACGCTCTCCGTCGTCCGTCCGCGCAAGGCCGATCCCGACAAGATCACCCTGGCGCGCACCGTGACCTCAACCCCCGCACTGGGTGAGCAGGAGTACGACAACTCCTCGATCGTCTACCTCAAGCCCGGCGTCCTCACGCACGCCCGCGTCGAAGAGATTGCGGCCAAGATCAGGGCCGGCAAGGGCCGCAAGGTGCTGCTCGACCTGCGAGACGACTCCGAAGGCGATCCGCAGGAGGGCCTGAAGCTGGCCAACTTCTTCATCAAGGAGGGCACGCTGGCCACCCTGGAAGGCCAGAAGTTTCCCCGCCAGACCTTCGTCGCCGACCCGGCCGTTTTCATCACCGACGCGCCACTCGCGGTGCTGGTGAATCGCGGCACGGCGGGTGCGGCCGAGCTGACCGCTGCCGCCATCGAATCCGCCAAGCGCGGCGACGTGATCGGCGAGCGCACGTTTGGCGAGGGCTCTGTCCAGAAGACGATTGACCTGCCCGATGGCTCCGCACTCATGCTCACCGTGGCCAAGTACGCGACGGCGGCAGGCAAGAAAATCCAAGACGAGGCGGTTACACCGACGGTTCCCGTAGAAACGGCGTCCGATGATGGGCTGGACGATGAGGCGCCCGCCAAAACCGACGAGCCGCTGAACAAGGCTCTGCTCCTGCTGAAGGCCAAGAACGGCTAGGCCGGGCTCTGGAATATCAGGCTTGTCCGGCGTGGTTCTTTGATCGCCTCCGGTTGGGTTGCCGCGCATTTGTCGTGCTACGCTCAGGATGGACCTTTTTGCTGGTTCACCCAGGAAGGTGTCCCGAGGCCTGAATCTCTTGGCTGCCACCCCCACACGGCCGGTTGAACCGCGCCGACTGGGCCGGACCCATCGGCTGGATGAGCGGGATGAGCCGCCCCGGCGCCGAACGCCGCCGCCCGTTCGCCAGCGAAAGCTGGCAGGTAAGCTGACGCTCGCTGCCCTCCTGATTCTGGCCATTGTCACCGGCTCGCTGGCCGGACTCACCCTGGTTTACTCGGTCGATCTGCCGCAGATCAACGACCTTGAGCGCTACCGCCCGTCGACAACGACCGATCTCTACGATCAGAAGGGCCGCATCATCGGCTCGTTCGCATTGGAGCGGCGCATCGTAGTCAACTACGACGACTTCGCGCCGGTGCTCCGCCAGGCCGTCATCTCCATCGAAGACAAGAATTTCGAATCGCACTGGGGCATCAATGTCTTCCGCGTGATCGGCGCGGTGTGGCACGATCTCCGCAGCCACGGCCGCATGCAGGGCGCATCGACGCTGACCATGCAGCTCGCACGCAACCTGTTCCTCTCCTCAGAGCGCACCGCCGCCCGCAAACTGCAGGAGGCGTATCTCGCGGTTCAGATCGAGCGCGCCTTGACCAAGCAGCAAATTTTCACGCTGTACGGCAACCAGATCTACCTCGGCAGCGGCATGTACGGCTTTGAAGCCGGGTCTGAGTTCTACTTCAGCAAGCGCGCCAGGGATCTGACGCTTACCGAGGCCGCGCTGCTGGCGGGCCTGCCCAAGGGCCCCTCAGCCTACTCGCCGATCCTGAACCCCGAAAAGGCGCTTCGCCGCCGCAACCTGGTCATCAGTGAGATGGAGTCGGATGGCGCGATCACCCACGTTCAGGCCGAGAAGGCGCGCACCGCGCCGCTGGGTCTGCGGGTCGCGCGGCCGGAGATGTCGGTGGCGCCGTGGTTCCAGGAAGAGGTGCGCCGCGAACTCGAGAGGCGATTCGGCGCCGAGCAGGTGCATGAGGCCGGCCTGCGAGTGGAGACCACGCTCGATCTCGACCTGCAGCGGACCGCCAATCGCGCAGTCCTGGACGGGTTGGCAACCTACGAGCGCCGTCATGGCTGGACGGGCAAGCTGCAGAATGTCCTCTCCGATGGATCCAGCATCGCGGCCTTCAGTCATCCCGACTGGGCAGTCAACACCGGCCCCGGCGACTATGTCCATGCCGTGGTCACCAGCGTATTGCCACTGGAGATTCGCGCCCGCATCGGCCGCGACGAAACCCTGCTGCTGCCGGAAGACTGGAACTGGACCGGCGAGCGTTACGCCGACGCGCTGGTCAAGCCCGGTGACGTGATCTATGTGCATTTGACCGACGCCATTGAAGGCAGCGCGCGCCGCGCCACGCTCGAACAGGACACGGGAGCCGAAGGCGCGTTGATGGCCATCGACAATACTACCGGAGACGTGCTGGCCATGGTGGGTGGCCGCGACTACGCCCTCTCGCAATTCAACCGCGCCATGCAGGCCGAGCGCCAGACCGGCTCAAGCTTTAAGCCGTATGTTTACACGACGGCTGTAGAGAACGGCGCCAAGCCCGACGACGTGATCGTCGACGCACCGGTCAGCTTCGGCGGCTACACGCCGCACGACTACGAGAACAACTACAAGGGCGCGATGAGCCTTACCTACGCATTTGCCGAATCGCGCAACATTCCCGCGCTCAAGCTGGCGGCGCGCGTGGGCATTCACAAGGTGATCGACATGGCGCATCGCTTCGGCGTCACCTCGAACATCCCGGCCTATCTGCCGGTCGCGCTGGGCGCGGCCGAGATCACGCTCGAGGAGCAGGTCGCCAGCTACTCGGTTTTTCCCAACGACGGCATTCGCGTAAAGCCGCGGCTCATCCGCAAGGTCGAGAACGCCGATGGCATTACGCTCTGGGAAGATTCACCCCAGGTCGACCAGGTCATCGACCAGCGCACCGCACGCACCATGATGACGCTGCTCCGCGCCGTCACGCGCATCGGCACCGGCGCAGCCGCAAAGGAACTCAATCACCCGGTGGGCGGCAAAACAGGCACCACGAGTGACTTCACCGATGCATGGTTCCTGGGGTTTTCGCCGTCGGTCTCCTGCGGCGTCTGGGTCGGGTACGACAGCCGGCAGTCGCTTGGTGAAAAGGAGACCGGCGCCAAGGCCGCGCTACCCATCTGGATGACGTTCATGAAGGCCGCCATCGCCGGCAAGGACGACGAGCAGTTTCTCGCCGATGAAGACGGTGACCGGCTGAAAGCGGCAGCGACACACGAAGCGGAGCCGGCGCATCCATCAAAACCACCCATTCCGGCGACGGCTCCAGCGGCATCGAAAACCGTGAGCCTCAATGCGCAGCGTCCAGCGGCGGTCGCGGTCCATTAGGCTGCTCCGGGCTCGTTTCTTCTTTCTCGGATTTGGCATCTACTGTCGTATATGTCATCGGGAGGTCCCGCGCAGCGCACTCCCAAAATCTTCATGAACAACCGCAGCCAGGCGGTTCGCCAGCCCAAGGAATTCCAGTTCTCAGTCTCCGAGGTCTTCATCCGCAAGGAAGGTGAGGAAGTCATCCTGTCGCCTCGGCCCAAAGATCTATCGGAGTATCTGCGGACGGGAGCCGTCGCGTCCAATGAGTTCATGGAAGGTATCGAAGATCTTCCTGCCGAGGAGGTCTCCCTCTGATGGCTCGCTTCATGCTCGACACCGCTATTTGTTCCTACCTGATGAAGCGATCGAACCAGGCGGTGCTGGACAGAGCAGTGTCAGTTCCATTGAGCGAAATCTGCACATCGTCGATCGTAAGATCGGAATTGGAGTTCGGAGTTGCCGTGTCGCCGAAACCTGAGAAGGACCGAGCCGCGCTGGATGGACTTCTATTGGGTGTGGCAGCCTTGGATTATCCGAGCGAGGCTGCGGCCGAGTACGGGAGAATTCGCGCGTTTCTGGAATCGCACGGAACTCCAATCGGCGCAAACGATATGCTGATTGCGGCACATGCTCTCAGTCTGAGAATGACACTGGTCACCAACAACATCCGTGAATTCCAGCGCGTTCCCGGTCTCAAGATCGAGAACTGGGCGGCACCCGCCGCCTGATCTCCGGCGTTCTGATTCGGCTCACCACGTCAGCGCTCTCAGCGCGCTGACCCCTGCACCCAGCAGCCCCGTCGCATCGTCCGGCGCCAGCACCTCGAGTGAAAAGCTCTGCAGCGGGCTCATCTTCACCATCGACTCGAGATGCGTTCGCAGCAGCGGCACCTCGAGAAACCCCACGTTGTGCCCGGTGAAGTAGAAGCGCCCCGGCCCGGCGAGGTGGATGAACGACGCTGTGGCCGCGGCCAATGCACGGTGCCACAGATCGACAAACTCGCGGCATCGCTGGTCGCCCTTCTTCGCGTGCTCGAAGACCTCCTCCGGCTCCATGTCGAGGAAGCGCAGCCGCATGGCGCGGTATCCCATGATGCCCTCGAGATGTCCTACGCCGCCGCAACCGCAGTATCGCTCTTTGGGGTCGAGCGAAACAGTGACGTGGCCGCCCTCCCACACGCCCTCCACATAGGGCCAGCGCCCGTATCCGATGCCGTTGCCGATCGTCCACACCCGTGTGAGCTTGTTCAGCTGGCCGCGCGTCGCGGCTACGCCGGCGGCAATCGCATCCGCATCGTTGGCAATGTATGCCGGCGCGTTGATGCCGCGACCCGCGAGCACCCTGCTCAGCTCGTCGGCCAGCCGCATACCCTTGATCTGGGTCAAGTTCGGCGAGTCCTCGACCACGCCGTGGCGAACCACTCCGGGCACCGCGACGCCGATTGCATCCACCGGCTCTTCGCTGCCGCCGGCCAGCGTGGCGACCAGTTCGGCCAGGATCTCGACCAGTTCGCCGCCCGGAAGAGCGGTCAATGCATCGATCTCATCTTCTGCGTCGGGATAGCGCAGCGTTCTACCGACCAGCTGGTGGTTTTCAAGCCTGCCGGCAACGATGTGTTCGGTCATCACGACGCCGATGGCAGTGGTCACGGGGTCTCCTGGGGACGAGGATTGCGGACAACGAAGTGCGACCTGGCCGAAGGCTGCGCGTCCGGGACACAGAATAGCGCAAGCGCGCGCCGACCGTCGAATCGGAACCCGGCGCGCAGGGTTCGTGTGCCCGCCGTGCGGGTCAAGCTGCAGCGCGCTTCAATTAAGGTTCTGTTGTCGCCGCGGGCGGCAGGTGAATCGTGTAGGTGCCCTTCGCCACCACGCTGTTCGAGTAATTCGCGACGTGGGCGATGGCCTGGATGGTGGTGGTCTTGGCAATCTTGATAGGGGCTGTGTAGACGGGAGAGCTGTTGGTGGGCGTCGTGCCGTCCGTGGTGTAGTGAATCTGTGCGCCCTGAGCCTTGTCGGTGAGCTCGACGTGCTGGATCGAGGTGTAAGTGCCGACGGCGGGGGAGAAGGTGGGCGGGTCCGCCGCGGGATAAATGATCGATTCAATCAGCGGAGCGCTCGTCGAGGCTTCGAAATCCGAGTTACCCGCATAGGATGCTTGCACCGTGTGCTTGCCCTTGGCGAGCGACTTGGTGGAATAGACAGCCTCGCCTGCGCTGTTCAGCGTCTCAGTCGCGACCTTCTTGCCGTCAACGGTGAAGGTGACGCTGCCGAACGGAGTCGCCGGTACAGCTGAGACCGTCGCGGTGAACAGCACCTCTGTGCCCACCGTAGCCGGATCTGCGTCGGAAGCGAGCGATGTCTTTGTCGTCGGCACGAGACCCAGCTTGGTCACAAACCCCGTACCCAATGAGGTTCGACCACCTTTGTTTGTCCTCTGAAATGCTCCTTGGGTTACGGGAAAGTCAGTTGCGTATGTGGACCCGGCCACGTACAGTTTGTCTGCCCGATCCAAAACCATGGCGTTGACTTGATCCGAGCCCGGCGCTGTCGTGAAGCCACTGACGTGCTTTGATCCCCCGAGATACGTCGAATATAGGAGCCTGGAGCCCGAAGAATCGAGCTTGGTAACGAAACCAGTGTCGGCCAAACGCTCGGGGTTCGAGCTTTGGAAAGCGCCCACGGTGACCGGAAAATTCGAGTCGCGCGTAGATCCAGCTACCAAGGTGCTCCCTCCCGGGCTAACTGCGACCGCCGAGGCAGCCGCTCCGCCGCCGAATTCGGTGCCCCCAAGATAAGTCGAAAAGAGGAGAGCAGAACCCTTCGCATTGAGTTTCGATACGAACGCACTGCCGTTTGAGTCCTTGCTTCTCGTCGTCTGGAGCGACCCGCTGGTCACCGGAAAATCAGTCGAGTAAGTCGTACCCGTCACATAGGCGTTGCCTGCCGAATCCAGCGCGAGCGCGTTCGCATAATCTCCGGAAACCCATGAGTTACATTGGTTCGAAGTACCGTAGGAAATGCACTGGCCAGTCCCCCCGAGATAAGTCGAGTAAACAAGACCCGAGCCCGTGTGATTGAGCTTGGCGATGAATGCGTTGTTCAGGCCGAATTTATTCCTGTTCTTCCTCTGAAAGGCACCGCCCGTCACAGGAAAGTCGGCAGAGTCCGCCGCACCCGCCACAATGGCCTCGTCCGCCGCATCCAGGGCGATCGCTGAAACCCAGTCGTTGCCCGATCCACCAAGGTAAGTGGAATAAACAAGAGCCGAGCCAGACGAATTGAACTTGGTCACGAAGCCATTCGACCCGCCACTCGTACGACTATTCAATTTCGTTTGGAACGCTCCGAGAGTCACGGGAAAGTCCGCAGAGGCAGCTGTTCCCGCTACGAAGGCGTTGCCCTCGGTGTCGACAGCAATCGCACCCGGAGCGTCAATCACGTTCGTGTCCGTTCCGCCAAGGAATGTAGAGTAGACCAGCGCGGAGCCCGAGGGATTCAGCTTTGCGACGAAGATTCCGCTGAGCGTCTTTTGAAATGCTCCGCTGGTTATCGGGAAGTCGACCGATCCGGAATGCCCGGCCACATAGGCGTTGCCTTCCGAATCCACAGCGATGGCGCTCGCCTCGTCCCCATATGATCCTCCCAGAAATGTGGAGTAGACAAGAGCCGACCCAGCTGCGTTGAGCTTGGTGACAAAGACAGTGCCGATCGGGCTTCTGACGCCCTTGTTTGTTTCTTGGAAGGCACCAGTGGTTGTTGGAAAGTCAGGCGAGAAAGTGAATCCGGTAATGTAGGCGTCGTCAGCCTTGTCCACCGCAATCGCTTCGGTGAGATCCCAATTCGATCCCCCAAGGTAAGTCGAATACACGAGGATAGGGTCGATAGTGAGCGGCCGCTCGGAGTCATAACGACCGACTTTGAACGCAATCGTGTTGTTGGCTGCCAACACGAAGGAACCGTCGACCCGCTTCCTCTTCCCATCGGCGTTCTGATACAGCTCCGGCTTGTGGAACACGATCTCGCCGTGGCTGCCCTTCACTTCGAGATCACCCGAGGCCGTCAGCCGAAGCGCGAGCGCTCCGGCGAAATGCAGGCGAATTCTCGCTGGGTTAGCGTGCGGCGAGACCACGAAGTCATACTCGAGCTGGCGCTGGTTGCCGTAGTAAACAAGGTCAATGCCGTCGTAAACACGGGCGTAGCGCACCCGCGAATATGTAGGCACACTTGTATGCCAGTTCGCGGGATCGTTGCCGATGAAGTAGTTGGCCTCGCCGGGCAGTCGGTCTTCGCCTTCGGGTCGAGCATCGGTCCGCGAGCCTGGCAGCTCGAGTCGGACCACGTCGGTGAATTGCCTGCCGGGCCGTGCGAAGGCCGGCAGAGTGGCCCTGCTCAGACCAGGATTGGCCTGTGCTCCACCTCCGGGTTCAGGCTTGGCCATTGGATCGGGCTTCGAAAGAGAGAAGACTGCATCCTTCCCTGCCAGGAAGATGCCAAAGCCATTGCCGCGCGCGAGGAACCGCACCTGAGGATCGCTCTGCCCCTGATTCTCCTCGAAACTCAGCGGGATGCGGCCATAATGAGCCAAAGTCTTCGCGGAGTGAGCGGGGATGACTGCGCCGGCACGAAACGAACATAGAAAAACAATAAGTCCAAGTAGGAATGAAGTCTTATTACGAGACAATGGATTCCTCCGCTCGCCGACTGCAATCGAACGGCCTTCGGATCGATTCCGCAAACCCGGTCCGGGGCAAGCGCACCTGCCTCTAACTTACTCGCAGGGTTACGCGTCATTGCGAGACATTCCGACTGGTTGCAGTCTTCACTCGTCCCAGCAGCCGTCCGGTTTTTGTTGGCATTAAGTGTCGCCAGAAGTATATGCGAGATTTGTGAAAAAAGGAAGGAAGGAAGCCACAATCGCGATCACCTCGAATGAGGCAATACACTTGCAGCCATTTGGTGAAGAACAACGAGCAGGCCGCTAGCTCGACTGATAGCGGTTCAACCGGCCAAGACCATTGAAGGCCGCCGCTTTGTAGCACTCGGCGAGGGTCGGGTAATTGAAGACGGTTTCGACGAAGTAATCGACGGTTCCGTCCAGCGTCATCACCGCCTGGCCGATGTGCACCAGCTCGCTCGCGCCCTCGCCGATGATGTGCACGCCGAGTACCTTGCGCGTATCGCGGTGGAACAGCAGCTTGAGCCGGCCCGTCGTGTCGCCGCGAATCTGCCCGCGCGCCGTTTCGCGGTAGTAGGCCATACCCACTTCATACGGCACGTCTTCGTCGGTGAGCTGCTCCTCTGTCTTCCCGATAAAGCTGATCTCGGGAATGGTGTAAATACCGTAGGGATAAAAGCTCGGATTCGACGACGTCTTGTGATCGTCAAAGGCGCGAGCTGCGGCGATGCGGCCCTGCTCCATCGACACCGACGCCAGGGAGGGAAAGCCGACGATGTCGCCCACGGCGAAGATGTGCTCGACCTTGGTCTGGTAGTGCTCGTCGACAGGAATGCGGCCGCGCGCGTCGCCTTCGATTCCCGCGGCGGGCAGGTTCAGGTCGTCGATTGCGCCCTGGCGGCCGACAGCGTAAAGCAGCGCATCGCCGGAGACCTTCTTCTTGCTCTGCAGATTCGCAACCACCGTACCGTCAGGCAGCTCCTCCACGCTCTCCACCTCCTCGCCCAGCCGCATGGTCACGCGGCTGTCGCGCAGGTGATAGCTGAGCGTCTCCACAATCTCCTGATCCGCAAATTCAAGCAGCTTGTTGCGCTTCTCGATCAGCGTGCAGCGCACGCCGAGGATGGCGAACATGCATGTGTATTCGACGCCAATCACGCCGCCACCGACCACGATCAACGATCGCGGCAACGCCGGCATGTCGAGGATCTGGTCGCTGTTGATAATCGTGCGGCCATTGATCGGCACCTTGGGCGACG
>Ga0335069_10005980_pt1 | contig 17797 bp, 12 predicted proteins | sample Lox_Sample_11_FD_206714 | JGI IMG/M metagenome (GOLD analysis project Ga0335069, IMG submission 206714) | Soil microbial communities from Loxahatchee National Wildlife Refuge, Florida, United States - Lox_Sample_1.1 | ecosystem: Environmental > Terrestrial > Soil > Wetlands | place: USA... | reverse complement strand
GCTGCGCTGCCGGAGGCCGACCTGGCGACCGCAATGGTGCTCGCCCGCATCGATCTGAACGGTGCTTTTGAGTAGTCATCGCAATTCCCCCTGTCGAGGTGTTGCGACGACCGTTTGAATTCACCCTGTGTGCCCTGGTCGGAATGATGGATCACCCCGGCGGGCCGTCGCTGCGCCAGCGCCATGTTCAGTGCTTCGAGCACCAACTCGGTGCGCAGATGAGTCTCCATCGCCCAGCCCACGATCCGGCGGCTGAAGGCGTCCAGCACTACCGCGAGATACGGGAAGCCCGCCCAGGTCGGGATATAGGTGATGTCCGCCACCCACAACCGATTCGGTCCGGGTGCGACGAAGTTACGCTCGACCAGATCGGGCGCCGGCCGCGCATTGCGGTCACGCACCGTGGTGGTTATCCACTTGCGCCGGCTCACGCCGACCAAGCCTGCCGTACGCATCAGCCGCGCCACCCGCTTGCGCCCTACTTGAATGCCCGCGGCCTCGAGTTCGGCATGAACGCGCGGTACGCCGTAGGTCCCGTGCGACCTCTCCTGAATCGCGCTCATCCGTGAAGTGAGTTCCGCGTCCGCCTGGGCGCGCACGGACGGCGAGCGTTTGCACCACGCGTAGTATCCGCTGGTGGAGACTTCCAGCACCCGGCACATCGTCGCAGTCCCGTAGATGGCCTGATTCGCGCTCACGAATTCGAACGCCGTGACGGCACCGAACCGGTCTCCGTCGCGAACTAGGCAGCGGCTTTTGCTAGTATCTCGCGCTCTTCGCGCAGCATCCGGTTCTCACGCCGCAGCCGACTAAGCTCCTGCCGCTCCTCGCTGGTCAGCCCATCCAGGCGACGGCCCGCATCGCGCTCCGCCTGGGCCACCCAGTTGCGAATCGACTGCGCGGTCGGCTCGAACTCCTTAGCCAGATCGTCGGGACTACGCCCTGCGCGCACCAGCTCCACCATTCGGCGCCGGTACTCCGGCGAATAGCGGGCATGACTCTTGGGCATCGTGGCTCTCCTTCACTTTCCCCACTCCGCAACTGTCCACGAAACCGTCAACTCCACTCGAATGCTTGACTTCCGAGCGGTTTGTTCCTAGTCATGATGACGCTGCGCCGCTATTGGTCCCGTTCATACAACATAGCGGGTCTGCGGAGAGGGACGTTAGTTAGGCGTTGCTCAAACACTTGACTTTGAATGGTGGGTCGTGCCAACTTCGTTGCGCGACACTTAAGGTGTAAGTAAGCGGCCTACAAACGGCCTAAACAGACCGACGGACGGGGGGATCTCAACAGTGAGCCTCAGATTGGTCAAATCCAAGCGGGAGGAGTTTATCATGTCAGGAATTGATTGGTGGAATGTGCGGCGGATGGCAGCCATGCTCTTGCTCTGCATGATAGGGCTTGGTGGCCGCGCCTTCGCCCAAAGTACCAAACCCAACCTTATTACGGACCAGCCTGGGGCGTCGCTGCTGCTACCGTACTTTGAAGTCAACCTCGATGACTTCAACGGGCCGACCACGCTGCTTTCCATCACTAACACGTCAGCGACTGCTGTCCTCGCCCACCTCGTAGTCTGGAGCGACATGTCGGTACACACGCTCGACTTCGACGTCTACCTGACGGGCTACGACGTATGGCGAGTCAATCTCGCGAACATGCTCATTAACGGTTGGCCTGGTCTCCCAACCGCCTCAGCGGGACAGGATCCAAGCGACATAATTAGCCCCAAAGGGCCCCTTTCACAGGACATCAACTTCGCGAGTTGCCAAAGCTTCCTGCCGCTTCCGACAATTCCTGCGTTTCAGTTGTTGACCACTCAGCAGGCACTCACGGGCAACCCGGCCCCTGGCTTTGGGTTAGACAAGAATGGGAAACCTTTGTGCGCAGGCTTCCCCCATGGCGACCGGATTGCGCGCGGCTACATCACAATCGATACCGTAAATTCATGTAGCGTCGAAGCTCCGGGCGACACTAATCCTGTACCTTACTTCCCTGGTATCGCCACAAACCAGAACGTGCTCATTGGCGATGCATTCTACGTCAACAGGAGAACCAACCAGGCCTACGCGCAGAACCTGGTGTCACTCCCTGCGGATGCCACGAACCCTCTGCTCAACACCCCAGGCGACTACACGTTCTACGGCAGGTACACTGGTACGGTACCAACTGCAGGTTGGACCGCAGCCGACAATCGCTTACCGACGTCCACGACCTTCGCCGCCCGTTACATCCAACCCGGCAGCATACAGGGTAGCCAGTACTTCAACCAAGGCTCGTCGATGATCGTGTGGCGCGACTCGAAGGTTGATCAGCCTCCGTTTACCTGTGGCACCTTGCCTACATGGTTTCCGCTGGGTCAAGAAGGAATCACGATATTCAACGAACGCGAACAGGTCGTTGAGCCACCAACATGCCATTTTAGCCCCTGTCCGATAGAACCAGGCTCAATTCCCTTCCCTATTGAGACGCAAAAGGTGAAGGTAGGGACAGCTGATTTTATATCACCGTTCCTTAATGGCTGGGCGTTTCTTGACTTAAACTTCGCCGTTGCGGAACCTCCTGCGACGAAGGGCCTGAATGACGACGCGGCTATGCAGAACTGGGTGATAACGCTCTTCGACAACGGCGGGGCGGTTCCCTACGAGATCGGCACACGCGCATTTCAGCTTGACTCGGCTACTGCAGCTAACCACTTCGTACCCACTCCATAGACGTTCACTAGACGTTCACTCGGCACATGGGCCCGGAGCATATTAGGCTCCGGGCCCATGTTGCCTTGCTACCCACGTCCACACTCGGTTAATTCAGCCTGCGTGCTGCCTGCCTTCAAACGCCTCCTGAGGGTTATATGGTGTTATCTTTGCCGAAAATGGCGCGATGGTTAGCACTGTCGATTGCATTCGGAAGCATCCTAGCGAGCTGCCAGCGAAGGAGCAGTTCGTTTGCGGTTGCGCCACCTACTGGAAGGAGTGAGACAGCGGCGCGAGGTGTTGCAGGACCCATGCAGGAACCTCCTGGTGATAAATGGTTAAAGGATGACCATGGGAACGAGTACTCGATCCAGCGAATACCAAAGAACGAAGCTCAACGGATCGATCAGAAGACAGTGCGTAACCTATGGGGCCTTCGGCTTGAGATTGTGAAAGAAGACGGCAACTTCTACTACTACAAGGTCTACAGGCCAATCGTAACGCCTCGCCATGCTGCCGGGGACTGACTGGGTGCAGCAGAGTCCTATCGTGCGGGTTTTCGCGCTTGCCAAAAGGAGATATGCTTAGCATCCGATCACAAGCGTCTTGTGCGGCGGTGTCCCTTCTAGTCGCGTTCGTATTAGCGGGATGTCAAGGAACTCATCATGACTCTGCGGGAGGAAGCGGGGGCTACTCCAGTGGCGGGGCAGCTGCCAAACCGACGCCGTTGGTACTGGAGCCTCCAGATGGCGTCTGGTTGAAAGATGCTGAGGGACAAGAGTACTTCGTCGATCGGTGGCCGAAGAGCAAGGCCCGCCGAATCGATAAGAAGACGGTACGCACCGTCTGGGGTATTCCGATCGATGTCTTCAGAGAAGATGAGAAGTTTTACTATTACAAAATATATAAACGGGTCGCGACCACACCGCCTTTAAAGCCGCAGCAACGGCAGCCTTCGGCGCAAGAGGTGCAGAGCATCCGAGAGAGTTATAAAGCGCTGGTACCGGCGAGCGAGCGATTGCAATTCGTGCCGTTTGGCAACGGACTGCCCTCGGCCGGACAGTGGCACGGGTTTGCCATTGCTGACATGAACGGCGATGGTCATCCAGACATCATCCTCAGCCCGCCTCGCCAGGCTATGAATCCAGTCCCGGTTATCTTTCTGGGTGATGGGAAAGGTTCCTGGTCCCGCTGGCGCGAGGTGAAATTTCCTCCGCTCGCATACGACTATGGTGATGTACAGGTTGGCGACCTCAACGGAGACGGCCATCTTGACCTCGTCTTTGGCGTGCATTTGCGCGGGCTCTTAGCGCTTCTCGGCGACGGCAAGGGTGTATTTCGCGAGTGGGGTCGAGGGCTCGATTTCGCGGCCGACGGAAGGACGGCCTTTTCGTCGCAGGCGATCAAAATCATCGATTGGAACGGCGACGGCAAGCCCGATATCTTGGCGCTAAGCGAGGGGCCCGGGATGTTAGGTCGACGTATGGTGAATCACTCACGCGGAACGATTATGTACCTGAACCACGGGGACGGCACGTGGGAGCGTCGTGCCAAAGGGGAAAAGAACGGGCTGTTCGGTGGGTCGCTCACCATTGGCGATTTTGATGGCGACGGTCACCCCGACTTCGCCACCTCCACCGGCGTCATGGATCGACGGGATCTTGTGAACCTGTGGAGACCCAAGGATAGATGGGAGACCGTGACTGTGAAGGAGTTGCGTCCAATGGCGTTCGTTTGGTCCGTTGCTGCTGCGGATTTCGATGGCGACGGACGGGCGGACCTCGCGGTGGCCTATACGAACTTCGAGCTATCCACCTGGCGTAGCGGAATCGACATCCTCTTTTCGCGCGCAGACGGGCACTGGGAGCGTCGGACAACTTTTGCTGGCGAAGGCCTCAACGGCCCGGTAGCGCTCGCGACTGGCGATCTGGATGGCGATGGACACAAAGATCTCGTGGCGCTCACGGCGACGGGTGATACTTTGGTATTCCTCGGAGACGGTCGAGGTCACTTCACGCGCGAGAAAACGCCACCGCCTGCATATCCGGGAGGCTGCTACGGCGCCCATGTGGAACTGGCCGATCTCGACGGCGACGGCAGAGATGAGGTGGTTGCCGCCTTTGCAGACGCGGCCGACGAGAGTCATTGTCCGTCTGGAGGCGGCTTAACAGCGTGGAAAGCACAGCCACGTTCCGGTACGCCTTAGGCGCATTTGCACGGCCCGCCGTAAACCCAACGCTACGGTGTCTTGAAGCCGCGCTCTAACCATCGGAATACTGCGCTTTCGGCAAGCTGACTCAATTGAACTTCGTGAACTCACTTTCGGAGCGCGGAGGCGGATTCGAGAATGAACCTCGGATCCATTCTGTTTCGGTGGACGGTTGTTACCTGCAGATAGTTCCTTCGGGTTGTACGACAGATAGTTGAAGGCGAACGGTGACGCTGGGGCTTGTGCCATAACTCAATTGAGCTCGAACATGTCTGTGGGGCTCGACCTGAGGGCGGCGACCGGCGGCAGTTGGGCGGTTCGCATTCGAGAGTGAGGAAGAAACCTTGCAACCGAACGATTAATGTCGCGCCACGAGCGCTAATCGTTAGGACTCGATGAGAATTCTCTTCGTCACCGCTAAATCGCCGCATCTTCCGCTGCGCGGCTACCAGGTCCGGGCCCATCACCAGCTTCGGCTTCTGAGCCGGCGTCACCGGGTAACTTTGGTCTGTTTCTCCTCCGACGAAAGCGCTTCGGCGGATCGTGCGGCTGCCGCGTTACTATGTGAAGAGGTGATCGTGGTGGCGCATCGCACGGCAGGAATGCTCGCGGGGCTGTGCGGCGGCACGCTGGCGGGACGGCCGATGCAAACCGCTATGCACGAGACCCCCGCGATGCGCCGCACAATCGGGCGGCTGCTCGCCGAAAAGCGCCACGACCTAGTCCACGTCCAGCTCGCACGCATGGCCTGGTGCGTCGAGGGGATGGCTTCGCTCCCGCGGGTGATCGATTTCGTCGACGCGCTTTCACTCAATTTCCGGCGCCGCAGCGGTTACGATCACGCGCTGCTCCGACTTGCGGTCCGCCTCGAAGCGCGCCGCCTGTTGCGCTACGAGCGCGAAATCTGTCGCACTTGGGATCATGCGATGGTCGTCTCGCCGGTCGACCGTCGCGCGATCGGAGATTTTTCCAACCTCACCGTCAATCGCAACGGAGTCGACCTCGCCGGTTGCGTGTTGCATGCCGGCGGGCGCGATCCATACACGATCCTCTTCACCGGCAACCTAGGCTACTTTTCCAACGTCGACGCGATTTGCTGGTTCGCTCGCGAGATCTTTCCGCTCATCAGGCGCGAGGAACCGCGCGCGAAACTCCTCGTGGTCGGCGCGCGCCCGGGCAGAAAGGTACGCGCACTCGCTGCGCTCGATCCCCGGATCGCAGTTGAAGGCTTTGTCGAGCGGCCACAGGCCTACCTCGAACGATGCGGTATGGCGGTTGCTCCGATGCGCGCTGGGTCGGGGCAGCTCTTCAAAGTCATGGAGGCGATGGCATGCGGGGCGCCGCTGGTCGCGACCAACCTCGCGACCGCGGGCATCGAGGCTGAGCGCGAGCGGCATTTTCTCGCCGCTGAAACGCCCGAGGCCTTCGCCCGGCAGGTGCTGCGCCTGATGCACGAGCCGGCTCTCGCAAGCCGCATCGCCGCGGAGGCTCGGCTGCTGCTCGAGGGCAACTATATGTGGGAGCAATCGGTGTCGGACCTGGAAGAGATCTACCGTTCGGTGATCGAACAGCGATGTCAGCGCGGGCCGAGTCAAGCCGCCGTCGCGCTTTGAGCACGTCCCGGCAGATGAAAATCCTCCTCGTCGCGACCAAGCCGCCCTGGCCATTGGTTGACGGCGGACGGCTGCTGCTGTGGCATACGATGGCTTGCCTGGCCCGTCACGGAGCGGAGATCACACTGGTTGCACCTGCAGACGCAGTGAGTGATTCCGACGCCGTGCGCCGCGAGCTGCGGACGCTATGCCGTCCGATGCTCGTTGCGCACCCTCGCCGGATGCGCGTGAAGGCCCTCGCGCGGGCCTTACTTGGCGGCCCTCCTGTATCGATCGTGCTGCATAGGCTCGCCGCCGTGCGCGATCGGGTGAGGGCGCTGCTCTCGGCAGAAGCCTTCGATCTCATACATGCCGAGCAGCTCCAGGCGGTCGCCAACTGCGACGGCGCCGGTCTTCCGGCAGTTCCACTCGTACTTCGATCGCAGAACGTCGAAAGCGATCTGTGGCGCCGGCTTGCCGCTTATCGGCCGGCCCTGCGTCCGTTGCTTCTGCGCGAGGCGCGGCGGCTCGGCGAGTGGGAAGCACAAGCGGTGCGCCGCTCGAACGCTACGATCGCGCTGACAAAAAGGGACGCCGCGCAACTGGCAGCGCTGGCCGGTAAGCCGGGCAAGGTGCAGCACATTCCCGCGCCGTTTCCGGCCGAACTCGCATCGGGGTGCGCGCATGCACTAACGGGCGTGCCGCCGGTCGTGCTCTTTAGCGGTGCGGGATGGCTCCCGAACCGCGAGGGCGCGCGCTGGTTCATCCGTGAGGTCTGGCCGACGGTATCCGAGCGCTTGCCGGGGGCCGTGCTGCATACATTCGGACCTGTATCCGGCGTGCGCGGACGCGTCAATGTCGTTACGCATTCGCCGCCTTCCGACAGCTCGGCGGTTTTCGTTCCCGGAGCCGTGCTTGTCGTGCCGCTGCGCGTTGCCTCGGGAGTACGGGTGAAGATCCTCGAGGCCTGGGCCCGGGGCATCCCGGTGGTGGCGACGCCCGAGGCAGCAGAGGGGTTAGAGGCGACCGATGGCTCGGAGCTGTTGCTGGCGCGCGATGCGATAGCTTTCGCAACCGGGCTCGAATCACTCGCGTGCGACACGGAAATGCGCGAGGGCTTGGTGCGCCGCGCCCGCACGCTGCTCGGCGCCAACCACGACCCGGCCACGATCGCCGCGAGGATGCTCTCGGTCTATCGGCAAGTCCTCCCGCAAGGTTTCCGGCAGGTCGTTGCGTAAGGTACTCAGCACGCGGACACTCCCTTGATCGCTCGCTCGAACGCCTCCGTATCGCGCTGCCAGCGCTGACGTCTTTCTCCCAAGAACACTGGAGCCACCAGCCACCGCGCCAGCAGCCGCATCCGGCCGCCGCATCGCAGCAGCCGCGCGATACTCCGTGCGCGCCGCCGCCCGTGACGTTTCTCGGCCACGCGCACCAGGTCGGTCCAAAGCAACTCGGGATTATAGTTCTTTTCGACGGCGCCGGCGCGTTTGCCGATGGTCGCGCCGCCGTGATGAAGCACGCGAGCCCCGGTGATCGTTGCGACGTCCCATCCGAGATCGCCGAGGCGCAGACAATAGTCCAAGTCCTGGCAGTAGAACCGAAAGCTCTCATCCAGTGCTCCGGCCTGGAGCCATGCTTCACGGCGGATGGCCATCGCGGCGCCGTTCACCCACTTAACCGAGCCACGCTTCGCCGCTTCGAGCGGGCGCACAATCCGGTATCCCGGAAGACGGGCCAGCAGGCCCGTCACGCCGGTCGCAAGCGCGAAAATCCATAGGCTGCTTGGCTCCTGCCCGCCACTCCATTGTGGCTGTCCATCGGGAAAGTGCAACACCGCGCCGGCGGCGCCCAGGCGCGGATTGGCGGCGAACGCCCCTCTCATCCGCGCGATCACGTCGGGCGCGATCTCAGTGTCGCTGTTAAGCAGGAACATCAGAGTCCCCGAGCTTTCACGCAGCCCGGCGTTGGCCGCCGCGGTAAAGCCCCCGGCCGTCGCGCGGCAAACGATCCTGGCCGTGGGAAAACGTGCGCGCACGCTCTCGACGGTATCGTCGACGCTGCCGTCATCGACTACCACGATTTCGACCGCCTCCGTCGGCGCCTGCCCGACGCTCTCCAGGCAGCGCAGCGTCAGCTCGCGCGTGTTGTGCGTCGGCACGATGACCGATACGGAGACGACCGACATGGACGCGAGCGCCATCGCGCGCGGGTCACTCGGACCGGTCGCCTGCGGGCAGCGGGGGCGGCCCTGAGAGGCGATGGCTAACGAGCTGCTGGGCGTCCTCTGCCAGCGCGGCCCGAAGCGGCGCCTGTACCTCCTCGGGGAGAGCCGAGATAAGCGCCGGACTGACCCACACCGCGCGCAGGACGGCTGCGCTCGCCGCCTGCCGATTGCCCGTCAGCGCCCAGGCGCGTCCGAGATTGAGATCGATTTCCGCGCGCTCGCCGATACTGAGTGCGCGACGGTAAAGCGCGAGCGCCTCGTCGGGCCGGCGTTCCACCAGTCTCGCGGAGCCGGCTAGGATCAACGGCCGCGAGTCGCCCGGAAGACCCTCCGCGGCTTGCATCGCCAACGCCGCTACTGCGTCCAACATCGCGGTCTCTCCCGCCGCCGCGTTGCCCTGCGCGATGAGCAAGCGGAAGAGCGCGCTGGCCTCATAGAGACGGCGTTCCGCCCGATAGCGGAAGAACTCCGGGACGAGAGCCGCAACCAAAGCCAAGCCTATCAGGGCCGCGCCGATCGACTTCACCCGATTCAACTTCATACGATTGATCCGAGATCGGCGGCGGCGGCGCCATCGCCGAGCACACGCCAGCCGCGCCCGGCGGCGAGCAGCAGCGGAACCGCCAGCGCCGGCTCCTGGAGCGGAAACCACCCCAAGGCTGCTATCGATCCGGCGAGCAGGATAGCCAGTATGACCTGCAAGTCGGCCCGTATCGGCTCCGGCAGGCGGCCGCGTCTGCGGACAAGCCCGATCAGCAGCATCGCGAACGCGGCGTCCGCGGCGAGTCCGGCCGGAATTCCCGCCTCGGCCAGCGCCTGCAGATATTCGCAATGCGCCTGCGCGTAGAAGCTGTTCAACTGCGGATTCACCAAGCGGCGGCTCCAGAACATTTCGGCGCGCAGGCGATGAGGGACAAACTCCGCCGCGAAGGTGCCCGGGCCGTAACCGAGCAACGGGCGTTCGCGGATCATCTCGACCGCGGCGGCCCATGGGATTGTGCGATAGCTCAGCAGCGCATCCCAATCGCCGGCCTCGGCCTTGTGGACAAGGCCTGCCACGCGCCCGCGCAACGCGGGCATCGCCATCCCGCCGCCAAACAGCGCCAGCATCACAGCCGCCGCCCACGCCCGGCTGCGGCGATTCACCAGCCGCTCGCGGGCGAATGGCAACGCCCCCACCGCCAGCGCGATCCAGCCGGTCAGGTCGCGTGTGAGGGCAAGCGCAACAACAAAGAGTACGAGCGTGCTACTGGCGGCCGCGCGAATCGAGGCGGTCGAGGCATGCAGCGCGACTCCCAGACTCGCCACCGCCGCGAGCGCCATGAGTAGGGCAAGATATCCCTCGTTACCTACGAAGCCGACGCTGTTGACGCGCCCGACGATGCTCTCGATCGTCAAGGGCTCGAACACCCCGAGCGCCTGGAGAATCGACGCCACCGCGTTAATGGCGCTAACGGCGAGGAATACTGCGAGCAACGCCCGCGAGCGGCCGCGCTCCAGGCATCGCGAAGCGCCCAGTGGCAACAGAAGCCCGAAGAGAATCAGTACGCGGGTGGCGTCGAGCGACACGGCGCGCCGCGGCGAGGTCAGCGCTGCGATCAGCGCGCCGCCGATTGCGCCAAGGAATAAGTACAGCGCCACGCGCCGCTCAGTCGGTCCGCTCGGCCATTGCAGCGGCGCCATCAAACGCGGGAGCATGAGAACCGCTAGTGCCGCGGCAACGATCGCGATCAGCGAGGCGAGACGCTTGGGAGCCTCGAATGCAGCCTCAGCTCGGGGATCGACGAGCAGGCCGGCGGCTGCGATGCTCACGGCCATCGCCAGGATCGCAATCGACTCTAGGACCTGCACTTGGGGCGTCCGTGACACCGCAGCTCGGTGCGCCGGGGTCTTGCGCGCCGTGGCCTTTTTTCGTGCGCTCGCCACTGGCAGACAATATTATTCAGGCTCAGGCAGCGGGGGAAGCAAACCAAATCATCCGACAAATATTATGAAAGTTCCATACCTCAAGATGCTGCTCAAAATGTTGCGCGCCGAGGGAGCCGGTTCACTCCTGCGCCGGACGCAAGACCGACTTGAAGAGGCGCGCTGTCGCAGGCTCTTTACGTCGCTGGGGCGAAACCGATTCCCGGAGTTCGCGCCACGGTGCATCGCGGTGTTGAACTACCTCTCTTCGCCGCCTGCCGCGCGCCTGGGCGGTGTGCCGCTCCAACTCGCCGCTCGTCTGAGCGAGGAGGCGCGTGAGCGGCCGGTGGCTCTACTGTATCCGATCGGTCGGCGCTATCGGCTCGAATTGAGTGCCGGAAGCGCCCGCTGCGCGCTCGAGTTCGAGCGGCCGCAGCCATCATCGCCGTCGCCGACGGCGGACAGCTTCGAGCGCGTCGTCACGGCCGCGCTCGCACTTCTCAAAACGAACGCTGTTCATCTCGAGGGTGCGGCCGGGGTACCGCTCGAAAGCGTCGCCCGGCTCGCGCAGTCCGGAATTGGCTTTGTGCTCTCGCTGCACGACTTCGCTCTTTTCTGTCTGCGTCCGAATCTGCTCGAGCATCCACAGATGCGCTTTTGCGATTACTGCATGGATCTGGCGCGATGCCATCGTTGTCTGAGCACGTCGTGGCCAGCGGCCGATGCTGAGACCCAACGAACCCATCGCGAGGCGGCACGGCGCGTGCTCAGCTCAGCCCTCGCGGTCGTCTATCCCTCGGAGTTCCTGCGAAGCCGGCATCGGGAACTTTTTTCGGGCTACCAGACGCAGCGTAGCGGGAATGTGCGCGAGTATGTGATCGAGCCGGCTGCGATGGCTCCCCAAGCCTTCGACAGCGTCTCGGCGAGACACTCGGCCGCGTACAACGTCGCCTTCGTCGGCGCGGTCACGGTGCCCAAGGGAGCCCTGCTATTCGAAGAGACCGTCGAGCGCGTGCGGCGCACGGCGCCCGGGGCTTTTCGATGGAGCGTATTGGGAGGGGGAGAGATCGAGGTGCTGAGGCGGCTTCGCGCGACGGTTGACGTGACAGTGTACGGTTACTATCGCGCCGGTACGCTTTCCGGCCTGCTACGCCGGCGCGCAGTGGATCTCGCCTTGCTGCCCTCGGTCGTTCCCGAGTCCTTTGGACTTACGCTCTCCGAGTGCTGGGCGGCCGGCGTTCCGGTGGTCGCGTTCGATCATGGCGCGCTGTCGGAAAGGATTAGCCGGCACGGCGGCGGCGTGCTCGTGAGCTTGCAGGCGGGCAGCCGCGGCGTCTCCGAGGCGCTCGAGGCGATCGCCGCTGGCCGCCGGAAGTTACCCGCAGTGCGGGCTTCTCCGCTCCCGACCCCGCATACCACGGCCGCAGCTTATCGCCGCGTATACGAGCAGCTCGGTCTCCTGACTTGACTGCTCGTGTCACACTGCGCGAGGGCTAAGCTCAACGGCGCCGGCCCAACATATCCTTGTACACTCGATCAACTTCCCCGGCATGTTCGTCGATTGATTTCACGCGCGGCAAGCGGCTTCGCCATGCGGCGATTTCCTCGGGATGTTCAATCAAGCGCTCGATACGCGTACGCAGGCTCCGGGCATTACCGGGCTCGAAGAAGACCTCCATGCCGAGCGATTCGGAGAGCTCCGCGAATGCCCCCTGCCGGCTCATCAAGACCGGCACCTCGCGGCACATCGCCTCGCGGACGACGAGCCCGAACGACTCAAGGCCGAGCGACGGCACGATGAGCACGTCGATAGCTGCAAGGACCTCATCCTTTGCCGCCCCAAGGAACCGGCCATTTATTCGCACGTTTTGCGGCAGCGTCGGTGTCGTGAGCTCGGCGGTGTAAGTCGGATCGATCGTGGGATCGCCCCAGATTTCGAGAATCGCCCGATCGGGATCGATCCCGCGAAAGGCGTTGACTGCGACATGAACACCCTTGTGGGGTTGAATCGATCCAATGAAGGCAAACCGAATCGGATGCTGGACGGCACGGTGTTCTCGAATATGTGCTCCCGCGGGAGGTTCCACCCCGTACGGTACCACATGCACTTTAGCGTCCTTTCCGAGGAGGCCAAGACGACGATAGCTTTCTGCGGCAAAGGAGGATCCCGTCAGAAAGGCGTCGGCCCGCCTCAGCGCGCGCTTCACTAATGCAGCGCGATAAGCATTCAGCAGAGGATTCCAGAGGGAGATCGGCCGAATCCTGGTCAACGGCAGACAGGCCGAGCACTTGGCGAGTCCCGGCCCGCTACATAGATGCTGTTTACTGTCGAGGAAGTTGGCGCGTGCGCACGCCGCCCACCAATCCTGGATCTGGTAGAGAATCGGCACTCGGCGCCGTGCCGCGCACTTAAGGAGCGTGATGGCGTGTCCGGCAAGGTGATGGGCGTGAAGCAATTGTGGCCTCACCTGGTCCAGGAAGCGATCGAAGTCGCGCTCCAACCGTCGACTGTGCAGCGCGTTGCGCACGAACGGATTGCGGGCGAGGAAATTGTTCACCAGCAGGCGCACGCGGACGCCCTGGTCGACCAGTTCGAGTGCGTCGCCAAACGTGCGCTCACGATCGGCGATCCGCGCGTAACAGGCGACTTCGCGATCAGCTGCCTGGCGAATCGCCAGTGAACGCGCATAAATCTCGGTCCCGGCAGCGTTGTATGCCGGCCATCCGTGGACCAGATGGAGCACGCGTGAAGGCAGGCCCGCCGGCGAAGCAGCGCGTGGACGATAGAGCGCCGCCATGACGCGTTCGCGGACGGGCCGCAGCGGATCATCCTCGATGAACCGGGAGACCAGCCGACGGTATTCCGGATGCAGCCGGCGCATCAGCCTTTCCGCGCGCCGTACGCGCGCACGCCGGCTCGTCCCGAAGCTCCGTTGACCCGCGTGGAAGATGAACGTCGCATCGTCGAGCACGTGCGCATAGCCGGCTTTGTGGGCGCGCATGCAAAACTCCGAGTCCTCGCCGTAACCGAGCCCGAAGTGGCGCTCGTCGAATAGTCCCAACCGCCGCAGCGCCTCCCGCTTGATGTAGAGGCACAGGCCCACGCCGGTCGGCAGCCTTGGGTACTCGCGCCGCGACACGCGCTCGACCAGCGCCGCGAACCCGGCCAGGTCGTAGCCCGCGGGCAGGGCGTTGGCTTCGAGGAAACGCGGCAGGGAACAGATTGTCGCATCGTTGGAGAAGGGCGTCACAGTCGCGATTTCGGGCGCCGAATACGCGGCCTGCCGGAGCTTCCCGAGCCAGCCCGGAGTTACTTCGGTGTCGCTGTTAAGGAGCACGACATCGCGCTCCGAGAGCGCTATCGCCCGGTTCACGCTGCCAACGAAACCACGCCGGAGCGGGTTGCGCAGAAGGAGCAGCGGCGCATGGTGCTTCGCCGCCTCCTGCTCCAGACGCTCCGCCGGCGGAAAATCCGGGCCGCAGTCGTCGACGATGACCAGCCGGTGCGCCGTCCAGTCCGTGTGCGCGAATAGCCGGCCGAGGCATCGCTCGAACTCGGCCACCGCCCCATATACCGGAACAATGACATCGATCGGTAGCGGAGATCGCGGCAGCGGCGGACGGCCGGAATCCTCTCGCGGCGGTTCGCCGGACGCGCCTGCTCTCAGCTCCACGTTTTCGCCGTCGTCCCAACGCGCAAAAAATGCCGACCTTCCGAATTGCCGCCGGCGAGCCGCGTTTGCGCCGAGCCCAATGATCTGCGGAAAGAAATTCATCGTCGCCATGCCAGCCAGAAGATCTGCTATCGCGAAGCGCTTGAGGTCGCACCCACATCACCGTGATGCTGCACCCGGATTACCAGTACTCGCCACACCTGGCCTGTGCAATGGCAAAGATGGCGGCCCAGCGAGGATTACGACCTTGTGTCGGGTTCACGAATTCTCGCGCAGAATGCTGTCGCCGGCGGAATGCCTCGCTACAAATACGTCGCCAACCGCTGCCTGACGCCTGGTCCAGAACCTTGATAATGGGCCAAGAAGCTGTCGGGATATCTGATCGGCTGCCAGCCCTTCACTCGCCTCGTGCTTGAAACGATTCCTGATTGGAAAACTCGAACAACTCGTTCGACAACCAGATAATCTGTCAGGCGATTCGCGCCCGATCCGCGTGCCGCGCCATCTGCCCGCAGTGAGCCTGCTGGCCGGCGCCGCCCTTGGATGCGGCGATCGCGTGATGGATCGGATGCACTGGATGGATGGTGCGGGGCGTTGATTGGCCTCGATCGTCATGGGCCTAGGTATGTTCCACGCTCTATTTTGCGCTCGGCGCCCTGGGGCTTCTATACTAGACATTCGCTTGGCTCGTGCTGTTACCGCTCTTCGCCTTGAGTGTGCGAGGAGGCGCAGAGGAATTTTGGCGCAAATAGCAAATCGATTTCGGTATGAAATCTTCACACTGTCGGGCGGTCTGATCTTCGTTTCAGCCGTGTGCTAAGCGGGGCGATTCTGCTCGTGTGAGGGCGGCGAGCCAAAAGCGCGGCGGTTGGTATGGCTCGCAGCAGACCTTTGGCCCGGCAGCTCAATCGTCGTTTACTTCTCAGCCAGAGCATGCGTCGAATGCGGTCTCGCGCTGTTAGTTCCCGCGGCGTTGCTGGCTTGCGAGCGATGGCGGGAAGGCGATGAGCCGGAGATGGCTCGTGCCAGCCGCCGCTTTCGCCAGATTCACGGCAGAAACCAAGCATTCTGGGCTGCTCGCCGTCGCTCCAGTCCTTGCCTCCAGCTTGAGGCGCTCCATTCGCCACGCTATCTTGTCCTAGCGGCGTCCTCCTTCTTTAAAAGGAGACCGCCGGAGCTGGTTTCGGGTCTGGAGTATGTCGGAGAAGGGCTGGAAGAGTAACGCACGGCACTAGCGCAGCGTCTCATGGGAGCGGACAGACTCCAGTTCAAAACCCTCTTCGGGAGTGCCATTAAACACTCTGCCAAGGATTATCTCTGGGCTGAACTACGGCGAAAAGCCGATGCTTTCGGTCGCGGCGAGCGTTCTAACGGGATTCCCTGCACAGTGTCCCAAAATAGTCACATTTCTGTGCGGCCCTCGTGGGGCTCGACTTGCGCAGCTGGCATTTATGAATCGTGCCCGTTAGGGTGCGTCAGTGTTTAGTCCCTGCCAAGCCGTGGACGTGCTCGACGTCGACGAGCGCCGCAGCCGTCTACTTTGGGAGCGGCGCCTGCTCCTGGCCTTCGGCGACGGCGTCGCCGTCGCGGTTTCCTTTCTCATTGCCTTCAACCTGCGCACTGCTGAGATCCGCCACGAGTTTTTCGCGGTTCCCCGCGCGGCGATGCTGATCGCACTAGCGACCTGGTACCTCTGCGCCGAACTGGTAGACGGCTACCGTCTGGTCAACACCGTCAACCCTAGGGCCACCTTCGCCACTGCGGCTTCGGCCCTCACTCTCAGTTTTGTCGCCTTGCTTGGCGTTTTCTTCGTTGTGCCTTACCGGATTACGCGGCCGACTCTGCTGCTGTGGGTTCCAATGGCGGCGGCACTGGTGCTGAGTTGGCGAACAACCTACCAGAGGGTATTCGCTCGAGGCGTCTTCGCAGGAAACTTGTTGGTGATCTGCGACCGCGAACTCTTCGCGCGTGTCTGGGCCGAAGCAGCCGCCAGCTTGCCGAATTTCTACCGCGTGCTGGACGTCCTCGAGCCGGGGCGACCCGATCTGACGGCTCGTCTGGCGCAAGTGGCCAACGGTCCGATTAGGGCGGACGTCGTGGTTGGCATCGGCGAGGGAGTTCCCGGCAAACTGCTGGATAGCTTGGCCGCGTGCTGCGAGCGAGGCATCCGGGTGCGCTTCTTGACGGATCTATACGAGGAGATGACCGGACGGCTGCTCGTCGAGCAGTTGGACTACGCCTGGCTGATGTCGCTGCCGTTGCGCAGCGAGGCCTCTGAACTCTACGAGGTCTTCAAGCGCGGAGTGGACATCCTGGCCGGCATCGTCGCGGCGGCGGTCCTCGCCGTCGTTTTCCCTTTGGTTGCGTTGGCCATCAAGCACGAGGACCGAGGGCCCGTCCTCTACCGGCAGACGCGTGTGGGCAAATATGGACGGCCGTTCAAAATCCTCAAGCTGCGAACCATGCGCGTGGAAACCGCGGATGACGAGCGCCAAACCGACGCCGATGATCCACGGGTCACCCGGGTCGGGCGTGCGCTGCGGCGGCTCCATCTCGATGAGCTGCCGCAGGCGATCAATATCCTTCGCGGTGACATGAGCTTGGTGGGTCCACGGCCGGAGCAACCCCAGCATGTAGCGCTCATGCGCCGGGCGATCGGCTTCCATAATCTCCGGCTCTCCGTGCGGCCGGGGCTGACCGGTTGGGCCCAAGTCAATTTCGGCTATGGCGCCGGCCTTGAAGGCGCTCGACAAAAACTCTCCTACGACCTCTACTACATTCGCCGCCAGGGCTTCGGTCTCGACCTCCTCATTCTGGCCCGCACCGCTCGGACTATCCTGTCCTTTCGCGGCCGCTGAGCTCGCCAGGCGCGAAAAGTGGCCCGATGAGCGGAGCCGCACCAGCTATAGTTTTGACTGACTATAGCAGTCGAGGTGATCATATAGACAATCGTGGTGAACATCCCGAGCGTGACGGCTAACGTTTTGAATCAAAAAAGGGCGGTGAATTTCCACTGTGAAATAGCAGTAGAACGGCCGGGACGATCGGGATGCAGGAACATCCCGGATGCCTTAGATGAAACCAGCCCAGCGCGGACGCAGAAACCTTTTTGCGGTTGCGCCCAACACGCTGGAGCACTGGAGTTTGTCCGCGTCGGCTGCAGGTGCGACGCACCGCCGGCAGCAAGCGCACCCCGCTCTCATCGAGGAAAATCCAATCACCCTTTCAGAGGCCAGGCTTTTTTTCATCTGCAGCCGATCCTACTTGATCCAGCTGCTGGGTGCTTTTCTCGTCCCGCCCCAAAGCCCTGCGGGTGGGACGCTGCGGGGTCCAGCCGAAAGCGAACATAGTAATCCTCGATATGATCGACGTGATAACTAATCCCGAACCGACCTCGGATGATCTGCGCCATCCCGCGGACAGGTCCACAGATCGCTCTCGAAGGCGTTCACTGCCGCACCGCGAAGCAGAATCAGCAGAATAAGCTCCGACTGCTA
>Ga0335069_10005979_pt1 | contig 17798 bp, 18 predicted proteins | sample Lox_Sample_11_FD_206714 | JGI IMG/M metagenome (GOLD analysis project Ga0335069, IMG submission 206714) | Soil microbial communities from Loxahatchee National Wildlife Refuge, Florida, United States - Lox_Sample_1.1 | ecosystem: Environmental > Terrestrial > Soil > Wetlands | place: USA... | reverse complement strand
GCGGCGTCGCAGCACGCTTCGCTTCACCGTCGACGCCGACTTCCCCGCCGTGCTCCGGGCCTGCGCCGGCGCGCCGCGGCCGGGCCAGGAGGGGACGTGGATCACGCCGGCGATCACGGCCGCCTACCTGCGGCTCCACCGGCTCGGGCACGCCCACAGCGTCGAGGCCTGGCGCGACGGCCGGCTCGTCGGCGGGCTCTACGGCGTCGACGTGGACGGCGCGTTCGGCGGCGAGAGCATGTTCCACGCCGAGCCGAACGCGTCGAAGCTGGTGCTGCTGTTCCTCGTCGACCACCTGCGCGCGCGCGGGCTCGACTACCTGGACGTCCAGGTGATGACGCCGCACCTCGAGCGCCTGGGCGCGCGCACCATGCCCCGCGACGCCTTCCTGGCTCGCCTCGCCGCGACCCGGGCGCGGGGCCTCGTCCTGTTCCCGTAGCCCGGGGGCGGTGGACGCGCCGCCGGGCCGGCCCGCATCGAATGGGGGCTCCGCCTCGCGCGTCCTTTCCGCATGCCCGGGACCGCGCGGCCGCCCCGGCGGGTGCCGTGCGGACGGAGCCCGGGTCAACCCCGGGGCGGTCCCGGGACTTCGGGAGGGCAGGTGAGCGACGTGCGCCAGGCCGGCAGCGCGGCAGTGAGAACGGAAGAGGGCTACCGCGAGCTGTATCGGACCCACTACGGCCGGGTGTTCCGGCTCTGTCGCCTGCTGCTCGCCGACCGACACGAGGCGGAAGACGTGGCCCAGGAAGTGTTCACGATCCTGCTGAAGGAATGGGAGCGCCCCGAGCGTCCGATGCTGTGGGGTGCGTGGCTCACCCGGGTCACCGTCAACGCCTGTCACCGGCGGCGCCGCTCGCGCTGGTGGCAGTGGCGGAAGGCGGCCCCCGAGGACTTCGTCGAGGCCGACTTCCCGAGCCCGCAGCCGTCGCCGGAAGCCGCGGCGATCGACGGTGAGACGCGCCGGCGCATCCTCGGCGTCTACCAGCAGCTCTCGCGGCGCCAGCGCGAGGTCTTCGTCCTCCGCCACGTCGAGGGGTGGCCCAGTCGGGACGTGGCCCAGACGCTCGGCCTGAACGACGGCACGGTGAAGCGACATCTCTTCCGGGCGACGCAAGCGTTCCGGAAGGCGTTGGGAGAAGAACGATGAACGACTGCCTCGGCGATCGCGCCTTGTTCCGCCTCTCCGAAGGGGACGGGACGGAGTGGGAGCGCCTGCACCTCGCGACGTGCCCCGACTGCCGCACGCGCTACCGGCGCTTCGTGTCGGCCGTCGAGGTGGCGGGGCAGGTGCTCCGCGACGGCCCCTGGCCGGACGGCGGCGCGTCGCGCTCGGCCGCCATCCGCTGGGGGTTCATCCCCGCGGCCGCGCTCGCGGCCGTGCTCGCGCTCGCCTGGTTCGGGGTCGTCGGGCGTGGATCCCGCCTCTCGACTCCCACCGAGGAGCCAGGCGCCGCCTACGCGGCGCTGTCCCTGACCGACGTGTCCAGCACACTCTTCGCCGACGACGGTGTCTGGCGACCCGACGAGGACTCCGACGAGGAGGCCCTCCAGGCGGCGCTCCAGGGCGAGTGGCCGTGTGACGGCGTCGATCGCTTGCTGAACACGGCGTGCGACTGACCACCACGAAGGAGACCATCTCATGAAACGAACGCTCCTGATCACGATGCTCGCGCTAGGACTCACGGCCACGGCCGTCCATGCCCAGCCGCGATTCCGCATGGGCGGCGGCATGGGCGGCGGCATGGGCGGCCACATGGGCGGACCCGGCATGGGCCCGGACGCCGGCATGCTGTTCCCGATGATCCTCGGCAAGCTCGACCTGACGTCGGACCAGCAGGCGCAGGTCCGCACCATCCTCGACGCCCACCGGCCGACCATGCGGGCGCTCTTCCCGCAGCTCCGTGCCGCGCACGAGAGCCTCGCGACGAAGCTCTTCCAGGCCGGCCCGCTCACCGCGCAGGACCTCACGCCGTACGTCGACGCCGTGAACAAGGCCAAGGCGCAGGTCCAGCAGGAGGGCATCAAGATCGCGCTCGAGATCCGCGGCGTGCTCAAGCCCGAGCAGCTCGCCAAGGCGTCGGAGATCCGTACGCAGCTCGAGTCGCTCCGCGCCCAGATGAAGGCGCTGCTCGGCGAGCCCGACGCGGAACCCGCTCCGTAGCAGCACACCTCAAATCGGTTCGCTCGCGCTGGTCGCCGCGCTCGTCGTGGCCGCTCCCCCCCGGGCGGCTGCGGCGGGCGCGGCGATCACGCGTACTGGCCCGGCGGACCGGCTGTGATACGCCGGTCGGCGCATGCCCGAGCTGCCCGACGTCGTCGTCTACCTCGAGTGTCTCGCGCCGCGGATCGTCGGGCAGCGGCTCGAGCGGGTCCGGCTCGCGAGCCCGTTCCTGCTGCGCTCGGTCGAGCCGCCGCTGCCGTCGGTGTTCGGGCGGCGGGTGGTGAGCGTCGAGCGGCTCGGGAAGCGGCTCGTGCTCGCGCTGGAGGACGAGCGCTTCCTCGTGCTGCACCTGATGATCGCCGGACGGCTGCGCTGGAAGCCGGCCGGTACGAAGGTGCCAGGGAAGCTCGGCCTCGCGGCCTTCGACTTCACGTCGGGGACGTTGATCCTCACCGAGGCCAGCACGAAGAAGCGCGCCGCGCTCCACGTCGTCCAGGGGCGCGCCGGGCTCGCGGCGCACGACCCGGGTGGCCTCGAGGTGCTCGACGCCGACCTCCCGGCCTTCCGCGCGGCGCTGCTGCGCGAGCGCCACACGCTGAAGCGCGCCCTCACCGACGCCCGCATCTTCAGCGGCATCGGCAACGCCTACTCCGACGAGATCCTCCACCGCGCGCGCCTCTCGCCCGTGCGCCTCACCCAGAAGCTCGACGAGGAGGAGATCGCCCGGCTCTTCGCCGCTACCCGGTCGACGCTCCGCGACTGGACCGATCGTCTCCGCCGCGACGCCGGCACGGGCTGGCCCGAGCGCGTCACCGCGTTCCGCGACGACATGGCCGTCCACGGCCGATACCGGCAGCCGTGCCCCGACTGCGGCGCCCCCGTGCAACGCATCGTCCACGGCGAGCACGAGACCAACTACTGCCCGCGCTGTCAGACCGAGGGCAAGATACTCGCCGACCGCTCGCTCTCGCGTCTCCTCAAGGACGACTGGCCGAGTCGCCTCGAGGACCTGGAAGCTCCGAAGTAGCGACGTCGGTTCGCGGGGAGGGCGGGAGTCTCTCGGCGAACCCGCCCGCCCCGCGCCGGCGACGTCACTTCGGAGTCAATCTGAGGGGCAGCGCGGTGACGCTGCGGAAGACGAAGCTCGGGTGCAGCGGCAGCGGCGCGTCGTCGACGCGCTCGATCCGTGTCGTCTTCTCCAGCAGGACGCCGACGGCGACCTGCGCTTCCAGGCGGGCCAGGTTGGCGCCGAGGCAGTAGTGGGGGCCGAAGCCGAAGGCCAGATGGCGGTTGTCGTCTCGGGTGATGTCGAAGACGTCGGCGCGCTCGAAGACCGTCTCGTCGCGGTTGGCGGACCCGAGCCAGGAGAGGACGAACTGTCCCTCCTCGATACGCTGGCCGTGCAGCTCGAGCGCGCGCGTCGCGCGCCGCGGGTCCATCTGGATCGGGGAGGAGAAGCGCAGCACCTCCTCGATCGCGGTGGGCATCAGCGCCGGGTCCGCGCGGAGCCGGGCCAGCGCGTCGGGATGGTCGAGCAGCTCGAGCACGACGTTGCCGATCAGCGTGGTCGTGGTCTCGTTGCCCGCCACCAGCAGCAGGATCAGCATCGCGAGCAGCTCACGGAAGCTGAGTCGCGAGCCCTCCAGCTCCGCGGCGACGAGGCCGCTCAGGAGGTCGTCGGCCGGCCGGCGCCGGCGCTCCTCCGCCAGCCGGGCGAAGTACTCGTTCATCTCGCCGATGATCCGCCGCTGCTCGGCGATGCGCTCCTCCGGGATCGGGCCCATGAACGCGACGCCCAGGTTGGCGACCACCGCGTCGGACCACTCCTTGAACTGGGCGCGGTCCTCGGTCGGGACGCCGATCATCTCGGCGATGATCGTCACCGGGAGCGGGTAGGTGAGAGCCTCGACCAGGTCGACCTGGCCGCGCGCGATCGCGTCGTCGACCAGCGCGTGGGCGAGCGCCGTCATGCGCGGCTCGAGCTGCCGGACGATGCGGGGCGTGAAGGCTTGGTTCACGAGCCCGCGCAGTCGGGTGTGCATCGGCGGGTCCGAGGTCAGCATCCCGGGCGGCAGGTCCTCCTCGGTGAGCCCGGGCGGCGGCGGAAACTTGCTCGACCAGGTCGCGGGGTCCTTCAGGATCGCCTGGATGTCGGCGTGCCGGAACACCGACAGCACCGGCAGGCCTTCGTGGGCGTAGACCGGATGGTCGCGCCGCGCCTCGGCGTAGAGCGCGTACGGATCGCGGCGCGCCGCCTCGTCGAACGGGTTGAACTGGAAGCCCATCGCCACCCCGAGCCCGGTCTATGCATGCGATCGGCCTGACGCAACCCGGAATCCGACGGATCGGGCGCAACGTAACCTCTCCGGAGGTGTTGGCATCTCAGTACACGGGAGGACCCATGGACACGCGTGCAACCGCAGGAACGATGACCGGGACCGACGGCCTTGAGCCGGAGCTGGTGATGCCCGATCAGTTCTTCGCGCGGGCACGAACGGATGCATCGTTTCTGCCCGAGAAGCGTCTGATGCTGGCCGTGCTGGAGGACGCCGTCGCGGTGTACCGCAAGCACGTTCACATCAAGCAGGCCGGCGGCCGGACGCTGTTCACCGAAGCCGAGGAGTGGATCCTGTCCGAGGACCAGGAGTGGCCGTTCTCGTTCGTGAACATCTGCCACCAGCTCGACCTGGACCCCGACTACATCCGCGGCGGCCTCGCGCGCTGGAAGCAGCAGCCGCCAGTGCAGAACGGCACCACGCCGTTCCGCCGCATCAGCGGCTCGCGCAGCCGCGTCGTCGTCGGGGCGCCCGGGATCCACCGCGCCGCCTGACGCGTAGGGACCGCGCGCTCGTAGCTCCGATCCGGCGTGGCGCACCGACCAGCGGGGGCGGGGGTGTGGGCCCGAAAGATGGGCGATCCGGAACTAGGCACGGGGCCGCGGCCGCGCCTCGACAGATCGTACTTCGCATCGCCTGAAACACGTCGTCTCTCCGGGACGACGAGTGAAACACGCCCTGGCACTGCGCCCGCTACGCGTCGCTCGCCATGGCCGGCGTCTACTTACCGCGCTCGCCGACGACCGGCGTGCTCTACGGCGTTGTCCGCGGGCACTGGAGCGAGTTTGCGGCGACGGTTGGCTTGTCCGGACTATGGCCTCGGCCCGGCCCCTACGGCCTACGGCCGGACAGCAGCGGGGACGTGGCTCCGTGGCTAGTTCCGGATAATCACCCGTTGTTCGGGTCCACACCCCGACCCCCGCTGCTCGGTGCAGCGCGTCGCCCCGAGCTACGAGCGCCCTGTCCCGTAGTCCCAGACCATCGTAGTGGGATCCGCGTCGCCGAGCAGCTCTGCCGGGCTGTGCTTGTCGATGTGGCCGATCAGGCCGTTGTAGACCCCGTAGCCGACGAGTTCGCGGAGGCGCGGCGGGAAGTGTCTTGCGATCTCGCGCGGGATGCCGAGCTGCTGGTTCTCCTGCTGGCGGATCCAGCCGGCGCAGTAGTTCATCGCGATGCCGATGCGTCGCGCGTTGGTGCGGTTGGCGCCGCCGCCGTGCCAGAGGCTGCCGTGCCATACCAGCACGCTGCCGCGCGGCATCTCGGCCGGGATGCTGTCGTAGTGGCGACCGTACGCCGGCGAGCTGTCGTGGAGGTGCGAGCCGGGGATGATGCGAGTGGCGCCGTTCCCTTCGGTGAAGTCGGTGAGCGCCCACATCGTGTTGCACACCGTCGCCACGTGCGGCTTCGAGATCGGCATGAGCTGATCGTCGGCGTGGATCGGCTGCGCGGTCTCGCCGGGGCCGATGTCGATCGAGGACAGCGACGAGACCAGGCAGCCAGGGTCGAGCACCCGCTCCACCACCGGGAGCACCTCGGGACAGACCGGCACCTGCTCCCACACCCGTCCGTGAACGAGCAGGTTGTAGATGCGGAGCGTCCGTCGGCCTTCGAAGTCGTTGCGCGCCGGCTTCACGTCGAGCTCGCGGGTGAGGCGGGCGAGGTCCTCGGTGAGCGCGTCGAGGAGCGCCGGCGGGATCACCCGCTCGAGGATCGTGTAGCCGTCCTTCGCCATGCGGGCGGCGTGGGCGTCGAGCGCGGCGGCGTCGAGCATGGTCAGCCCTTCTTCATGCCGAGCTTGGCGCGCTGCGCGGCCCGCGCGGCCCGGCTCTCCGCGGTCGTCCAGACGGCGGCGCCCGCGGCCGCGTCCGCCGGCGACTCGGCGCGTACGCGCGCGACGGTGTCCGCGATCAGCGCCGCCTTGGTGTGCGCGTAGGCCTCGCGCGGGAACGTGCCGAGCCGCGCCGCGCGCCTGAGCACGGTCTCGGCGAACGTCGCCGCCGGCAGCAGCTCGTCGACGACGCCCAGCCGGAGCGCCTGGCTCGCGGGATAGATCGCGGCCCCGAGCAGCAGCTCGCTCGCGCGCGCGTGCGGCAGCCGGAGCCGCACGATCTCGAGCGCGACCAGCGGGAACGACGCGCCGATCGCCACCTCGTTCAAGCCGATGCGGTAGTTCGCGTCGAGCCCGAGGCGATAGTCGCAGGCCAGCACCAGCACGAGCCCGCCCGCGATCGCGTGCCCGTTCACCATCGCGACCGTGGGCTTCGGGAAGGCGAGCAGGTCCAGGTGGACGTCGCGGAACTGGTCGCGCAGCCGGCGCGCGGTCGCTTCGTCGCGACGGGGAGCGGCGAGGTCGAAGCCGCCGGAGAAGAACGGGCCCTGGCCCGTCAGCACGACGGCCCGGACGGCGTCGTCGGCGCGAGCGGCGGCGAGCGCCTCGCCGAGGGCCCCGATCAGCGTCTCGTCCTCGGCGTTGGCGGGCGGACGGTCGAGCGTGAGGAGGCGGACACCTCCCGGATGATCGGCGATGCGGACGGGACCCATCGTCGGTCCTGTAGCCGCCGCCGCGTCGGGGCGTCAACCGCACGTGGACGGCTGGTGCGGTCATCCCGGCCTTGGTACTAGACCGCGACATGGGCGAGCCGAGTCGAGACGGCGACGTGCCGACGATCCTGCGCTGAGGCGGCCATGCGGTACACGCACCGCAGCCGGATCGCGGCGTCTGCAGCCCGCGTGTTCGCGTGGCACGCGCGGCCGGGCGCGCTCGAGCGCCTCACGCCGCCGTGGTCGCCGGTGCGCGTCCTCGAGCGCCGCGGCGGCATCGAGCCCGGCGGCCGCGTCGTGCTGCGCATGCCGCTCGGACCGTTCGGCGTGCGCTGGGTCGCGGAGCATCGTGACTACGAGGAGGGCCGGCAGTTCCGCGACGTGCAGACGTCGGGCCCGTTCGCGCGCTGGGAGCACACCCATCGCATGGAGCCCGACGGCGACGCCGCTTGCACGCTCGACGACACCGTCGAGTACGAGCTGCCGCTGGGCGCGCTCGGTCGCGTCGTTGGCGGCCCGATGGTGCGCGCGTTGCTCCCGGCGCTGTTCGCCTACCGGCATCGCATGACGATCGAGGACCTGGCCGCGCACGCCCGCTGCGACGCGACCGGCGCCGCGCGCGTGCTGGTGACCGGCGCGTCGGGCCTGGTCGGGACGACGCTCGTCCCGTTCCTCACCACCGGCGGTCACGCCGTGACCCGTTTGGTGCGGGACGCGCGCCGGGAACCCGGGACCGTGCGCTGGGACCCCGACGCCGGCGTCATCGACGCCGCCGGGCTGGACGGCCACGACGCGGTCGTGCACCTGGCGGGCGAGAGCATCGCGAGCGGGCGCTGGACGCCGGCGCGCAAGGAGCGCATCCGCCAGAGCCGGGCGCGCGGCACGCGGCTCCTCGCGGAGACGCTCGCGCGTCTGCCGCACCCGCCGCGCACGCTTGTCTCGGCGTCGGCGATCGGCTGGTACGGCGACCGCGGCGACGCGATCGTCGACGAGGACGACGCGCCCGGCAGCGGCTTCCTCGCCGACGTCTGCCGGGAGTGGGAGGCGGCGACCGAGCCGGCGCGCGCCGCCGGGATCCGCGTCGTGCACGTCCGGCTCGGCGTCGTGCTGACGCCGGCCGGAGGCGCGCTTGCGCAGATGCTCACGCCCTTCCGGCTCGGCGTCGGCGGTCGGCTCGGCGACGGACGCCAGTGGATGAGCTGGGTCGGGATCGACGACGCGGTCGGCGCGCTCCACCACGCGCTGGTGACGGAGACGCTGGCGGGCGCGGTGAACGCCGTCGCGCCGGAGCCGGTGACCAACGCCGACTTCACGAAGACCCTGGCGCGCGTGCTCCGCCGCCCGGCGGTGTTTCCGGTCCCGGCCGCGGCGGCGCGGCTCGCCTTCGGCGAGATGGCCGACGCGCTGCTGCTCGCCTCGACGCGGGTGCGGCCCGCGCGGCTCACGGCCACGGGGTACGCGTTCCGCACCCCGACGCTCGAGGAGTCGCTCCGCCGGCTGCTCGGGCGCCCTTGACGGCGTCGTCCAAGATGGTAATAACTCTCATCTGAGAATGGCTCGCGCGAAGGTACTGCAGCGGGGGGCCGGGCACATCGCGCGCTGGTGCGCGGACTTCGAAGCCGCCTGCCGGGCGCGCGGGGTGCGGGTCACCGCCCAGCGGCTCGCGGTCTATCGGGTGCTGGCGGAAGACGCGTCGCACCCCACGGCGGAGCAGGTCTACGCCCGGCTCCGTCCCGGGCACCCGTCGCTGTCGCCGGCCACCGTCTACCGCGTGCTCGAGTCGCTCGAGCGCGAGGACCTGATCCGCCGGGTCAGCACCACGCACGGCATCGCCCGCTTCGACGCCAACCTCGACGGGCACCAGCACGTCATCTGCCGCCACTGCGGGCGGATGACCGACCTCGACGTGCCGGCGCTGTCGTCGCTCACGCTCGACGCGAAGGCGGTTCCCGGCTTCGTGGTCGAGGGGCTCGACATCCGGATCGTCGGTCGCTGCGCCACCTGCCGTCCCGCGACGGCGGGGACGCGCGCCGGCCGCGGGCGCGCGGCGCGCCCGCACGCCTGAAACGCGAGCAACCACCACCCACCAAGGAGGAGGAGACGCATGGCTGAGCTCAAGGGATCGAAGACGCACCAGAACCTGAAGGACGCATTTGCCGGCGAGTCGATGGCGAATCGCCGCTACCTGTACTTCGCGAAGGTCGCCGACGTGGAAGGGTATCCGGAGGTCGCGGGCAACTTCCGCGACACCGCCGACGGCGAGACCGGACACGCCCATGGCCACCTCGACTACCTGAAGAAGGTCGGCGACCCGGCCACCGACAAGCCGATCGGCGACACGGTGAAGAACCTGGCGTCGGCCGTCGCCGGCGAGACGCACGAGTACACCGACATGTACCCGGGCATGGCGAAGACCGCCCGCAGCGAGGGCTTCGCCGAGATCGCGGACTGGTTCGAGACGCTCGCCAAGGCCGAGAAGTCGCACGCCGGCCGCTTCCAGAAGCTGCTCGACTCCGTGAAGTGACGCGGATGCCGGGAGGCGCGGCCGCCCGTCGCGCCTCCCGGCACACGTCCCATTCCCATGGCGGCCGATCGTCCCATCTCCTACCAACCCACTGACGGGCTCTCGTACGAGCCGTCGGAGCCGAAGTACTGGGACCCGGCGGCGCTCGCCAAGGAGGTCGAGCGCACGTTCGAGATCTGTCACGGCTGTCGCCTCTGCTTCAAATACTGCGACGCCTTCCCGATGCTCTTCTCCCTGATCGACGACCGCCACGAGGGCGACGTCCGGCGCATCACCGCGGAGGAGACCCGCGGGGTCATGGACCAGTGCTTCCAGTGCAAGCTGTGCGAGGTCCAGTGCCCGTACACGCGCCGCGAGCAGCACGAGTTCCAGCTCGACTTTCCGGCGCTCGTGCACCGCTACACCGCGCAGCAGGCGAAGCGCGAGGGCTTGGGGCTCCGCGACCGCGTGCTCGGCAACCCCGACGCCACCGGGCGCGCCGCCCGCATGAGCCTCGGCGTGGCCAACCTCGGCAATCGCGTGAAGGCGCACCGCTGGCTCCTCGAGAAGGTGCTCGGCATCCACCGCGACAAGCTGCTGCCGTCGTTCGCCCGCTCAACCTTCGAGCGCTGGGCGTCGCGCACCGGCCGCATCAAGCCCGAGCCCGGCGGCGAGGCCGTCCTGTTCCAGACCTGCTACGTCCAGCACAACGAGCCCGAGATCGGGCGCGACACCGTCGAGGTGCTCGAGAAGAACCAGGTCGACGTCCGCTGCGCAGCCGGGCTCCGCTGCTGCGGCATGCCCGCCTGGGAGCGCGGCGACTTGGGCGCGGTCCGCGACCAGGTCCACGACAACCTCCGCATCCTGCTGCCGTTCGTCGAGCGCGGCGCCAAGGTGCTCGCGATCAACCCGACGTGCTCGATGATGATGCGCCGCGAGCACCCGGCGCTCGTCGCCCCCGCAGACCGGCCGGCCGCCGAGCGCGTCGCCGCGGCGGTGATGGACCCGAGCGAGTTCCTGTGGTCGATCCGCAACGAGCCGCGCTTCAACACCGACTTCAAGAGCACGCCAGGCGAGCACGTCCCGTATCACGCGCCCTGTCATCTCCGCGCGCAGGGCGTGGGCTTCAAGGGCCGCGACCTGCTGCGGAAGATCCCCGGCGTCAGCCCGTCCACCGTGCTCGAGTGCTGCGGGCACGACGGCACCTACGCGATGACGGTCGAAGGCTTCGCGCCGTCGGCGCGGATCGGGACACGCGCGTTCGACAGCATGAAGGAAGGGCAGGGCGCCGTCTGGGCGACCGACTGCCCGCTCGCGGCAATCCAGTTCCAGCAGCACGCGGGCGTGAAGCCGATGCACCCGATGTCGATCCTGGCGCGCGCCTACCGTGCGGGCGGCTTCCCGACCCCGGTCGCGAAGGACGAGACCTGATGCGCCCGGTCGAGCGCCGCGAGATCGTCGACGTCGCCACCTACGAGGACGGCCGCGAGGTGTTGCGTGCGAGGGTCCTCGAGGCCAAGCGGGTGCGCCGCGTCCACGTCGGCGACGTGCTGACGTTCCTGTTCGAGAACCCGCTCACGGTCCGCTACCAGGTGCAGGAGATGATGCGGGTCGAGCGCATCGTGCGCGAGGCCGACATCCAGCACGAGCTCGACACCTACAACGAGCTGCTCGGCGGCCCCGGCGAGCTGGGCTGCACGCTGCTGATCGAGATCGACGACGCGGCCGAACGCGCCCGGAGGCTGCGCGACTGGTACGGGCTCCCCGAGCACCTCTACGTGCTCCTGCCCGACGGCACGCGCGTCCGGCCTCAGGTCGACCAGCGCCAGCGCGACGACGAGCGCATCTCCTCGGTGCACTACCTCCGCTTCGACGTGCGCGGGCAGGCGCCGGTCGCGGTCGGCTGCGACCTCCCGGCCTTCACCGCGGAGACCCGGCTCGACGGCGAGCAGCGCGCCGCGCTCGCCACGGACCTCGGCCCCGACGCGCCACGCTGACGGCGCATGGCCCCCGACGCGCCGCCGCTCCACGTCGACGTCGACGGCGACGGCGACGGTCCGGTCGTCGCGCTGGCCCACGGCTTCGGCGGCAGCGCGCGCAACTTCGGCCCGCAGGCGCGGGCGCTGCGCGACCGCTGGCGGGTCGTCCGCTGGGACGCGCGCGGCCACGCGCGGAGCGGCGCTCCCGGCGCTCCCGCGGCGTACACGCCCGACCTCGCCGTCGACGACCTGCGGCGCGTGCTCGACCACGTGGGCGCCGGCGTCGCGGTGGTGGGCGGGCTGTCGATGGGGGCGGCGACCGCGCTCGGCTTCGCGCTCGCGCACCCGGCGCGCGTGCGCGGGCTGGTGCTGGCGTCGTACCCGGACGCAGCGGCCGGCGGCCTCTCGCGCGTGGCGCTCCCGTTCGCCGACGCGATCGAGCGGGACGGGCTCGAAGCCGCGGGCGCCGCGTTCGCCTGGGGACCGACGTCGGGCCTCGACGCGCGCGGCGCGACGCTGGTGCGGCAGGGCTTCATCGAGCATCCCCCGCACGGACTCGTCCACACGCTGCGCGGCGTGCTCGCGCGGACGCCGACGCTCGACGCGCTCGCACCGCGCCTCCCGGCGGTGCGCCAGCCGACCCTGCTGATCGCGGGCGAGCGCGACGCGGTCGCGCTCGGGGCGTCCCGGAGGCTCGCGGCGCTGCTGCCGGACGCGCAGCTGGTCGTCGTAAGGGAGGCGGGCCACGTCGTGAACCTCGAGCGGCCCGCGCCGTTCAACGCGGCGCTGCGCGAGTTCCTGGACGCGGTGGCGGGCTGATCCGGGACGGCGAGATCTCGTACGGCGCCGCCACGCCGGCGGGCGCGCGTCGCCGCCCGTCGTCGGTCGGCGTGCCGGCGCGGGGGAGCCACAGCTCGCGCCATCCGCTGCCGTCGAAAAACAGCCGCGACGTTTCGCGTTTGACGAAGACGCGCACGAGCGGCGCCGGCACCCGGAACCGGGCGTCGCGCTGCCGCGGACGTACGGTGCTCGAGCGCACGACCACGCGCCCCGCCGCGGTCTGCCCGACGACGTACAGGCGGCCCCCGAGCAGCCCCTCCCCGTCGAGCCCGACGACCAGGGCGTCGTCGTCCATCGCCACGCACCGGACGGGATGCCGGACGCGCGCGGTGCCCGGCGCGAGGAAGCGCTCGGTGTGCACGGCGTGCGACAGCATCCGCCGACGGGAGAGCGCGAGCTGGGTCGCATGGCAGAGGATCGCGGCCCGCTTGCGCGCGAGCCCCGCGGACGTGAGCGGCAGGCTGAGCGCCGGTGGGGCGGGTGTCGGCCCGTGGACGACGTAGGCCAGCTCGGTGAACCACCGCGCCGCCGCCGGCAGGCGCGACACCGCGAGGCGGACCAGGACGCCCGCTGCGCTGTGGTCCGGGTGGCGATCGCGAAGGCTCGGCGCCGCGACCATCGTGGGGCGCCACGTCTCGAGCGCGACCGTGAGCCGCGCGAGGAACTCCTGCCCGCCGGCGAGCAGGACGCGCGTGAGCCCCTGATCGGGCGCGTGGAGGAAGAGCGCGCAGCGGGGCGGGAGGCCGAGGCACTCGAGCGCGGCGCGCGCCTCGTCGCGACGCCGCGCGGCCCAGCGCCGGCGCGCGGCCGCGTCGATGGTCCAGCGGCGCTCCAGCGCGCGCTGCGGCCACGGGTTCGACTCCCCGTCGGTGCAGAAGACGACCCGCACCGCGGCGCCGTGGGCCCGGGCCCGGTCGAGCAGGTTCGCGGTCGCGAGGCTCTCGTCGTCCGGATGCGGCGCGACGACCAGCACCCGCTCCCACGCGTCCGGCTCCAGCAGCAGGCGCTGCGGAGCGGTGCTGATGATCGGCGTCAGCGCCATCGTGCCTGCGACGTGAACGGGGAGAAGCCCTGCGCCGCCGCCGGCGCCCAGAGGAGCGCCACGCGCTCGTCGCCGGGCGCGGGGTCGTACGCGTGCGGACCGGCGGCGAGCAGGCGCGGGCCGTCGTAGGGGGTCCCGTCGAGCGTCCCGTGCGGCTGTCCGTGCGGCGCGACCAGCGCGTAGGTGGCGCCGATCGGGAGCTCGAAGGCCGGGCGGTCGAGGCGGTCGCCGAGCACCCACAGCGAGTCGATCCGACGATAGGTCTGCACGCGCAGGTAGTGGGCGTGCAGGAAGCGTCGGGTGGCGCCCGGCAGGATCGTGTCGTCGGCGGCGACCACGGGCGTGCCCGTCGAGCGCAGGCGATCCGCGAAGTCGTCGGCGATGAGCCCGCGGCGGAGTCGCTCGCGCGTGATCGTCTCGAGGACCCAGTACGTCGGCCGGGGGCGGAACACGGCCTCGCCCTTCTGGTCGAAGACGGGTGTGACCGGCGTCGTGAGCCGCAGCACGTCGGACTCGAACCGGACCATCTCGTTGGCCCGGTCGGCGGCCACGGAGTGGTTGGTGAGCAGCCGCACCAGCGCGAGCACGCCGACGATCGCGGGAATCCCGCCCCATCGCCGCCAGCGCGCGCCGACGCGGACGTCCGCGGCCGCCGCCGCCGTGAACACCGCGATGAGCGGTAGCGCCGGCAGCAGGCTCTGGCGCGTCACCAGCGGCCACGCCGCGTACAGCATCGTCAGGTGGAGGCCGGCCGCCAGCAGCACGAACGCCCGTCGCGCGCCGAGCGCCGGCGTGGGCGCCGTGCGCCGGGCTCCGGCCGCGGCCATCCCGAGGAGGGGCGTCACGACCAGCACCCACCAGTGCGACACGCGCGTCGGCTGCGCGAGGGCGGGGAGCACGTTGTGCCAGACGACGTCGTACGCATACGCCTGCCAGGCGCCACGGTCGGCGAAGAAGCCGGCGATCGCGACCGGGACGAGGGCGAGGCCGACGAGGGCGGCGAGCGCGCTCCGGACGAGCGCGCGCCACGGGGGACGGTGATCGCGCGCGATCACGAGCGTCGCGAGGCCTGCGACCGCGAGCACCCCGAGCAGCAGCGTCGTCTTCATCGAGACGCCGGCGGCGAGGCCCAGCAGCGCGCCGGCGACGAAGCCCCGCGCGGCCGTCACGCGCCCCTCGACCAGCACGACGACGGCGCCGAGCCAGAGCAGCGTCCAGAGTCCGTCGGGACGGAACTCGAGCGAGCACAGGAAGAAGATCGGCCAGAGCGCCGCCAGCACCGCCGACCAGAGCCCGACGCGGGCGGAGAAGAGCGCGCGTCCGATCCGGCCGGACAGCCACGCGATGCCGAGCCAGACCGGCGTCGTCGTGAGGACGCGCATCCACAGGACGGCCGCGGGGCGCTCGCCGACCGCCCACAGCGCCGGCACCGACAGCAGCTGGAACAGCGGCATGTGGTTGTCGAAGAAGTCGCGATACGCGAGCAATCCCTGCGTCCACTCCCAGACCACGTGCAGGTGCTGGGGCTCGTCGGAGTTCACGCGGTAGCGGAACGCCGCAATCAGCCGGAAGAAGAGGCCCGCCACCAGGAGCCCGATTGCGACGGCGCGCTCGGCGCGGCCGCCGGAGGCGTCGGAGTGCGGCGAAACGCCACGGACTGCGTGTGCGTGCGACGACAGGCAGCGGGTTCGACGCCCGCCGTCATGTTGCTATTCAGCGTCGTGCGCGCGTCAGACGGCGGCGACGGTCTCGTTGCGCAGCACGCGCCCGGGGAGCGCGCCGCCGTGGACGCCGTCGCGCATCAACATCTGTCCGTTCACGATCGTCGCGGTGTAGCCGTGCGCGCGCTGGCTCAGGTTCGGCGCGCCGCCCGGAAGGTCGTGGCGGATCTCCGGCCGCACGAGATCGAGCGCCGCCAGGTCGATGACGTTCACGTCCGCGAACCAGCCCGGGCGCAGCAGCCCGCGGCGCGGAATGCCCCACGTGAGCGCCTGCTCGAAGGTGAGCTTCCGGATCGCGGCCTCGAGCGAGAGCGCGCGGCGGTGCCGCACCCAGTACGCGAGCAGGAAGGTCCCGACGCCGACGTCGCAGGTCTGGCTGGTGTGCGCGCCGGCGTCGCCCAGGCCGGGCACCGTGAGCGGGTGCGTGATCATCTCCCGCGCGGCGTCCATGTCGGCGTTGTAGAGCGCCACCAGGAGCAGGCCGCGGAGGTCGGACGCCACCATCGCGTCGAGGATGACCTCGCCCGCGGACACGCCGCGCCGCTCGGCCTCGGCCGCCACGCTGCGCGCGCGCGTGGTCTCGTACTCGGTGACGCCGTCGCGCTCGAGCGGGAACACCTCGCTCGTCGACGCGAGGCCGGCCAGGATCTCGCCGGACGGGTCGAAGCTCGCTGCGAGCCGTGCCCGCACCGCCGGCTGGCGGAGCGCCGCGCGCACTTCGTCGAGCGGGCGTTCGAGGAGGTCGCCGGCCTCGGGGAAGAGGAGCAGCGGCGACAGCACCCCGAACCCGAGCAGCATCCCGATGCTGCGCGGCGCCACCTGCGGGACGATCCGCGCCCCGGTCCGCGTCGCGTCCACGATCGCCGCGAGCGCGTGGCGCCATTCCTCGGGATACTTCCGCGGCGCGGCGATCCCGACGCTCACCGGCCGGCCGATGGCGCGCGCGACCGGCGCCATCCACTCCATGTCGCGCGCGAAGCCGTCGGCCGCTTCGCCCGCGCTGCCGTAGGGGATGACCTGGAGGACGCCGGCGCCGAGCTCGGCGAGCGGGGCGACCAGCGCGTCCAGCTCGCGACGATCGGCGAAGGTGCCCGGCACCGGGTCGCCGGCGGGCGTGCGGTGCATGGTCGTGCGGCCGGTCGAGAACCCGAGGGCGCCGGCCGCGATCGCGTCGCGGACGGCCTGCTGCATCACGGCAAGCTCGGCGCCGGTGGGCGGCGCGTCGGTCGCGCCGCGCTCGCCCATCGCGAACACGCGCAACGGCGCGTGCGTCAGGTGCGCGCCGACGTTCATGCCGAGCGGCTGCGCGTCGAGGAAGCGGAGGTAGTCTGGGAAGCTCTCCCAGCCCCACCGCATCCCCTCCTTGAGCGCCGCGCGCGGGATGTCCTCGACCCCCTCCATCAGGAACATCAGGTAGTCGCGGTCGGCCTCGCGGCAGGGCGCGAAGCCGACGCCGCAGTTGCCGACCACCACGGACGTCACGCCGTGCGACGACGCGGGCGCGCCCAGCGGATCCCAGGTGAGCTGCGCATCGAGGTGGGTGTGGATGTCGATGAAGCCGGGGGTCACGATCCGGCCGCGGGCGTCGATCACCTCGCCGGCGGCGCCGTCCCAGCGGCCGAGGGCCGCGATCCGGTCGCCCGCGATCACCACGTCGGCCTCGAACGGCGGCCGGCCGCTGCCGTCGACGACCGTCCCGCCCTTGATCACCAGGTCTGCGCGCATGCCGCCGGGATAGCAGACCGGCGCGGGCCGCGTCATCACCGCGCCGCGGCGCGCATCCAGGGAGGATTGCGCCGGGCGATCCGGGCGAACACCGGACACGACCGGGCGTGCGCGCCCCGCAGGTAGCCGGTGCTCAGCAGGAAGGAGCCGGTGATCTCGCCGCCGGTGAAGCGGAACGTCTGTTTGAAGAGCCGCACCCAGTCCGGCTTCGAGCGCGGGTGGTGGGCCGCGAGCCACGCCGCGAACGAGCCATGCCGCTCGCGGATGGCGACGAGGCGGCGCGCGTTCTCGATCGCGGCCTCGACCTTGAGCCGGTTGCGGACGATGCCGGCGTCGCGCATGAGGCGCGCCCGCTCGCGCGCGTCGTAGGCGGCCACGCGGTCGACGTCGAAGCCGTCGTACGCGGCGACGAAGGCGGCGCGCTTCTGGAGGATGGTCAGCCAGGAGAGGCCGGCCTGGTTGATCTCGAGGACGAGGCGCTCGAAGAGCGCGCGGTCGCCGCGCACCGGGAAGCCGTACTCGCGGTCGTGGTAGGGGCCGTGGAGCGGGTGTCCCGGCGCGATCCGGCAGTAGACGCTCATGCGGGCTCCGTAGCGGCGGTGCGCCGGCGTCGCAACCGGTTGCTCCGACCGGGCGGCCACGTCAGGATCGGCCGACTCAACGGGAGGTCATCGATGCGCGACGCCTACCTCGTCTCCGCCGCCCGGACGCCGATCGGCAGCTTCGGCGGCGCGCTCGCGGCGCTGCCGGCGACCCGGCTCGGATCGCTCGCGCTCGGTGCGGCGGTCGAGCGCGCCGCGGTCCCGCCGGACGCGGTCGAGCAAGTGATCATGGGCAACGTGATCGGCGCCGGCCTCGGGCAGGCGCCGGCCCGGCAGGCAGGCCTCGGCGCCGGGATCCCGCGCGCGCACGGCGCGCTCACCGTCAACAAGGTGTGCGGCTCGGGGTTG
>Ga0335069_10005978_pt1 | contig 17798 bp, 20 predicted proteins | sample Lox_Sample_11_FD_206714 | JGI IMG/M metagenome (GOLD analysis project Ga0335069, IMG submission 206714) | Soil microbial communities from Loxahatchee National Wildlife Refuge, Florida, United States - Lox_Sample_1.1 | ecosystem: Environmental > Terrestrial > Soil > Wetlands | place: USA... | reverse complement strand
GCCTCGGCTTTCCGCTGCCATCCCTCACATGCAGCAACCACGACGTGACGCATCGCCGTTGTTTCCCGATTCCCGTCACTCTCACGCGAAGCTCAACAGCCGCCGAGAATCCCGCCTTCGATGTGACCCACTTTCCAACGCCGCCGGACTGGGGCGAACCACAGGTTGTAGTCCCCGCGTCCGCCAGCGGCTTGTTTTCCTGCGCAGCAGCAAAAACAACAGACAGCAAGGCGATGATGATACCCAGCAGCTTGGACATGATGGCTGCCTACGGCTTCACTGTCACCATCACCACCCCATGCGAGGCCACCGGAGCCGAGAACTTCCCGGTGAACGACCCGAGATCCTTGTGCTGCCACAGGTCGCGCACCTCGGCCGGAAACTTCGCCGGATAATTCAGATCCTGCCAGTTAACGGTAATGTTAGCCTCCGCCTTCCCGCGATTGAGCAGCACCACGGCCCGACTGCCATCTTTCAACGGACGCGCCCACACTTCCAGGTCCCCATTCTTCGCCACCCGTCGTCCCTGCATCCCCAGCGGATCCTGGTCTACGGCGATCACTTCCTTGTTGGTCAGGATGTCCTTGATCTCCGGCGTCATGTGCTGCAGGTCGTTTCCGGCCATCAGAGGTGCCGCGAGAATCGCCCACAGACTGAAGTGTGAGCGATATTCGGTATTGGTCATGCCGCCGTTGCCGACCTCAAGCATGTCCGGATCGTTCCAGTGCCCCGGCCCAGCGTAGGTTTCGAGACCATTCTCCTGGTCGATGATGTCCAGCACACCATTGCTGCAGCACGATCCGTCGGGCCATTTCTCGCCGCCCGCCCAGCGATCCTGGATATCTCCGGTCGTACGCCAAAGATTGCCGCCGGCTTTCTCAGCCCACAGCCATGGTTTGTTGCTGCCCCATTCGCAGATGCTGAACACGATCGGCCGACCGGACTTCACCAGCGCATCGTGCATCAATGCGTACGACGAAGCCGCATCCTGCGTCGAGTGATCGCACCAGTCGTACTTCAGGTAATCCACGCCCCACGCCGCATACTGGCGTGCATCCTGGTATTCATACCCGCGCCCGCCCGGGCGGTGCTGGCACGTGGTCAGCCCCGCATCGGAGTAAATCCCGAACTTCAGCCCCTTCGAATGAACGTAGTCCGCCACCGCCTTGATGCCGGAAGGGAAGTGCTGCGCGTCGGCGACGACGTTGCCGTCCTTGTCGCGCGAAACCTGCCAGCAGTCGTCGATCACGACGTACTGGTAGCCGGCATCTTTCATGCCCGTCGAGACGATCGCGTCGGCCGCCTGCTTGATGAGATCCTCGCTGACGTTACAGGCAAACTTGTTCCACGAGTTCCACCCCATCGGCGGAGTAGCAGCAAGCGTGGTTTGAGCGGAAGAGAAGAGCGGACAGATCAGGAGGAAGAAAAGAAGTGCGCGTTTCATGGCGGCGAAAGTGTAACGCAGCCGAGAGAAATTTTCTGTGTTCTCTCTGTTTTTCTGTGCTCTCTGTGTTGATTAACGAACGCGGAAGTCTCAACAAAATCGTGGTTTCTCGATCACGAGATGATCCCGATAGCTGCCATCATCCTTCCCGTTTTTCCCCGCTCCGCCCGATGAGAAAAGAGAAGGTCGGTCCGACACGAGGTGCACAGGTCGCTCACCCAGATGTTCTTCGCCGGAACTCCGGCATCAAGCAACTGTCGCCGGTTGGCCTCAATGAGATCGAGGTGCAGCTTCATCGCCGGAGCGCCATGCCCAGGCGCGCGTTGCGTCAGGAACAGCAGCGGAAACTTCAGGTGCAGCGCGTTGGAGTCGAACACTTCTTCGAACAGGTCATCCACGTACGCGAACTGCGCCGACCACTTCTGCTTGAACTCTTCTTCCACCTCGTAACAACAGCGATGAATTCCCGGCCCGATGGCGGCAAAAATGTCCTTCGGCTCCGATTCAAACTTCGCCCGCATCTCGCCCACGCCTTTTTCGACGATGCGCGCGAATGTCCCACGCCATCCTGCATGAAACGCGCCCACGGCCTTACGCTTCCGATCCGCGAGTAGAACAGGAATGCAATCAGCCGTTCGCACCGTCAGCACCACGCCCGGCAGATTCGTAATGAGTCCATCACCCGTTAGCGGCTTTTCGGGGATGGCCGTGATGTGATGAATCACCGCCGAGTGCACCTGCTTCGCCGAAACGTACGGCATGACCGCGCGCCCCTGAACCGCATTAATCGCGCGCAGAAAGATGCGGCGATTCTCCTGCACCGCTTCTCGCGTGTCTTCATCGGTGATACCGAGATTCAGCGTTTTCCCGCCATGGGCCTTGGAAACGCCGCCCAGCCTCGTGCTGAAGCCATGCGCCAGCCACGGAAGCGTCCGCAGGTTCTCGGCCTGCACGATCTCCGGCCGCGGCGGACGCACGCGAACAGATTTGGTTTTGGCGGAGGTGCGACCCACGGATCGATTCTAACTGATCTTTCGTAATACTAAAGTATGTATACATAATAATGTATAAAGTAGATAATGATTCATGGCTGAAGAGCAGTCTCTTGCGATCTATCGGCTGCAATTGGGACAGCTGCCCTCGAACAGTAGGCCCATGCAGTCGATTGGCCAGGGCGTATTTGAATTGCGCGAGCAGGATGAGCGTGCATGGTATCGAGTCATCTATCTCAAGAAGATCAAGAAACGGCTGTACGTGCTGCACGCGTTTGAGAAGAAATCAGCAAAGACCAGCCGACCAGACCTGGCAATTGCGCGAAAGCGACTGGCTAATTTGAACCAGCGACTCAAGGAGGAACTTCGGTGAACAAAACTAAGCCTGCAGGGCACATCACGAAGGGCAGCGTTTTGGACGACCTAGCTTCCGATCCGCGGGAGAGACTCGAATTGCAGATCAAGGCCAATCTGCATCAACAGGTGCTCAAGCTGATCAAGACGAAGCGCTACACCCCACGCCAACTGGAAAAGGTACTCGATGTTCCTCAACCGCGTGTAAGCGAACTGCTCAGCGGAAAGATATCGGTCCTGAGCATTCCCAAGCTGTTGGCGTACGCCTCGTTGCTGGGGGCGCAAATCGAGATCCGCTTGAAGACTAAAGCTGCTTGATATTTGCCACGCATGCGGACAGACTTGGTTTTGGCGGAGGTACGGGGCACTGGTCGATTCTAACAAGCACAGATGAACCGAATGTAAGCCGCCTTAGAACTGAATGTTCGTCTCGTCCAACCAATGACTCTGGTCCGGAGCGCAGCGGAGGACGTACGCTTTTCAGCCCACGGTGAAACCGTGGGTTAGCGGATCCAATAGAATTGTCGAGACGGTGCGCAGCACCGCAAGAGTGCAAGCAGCCGAGAACAATATATATTGTTCCTCTATGCGGATTGGGTGCGCTGGATCATGAAAGCAGAGCGTGCCGAAATAGTTAAATCGGGCTTTTGGGATTATGGCGAAGCCGTTGAGTACGAAGTGTGGATAGTAAAACAAAACTTTGAGTATCACTATGAGGAAGGTTTTGACGAAGCAGAGAGATTGAACTCCGCAGGGGAGGTATTTGCTGTTATCTACGCCCAAGAGGGTCAAAGAATTGGCAGCGTTGAAGATTTTGTGACTCTGAACGAGGCAGTTACGGCAGCTGAAAGGGCCATACCGCAAGGCATCAGGTGGGATAACCATAGACTCCAACCGTTATTTGGCGGTCGCGAATATCGGCTCCAACCAGATAGCTAACGACCTGGGTTTCATCCTGACTGCCATCTCTCGTTCGCGCTAATGTTCCCTTGCCTGTTTGCTCCCCTCCCTCCCCCTCAATTACACTCAACCTTTCCTATGTACGCTGAATTCACTGTAAAGGACCGCTGGTCGGGCGAGGATGTGCACTGCGCCTACCAGGCTCTCATCGTCGCCATCGCCACCCGGCACGCCGACGCCATTGATATCAAGTACCTCGTCAACGGCAAGAGCGTCTGGATCGCCCTGCCGCATCCGGCGTGGGTCGAGTACCACAAGCGTTCGGGCAAGATCATCACCGACCCGCTGGCCGTCGAGATCGCCGGACACTACCTGAAGTGGGCCATCGAGTCGGGCGAGGGTGGCCGCGAGATGTACACGCTCACCGTCGACGAGACTCTCGAGCACCTCGACAAGGTCCGCCAGGCCTACGACACGCGCGTCCCGGCGTAAGTCCACTGCTTGTCTCGCCCCTCCGGGGCTCGATTAATTGTTTTCGCGCTTACCCAGCGCTTACGCGCTGGGCTACCATCTTGCGCTCCGCTACCGCGGGCTTTTTTGTCACAATCGTTTGTGATGGCGAGCACATGGCCACCGTACATTCCCGCTCCACAATTTCTTCCACGTGCGAAACATCGCGCCCCGGCCGCGGCGACATCTCTCGTCGGCTGGTTTTCATTTCGTGGCTGGATAGTAGACAATAAAGTAGTCTGTTGCCTTTCGAAGGAACCTTTATGAGTACCTTAATCGCGGAAATGGCACCCCCCAGCACCGGGAAGATCGAGAACAAGAAGCTGGCGCAGTGGATCGAGGAAGTCGCCCAGCTCACCAAGCCCGATCGCATCGAGATTTGCGACGGCTCGCACGAGGAATACCAGGAGATGCTGCGCCTGATGGTGCAGTCCGGTTCGGCGATCCCGCTGAACCCGCAGCTCCGTTCCAACAGCGTGCTGGTGCGCTCGAATCCTGGGGACGTTGCGCGCGTCGAAGATCGCACCTTCATTTGCTCGGCCTCCAAAGACGATGCCGGTCCGACCAACAACTGGGAAGATCCCGCCACCATGAAAGCCAACATGCGGCAGCTCTACGGAGGCTGCATGGTCGGCCGGACGATGTACGTTATCCCGTACAGCATGGGGCCGATCGGCTCTCCCATCGCGAAGGTTGGCGTCGAGATTTCCGATTCGCCCTACGTCGTCGCCAACATGCACATCATGGCGCGCGTGGGCGACAAGGTGCTCGATGTGCTTGGGACCGACGGTGACTTCGTAAAAGCCCTGCACTCCGTGGGCGCGCCGCTCGCCGCGAGCGAACAGGATTCCACCTGGCCCTCCAACGCCGAGCACAAATACATCTGCCACTTTCCCGAGACGCGTGAGATCTGGTCGTTCGGCTCCGGCTACGGTGGCAACGCGCTGCTGGGCAAGAAGTGCCACGCGCTGCGCATCGCGTCGGTGCAGGCGCGCGACGAAGGCTGGCTGGCCGAGCACATGCTCATCCTCAAGCTGACCAACCCCGAAGGCCGCGTGAAGTACATCACCGGCGCCTTCCCGTCGGCGTGCGGAAAAACGAACCTCGCTATGCTGATCCCGACCATTCCCGGCTGGAAGGTCGAAACCGTCGGCGACGACATCGCGTGGATGAAGTTCGGCTCCGATGGCCGCCTGTACGCCATCAATCCCGAATACGGCTTCTTCGGCGTTGCACCCGGCACGGGCATGAAGTCGAATCCGAACGCCATGCTGACGGCGACGCACGACTCCATCTTCACCAACTGCGCCATGACGCGCGACGGCGACGTGTGGTGGGAGGGCATGACCGACGAGAAGCCGGCGGAGCTGATGGATTGGCTGCGGCGTCCGTGGACCCCGGCGGGCAATCGCAAGGCGGCTCACCCTAACGCCAGGTTTACAACGCCCGCGCGCCAGTGCCCGGTGATCGCCCCAGAGTGGGAAGACCCCAAGGGTGTGCCGATTGACGCGATTCTCTTCGGAGGACGCCGTGCCAACATCGTGCCGCTGGTGGTGGAATCGTTCGACTGGCAGCACGGAACCTTCCTCGGCGCGACCGCGAGCAGCGAAACCACCGCAGCGGCGGCCGGCAAAGTCGGCCAGTTGCGTCGCGACCCGATGGCGATGCTGCCCTTCTGCGGCTACCACATGGGCGACTACTTCGGGCACTACCTGAAGATCGGCCAGACGAAAAATGCCAAGCTGCCGAAGATTTTCTACGTGAACTGGTTCCGCACCGGCGACGATGGCAAGTTCCTCTGGCCCGGCTACGGCGAAAACAGCCGCGTGTTGAAGTGGGTCTTCGAGCGCTGCGAAGGCAAGGCTCACGCCAACGAAACCCCTATCGGACGCATGCCCTCGGTCAGCGATCTCGACACCAACCAACTGGAGGTCTCGAACGCCGCGCTGGAGAAAATCCTCAGCGTCGATATTGACGGCTGGTTGGCTGAGGTGCCGCTCATCCGCAATCACTTCGAAAAATTCGGCGCCCGCTTGCCGAAGGGCATGGCCGAAGAAGTGGATAAGCTGCAGGCGAGGCTGGAAAAAGCGAAGAAGAATTTGTAATTGGTAATTTGAAACCTTGGGTGCCCCATTCGAGCTTCGTTTGCTTGAGTGGGGCATTTTAGCGTCACAGGATCAGGTGGGCGCCGGGAAGCAATTCAAAATTAGTTCCATGTTCGGTGATAGCAGATTCTGGAAGAGTCTAGATTCCATGATAGGTGACGGCCGCATCACCCGGATTAATGCTGCAGATCGCATGTTGCTCGGACCATTTCTGATCAGCGCTGGCGTTTTCCATTGTCAGTAAAACGCGCTTGTCGAGGAGGCCTGAAATCTCCCTCATAAGTTGGAAAATACCTTTCGCCTTCTCGGGAGAGTCAATATCCTCAGGTAGCAAGTCGAGATTCATTTGTGCGTCATCACCGAACCAGACATGAATTCGCACTCCGGCAACAAAGAATCTTACGAGGACCGAAATCTGATCGTTATCTTCGTCAATGACGCGATAGTCCGGCATGTCGCTTTGCTCAACACCGTCCCGCACATACTTAGCGTTGTAGTGTGACACTAACATTCCTAATAATGCTTGGTAATCGTGCTCAGAGGTCTTATAAACACGAATCTCAAGCAGCATTCCGCAATCCGGCTTGAAGATCTCTTTCCAGGGAATTTCCATTTTTCACCACCCCGTCACCAGCAGCCCCCTCGCTGCCTTCACGCTGCACTTCTGATATTTCGAGTACGCCTCGGCTGCGCGCTGGCGGATTTGCTCGGCAGATTCTTTTGCGATCCAGCCGTCGAGGGCAGCTTTGAGCGTGTAGGCTTCGGGGGCCATCAGGTTGGTGGTCCACAGCAGTGGAGAGGCTTTTGCGGCGCGGATGGCGTTCGTGAAATATTGTTTGCTGGCGCAGGCGAGGATGATCGTTTCCCGCCGATTTTCGGCCTGGTTGTGCGGCAGCTTGTCGAGCGTAAAGTCCATCAGCCCATCGTGGCCCACGTAGGCGACGACATCGGCGCTACCGCCGGCGTTGATGTCCAGATTCCTCGACCCGACCATCGCCACCTTCGAATTGAATCCGCCCGACGCGGCCTCCAGGAAATCGACGATGGCCTGCTTGATTTGCGCGCCCTGGTAGGCGTCGGCGACGAGATAAACGTCGGCAGTGCGGTGCTTGAAGATGCACCGTTCCAGCACCGGCGCAGGCGGTTTTTGGGTCGAGATCAGCTTCCATTCCTGGCTGCGCTGGAAAAAGGTCTTCACTCCACCGCCGGCGCCCCAGTAGAGGTTGTGCGCCGGATCGTCGCCATTCCCGAGCGCCTTCGGAACCGGCACGATGCCCTGATGCTCGTTGTCGGCGAGCGCGACGAAGACGTGGATCACGCGCGGCGGAGTTTGCGCACAAGCGGAAATTGCCAATGTCACCAACAATCCTGCCGAGAAAATCCGTCGTGACATCAAACTGAGTAGCATGACCGTTCGCCGCAACTGATTTAAATTACCAATTACAAATTACGCAATTACAAATTCCTATGTTTGCCCGCAAAATCCGCGTTTCGTTTGAAAATCACGGCCAACTCCAGCCGTGTCCACTGAAGTGGCTCGACAATTTCGCCATGCGCAATTTCACCAACGACCCGATTTTCGACGACACCCTTCCGGTCGCCGACGGCTTGATGGAAGTCGGCGCGCGCGTGCCGCTCGAGCGCCTGCGCGACGACATGGAAGACTGGTTCCGGCGAAAAAGCTATCTGCCGAAGGAGGCGCGGGTGGTGGTCAAGGAATAGGGATGGCGTCCATGGCCGAAAGTTTTTTACGCATGATTCATTCCAAAGGACTTAAGGCCAACATGTTTGAAAACAAAGGGTTTACTTTCGCTCCTTTGCTGGATGATTCAAAAGAAAGGGCTTAGCTCAGATCTGCAGAGACTCTTTAGTGCACAGCCTGAATTCTGTCCATGATCTCGTTCACCTTCGGTACATCCGTGGCGCTGGTGCTGACGCGCCGGAAACGCTCGATGCCATTCGCGTCAATGTAAATCGTGGTGCGGATGGCGATGTCGTCGCCGGTGTGTCCTTTGGCGTGAAGCAGGCCGTACTCGCGGACGACCTTTGCTCCAGGATCGCTCAGCACGGGGAACTGGTGGTTGGCGGCCTTGTCCCAGACTTCGTGCGCGTGCGCGACGTCGTCAACGCTCAGAGCAACGATTTTGGTGTTGAGCTTGTCGAAATCGGTTCTGTGTTGCGCGAACTCGCGCAATTGGTTCATGCAAAACGGTCACCAGTAACCACGGTAGAAGATAAGCAGTACCGGCGCACCGCGCAGAGACGAGAGCGTGAGGTCGTGGTTGTCCTGGTCTTTAAGCGTGAAATCAGGTGCGGGCTTGCCCTCGGCCGAGACTATCTGCGGCGGCGGCACCTGGATGGCTCGCCAGAAAAGCAAACCCAGGATAATGACGACGCCCAGTACGACCAGGCAGGCGATCTTCAGGCCTCGTTTCATGGCGCACCAGCATACAAGAGGCTAATCAGGGACTAAAGCCCCTTTTCCGAACCAGTAACGCGCGGATGAAGCCGCGGTCTTCCACGATGGCGCGAAGAGCGCACAGCCAGGAATGGCTGTGCTACCTCGAATCGAATACACTGGAAGCATGGGTGAGAAGATCAACAAGACAGAAGAGGAGTGGCGGCGGGAGTTGACGCCGCAGCAGTATCACGTGTTGCGCGAAAAGGGCACGGAGCGCCCGTTTACAGGTGAGTACACCAACACGCAGACCGAGGGGAAGTACCTGTGCGCCGCTTGCGGGCAGGAGCTGTTTTCGTCGGAAGCGAAATTCGACTCGCACTGCGGCTGGCCGAGCTACTTCGAACCAACGAAGGGGGATGCCATCGACGAGCACGAAGACCTCACTTTCGGCATGAGGCGGGTCGAAGTTACCTGCTCGCGCTGCGGTGGGCATCTCGGACATGTCTTTCCCGACGGGCCGCGGCCGACGGGGCTGCGGTACTGCATCAATTCGGCGTCGATCAAGCTCGATCCGAAGTAGATTTGTAATTTGTAATTTGTAATTGGTAATTTGGTTCCGGGGACTGAGTAACTTTTCCGGACATATGACATTCCGGCCACCACATCATTCGCGGAAGAATATCGTGGTGCTTCTCGTGCTGATTTTGGTGGCCCTTACGGCCGGCACCGCCGATTCGAAGTCCGCCCCGATTCACTTCACCTTCGAGCCGATTCCCTTCACGCTCGACAGCGACATCACGCCGCAGAAGCATGCACCGGAGGCGATGGCGGGCGGGGTCGCCGTTTTCGACTACGACAACGACGGCTACCTCGACATCTTCTTCACCAACGGCGCAAACATCGCGACGTTGAAGAAAGATTCGCCGAAGTATTCCAACCGGCTCTTTCACAACAACGGAGACGGTACTTTCACCGATGTGACCGAAAAGGCCGGGCTCGTGGGCACGGGCTACGACGTAGGCGTCGCGATCGGCGATTACGACAACGATGGGTTCAAAGACATCTTCGTCGCAGGCGTTTACAAAAATACGCTCTACCACAATAACGGCGACGGTACATTCAGCGATGTCAGCGAGAAGGCAGGCATCAACCATCTCGACAAGGAATATGGGCCGCTGTGGTCGGTGGGAGCGGCGTGGGTCGACGTGAACAACGACGGCCTGCTCGACCTGTTCGTCGTTAACTACATGAAATGGGATATCAAGACCGAGCAGCAGTGCGGGTTCGCGGAAGATCCGCAGTATTGCCATCCCAATATGTACAAGCCGTTGCCGAACCAGTTGTTCCTCAACAAGGGGAATGGCGTGTTCGAGGACGTGCCGGCGCAGTGGGGCGTGCGCGAGCATCCGGGCAAGGGGATGGGAGTGGCGGTGGCGGATTTTCAGGGCGCGGGCTGGCCGGATATCTTCGTCGCCAACGACAAGCTGGTGAACTCGCTCTTCTACAACAAGGCAGGCAAGCGCTTCGACGAGGTTGCGCTCGACCGGGGAGTCGCCCTGCCCGAGCAAGGCGCAGTCATCTCCGGCATGGGCGTGGACGCGGGCGACCTGAATAACGACGGGTGTCCGGACATCGTGGTGGTCGCGCTCGATCACGAGACGTTCCCGATTTACCAGAACGACTGCAAGGGCAATTTCACCGAGGTGACGGCCGAGAGCGGGATGGCGCTGGCGAGCAATCCCATGTCGGGTTACAGCCCGAACATCGCCGACTTCGATAACGACGGCTGGAAGGATGTTTTCGTCAGCCGCGGCGACGTGCAATCGTCGGCGAGGGCGAGCCACAAGGCGGTGGCGCAGCCGAATACCGTCTTCCGCAACATGCAAGGGAAGACTTTTGCGGCGTTAACGGACGACGCGGGATTCGGCGGTCGCGCGGCGCGGCACAGAGGATCGGCGTTTGGGGATTTGAACCACGACGGAAGACTCGACGTTGTGGTGACGGCGATTGGTGCTCCGGCGGAAATCTGGATAAACGACAGCGTTAACAGCAATTACTGGCTGGAACTGGCGCTGGAGGGAACGAAAAGCAATCGCGACGGCATCGGGGCTAAGGTTCGCATTAAGGCCGGCGGCACGACGCAGTACGCGCAGTACAGCACGGCGTCGGGGTACGCGTCGTCGAGCGCGGGCCCCATGCACTTCGGACTGGGCGCGGCGAAGCAAGTGGATGAGATCGAAGTGCGGTGGCCGTCGGGAACCGTGCAGGTACTGAAGAATGTGCCGGTGGACCGGGTGGTGAAGGTGAAGGAGAGCGCTACCGCCCCTGAAGGGGTGGTGAAAAAATAGGGTGTCGCCAGCCCGCGACTGACGTCGCGGGTTATGTACTGTCAGTTCGGGTGGTGAGGTCCACTGCGAACCGAACCTGAAGTGCAACGCGGACAAAAGCAGCGACGCTAAAACCCGCCGCCGCAAATTCAGTGCCTCGAAAAGCAACTGCAGTTCCGGACGTCTACAGCCCCTTCCCCTTCGCCGCTTCGAGGGTTTTGTCTTTCGTGACCTTCAGCACCATCAAGACTTTGTCGTCGATGTGGACGCCTTCTTTCGAGTGTTCTTTCACTTCGGCCAGAACGGCTTCAATGATCTGGTCGGCGCTCTTGGTGCGATGTTTGGCGACGCATTGGGCTAAGCGATCGTAGCCGTATTCATCGTCCTTGGCATCGCAGGCTTCAGTGATGCCGTCGGTGCTGGTGATGAGGATGTCGCCGGGATGCAGGTGCGCGGAACCGCGTTCGTACTCGGCGGTGGGGAAAAGGCCGACGACCGTGCCGCCGTCTTGCAGCAACTTGTACTCGCCGGTCTCGCCGTCAACCAGGATCGGCGGCACGTGGCCGGCATTGATGTAATGCAGGCCGTTGCGGCGAGTGTCCACCAGTCCCAGGAAGATGCTGAGGTATTTGCGCGACTTGGTGTCGTTGTACATCATTTCGTTCAACGACAGCGCCAGCACCTCCAGCGAGTGCAGATGCATCACTAGCGCGCGCAGCGTCGCCTGCAGGTTCGACATGACTAACGCTGACGATACACCCTTGCCTTCGACGTCGGCGACCACCAGCAGCAAGGTTTGCGGGCCGAGGCTGAGGAAGTCGTAATAATCGCCGCCGACTTCATAGCAGGGCTCGTTGATGACGGCGAGTTCGTAGCCGGGGATCACCGGCGGCGCATCGGGCAGCAGCGAACGCTGGATGCCACGCGCCATCTCCAGTTCGCGCTCCAGGCGCTGCTTCTCAAGCGCGTCGCGATGCAGCCGCGCGTTCTCCAGGGCCATCGCCATGTGGCCGGATAGCTTGAGCAGAAAGTCTTCATCTTCCGTGGTGAACTTGCCCTGCTCGATCTGGTTCAGGAGCTGGATGACGCCGACGATGTATCCGCTGGAGTGACGAATCGGGACACACAGCAGCGACTTGGTGTGATAGCCGGTCTTCTGGTCGAAACCGCGTTCGAAGTAGTCGAGCGTGTAGGCGTCTTCGACGTTAATGATCTCGCCGGTGACGGCGACGCGTCCGGCTACTCCGTGGCCGAAGGGAACGCGAATTTCCTGGTGATCGAGGCCCTGCGCGACGATCGACCACACCTGCTTGTTCTTGCTGTCGACGAGGAAGACCGTGCCGCGGTCGGCGCGAACCTCGGTGCGCGCAATCTTCAGGATCAGTTCCAGAAGCTCCGCGAGATCGAGTGTCGAGTTCAGCAGCCGGGTGGCTTCGAAAAGCAGCGAAAGCTGCGTGATGGTCTTCTTGTTCTCGCGGTCGGTGAGCAACTGGTGCAGCGTGGCGCCGCCGATGTGCGCACACAATTCCCACCACTGCAGCAGATCCTTGCTCGCTGGTTTGCGCGTGTAAATCGCGAGAACGCCGACGAACTTATCTTTTCCGATCAACGGAAAGGCTGACGCATGGGTGAGTCCAGAGCGCGACCCGAACTCGCGGTCTTCTTCGCCGCCGCTCATCAGCAGTCCGTTGTAAACCGGCTTGTGAGAGCTGGCGACCTTGCCGACCACCACCTCAGGGGTGCTGTAGTCGCGGCGATGGGTGACGTCGAGGCCGGCGGCGTTGGTGAGATAGGCGGAGCCCGAAGACTCGTCCCACAACCAGAGTTCGCAGCGAACGGCATCGAAGTCGGAAACCAGCAGGGATGGGATGTGCGAAAAGACGTCTCCCGCCACCTGAGGCGAACCGAACAGGTTCACCGCGTTGGCGAAAGCACTGATGTAATCGGGCTTTCCCGTTTTGGGCTCTGCAGCCGCCATCCCGAGGCTTTCCACCCTGGAGGTCTCCCGCCGGCGCACGTATGGACGGAAGTCAATCGGCGCCGGAAAATTTGGGCTTAACTATATGCTGGCAAATGCCGGAATGTAAATAAGAAGAAGGCAGCAGACAGTTACCAGTAGACAGTAAACAGCAGACAGCATTCAGTCACTGCAGTAATGGGGGCATAACAGATCGCCGTCGGCAAGAAACCGCCTGCCTGGCTACGGGTACATGGGAGCTGACTGCTGATAGCTGACAACTGCTTTAGTACAGCCGGAAATTCACTTCGATGTTGATCTGGACGGCAACCGGTTGACCGTCTTTGCGGGCCGGCTCGAACTTCCAATTCCTGACCGCTTCGATGGCCTTTTCGTCGAGTCCGAGACCGAGTGAGCGCTGCACCTTGATGTCTTTGGTCCGGCCGTCCGGTCCCACCACCACCCACAGGATCACTGTGCCCTGGTACTTGGCTTTGCGGGCTTCTTCGGAGTATTCCGGATCAGGCTGGTAGAGAACACGCGGGGCCGAAACGCCACCGCCGACGCGGTACGGGCCTCCGCCGATGCCGCCACCCCATCCCGGGCCGACGCCGGGGCCACGGCCGGAACCGACGCCCCCACCCATGCCGGAACCGATGCCGCCGCCGGAGCCAGTGCCGTTGGAAGGCGGTCCCATGACCTTGGAGAGCGGGTCGCCCAGGTTGTTCAGGTTCGACATCATTACCTGGGGGGCGACAACGGTAGGTTCAACCGGGAGCTTGGGGTTTTCGTTACGGCGAACCACCACTGGAGGCGTGAACTGATCGCGAGCCTGTTTTGGCAGAGCGCCTTTGCTGGCTTGTAGCTTGTCGCGATCGCCACCGCCGCCACCACCGCCGGATTCGGTTTTGGCGGGGGGCAGGGCGTAAGGACTGATATCGAGCATGACGGCCGTGATCTGCTTCTTGATCTCCGGCTGGTGGGTCGCGATCCAGTAGCTGGAGTAAACCACGATTACTGTCGCCAGCGTATTGATGAGGAAAGACAGTACGAAACTGCGCTTATCGACACCGTACGTACTGGTTCCGGTGCCGAAAATGGAATTCAGGCCGTCGGGCGGCGCAGCCGGAACACGACTGTTTCGTCCTCGGGAAAGAACAGGGATAGGCATGGCTCTTACACAAAGTATAGACCGGAACCGGCTACAAAGGTTTCACAAATATTCTTTTCCCCGTCAATTTTGTTGCAGGCCGGAAGTTGGTCTTATTTGAAAATTGAACCGAGAAACGACTTCATTTTGGCGAAAAAGCCCTTCTTGGGTGGCGACTTTGGCGGGTTGACGACTGCCGTTTGCGGCGCGGCGGGAGCCGGCGCCGGTGGCGGCAAGACTTCGCGATCTTTAAAAATCGATCCCTCGGTCAAACGCAACCGCGCAATCTGGAACTGGATGTCGTAGGGCTCCTTGTCGCCCTGGTAGACAAAAGGCGCGTCCATCTCCAAGTGAGTGGGGGCGGCTGGAGGTGTTTCCTTGGCAACCGCCGGAGGCGGAGTTGGAGGTGGCGGCGCCGGTTTCGGTGGCTCGGCCGCGCGTAGAGGCTGCTCGGGCGCTGGAGGGCAGCCGCAACCGGGCGGGATTAGCGGCGACGGGTCTCCAATCTTGCCGTTCTTAAACAGGACTTGAACTGTCGGCTTTACTTGGTAGGTACCGTCTCCGTTGAGTTCAGTCACGATCAACGAGGCGGTGTTGTGGGGCAAGGCGCGTACGCAAACGTTGCCTTGCAGGTCGGCGCTGATAGCGAAGTGGAAGATTCCGGGTCCGGCGAGCAGGATGCGGAAGTCGGGCGTCATGATGGTGTCGGCGCTGGTGCCGAGGGTGTAATGAGCCTCGATCGCACCGGTATTCATGGCGATCATGAGGTCGCGCCCGCTGGCGGAAGCGGTGACGTTGACACCGGTGCGCGGGCAGATGCGCACTTCGCCGCCACGACTGAGTTTCACGGCTGCCGGGGCGTCGCCGGCGATCACCGAGGAACCACTTTCGATCCGGGTGCCGCCGCCGGAGAACAGGACCGATCCGCGGACGCTGGCATCGGTGGCGTACATCTCGCCTACCACCGTTTGTGCGCACGCCAGAGACGCGCCCAGCACGGGCATGGCGGCGGCGCTCAGGATGCGGATAAGCCTCATTGCCTACAGGATAACGACGAAAGAGGAAAACGCGAAATTGGCGAGGAAGTTTCGAGGATCGGATCTCGGTTCAAGGTTGTCGGTTTTCGGTCTGCGAAAACTGAGTCGGGTGCGAATCTCACGTTGGCGTCGGCAATTGAAAAGGCCGTGGGCGAGGCCATAGAGCAAGGTAATCGCGGAAACTCGAGCTTAATAACCGATAACCGACTACCCGTTTTCGGCGAGGAATTCGTAGCGCTCGATCATCGCGGCGATGCCGACGCGTCCCGGAGTTGACGGCTCGACGCGCACGACTTTGCCTTTGCAGTGGACGCGAATGCTCTCGGTGAGCGTGATTTCCGGAGGGAGCGTGAGGGTGAACTCGATGGGCGAACCTTCGGAGATGGAGCTGTCGATGTAGAACGAAATGCCACGGGCGCTCACGTCGCGAGTTTGCGCTTCCTTCTGGTCGCCTTGCGGAAACTTGACGGTAAGCGGAAGCCGGAGAGCAAAGCGACGGGTGGTTCGCTGCTCGCGTTGCGGCTCGGCCATTGAGGTTGCCTCCATAGCGCAGTAAGCATCGCGCCCACGGTGCCTTGCTGTCAAACCAAATTCGCAAAATTCCGGCGCGATTCGGTGCTTATCGCGCACACCTCAGGGTGAACCTTGGTGCGAACTTCGGTATACACCCAAGGTCAGAGTGCGAGGAAGTTATTAATTAGTTGCTTGCCGTGCGTAGTGAGCACGCTTTCGGGATGGAACTGCACGCCCTCGACCGGATACTTCTTGTGGCGCAAACCCATGATGACGCGCTTGCCGGCGGAATCGGTGGTGTGGGCGGTGACTTCGAGGTCGGAAGGGAAATTCCTCTCGCTCACGATCAGGGAATGATATCGCGTGGCTTCCATCGGGGAGGGAACGTTGCGGAAGATGGTGCGGCCATCGTGCTCGATCATGCTGGTCTTGCCATGCATGAGCTGGCGGGCGCGGATGACGTCGCCTCCGAAGGCCTCGCCCATCGCCTGGTGTCCGAGACAGACTCCGAGGATCGGCAGCTTGTCCGCGAAGTGCTTGATCAGCGCGATGGAGATGCCGGCATCCTGCGGCGTGCAAGGGCCGGGCGAGATGAGGATGCGATCGGGCGCCATGGCTTCGATCTCGTTGATGGTGACCTGGTCGTTGCGGCGGACGACGATCTCCTGCCCCATCTCGCCGAGATACTGCACGAGGTTGTAGGTGAAGGAGTCGTAGTTGTCTAATACGAACACCATAGCTGACGTTCGAGGATAAATGATCGGGATCAAGAGTGCTATGGAACCTGGCCCATCCATCGAACGAACAGGGCGAACGCGACAACGGCAACAATAAGAAGTGAAATGAAGATAATTGGCTGGTTCCTGGTTAAGAAGACTATGAACCTGCCCCATTTTGTAGCGGATGGCGAGGGACACTGGCGCCGATCTTGAGCCGAAGCAACGCGGAGCGATTCCAGTGTTCGCCGCTTCTGGCTAAGAGCTGAAGCCGCCTCTGTGGGAACGCGAAGAATCCCGCGCAGCAAATGATCGGTGTCAATCCAGAATTCCTGGTCAAAATCGGCTTCGCTGACGGCGTACGCGAGGACCCGCTTTGCATCATCATTAAGTGGTATATCCACACCATGGGGATAAGGGACTGTCATCTTCGGCAAGGACGGCATTTCAAGGACAGCGCGCACGTCTTGCTCTAAGGACTTGAGCGCAGCCACGCGATCGGCGCGAGAATCTTTGTCCCAGGTCAATCCTAGAAGAAGGTTCTCCACAGAAATGAACTTTGCATTCCGGTAGTTTGCTTCCAGCCTGCCGAAATAGATAGCCCTGCGAGCCTGTTCGGTGTAACGGTCGAATATCGACGGCAAGCGATCCTCGAGCAACTCGGTTTGATTGAGTATCTACATTCTATGTCCGCCGACCAGTTACAAGTAATCGACCAGTGTCATGAACCTCGTTGCCGCCGACACACATAACTTCAAAGGTATGCTGGTGCTGTCGCAGGATTACAATCGCCCCATGGCTTCTCACCGGGTTACGCGACGCGAGTTTCTTCGCGATGCGGCAGCAATTTCCGCAGTGGCGGGGACTAGCCGGTTCGCGTCGACAACCAGTTGGACCTACGCTCCGCCACTGCAGACCTTCGATTACGGCGCGATCACCTTGCATAGTCCGCTTCATGTCGCACAGTTCGAGAACTGTCGCGACGTGCTGATGGGCCTGAATGAAGACAGCCTGATGAAGCCGTTCCGGCAGATGGCGGGAGTGGCGGCGCCAGGTGAGGATCTAGGCGGCTGGTACAACTACAAGGCAGATTACGATTACCGCAAAGACGATGCTGGCTTCGCTCCGGCAGCGACGTTCGGACAGTGGGTGTCGGCACTGGCTCGCATGTACTCTGCCAGTGGAGATGCGAGGCTGCGCAGCAAGGTCCTGCGGCTGAACCAGCTCTACGCCAAGGCGGTATCGGGCGACTTCTTCGACAAAACGCGTTTCCCGGCCTACACCTACGACAAGCTGGTTTGCGGCTTGATTGACGCGCACCAGTTCGCCAACGATCCCGATGCGTTCAACATCCTGCAACTGACGACGAAGACCGCGATGCCTCATTTGCCG
>Ga0335069_10005975_pt1 | contig 17805 bp, 13 predicted proteins | sample Lox_Sample_11_FD_206714 | JGI IMG/M metagenome (GOLD analysis project Ga0335069, IMG submission 206714) | Soil microbial communities from Loxahatchee National Wildlife Refuge, Florida, United States - Lox_Sample_1.1 | ecosystem: Environmental > Terrestrial > Soil > Wetlands | place: USA... | reverse complement strand
AGAGGTCTACCTGGACCTGGCCGAGCGGCACCGGAGCGGGCTGCGCCGGATCGACTGACCGGGCCGGGCGGGACCGGCGCGGGCGGCGCCCAGCACGACGCCGCCCGCACGCCCCGGTGACTGTGCGCTGCTCACCGGGCCATGCGGGCGGCCATTCACCATGCGCCCCAGGTGGGAAGAGGCACCCCTTAGACGTACCGGGCCGCCGCCGCGGTTCCGCCTCCGGCAGAAATTTTCCGGTGCTTCTTTCCCGGGCTTCCCCAGCGCTACCGGCCGCCGAGCCAGGGCGGGATCCGCTCGTCCGGGGTGCCCCAGGACGGCGCCGGCCGGGCCGGCGGCAGGAACGCGGTGGCTGCCGGGTTCAGCTGCCGGTTGATCACCTCGGCGGCGTCCTCGATCGTGGTGATCCCGTACGGCATGCTCGGGTTGTCCTGGGTGAGCACGACGATGCTGTAACCGCGGTGATGCCCGGTGAAGCAGCCGATGCTGTGGATCCGCCAGCCGTGCGTGGCCAGCGGCAGCCAGCCGTTCTTCACGTGCACGGTCAGGTCGGCCGGGGCACCCGCGGGCACCCCCCAGCGCTGGGCTGGGATGACCCGGGCCATCAGTTTCAGCGCGAACGCCCGGGACGCCGCGTCCAGCACCGTGTTCGGGTACATGAGCAGGTTCAGCAGCAGCGACTCGTCGTGCGCGGTGATCAGGGTCAGTCCCCAGTAGCCACCGGGCCCGAGCTCGGTCTCCGTCATCGCGGCCCGGCCCAGGAAGTACCGCAGCCGGGCGTGGCCCACCTCGGCCCACAGCGCGGACGCGGCGTCATTGTCCGATTCGGTGATCATCGCGGTGGCCAGCGCGACCTCGGTGCTGGTCAGGTGGCGGTGCTGCGTCTCGGCCATCCTGAGCAGCGTGCCGAGGATAAGCACCTTGACCACGCTGGCCGAGTCGAAGTGCATCCGGGTGTTGAGTGAGCAGGTCAGCGCCTTGCTGTGATCCTGGACGCGGAGCGCCACGGTGGACACGCGGCCGCGCAGCGCCGCCCGGATGCCGCTGGCCAGCCGGGCCGCGAGCTTGGGGTGTGCGGCCGACGTGCAGCTCACCGCGATCGGCCCCGCCGCGGGACGGGCCGCGGTGCTCACCCCGGCCGCCGCGGGGCTGAGCAGCACAACCGCGCTGATGCAGGCCACGGCCCCCGCGGTGCCGAACAGGCCCGCGGCGGGCGCCCACCGGCCAGGCCTCCCGCGTCGCCCTGGCTGACTGCTGCCCATCGCCCACCACCCGCCCGCCTGGTTTCTGCCGCCCCGTACTTGGACAGACGCCTGAACCGGGCTCCTGGTTGGCCGCACGCCGCTATCTCCGGCTGGCCGGCCGCCGCGCCATCCCGCCGCGGCCGCCGCCATCGCGCCGCAGCTTAGGGAGTGATTACCAGCGGGTCGCTTTCCGGTTCCAGGGCGCAGGCCGGTGTCACCATGCGGCCATGACTGTGCACACGGTGGAAGTGCCCTGCCCGGACTGCCGGCTCAGCAGTGTGCCGGGCAACCTGGACGGGGGCTACTGGGAGTGCCCCAGCTGCCGGCGCTCGTATTTCCTCCGGCGCTGTGCAGGCTGCCAGGCGGTCAGCCATGTCGGCGCGCAGCAGAGCTGGCACCAGCGGTGGAAGTGCGTCTGGTGCGAGCACGCCAACTCCGGGTTCAGCCGGCTCGGCGACCCGGCCGCGGCCACCGTCGGGGACCTGGTGGCCGACATCAGCCGGCGGGGGCTGGTCCTGGCGCCGGGGGATGCCGAGCGGCAGACCCAGCCGATACCGATCCTGGTCATCCAGCCGGGCAGCGCACCGCTCCCCGTGCCAGCCATGGCGGCTGGGGCCGGGTCGATGACCATGCCACCGCCGCCGGCCACCGTGCCGCTCCCGGCCATGACCGTGCCACCGCCGCGCATGACCACGCCGCCGCCGCTGGTGCCGGGGCTGGCGGCCGGGCCGGGCCAGCCGGCCGCGCCGCGGCCGGCCCCGGCGGCGGTGGCTGGCCCGGACCCGGCGTCCCCGCCGGGCCGGCGGTGGCGCGGCCGCCGCACCGCGGTGCTCGCCGCGGCCGTGCTGATCATCCTGATGGCCGGGCCCGCGCTGGTCCTGGCCGCGCACGCGTCGCACATGCGCCACCCGGGGCCCGCCGGGCAGCCGGGGCAGCAGGCCAGCACCCGGCAGATCTCCGTGTCGGCCGGCCCCGTGCGCGCGGTCTACCTGCACAACGCACCCGGCCAGCTCACCATCGTCGGCGCGGCGGGCGGTGCCGTCCGGCTGACCGGCCAGCTGCGCTGGACGGGCCGCCCGCCGCAGCGGGACAGCTCGGTGAACCGGGCCACCCAGGTGCTCCGGCTGTCCTACCGGTGCGCGGCGGGCAGCCCGTGCACCGGCAATTACCGCCTGGCCGTGCCCGCCGGTACCGCGGTGATCCTGAGCCAGCCGTCCGGCCGGGTGATCCTGGACGGCCTGGCCGGCCCGCTGCGCATCACCGCGGCCAACGTGAACGTCACCGCGACCGGGCTGCGCTCACCGGCGCTGGCCGCCACCATCACCTCGGGGCAGCTGACCGCCAGCTTCGCCACCGCGCCGCAGCAGGTCAGCGTCGCGCTCAGCTCCGCGCAGGCCAGCCTGCAGCTGCCAGGCAACGTGCCTTATGCGGTCAGCACGCAGGTCACCTCGGGGAATGTCCAGGTCGGTGTGCCGCAATCAGCCAGTTCCGGGCATACCGTGACGGTCCGCGTCAACAATGGCCAGCTCCAGCTGCTGCCGTCCGGATAGCGCCGCGCCAGCAGGCCAGTTTCGGTCCGGTAAAGAAATGACATCCGTTGCGCCAGATCAGAGCCCGGCCCGGAGACGCGCGATCAGCCGGGCCATCATGGGCAGTAAGGATCCCGGGTCTGACTATTCGCGGCGGGTCTTCCTCGGCCTGACCGCGGCGGGCGCCGCGGGCGTGGCCGCGGGCTGCTCCGCGGAGACGGCGCCGTCAGGCACCCCGGCCAGCAGCCACGCCAGCACGCATCAGGCGGCCAGCCACCGGCCGGTCAGCGAGAACGCGCTGCCCGGCGACCCGAACTGGGAGATCAGGCACCTGGGCGCGCCGATGGCGATCGTCGGCTACGCCGGCCAGGCCAGCGTGCGGCCCGGCGAGCCGATCACGCTCTACGTGTCCACCACCGCGCGCTCGTTCAAGGTGAGCGCGTTCCGGATGGGCTGGTACAACGGCGACCGGGCCCGGCTGCTGTGGAAGTCGGAGCCGGTCAAGGGCCACCAGCAGCGTGCCTCGTCCATGATCGCGCCGACCAACACGGTGCAGGCCGTCTGGGGGCCGTCCCTCACCGTGCCGACGGACGGCTGGCCGGCCGGCTCCTACCTGCTCCGGCTGGACGCGGAGACCGGGGCCCAGCGCTACGTCCCGGTCACCGTCCGGTCCACCAGCACCGCGGGCAAGGTCGTCATCAAGAACGGGACGGCGACCTGGCAGGCGTACAACACCTGGGGCGGCTACGACCTGTACAACGGGCCCGGCGGCATCGCGGACTACAGCAACCGCTCGCTGGCGGTCAGCCTGGACCGGCCGTACGACGCCAACGGCGCCTACATGTTCCTGTACCACGAGCGGAAGACCATCGAGCTGGCCGAGCGGATGGGCCTCCCGCTGGCCTACGTCACCAGCATGGAGATCGATGCCGAGCCGCACCTGCTGGACGGGGCCAGCGCGCTGATCACGCCGGGGCACGACGAGTACTGGAGCCCGGCGGAGCGGGCGCACGTCACCGCGGCCAGGAACGCCGGGATGAACATCGCGTTCCTGGGCGCGAACACGATGTTCCGGCGGACCCGGATCGACAGCAGCCGGCTGGGCGCGCAGCGGCTGGTCATCTGCTACAAGACCAGCTATCTGCAGGACCCGATGTACGGCAAGGACAACGCGCTCGTCACCAGCGACTGGCGGGAGCCGCCGGACCCCGACCCGGAGTCGTCGCTGACCGGCACGCTGTACGAGTCCAACCCGACCGACGCGGACTACATCGTCGCCTCGCCGGATGCCTGGATGTTCGCTGGCACCGGGGTGCGGAAGGGCACCAGGTTCATCGGGCTGGTCGGCATCGAGTACGACCGGGTCAACCCGGTCTACCCGGTGCAGCGCCCGATCGAGGTGCTGTCGCACTCGCCATTGCAGTGCCGCGGCGTGAACAGCTACTCGGACTCGGCGTACTACACGCACCAGGGCGGCGCCGGGGTGCTCAACACCGGCACCATGCGCTGGGTGGCGTGCTGCAACGGCCTGCGGCTGTTCGGCCTGACCAAGCGGACCTCCGAGTTCACCCGGAAGGTCACCAGCAACGTGCTGCACGCCTTCGCGGACGGCCCGGCCGCGGCCAAGTACCCGGCCCGGGACAACCTGGACCAGATGGACGAATGGCCCGGCGACCCGATCGCCGCCCAGCACAACCTGTGGCCGCCCACTGTGCTTTGACGGGGCTTTGACCACGGGGCTTTGACCACGGGCCGCTAAGTTCTTTTTTGCTTAACGCCCGTGCCGGGTACCCGGGCCCGCGCTACAGCGTGATCCAGGTGGTCAGTGCGCTGATCCCGGAACTGCCGTGGCAATGCAGCCGGAACGGCGAGGACGGCAGCGGGCGGATCACGAAACAGCCGATCTCGTCGATCTCGGCCGTCGACGCGGGCCCGCTGGCCGGGCACGCGTCCGCGTGACCAGCCTGCGGCGGGACGATCTGGCCGACGACCGAGTCCGGGCCGATCTCCAGCTCGATGGTGAGGCCGGTGGCCGCGAAGGTGAGAAAGCGGGGGCTGGCCTCCTCGGCCCGGATGGCCGGCACGGCAGCGGGCTCGGCCGCCGAGTCGAAGGTGAGCGCGGCCAGTTCGGCGTCGATGCTGTGCCACGTGTAGGCGGCCTTGCCAGCTTCGGTAAAACCGGCCGGCACCGCCTGCGCGGCGCGCACTGCCTCGCCCAGCGCGGCGAGCAAGCTGTCATCGTCATCAGCCCACTGCTGGCTGGTCACTGGTGTCACCTCCTGGCGTGCTCCCGGCGTCGATCAGCGCGGCGATCGCCGGATGTCGGCGGACCCGGTCCAGGCAGCGCGCCCGGTTCGGCCCGATGCTGCCGACCGGGATGCCCAGCGTGTCGCTGATCTCAGCGTAGGGGACCGGGGGATCGGTACTCAGCAGGGTGAGCAGCCGCTGGCAGCGGGGCGGCAGCGCGCCGAACGCCTCGCGCAGCGCGGCATTGCGTTCCGCGACGAGCACCTCGGCCTCGGCTTCCCCGGGATGATCGTCCGGAATTTCCTCGGCGTCCAGCCCGGAGCCGAGGGCCTCGCGCCGCCGGGCGGCGGTCACCAGCCGCCCGCACTCCCGCCGCGTCGTGGTGGCGATCCAGCCGGGCAGCGCGGCCGGTTCGCGGATGAACGCGAGCTGGTCCACCAGCCGCAGCCACACGCTCTGGCCCACGTCGTCGGCGTCGGGCCGGTCCAGCTGGTACCGGCGGCAGATGGACCAGATCAGCGGTGCGTACCGGTCCACGATGGCATCCCAGGCGGCCTTGTCCCCGTCCCTGGCCTGGGCCACCAGCCTGGCGACGGGGGAGTCGTCACGCATCGCGGTCATGCCCTCCCCCCGCACCGGACGCGTCCGCCCGGGCGGCGGCCGGTAGCTGCCCTGCATTGTACGAGGGCGGGCTAGGCCAGGGGCAGTCTCCATCAGCGGCACCTCCGGCGCGGCGGGGACGGCCAGGTGCCCCTCCCCGCATGGGCACCTGGCCAGGCTCGGACCATGGCGGTCACAGGTGCAGAGGCGTAAGGGCCGGGCTTGATACACACCGGACCGATCTGTCAAATGATTTTTGTCCCGGCTTTTTCCCGGCTGGCTGTATCAGGCCCGCGCCGGGCGGCTCTTTCTCGGGCAGAACCTGGCGGGGGACCACCCGGTCCGGCCGGGCCGGTACAGCCGGGCCGGGCCAGCCGGGGGCCGGCCGCACGGGCCGGCCCCCGGCGGCTAGCCCGCACCCAGCGCCACCAGTGACCACGCGGCCCCGCGGAGGACAGGATCGTTGCCGGCCCGGCGCCGGACTCCGCACAAGGACCTGGCCAGTGTCGCGCCGGAACGCAGCATCTGATGCAGATCCAGCATCAGCGGAACCGAGGCCTCGTCGTTGAGCGGGGCGACGCTGGCTACCACGCCCGCCGTGCCCAGCGGCAGGATGCTGCTGACCAGCCCGAGCAGCTCATCCGCTCCGGCCGGGGCCACCACGCCGGAGTCACAGCTGGGCAGCACCAGCCGGTATGGGGCGCGCCGCAGCTGCTCCAGGTCATAGCCGGTCAGCGGCCCGTCATGCATGCGCAACGAGGAGAACAGCGGGCTGTCGGCACGGAAGCTGCCGTGCGCGGCGACGTGTGCCAGCCACGTCCCGTCCAGGGCGGACAGCACCCGGCCGGCCGTGGCCTCGGCTCCGGAGAGCACCGTGACGTCCGCATACAGCGGTGCTATCAGCGGCACCTCGGCGCCCTCAGTGGCCAGGCCGGGCCCGCGGATCAGGGTGACCGGCCGGCCGGCTGGCGCCGGTGCGGTGTGCGCGCGCAGCCAGGCACCCGCGGACGGGGCCACGCTGAACACGCGCTCCCCGAGCGCGGGAAGCAGCGCCCACGGGATCGAGTGCAGCCGGCTGGGCGGGACGATGACGGCAGGGTCGTCGCCCAGGTGCGCGGCGGCCGGGCCGAGCAGCGCGTCCTGGAGTTGCGGCGCGGTAGCGTCCAGGATGGCCAGCGGGCCGCCCGGGTCCTGGCCGGGCCGGAGGCGAGCCAGTCGGCGCAGGGCAAAACCGGCCAGGTCGGCGGCCCGGACAGCATCGCTGGTGCGGCCCGCCGTGAACTGCCGGACTCGTCCGTCCCGGCAGGTCAGCACGTACACGATCCCGTCGATGTCGACGATCTCGATGAGCTGGACGCGGCCGAGCTCCCGGATCAGTTCCGGGATGCTGACCGTGGTGCGGGCCAGGCCGGCCCCGGCCGGGGAGCGCAGCGAGCAGGCGCGCACTACGCTCTCCAGCCGCCGCTGCTCCCGCAGCAGGCCCGCCGGCGGCGCGCCGCTGCGCCGCGACTCCTGCACTTCGCTGGTCACCCGGCGCAGGGCGGCCAGGCTGGCGCTGAGATCCGGGTCGGCGGGGGGCCGCACAGCCGGGACCCGCAGCGCGGTGCCCCGCCAGCGTTCCACCCAGGTGAGCAACAGCCGGGGCCGGTGTGCCTGGGCCGCGTGCCGCCGGGCCAGCGCAGCCAGTTCGGCGCCGTGCGCGGTGGCCTGGGCGCGCAGTTCCGACGCGCCCAGCGTGTACCGGTGCTCGTCCAGGACCTCGAGCCCGCGGCGGCAGGCGGCGAGCATCCGGCGCGGGTTGGCCGCGGCCTCGGCCCGGAGCGCTTCACCCAGCCAGCCGCTGGCCCGGGACATCGCTGGGCCGCGCCCCCGGCTCTGCGCCGCGGCGCGCAGATGACGCTCCGCGTCGCCGGCGCGGCCCAGGTCCAGCGCCATCCGGCCGGCCAGCAGATGTGCCTGGGTGGCCTCCGCGGCGCCGAGCTGCTCCAGCTGGGCGGCCACCCGGCCCGCGGTATGCAGCCCACTGGCCGACACCATGCCGCTGGCATAGCGCGCCCGGCTCAGCACCAGCCCGGCCTGGGCCTGCCACCAGGCACTCTGCTGGGACCGGAAGACGCGGTCGGCCGCGGCGGCCCGGTCCAGGGCGGCCTGCGGCTGCCCGGCCGCCAGCGCGCAGTTGGCCGCCATCAGCAGCAGTTCGGCCTTCCAGTCAGCCTGCCCCCCGGCCTGCTCGATGTCGCGTACCGCGGCGTCGGCCTCGGCGAGCGCGTCATCGACCAGGCCGGCCGCGAGCAGAACGGCGCACCGGTCGATGCTGAGGAACGGCGTGGGCACATTCAGCGGCCGCCAGCGGGCGGCCGCCTCGTCGAGGTGAGCAAGCGCCGTCGGCAGGTCGCCGGTGGCGAACGCGACTGCCGCACGATCAAGGACGGTATGGACTGATTCGAATTCCTGGCCCGTTTCGGCATACAGGCGCCCAGCTGCGACAAAATCAGCATCCGCGCGGCTGGGCGACCCCACCGCCAGGTAGACCAGCCCACGCGCCGTTAATGCCCGGGCCGTCCACATCGGGTCGCCCGCTGGGCGCAGCAGGTCCACCGCGCGGCGCAGGTCCTCGAGAGCGTCCGCATACCGGCCGAGCCGCCATAGCGCCAGGCCGCGCCGGTGCAGCACCTGCCCGGCCAGCTCCTGGCTGGACAACCGCAATGCGCGGTCGAAGGTGGCCAGCGCATCGGGTGTCCGCCGGGCATACGCCAGCGCCAGCCCCAGCGTGGCCAGCACGTCCGCTTCGCGCTCTGCTGAGCCGGTCCGGCGGGCGGCCCGGAGCGCGGCCCGCAATTCACGGACCCCCGTCCCGGTGTCGCCGGTATCGCGCAGAACGATTCCTGCCGCCTGGTGAGCTACCGATTCTGCATAGGGCCCGGGCCGCCCGGCCAGAACGGCGCGCGCCCTGGTCAGTGCTTCATGCGGACGGGACAACGCGAGCGGGAGCAAATCGTGCACATCCCGCTGGTCACCCCCGGCCGCAAAGGCTTCCCCCGCCACATCCCGATATTAGATCCTGGTGCCGGGGGCAGCAGGGGACGCAGGCGCGCAACTCATTCCAGGCTGGATGTATCACCCGGTCCAGCTGGCGCTCCGGGTAAGCAGCCGGGCCCGAGCCGTTCCACCCGTGGAGGTAACTGTGAGCGTTACGGGCAACTGGAGAGAAGACCTCGAATCAAGGGTCGCCGATGAGGTTACCTACATCGTCGATTCCTTTGCCGCTCCGGACAACGGGGCGATCGACATCGGCGTCGCCATGATCGACGGTGAGCTCGACTACCTGTTCGCCGAGGGCCGGTTGCTGGTCCGCGATGAGCAGCTCGGGCGGGTGCTGGAAATCCTGGGGCAGCCGACCGAGGTGGAGCTGCGCGATATCGAGCCCCGCCGCGTGCAGCGGGTCATCTCGGGTGTGGTCCAGCTCACCCTTGGCCCCACGAATGAAGGCGAGATGCACGCCATTCCGAACGCGCTGGACCTGGTCGACAACGAGCTGGGCCCGGGCATCGCCACGCCAGATCACGTGCTTACCGTCGCCCCCAACGCGGGTGGCTGCCCGGCCACCGAGCCCGAGGAGGTCTACTACGGCACCGAGCCGTACCCCTCGGTGTGCCACGGCAATGGCGGCGAAGGAGTCCTGGTCTACATGGCCGATACCGGGCTGCTGGCGCACCCGGCGGACGGCCATCCCTGGCTGCGCGGAGTCCAGGAAGGCGATGCCGCCGACCTGGACACGGGGAATGGCCAGGACCCGATTCCGCCCTATACCGCGCACGGCACATTCGTCGCTGGTGTCGCGCGCTGCATGGCCCCCGCCGCCGACGTGATCGTGACCAATGCGTTCGCGGTGGCCGGCAGCACGCTGGAATCGGACCTGGTGCCGCGGCTGGTCTCCGCGCTCGGGCTGGGCGTGGACATCTTCCATCTGACCATCGCGGCCCCGACCAGGCAGGATCTGCCGCTCGTCACGTTCGAGGCGTGGCTCAAGCTGCTCCGCCAGTACAAAGGCGTGGTGGTTGTGGTGGCGGCCGGCAACAGCGGCAGCCGGCGGCCCTACTGGCCGGCCGCCTTCAGCGAGGTGGTCTCGGTGGGCGCGCTCGCGGCCGACTGGCGGAGCCGGGCCTCGTTCAGCAATCACGGCGGCTGGGTCGATGTGTACGCGCCCGGCCGGGACCTGATCAACGCGTATGCGACCGGCACCTATAAGTGCCACGTCCAGCCATACACCGACCAGGAACGGCAGTTCTATGGCATGGCCAAGTGGAGCGGCACGTCGTTCTCCACGCCGATCGTGACCGGGCTGATCGCCTCGCGGATGTCCCGCACCGGGGAGAACGGCCAGCAGGCGGCCGCCGCCCTGCTCGCAGAGGCCCGGGCCGAGGCCATTCCCGGCGTCGGCCCCATCCTGCTGCCCTGCTGCCACGACGGGCACCCGGCCAGGGCGGAGGAGTGCTGCCGCGAGCCGTGCCGGTGCAAGCCCGGCTGCTGACCCGCCCGGGCGGCACCGGGCTGGCCCCCAGCCAGATCAGTTGATGTCGAACTCGTTGCCCTCGGGGTCCCGCATGGCCATCGCGTAGTGGCCGGTGGCCTCGTCGCTGAGCGCGCCGATCACCGAAGCGCCCAGGCTGACCAGCCGCTCCGCGGCGGCATCCACCCGCTGCCTGCGCACCTCCGCCAGGGCCTCCCGGGCGCCGCTGGCGAAGAGGTCGACGCCGCTGGCGTGCACGTCCAGGTGCAGCCGGTTCTTCACCGTCTTAGCGTCCGGTACCCGCTGGAACCAGATCGGCGGGCCGTACCCGTCGGGGTCGGCGATCCGGTCGATGCCGATGCCGAGGTCCTCCTCGGGCAGCCCGGCGGCCTGCCAGTAGTCGTCCCAGCTGTCAAACCCGGCCGGCGGCGGCTCGGGCTGGTAGCTCAGCGCGGCCGCCCAGAACCGGGCCAGCCGGTCCGGGTCGGCGCAGTCGATCACCAGCTGGAAGCGTGCGGACATGGGTGCCTCCTGTTCGGGTCGGCTGGATCGTAGCCGCCGGGTCCGACAGTGTGCTCGGGCCCTAGGCTCAGCGTCATGGCCGAGAACATCGACCCGATCGCCCACAACCGGGCGGCCTGGGACCGCGAGGTGGACAGCGGCAACGAGTGGACCCGGCCGGTCGGGCCCGAGGTCATCGCGCGGGCCCGGGCCGGCGACTGGTCCGTGGTGCTGATCGGTTACCAGCCCACCCCGCGCGACTGGTTCCCGGCCGAGCTGGCCGGGGCGGCCGTGCTCTGCCTGGCCTCCGGCGGCGGGCAGCAGGGCCCGGTGCTGGCGGCGGCGGGCGCGGCGGTGACCGTGTTCGACAACTCGTCCCGGCAGCTCGCCCGGGACGAGGAAGTGGCGGCCCGGGATGGCCTGGCCCTGCGCACCGTACTCGGTGACATGCGGGACCTGAGCGCGTTCCCCGACGCCAGCTTCGATCTGGTCGTCAACCCGGTGTCGAACGTGTTCTGCCCGGAGCTGGCCCCGGTGTGGCGCGAGGCGTTCCGGGTGCTGCGCCCCGGTGGCATCCTGCTGGCCGGCTTCATGAACCCGGACATATTCATCTTCGACGTCACCGCGCTGGACGAGCGGGATGAGTTCGTGGTGCGCCACCCGCTGCCGTTCAGCACCCTCGACCTGACCGACGCGGAGCGGCAGCGCGCCTTCGGGGACGGCCCGATCGAGTACAGCCACTCGCTGACCGAGCAGATCGGTGGCCAGCTCGCCGCCGGCTTCCGGCTCACCCACCTGGTGGAAGCGCCGCACCACGCCGACGCCACCGCGCGATTCATGCCTGGTTACATAGCGACTCGCGCGGTCAAACCGGCCACACAGGGTTAGCCTGGCCGGGTGAATACGTCGCCGGTATCCCCAGATGACATCCGCGCCGCGGCCGCGGCGCATCACGAGCTGGGACCCGAGTACAGCGACGCGGTCGTGGCAGCGTTTCTGGAACGGGTCGACCGGGCTGTCGCCGCCCGGGTTGAGGCACGCCTGGCCACCATGCACCAGGCACGGCAAGGAAAACGCGCGGCCCGCCGCGCGCTGCTGACCGGGCTGGCCATCGGCGCCTGCACCGGTGCGCTCGGCGCCAGCCTGGCCATTGTCAGCCTGGACGGAGGACCGGCGCCAGCGGCGTCCCAGCAGGGGCAGGTGGCGCCGAACGTGCGGCTGCTGCCGGTCATCACCTACGGGAAGCCGGGCACTTCCCAGCTGCGGCCGGGGTTCTCTCGGCCGCGCGGTGGCTGACCGCTCCTGCGTGCGGGCCGGGGCTAGCTGCGGCCCTGCAGCGCGTCGTCCCAGAACTTCTGGACCGGCGGGTAGATCAGCTCCTGATCGCGGGACAGCTCCGCCTTGACGGTCCGGGTCCGCTCGTCGCAGAGCACCTCGAGCTGGCCGGCCTCCACGGCGTCGAACACCTGCTGAGCCACCGACTCGGGGCTGTCCTTGGGTGCGGTGGTCAGCGCCGCCATCGCGGTGTCGATGAAGCTGGCGTGCACGCCGACCACGAGGGTGCCCTGGTGGTGCAGTTCGAGGCGGACGCCGTTGGTCAGCGACCAGCCCGCGGCCTTGGACGCGCCGTAGGACGCGTCGAACGGGTTGCTGTAGAAGCTGGACACCGACAGCATGTTGACGATCGCGCCGCCGCCGTTGGCCGCGAGCACCGGGGCGAAGGCCCGGCACATGCTCAGCGTGCCGAAGTAGTTGGTCTCCATCTCCAGCCGGGCCCCGGTCAGGTCCGGCGCGCCGGTGAAGTTGCCGTACGTCAGCACCCCGGCGTTGTTCACCAGCAGGCTGACGTCCGGGCACTGCTCCGCGACCTTCGCGACGCGCTGCGGATCGGTGATGTCCAGGCCGATGGGAGTCACACCAGGCTCGGTGACCGCGGCCGGGTTCCGGGCCGCGCCGTACACCTTGGCCGCGCCCCGGCGGATCAGCTCCCGCGCGTACACCTGGCCCAGCCCACGGTTGGCCCCGGTGACCAGGGCGACCGATCCGGCGATCTTCATGAGCCCTCCTGTTGCTGACCTGCCCCGCCACGCTGCGCCGAGCGCCACCTGCGCGGGAACCGGTCGAGGCGGCGGTAGTCCCGGAACGGGATGATGTAGAACAGCGCGATGACGAGGTACCCGATCACGGCGGCGACCGGGAAGAACAGCCCGACGATGATCAGGATGACATAGCCGCCCAGCCCGGGGGTGAGCCGCTGGGTGAGCAGCTGGACCTCGTCATCGGAGGTGTCGGGCCGGACGAGGCTGGCGTGGACGGCGTACTGCCACAGCACCCAGAGCAGGCAGGACGCCAGCAGCAGGCTGAAGCCATAGACGGTGGCCGCCACCCGCTCCGGTGAGTCCTCGCCGATGAAGTCCGCGAACACCCGGGTCGGGAACGGCAGGAACGCGACGACCAGGAGCAGCAGCAGGTTCAGCCGGATGAAGGCGGCGTTGGCCCGGTCCAGGTACTCGGTGATCACGTTGTGCCCCAGCCAGGAGGCCCCGATGGTGGAGAAGCTGACCACGTAGGCCAGGTAGGCCGGCCAGAGGCCGCCCAGTGAACGCAGCAGATGCTCGTGCGCATCGCCGGGGAGCACGATGTCGAGAACCAGCAGGGTGATGGCGATCGCATACACCCCGTCGCTGAGCGCCTGCAGCCGCCCGGTCGTCAGCCCGCGGCGCAGCGGCCCGGGCGGTGGCGTCCCGTTGCTCATCGCCCGACTGTAACGTCTGGCCCGGGTCAGGTCCGCTTTCCATACTCTGAGACAGCGCCGGTGACCCTTTGCTGAAGTGCTGATGAATCATCCGGCCAAATGAGCTGCGCTTCAGCGCGTCGCGATTCCGGTCATTGCCATGATGTGGCATCAGGGATCATGCTTGACGGGTGGTCGGTGCTGCGCGTCGAGGAGGGGGGCGAGCGCCACCCGCCCCCCGGCGGGCGGCTACCGTGCTCGACGCCGCCCGTGCCGGTCTCGACGTGCCGATCGAGACAAAGCTGCATGCCCCCGGCCCGCGCCCAGAATGGGTGCCGCGGCCGGAACTGACCGACTTCCTGGCCGCGAGCGTGACGGCCAAGCTGATACTGGTTGACGCGCCCGCGGGATTTGGCAAAACCACTCTGGCCGCCCAGTGGCGGGCCAGCGCCACCGAGCGCAGGCCATTCGCCTGGGTCTCCCTCGACCCCGCCGATAATGACCCGGGCCGGCTGTGGTGGCACGTGGTGTGCGCGATGCAGCGGGCCTGTCCCGGCTTCGCCGGCGAGGACATCCTCGGCGCGCTGCGGGTGCAGGTCCCCGAGGTCACCGGCACGGTGCTGCCGTTCCTGGTGAACGCGCTGGCCGCGCTCGAGGCACCGGCCGTCCTGGTGCTCGACGACTATCACGTCATCACCGAGCGGGCCTGCCACGAGCAGCTGGAGTTCCTGCTGCTGCACCTGCCCCCGCAGGTGCAGCTCGTGCTCACCAGCCGGGCCGACCCGCCGCTGCGGCTGGGCCGCCTGCGCGCGGCTGGTCAGCTACTGGACATCGGTGCCGACCAGTTGCGCCTGGGCGCCACGCAGGTCGCGACGCTCGTGCACGCGGTATCGGGCGTTAAGCTGCATGATCCTGATCTTGCGGACCTGCTGGCGCGGACGGAAGGCTGGCCGGCCGGCGTGTACCTGGCCGCGCTGTCGCTGCGCGGTCACCCGTCACCGCACAGCTTCATCGGCCAGTTCTCCGGGGCCAACCGGTTCATCGGCGACTTCCTGGCCGAAGAGGTGCTCGGCCGCCAGTCCGCGGAGGTCCAGCAGTTCCTGATGCGGACCTCGGTCCTTGGCCGGTTCTGCGCGCCGCTGGCCGCGGCGGTGAGCGGGGTGGGCAACGCCGCGGAGATCCTGGACCTGCTGGAACGGGAGAACCTGTTCATCGTGCCGCTGGACGACACCCGGCGGTGGTTCCGCTATCACCACCTCTTCGAGCAGATGCTGCGCAGCCGGCTGGCCCGGACCGCGCCGGACATCGTGCCCAGCCTGCACCAGAGCGCCAGCGCCTGGCATCAGCTGCACGGGTCGGCGGACGAGGCGATCCGGCACGCGCTGGCCTCCGGTGACTCCCGGCTGGCCATCGACCTGATCGCGGGCTACTGGCTGGGCTATGTCAACTCCGGCCAGGTCGGGACCGTGCACAACTGGATCCGCTCGCTCGGCGAGGGCCGGATCGCGGACAGCCCGCTGGCCGCGCACTGCGCGGCCTGGGCGGCGGCCATGTCCGGTGACCGGCAGTCGGCCCGGCGCTGGCTCCCGGTCATCGAGGCGGGCGAGGATGACGGGCCGCTGCCGGACGGGATGCGCTCACTGCGCTTCTCCGCGGCCCTGCTGCGCGGCGTCTACGGGTTCGATGGCCTGCTGGTGATGCGCGAGTCGGCCGCCACGGCGGCCCGGCTGGAGCGTGACCCGACGTCGCCGTGGTACGCGCTGGCCCAGGGGGCGCTCGGGTACAGCCTGTACATGTCCGGGCAGCCCGAGGCGGCGGCCCGGCCACTGGAGGAGGCCGCCCGCAGTGAGGCGTCCCTGCCGCTGACCCGCATCGTCGCCTCGTCCACGCTGTCCCTGATCGCGGCCGAGTCGGGGCGGCTGCCCCAGGCCTGGCAGCTCATGCGCAACGCCCTCGACCTGGCCCGGCGGGATGAGTTCAGCCGGACGCCCTCGGCGTCCATGGCGCACATCGCCGCGGGCACGGTCTATGCCGCCCAGGGGCGGCTCGACCAGGCCCGTGGCGAACTGGAACAGGCCCTTCAGTCCCGCCGGGGCATCGCGGGGAGCAGCCCGTGGCCTACCTTCGAGGCCACGCTGGTACTCGGGCAGGTAGCGCTGGACCAGGGGGACCGCACCCGGGCCGAGGAGCTGGCGGACGAGGCCCGCGATGTGCTGACCACGCTGCCGGACGGCGCGGAGGCGCAGCAGACCCGGCTCGAGATGCTGGACCGCCGGCTGGCCGGCCCGCGGCGCGCCCCGTCGCCGGCCGAGCCGCTCACCGAGCGGGAAGAGGCGGTGCTCCGGCTGTTCGAGGGCGACCTGCCGCTGCGCAAGATCGCCAAGGAGCTCTACGTCTCGCTGAACACGGTCAAGACGCACACCCAGTCCATCTACCGGAAGCTCGGTGTCTCCGACCGGCAGGACGCGGTGACCCGCGGCCGCGAGCTCGGCCTGCTGTAGCCGCGTCGCGGTCTGCAATCGATCGTGCAATCGATCCAGCGCCCCGGACGGGTCAACACGTGCGCCGCATGCCCGACCTTCCTTGTCATAACTGGACGTTCTAGACCATGCTGGACACGTGACTGGGGGGGCACATGATGGGAGAAGACTGGCAGCACCATCGGCGGCCGGGGTCGCCGATGGGCTGAAGCCGGGGCGGGCCGGGCCCGAGGTGCTGGTCGAGACCAAGCTCTACGCCCCCCCGGTACGGAAAGAGTGGGTGCAGCGGGCCGGGATCATCCGCAGTCTGGCCGGGGGGACGGCGGCCAAGCTGGTGCTGGTGGACGCGCCCGCCGGATTCGGCAAGAGCACCCTGGTCGCGCAGTGGCGGTCCAGCACGGCCGAGGCCCGGCCGTTCGCCTGGGTATCCCTCGACCGCGGCGACGACGACCCAGGCCGGCTGTGGTGGCACCTGGCCTGCGCCGTGCAACGGTCGTGCCCGGCCTTCGGGGCCGAGGAGGTGCTCCGGGCGCTGCGGGTGCAGGCGCCCGACTTCACCGGAGTGGTGCTGCCGCTGATCGTCAACAAGCTGGCCGCGCTGCCGGAGCCGCTGATCCTGGTCCTCGACGACTACCACGTCATCGAGGCACAGTCCTGCCACGACCAGGTCGCCCTGCTGCTGGCGCACCTGCCGCTGTCGGCGCAGCTGGTGATCATCACCCGGACCAACCCGCCGTTGGCGCTGGCCCGGATGCGGGCAGCGGGGGAGATGACCGAGGTCCGGGCGGGCGACCTGCGGTTCGGCGCCGCCGAGACAGCCGCTCTGGTCCGCGCCGTCTCCGGCGTCGAGCTGTCCGCGCCCGACGTGGCCAACCTGGTGGAGCGGACCGAGGGCTGGCCGGCCGGAGTCTACCTGGCGGCGCTGTCGCTGCGCGGTCACGCGTCGCCGAGCACATTCGTCCGGCAGTTCAGCGGGGAGAACCGGTTCATCGTCGACTTCCTGGCCGAGGAGGTGCTCACCCAGCAGCCGGCCGAAGTCCGGCAGTTCCTGGCCAGGACGTCCATCCTCGCGCGGTTCTGCGCGCCGCTGTGCGACGCGGTGGTCGGGCCGGCTGATTCGGCCGGGATCATTTCGGTGATCGAGCGGGAAAACCTGTTCGTCGTGCCGCTGGACCAGAACCGGCGCTGGTTCCGCTACCACCACCTGTTCGCTGACGTTTTGCTCAGCCAGCTCGCTACGAGCGAGCCGGACACCGTGGCCGATCTGCACAAGCGGGCGAGCGCCTGGCACCAGGTGTGGGGATCAGCGGAGGAAGCGATCCGTCATTCGCTGGCCGCGGGCGACGTGGACGCGGCGATCGGGCTCATCGCGCAGCACTGGTACAGCTATGTCGATTCGGGCCGGATGGCCACGGTGTGCGGCTGGCTGCACTCGCTGGGCGACGTGCTGATCGCGGCCAGCCCGCTGGCCGCGCACGTCGCGATGTGGGTGGCCGCGCTGTCCGGGGACCAGCTGTCCACCCGGCGCTGGCTGGCGGTCGTGGCGGCGGCAGGTGACGGTGGGCCGCGGCTGCCCGATGGCATGCGGTCCCTGGCGTTCTCCGCCGCGCTGATGCAGGCCACGTTCGGGTTCGACGGGATCGGCCCGATGAGCCGGGCGGGCGCGGTAGCGGTCCGGCTGGAGACCGACCCGGCCGCGGCGTGGTATGCGCTGGCTCACACGGTGTTCGCGGGGGCCCTGTACTGGTCCGGCCAGCCGGAGCTGGCGGCCGCGCAGATCGGCGAGGCGGGGGTGAGCGAGGCGCCGATCGCCCTGGCCCGCATGCTGGGTTTCGTGGTGTCCGCCTGGCTGGCCATCGACGCCGGCCGGATGGCCGAGGCCGAGACGGCGGCGCGCCGGGCCCGGGATATCGTCACCGACCCGGTCATCGGCCTCAGCGGGGCACCGCAGAGTTCGCTG
>Ga0335069_10005974_pt1 | contig 17806 bp, 13 predicted proteins | sample Lox_Sample_11_FD_206714 | JGI IMG/M metagenome (GOLD analysis project Ga0335069, IMG submission 206714) | Soil microbial communities from Loxahatchee National Wildlife Refuge, Florida, United States - Lox_Sample_1.1 | ecosystem: Environmental > Terrestrial > Soil > Wetlands | place: USA... | reverse complement strand
TCGACTGCCTGAACCGCTGAATTGGCCATCTTCCTGTCCTATTGATGGATTTGCTGCTCGACTTCCGGGGCTTCTGGCGCAGGCACGGCTGGACTGGCGGCCTTGCCATTCATGTGCCGGCGGATACGGAAATAGCCGGCAATGGCTGCTCCCAGTATCGCCCCCACGCAGAGCACCAACACTACATACAACACCTTGATCAACACAGACCTACAGGATAACAAAAAAAGTGAGACGTTCGGCGCAGAACGAAGCACCGGGCCTTCACCTTGGCGCCAAGACGCGGTAAATTAGGCGACCATGGCTTGGAATGGACGTCCGATCGCCGTAGTGGTTGTCGCTTGTTTATACCTGCTGGTGGGTGTGGCCGGACTGATCGGCCATTTCCCCGAGTTGCTGGCACGCCATCCGGATGCATTCGCGATTGAAGCAACAGAGGCACTCGCCCTGCTGGCGGGGCTCTTTCTGCTGCGTGGCGCGAACTGGGCGCGCTGGCTGGCGCTGGCGTGGATGACCTTTCACGTCATACTCAGCATCTGGCATCCCATGCGGGAGTTGGCGATCCATGCCGTGTTTCTTGTGTTGATTGCCTGGGCCTTGCTGCGCCGCGATTCGGCGCGGTATTTTGAGCGGCCAAACGCACCGGCATAAAAAAAGCCTCGCCTGCAAGAGGCGAGGCCGCCGGCTGAAACTATTTTTTGTTGCTCGACTGCAGAGCCTGGATGATTTCGTCCACATTGTTCTTGTCGACCAGGATCGCTCCCGTGTCAACATAAGCTGGCAGCGGCGAATCCAGGTTCTTGGACGAAGACATCTTCTGGATGTCGGGTTGACTATGGTGGTAGTCGTCCACCATTTTTATGCCCACGTAGCCCATCGTGTACGGTTTCTGCGCGACGGTCGCGGCGATGACGCCTTTCTTGATCCAGTCGAGGGTCTTGTCGTCGGTATCCATGGCGACCACGACTTTCTTTCCACCCAGGCGATTGTTGTCCAGCACCGTCGCCACTTCCTTTCCGGACTGAGCTTCCAGGCAGATGAACCCATCGACGTCAGCTTTCTTGTCGATCATGGCTTGTGTCTGGTCGAATGCGATGCGCGGATCGCCCTTGATGTCGATGACCTGCGCGATTTTGATACCGGGGTATTTCTCGAAGACATCGCGATAGCCGTGCATGCGCTCTTCGGTATTGACCTGGCTTCCCAGGGTGTAAACGACAATGTTGCCTTTACCATTGAGTTGCTTGGCCATCACTTGGGCGCCGAGTTGACCGGCCTGGTAGTTGTAAGTTCCGATGAAGAACAGGCGGTTGCTGTTCGGCGAATCGGTATCCATGGTGATCACGGGAATGCCGGCGGCGATGGCGGCATCGATCTCTGGCTTCAGCATCTCCGGATCGGCCGGCGAGACCATGATCCCAGACGGCTTGGGATCTTTCGACAGCAGTTTGTGGAACTCGTCACGCTCGTTGGCGGCATCGTAAGTGTCGGGGCCGATCACTTCCGCATGCACCGTCATTTGTCGAGCGCCTTCGAAGAATCCGGCAGCGGCGTTCTGCCAGTAGGGAATGCTCTTGTTCGCGGTTACAAGGTAATAGTGTTCGTCGTCGCTATGACGCTTGCCGCATCCGAGCAGACAGGCGAACGCAAGAATGAGCAGCAGGGAAACCGTAGACTTCTTAACGAGGGCCATACTGACCTCCAGAGGTATAAATGCAGCTATCAAAGATCGCGGCAGAAATTGTAGAGCGCCAGAAACGCCAAGACAAATCTTTGTGAACGATTAAACGCCAACCGGGAATGGTTTCGAGTGCGTTTCTCCCGTTTCGGAACCCAGTCGGAATCGCTCGAAACGTCCCTGTAGCAGCGACAACAACCCGGTGTACCAGTATCCAATCACAAACAGGAAGAGAAATGGCACCGTGAAGTAGTTTTCGTTGCTGATGGCGTACCAGACCGTGAGCGCAAAATACGTGCCGATCAAAAGTTCGATATAGGGAACCAGTCCGAGACGTTTGCGATACTTCTTGGCCGCTACTGCCCTGTCGGCCTTAGAGACCACGCGATACTTGGGCGTGCGCGCGAAGGCCGTCTGCTTGCGGAAGAGCGCTTCCAGCACGGCTTTCGAGTTGGTCAGCGTAAGGCCAATACCGAGCGACATCAGGAACGGCAGATACAAGAACGTGCGCAGCCAGGTCTTCGGGTAGAGCTCTTTCTGCGAGACGAGGTAGAAGCTCGACACCGAGAACGTGGATGCCATGAACAGCGGCACGTCGATGTAGAGCATCTGGAACCAGCCCTGGTAGAAGCGGATCACCATTGCCGGCAGCAGCAGCGTCGAGAGCACGATCATCAGCGGATAGCTGATATTGGCGGTCAGGTGATACCAGGCCTCGAGTTTCTCGCGCCGGTTGATGGTCTTGTCTTTGAGGACGAACGGCAGGTCCTTAATCGCGCATTGGATGAGGCCCTTCGCCCAGCGTGCCTGCTGAGTTTTGAAAGCCGTCATCTCGATGGGTAGTTCGGCGGGGCATTCGACGTCCTGCAGATAAACGAAGCGGTAGCCCTTGAGCTGGGCGCGATAGGAGAGGTCGGTATCTTCGGTGAGCGTGTCGTGCTGCCAGCCGCCGGCGTCGACGATCGCCTGCCGCCGCCACATTCCAGCCGTGCCGTTGAAGTTAAAGAACACGCCCTTGCGGGAGCGCCCGCCGTGCTCGAGCACGAAATGCCCGTCGAGCAGAATGCCTTCCACTTCGGTAAGGAACGAATAATGGCGGTTGAGGTGGGTCCAGCGGGTCTGCACCATTCCGACCTGCGGATTGGTGAAGTGATGCACCACCTTCATCAGCCAGTCTTCCGACGGGGTGAAGTCGGCGTCGAAGATGGCGATAAACTCGCCGTTCGAGTACGCCATGCCGTTCTGCAACGCTCCGGCCTTGAATCCTTCGCGATTGGTGCGATGAATGAATGTGACGGGATATCCCATCGCCGCGTAGCGTTCGACCACGCCGCGTGCCACTTCGGTGGTCTCGTCAGTCGAGTCGTCGAGCACCTGGATCTCCAGCTTCTCACGCGGATACTGAATTCGGCAGACAGCTTCCACCAGCCGGTCGATGACAAACTGCTCGTTGAAGATGGGGAGCTGGATGGTGACGGTAGGCAGGTCTTCGAAGAGCTGAGCTGGGTCTTTGGTCGCGTTCTTCTTGTTGCGGTAGTACATCCAGACAAGCTGGTAGCGGTGCAGTCCGTAGAACGCCAGTGCGATCAGCACGATGAAGTACGGGATCAACAGCATCATGTCGAAGGCGTTGGGCGTGTAGAGGCCCTTGAACGTCGTGTCGAGCACGTGCGTCTTCACCCAGTGGCCGAGGCCATGCTGCTGGGCAAAAACGGCGAGTGCGAATAGGGAAGTCAGAAGGTGCCTCTACCGGCAGGTTTAGCGCTGCAGGTACAAAGAATCATTGTACCGAAGTGGATGCAAGTGGAGGTGTGATCGTTAACCGCTAGTTGAGAAAATAGTGCTGGTGGAGGGTTCTCGGTTTTCAGTTCTCGGTCTTCGGTTTGCCTGGATCGGGAGAAACATCTTGTCGAGCGGGATTCGACCGGAGTAGGCGCTTGATCTCTTTTTCGGCTAACGCGCGAGCGCGCTCTCTTGCTTCGGGCGGCATTTTCTTTCGGAGTTCTTCAAAGTTCTTGGCCATGGGACACCTAGTTCAAGAAGTACTGCCTGTACAGCGTATCTCTCTGCGCCGGGCGGAAGCCTGCGTCGCGGATCATGCGGCGGAGCTCTTCTTCCGTGGTGCAATTCGACGTGCCGGCGGCCTTGACGACGTTTTCTTCCAGCATCACTGAGCCGACGTCGTTGCCGCCGAAGCGTAGTCCCATCTGGCAGACCTTTAACCCCTGTGTGACCCAACTCGATTGCACATTAAGCACATTCGACAAGTAGAGCCGCGAGATGGCGAGGGTCTTCAAATATTCAACGGAAGTGGCTTCGTCCCAGCCGCGTCCACCGAGGGCGGTGTGCTTGGGTTGGAAGGTCCACGGGATAAACGCGGTGAATCCGCCAGTTTCTTCCTGGAGGTCGTAAACGGCCTGGAAGTGGTTGATGCGGTGCTCGAACTTCTCACCCACGCCGAACATCATGGTGGCCGTGGTTCTCATGCCGAGCTTGTGGGCGGTGCGATGAACGTTGAGCCAGTCGGCGGTGAGGCACTTCAGGCGGGCGATCTTGTAACGAACTTCGTCGTCGAGAATTTCGGCGCCGCCGCCGGGGATGGAATCCAGTCCGGCATCGCGCAGCCGTTTGATGGTGTCTTCGAGGCTGAGGTTCGAATACTCCGCGATCGCGAGAATTTCCGACGCCGAGTAGCAGTGCAGGTGAATCTTCGGGAAGCGCTGCTTGATGCCGCTCATCAACTGCTCGTGCCACTCGATCTTCAGATCGGGATGTAAGCCCCCCTGCATCAGCACGCCGGTGCCACCGAGTTCGACGGTCTCCCGAATCTTGTCGTAGATGGTCTCGAAATCGAGGATGTAGCCCTCTTTGGCCAGTTTGCCTTTCAGCGGGCGGTAAAACGCGCAGAAGGTGCAATACTCGGTGCAGAAGTTGGTGTAGTTGATATTTCGGTCGATGATGTAGGTGACGGTGCCTTCCGGGTGCAAACGGCGGCGAACCGCGTCGGCCTCCATGCCGATCCCGATCAGGTCGTCGGACTGGAACATCTCGAGGGCTTGAGCTTTTGTAAGCGACATCAGTCCAATTCTAGTGGTGAGGGGCCGATTTCGGGAAGATCAGGTGATCTGATAATCAGGTCATCGGGATATCTGAATATCCGATCAGGCGACCTTTTCTTTGCGAGGCAGTTGTTCCTCGGGGGTGGTCTGCTGGTGCCGGGGTCTCCACCACTTCAAGTACACCAGTGCGGCGATCCCCCCGGCAACTCCCAAGCCAATCAGCGTGTACAGCGCCGGCTTGTAGTACTGCGAGAAGAAACCGATGATGGCGTGTCCGAAGTAGACGCCAAGCAATGCGTCGATGGTGTAACGAATGGCGCGGCCGACGGCGACCGCCGAAAGAAACTTGCGACGCGGGATCTGGAGCGCTCCTGCAGCGATCAGCACCGGCACGATGGGGAACGGCGGGGGAATGAGAACACCGACGAAAACAGAGGTAAAGCCGGCGCCTTTCACCTTGTGGTAGACCTTCTCGGCGCGTTTCTTGCCGATCTTCTTCTCCAGGACCTCGTGGCCGCCCTCTACTCCGATGCGATATGTCAGCCCGGCCCCGATGACCGCTCCTACCGTGGCCATGAACGCGTAGTACGGCCAGAGTTCGTGGTGTCCGGACGAGAGCAGGATGGTGAAAACGTCGAGTCCGCCAGGAATCGGAATGAAGGAGTTATCGACGAGCGCGACCAGAATTAGCCCAAAGCCGCCGAGGCGGAACACCCACTGCTTGAAACCACCTGCCAGCAGCACGGAAATCAGTCCGGGATGACTCATCAGAGACTCTACGCTCCCCACTCATCTGATGCGCGGAACCGGCAGTTCGCGGGGACGGACGGCAAAAAAGGGTCAAGGAAGCTTCGATATCAGGAGTAGAGGCGGAAGGCGGGAGCGCCGAGCAGTCGCAAGGCAGGGGCTTCGGGGATCAGGCGCAATTCGGCCGCATATTGATAGAAGAGCTCAAGGCCCTCGGTATTCTCGGGATCGAGGGTGTAATGAATGTTCTCGGTGAGGTAACCCTTAACCTCAGCGGGAGTCAGGTTCAGCCTTGTTGCCCATTCACGGGCGATCACTTCGAGATTCCGCGGCTCGAGACCATGGTCGCGGGATCGGCTGAAAATCTCGGAGAGTTCGTATCCGCGACCGCCGCCAGTGAGGGCGGCCATGCGCACAGCCCAGAAGGCGAACACGAACGGCTTGCCGGTGAAGCGACGCCATTCGTCAGCTAAGTCGAGAGATTGGTGGCGGCTCCGATCCACCTGCAGAGCCGAGTCGCCGATCAGCAGTGCAGCGTCGCAACGATCGAGCATCTGGTCGAGATCGGGAGCCATGGCGACGTACTCACGCGCACCGGGACCTGGGAAATGCTTCGAGAACAGGATCTGGGTGAGGATGACGGAGGTCCGCGACGAGGTATCTAACGCGACGGTTCGGACCTCTTCAATGGGCTTCTTCAGCACCAGCAGGATGCTGCGCACGGCGTTCTTGGCCGCGATCGCCACGTCTGGGAGGATGGCCAGTCCGGGAATGGTCGCGTAGGTGATTGAGGGAATGATCCCGATATCTGCGGTTCCGGCGCTTAGCTCCGCGGCGCATTGCGAGGGCACAGTGTAGGTGATCTCAAACTGATCCTGAAGCTTGAGTTCTCCCGGCACAGGATGCTCAAAATCCCACATTAGCGGCGCTGTGTTGAGGAAGGAGATCGCTGAAATGCGCAGACGGCTCATGGCAAACGTTCGATTGTAGCAAAGGATGTGACGCGCTTCCTTGACGCGGGGTGCCTGAAACCGTAGTCTGCGCGCGGCATATGCCGAGACAGGACCCCAAAATGCCCTCCCACAGTGCACTTTCGCAGCACGAATATTGGCTGGCTCTCTCCCTCACGCCCGGACTGGGCGCCACTCGCGGACGCAAGCTGGCAGCGCGGTTTGGCTCGCCAGACGCGGTCTTTCACGCCTCCCTGACCGAACTCGAAGGCGCAGGGCTACAGGCCGTTTCTGCCCAGGCGATCGCCAACGGGACCTCGCTTGGCAGGGCCGAAGAGGAGCTCGGAAAAGCACGAACCGCCGAAGCCAAAATAGTGACGTTAGGAGATACCGAATACCCTGAGCGGCTGACGGAAATCTACGATCCGCCGCTGTGCCTGTACGTCCGCGGAGACTCGTCGCTACTGTCGCAGCCCGGGATCGCCATGGTTGGAACTCGTCACCCCACGCCTTACGGCGTTGGCATGGCGGAGAGGCTCGCCTGCGACCTTTCTGCCCATGGCGTCATCATTATTAGTGGGCTTGCCCGCGGGGTCGATACCGCCTCGCACCGCGGCACGGTTAATGCCAAAAGCAAAACCATAGCCGTGCTCGGCACCGGCGTTGACGTTATTTATCCGCGCGAAAACGGCAAGCTGGCCGAGCAGATACTGTCGCTTGGCGGCGCCATCATTTCCGAGTTCCCGGTGGGGACCTTCGCCGCACCGCAGAACTTTCCGATTCGTAACCGGATCATAAGCGGACTCTCGCTGGGCGTGCTCGTCATCGAAGCGGGCGAATACAGCGGAACGCGCATTACCGCCCGTTGCGCCCTGGAGCAGTCGCGCGAGGTTTACGCCGTTCCAGGTAACGTCACGAACAAGCTCTCCTGGGGACCTAACACGCTGATTAAACAGGGCGCTAAGCTGGTCGCGACCTGGGAAGACGTGTGGGAAGAACTGCCCTCAGACGTGCGCCTGAAGCTTGAGGCCGAGAGGCCGGCTGAATCCCAGACGCCCACGACCGCATCTCTATTCGACGGTGCAGCTCTGTCGCCGCACGAGAAGAAAATTTACGCGTTGCTGCGCGCCGATGAATCGACGCACATCGACGAACTGATAGAAAAACTGAACGATTCGATATCGTCGTCGGAAATGTTTGCGGCCCTCTTCGAACTGGAAATCAGCAGCAAGATCCGTCAACTGCCTGGAAAGAATTACGTGCGGACGTTTTGACGCGCAGGTGTGGGCAATCGGTTCTCGGTCGGTTGTCGGTTAAAACCAGGAAGGGGCGATGCAAGATTTCAAGAAGCTTGAGGTCTGGCAACTGTTGCATGGGTTAACACTGAATCCGTATACGTGCACGAAACAATTGCCTGACGACGAGCGATTTGGGCTGATCAGTCAGATCAGGCGAGCCGCAGTGTCCATTGAGGCTAACATTGCTGAGGGCTGTGGCCGAAACACCCGAATGGACTTTGCGAGATTCCTGCAACAAGCGATGGGATCGGCGGCAGAAGTGGAGTGTCACCTCTTGATATGCAAGGATTTGGAGATGATCAGCGATGCGGATTACGAGCAATATCATCGCAAAACGGTGCGGGTCAAAAGGATGTTGAGTTCGTTGATCGAGAAAGTGCGAGGTCCGGTCTTTACCGAAAACCGAGAACCGAAGACCGAGAACCTGACCAAAGGTTCATAGCGCTCCATCGTAGATTCGTGCTAGTGTCGAAAAAGACCGTTAAAGGAAAGAGAAGCAATTGGCCAAAGGACTAGTCATCGTCGAATCGCCCGCAAAGGCGAAAACCATCCAGAAATACCTGGGGAAGGGGTTCAGTGTCGAAGCTTCGTATGGACACGTGAAGGACCTCCCCAAAAACAACCTGGGTGTGGATGTCGACGAAAATTTCGAAACCAACTACATCGTTATTCCGGGCAAAGAGAAAGTTCTCACCAAGCTGAAGAAGCTGGCGAAGTCGGCCGACACCATTTATCTAGCGCCTGATCCGGACCGCGAAGGCGAAGCCATCGCCGCGCATCTGGCCGAAGAACTCGGCGGGGATGCATTCGACGGCACCAAGAAGAAAAAGAAGGGTAGCCCGGCCGTCGATATCCGCCGCGTTACCTTCAACGAGATCACGCAGCGTGCGGTGAAGGACGCCTTCGAGCACACCCGCACCATCGACCGCAATCTGGTTGACGCTCAGCAGACGCGCCGCGTGCTCGACCGCATCGTTGGCTACCAGGTCTCGCCGCTGCTCTGGGACAAAGTCCGCCGCGGGCTCTCCGCCGGACGCGTGCAGACCGTCGCTCTGCGCCTGATCGTCGAACGCGAACGCGAGATTAAAGCGTTCGTTAAGCAGGAATACTGGACCATCGATGCGCACCTTGCCGCGAGCAAGCCGCCGGCGTTTGATGCCCGGTTGATCGGACGCGGCGAAGAGAAGATCGAGGTCCCGAACGAAGAAGAAGCGACCAAGATCAAGACCTTCGTCGAGGGCGCCGATTGGACGGTCAAATCCGTCGACAAAAAAGAGCGCCGCCGCAATGCCGCCGCTCCGTTCTCGACCTCTAAGTTCCAGCAGGACGCATCGCGCAAGCTGCGCTTCTCAGTGAAGCGCGCGATGATGATCGCGCAACGCCTCTATGAAGGCGTCGAACTCGGTGACGAAGGCCTCGTCGGCCTCATCACCTACATGCGTACCGATTCGGTGCGGGTTGCGCCCGAAGCGCTCACCGAAGTTAGGGAGTACATTCCCCAGCAGTTCGGAGCGCCGTATCTGCCGGAGTCGGCGATCATCTACAAGTCGAAGCAGAAGGGCGCGCAGGAAGCACACGAGGCGATCCGTCCCACTTCGGTTGCACGCCATCCGGACGAGATCAAGAAGTATCTCCAGGAAGACGAATACAAGGTTTACAAGCTGATCTGGCAGCGTTTCGTCGCATCGCAGATGACGCCGGCGGTGTTCGATCAAACCACGGTCGATATCGACACAGCGAAGGGAAGCGAGTCGTATCGCTTCCGCGTCACGGGATCGGTGCTCAAGTTCGATGGCTTCCTCAAAGTCTACGAAGAATCGAAGGACGCCAAGGACGAAGAAGACGAGGCGCTGAAGCACAAGCTACCTCCGCTCGAAGAGGGCCAGAAACTGAAGCTGCGCGAAGTGAAGCCGGAGCAGCACTTCACCGAGCCGCCTCCGCGCTTCAACGAAGCCTCGCTGGTGAAGGAACTGGAAGAACGCGGCATCGGTCGTCCATCGACCTATGCGGCGATCATCAGCACCATCCAGGAACGCCAGTACGTGACCAAGGTTGGCGGCAAGTTCGCCCCGACAGAGATCGGCCTGGTTGTAACGGATCTGTTAGTCGAAAACTTCAAGGACATTTTCGATCCTATGTACACGGCGCGGCTCGAGGAAGAACTCGACGAAATCGAGAATGGCGAAGAGAAGTGGACCGACGCCATGCGCGAGTTCTACAAGAAATTCCAGAAGGACCTCGCCTACGCCGAAAAGCACATGGAAAACCTGAAGGCGATGGAGAAGCCCACCGAAGAGAAGTGCGAACGGTGTGGATCGCCTCTGGTGCTGAAGTGGGGTAAACACGGGTCGTTCTTCGCGTGTAGCGCATACGACAAGACCAATCCCGAGAGCTGCACATTCACGAAAGAGAATCCGATCAACCTGACCGATCTCGATTCGGCCGACGTGCAGGAAACCACGCAGGAAGAATACTGCGAGAACTGCGGCCGTCCGATGGTGTTGAAGCGCGGGCGCTTCGGCCAGTTCATGGCCTGCTCGGGTTATCCGGATTGCAAAACCACGCGGCGCCTCGACCAGGGTAAGAAGATCCCCGACGTTCCGCTGGAAGAGAAGTGCCCAGAATGCGGACGCAACATGTTGCTTCGCCATGGCCGTTATGGCGAGTTCGTCTCGTGCTCCGGCTACCCAGACTGCAAGTACGTGAAACAGAACTTCATCGGCATGAAGTGCCCGGAGTGCAAGGAAGGCGAACTGGTCGAGAAGCGCGCGCGCAAGCGCGGGAACTCGTTCTACGGATGCTCGCGCTATCCGAAGTGCAAATTCACCTCGGCGTGGAAGCCAATTCCGGAAAAGTGCCCCAAGTGCGGGCACGAATACCTGGTGCAGAAATTCAAGAAAGACCAGGGCCCGGTGATCGCCTGTCCGAACGACAAGTGCGATTACGAGCGTGAAGCGCCGGCGGAAACGGCGGTCGCGTAAGGACTTCTCGAGCGTTTAACGTGCAATGGTCAGGCGATTGCGTCAAATGTGAAGGCTCGGGCCGGTGTTATGAGTGCAACGGAACCGGCATCAATGTGCACTTAAACACCAGCGAGACGAAATGCCGCACGTGCTCAGGGTCAGGAAAGTGTCCTGAATGTGAGGGGACCGGCAAGTCCCTTCTGCACCGTTCGGACTTGTCGCTTTCCGAGGTGTGGGCCCGAATCAAACACCACTTCAGCTGACTACCTTTCAACTGTTCACGCCAGCACAGCCACTTCGTGTTTTGCCAACTGCGCCTTGACTGCTTTCGCCAGTCGCCGAACGCCTTCGCGAATCTGGTCCGGCGTGGCGTTTGAGAAGTTCAGCCGCATGTTGCGATGTCCGTCCGCTCCAGCCGGGTAGAAGCAGTCGCCGGGAACAAACGCAACGTTCTCGTGAATCGCGTCGTTCAATAGCTCGTTGCAGTCGGTTCCTTCGGGCAACGTAACCCACAGGAACAGCCCGCCATGCGGACGTGTCCACGTGACTTCCTGCGGGAACAGTTCATCGAGAGCCGCCAGCATGACGTCACGCCGCTCGCCATAAACTTGTCGGATCAACTTCACATGCTCATCCAGGAACCCATCCCGTGCCACCTCATAAGCCACCATCTGGACAAACGTACTGGTATGCAGGTCGGCGCCCTGCTTCAGTTGCACCAGCTTGGCGATCACTTCCACAGGGGCGACGATCCAGCCGAGGCGCAGACCAGGGGCCAGCGTTTTGGAGAACGTGCTCAGGTAGATGACATTTCCGAGCGTATAGCCTTCATCGCGGCGCAGATTTTCGCGATCCAGCACCACCAATGGCGGTAAATGCTGTCCTTCGTAGCGCAATTGGCCGTAGGGATCATCCTCGACAATAGGTATCCCGTACTTATCCGAAAGGTAAACCAGTTCCTCTCTTCTCTGTAGCGAGAGAGTTACCCCTCCCGGGTTCTGGAAGTTCGGCAGGATGTACATGAACTTCGGCCCCGAACGCAGCGCATCTTCCAGTAGGTCGGTACGAATCCCGTCATCATCTACGGGAACGGTTTCGTATTCGGCGCCAAAAACGCTGAACGCCTGCAGCGCGCCAAGGTAAGTGGGCGCCTCCGCCAGCACCCGATCCCCGCGATTGATGAGCAATTTGGCGATGAGGTCCAACGCCTGCTGCGAGCCGCTTGTAAGCAAAACGTTATCCGGCGTTGCGAGGATCCCGTAACGTTGCAGGTTCTGGGCAATCATCTCCCGGAGCGGCAGATAGCCCTCGGTGGTGCTGTATTGCAGCGCCTGGGCTCCCTGCGTTTCGAGCACCTTGCGACAGGCTTGCTGAAATCGTGCGACCGGAAACACGTCAGGCGCAGGCAAGCCGCCGGCGAAAGAGATCACTTCCGGGCGTTGGGTCAGTTTCAGGAGTTCTCGGATGGCGGAACTCTTAACGGCAGTGGTGCGATAGGCGAACCGTTGCGACCAGGGCGTGCCCATAGTTCGTCCTCCCGCAGCAACTTACTCTGTCCCAAGCACTTACGCTGTGATGAGGAGCACCGAAGAAGGTTCGAGGGCTTAACGCGGCAGACTAGTAATCAGGACGGTAACGCTCGGTATAACGTCAAGGTGCGCCTATCTTTGGATTATCTCTGGTGCTAAGTCCATCGTTGCGACATACTAGGCAGCGCAGCAATGGGAGCACAGTCACGGCGCGGTTAACCGCGCTCGATGCGTTTTAGCTCCGCAGCCAGGGCAGCTTCAATTTCCTGGGAACGGCGTTCGCCACGGGCGACCCGGCTCACGTACGAGCGGTCAACCCCGAGCTTCCGGGCCACCCGGCTGTAAAGTCCGCGATACAACTGATATCGCTTGAAATCAGATTGTTTGTTATTATTCGCTGGCACCAATGGTGACTCACCCTGGAAGTTATGCTATAAATCTTCCGGGGAAGGCTATAACTTACACGTTAACCCTGTCAAGGACGAAAGTGCGCGCAGCTACCAAAATGGCAAGACCTACCTGGGCATCGCGGATCGAAAAGCTCCGCCAGCGGCTCAATCTCAGTCAAACCGACTTCGCGAACCATCTCGGCGTCTCCGCAATGGCGGTGTCGCGGTGGGAGCGGGGCATTAACGAACCCCCGGCAAAATGCTACGTCACGCTAGGTAAGATGGCTGGTCCCGACGAGTGCTGGTTCTACTGGGAACGGATCGGCATCACCAAGCGCGACATCGCAAAGATGTCGTAGGGTGACGTGTGTGACAGTGGCCTCGGTTCGTTATTCCGAGGCCCTACTGCCTCGCGGTCATCGTTAGACTGAGGTCGCCCGCGGAGGAATCGGTAAACCACCGGGGGTCTAACTGTGCCAAAGCGGACCACCGCTGTGGCCTGTGGAAGCCTGTCCACGATCCCACATAAAGATTTCATAAGTGAGTTTTCTTCCCGATAAAACTCCTGTTCCCCTTCTCCCGAACCTCCCCTGCGACCCGTAAGACTGGATCGATACCCCTGCAATATGATCTGATCTCAGCAACGGTGTGGGCAATCCAAGATGGCTGAGAACCGGAAATGAATGCAGAACAGAAGCGGCTAGAGGACTCGCGCGCCCATCGTGCGTACTGGAAGCGCTGGGGACCATACGTAAGCGAACGGGCGTGGGGCACGGTGCGCGAAGACTACAGCGCCGATGGCGATGCGTGGAACTTCCTTCCGCATGAACATGCGCGCTCCCGCGCCTATCGCTGGAATGAGGACGGAATCGCCGGCGTCTGCGACCGTCACCAGATGATCTGCCTGGGCCTCGCGCTCTGGAACGGTCACGATCCCATCCTGAAAGAACGCTTCTTCGGCCTCAATGGCAGTGAGGGCAACCACGGCGAAGACGTCAAGGAATACTACTTCTACCTCGACAGCACCCCGACGCATTCCTACATGAAGATGCTGTACAAGTATCCGCAGCGGGCGTTTCCCTATGCGGACCTGATCGCCGAAAACAAGCGGCGCACTAAGAGCGACCCTGAATACGAACTGCTCGATACCGGCATTTTCGACGACAACCGCTACTTCGACGTCGAGGTCGAGTACGCGAAGGCGGACGTCGAAGATCTGCTGGCTCGCATCACCGTTACCAATCGCGGGCCCGAAGCCGCGCCGATCCACATTTTGCCGACCATCTGGTTTCGCAACACCTGGTCCTGGTTCCCGGGAGCCGAGAAGCCGCAATTGAAGGCGTTGCCACAGCGCTCCGAGCTTTCGGTCATCTCGGTCCAGCACATGCGGTACGGGCAGCGCTACCTTTATTGCTACGACTCGCCCGAACTTCTCTTTTGTGAGAACGAGACAAATTCGCGATGCCTGTGGTCGGTGCCGGGATCGATTTATCCCAAAGACGCCATCAATGACTATGTCGTCGGTGGCACGGGCACGGTCAATCCGGAACGGCTGGGAACCAAGGCGTCCGCCCATTATCTGCGGACACTCGCCCCAGGAGAGTCGGTCAGCATTCGCTTGCGCTTTACTCCAGAAGACTGGCCCGTGGGAGAAAGCCCGCTGGCCAGTGAGTTCGACGGCATCTTTTCCGCCCGGAAGCGCGAAGCGGACGAATTCTATAGCGACATCATTCCACACGATCTCTCTGACGACGCAAAGAACGTGATGCGGCAAGCCTTCGGAGGACTGTTGTGGACTAAGCAGTTCTATCACTACGTGGTGAAGGATTGGCTTGATGGCGATCCCTGCGGCCCGCCTCCGCCGGAAGGGCACAAACACGGCCGCAATCGCGATTGGCGGCACTTTTACGGCGACGACATCTTGTCGATGCCGGATAAATGGGAGTTTCCGTGGTTTGCTGCCTGGGACCTGGCTTTCCACACCATATCGCTGGCGTTAGTCGATTCCGATTTCGCCAAGGATCAACTGATCCTGCTGCTGCGTGAGTGGTACATGCACCCGAACGGGCAGACCCCGGCCTATGAATGGAACTTTAGCGACGTGAACCCACCGGTGCACGCCTGGGCGGCGATGCGCGTCTACAAGATCGACCAGAAGAATCATGGCGGGAAGGGCGACCGGCGCTTCCTCGAACGCGTCTTTCACAAACTCATGCTGAATTTCACCTGGTGGGTGAACCGGAAAGACGCCGAAGGCAAGAACCTCTTTCAGGGTGGGTTTTTGGGTCTCGACAACATTGGAATCTTCGACCGCAGCTCATCCCTGCCCACCGGCGGCGTGCTGGAACAGTCGGATGGCACCGCCTGGATGGCAATGTACTCGCTGAATCTGCTCGCGATTGCCATGGAACTGGCGCGTGAGAACCACGCCTACGAGGATGTTGCCAGTAAATTCTGGGAACACTTCCTGTATATCGCCGACGCCATGTCGCACCGCGATGCCGATGGCCACGGCATGTGGGACGAGGTAGACGGCTTCTTCTACGACGTACTGCATATGCCCGACGGCAGCCGCGTCCCGATGCGGCTACGCTCCATGGTCGGCCTGATTCCTCTCTTTGCTGTACAGACCCTGGAGTCGGAGTGGGTCGACAAACTCGACGGTTTCGAGCGCCGCATGAAGTGGTTTATCGAAAACCGCCCCGACCTGACCGGTAACATCGCTTCTATGGATCGCCCCGGACGCGGCGCACGCCTGCTGATGTCAATCTGCGATGAAAAGAAGTTGCGCCGGGTTCTCGAATACCTGCTCGACGAGTCTGAGTTTCTCTCCGATCACGGGGTGCGCGCGCTTTCGAAAATCCACGAGAAGTTTCCCTACATCCTGGAATTCGACGGGCAGGAACATCGGGTCGATTACGAGCCCGCGGAGTCGCGAACCGGCATGTTCGGCGGCAACTCCAATTGGCGCGGTCCCGTGTGGTTTCCGATGAATTTTCTCATCATCGAGTCGCTGCAGCGTTTCCATCATTACTTCGGCGATAGTTTGCAGGTGGAATGCCCCACGGGCAGCGGACAGTTGATGACTCTCGACGATGTCGCCACAGAAATTTCCTGCCGGTTGAGCCGTATCTTCCTGCGAGGGCAGGACGGGCGGCGCCCCGTGGCTGGCCAAATTGAGAAGTTTCAAAGCGATCCTTACTGGCGCGACCTGGTGCTATTCCATGAGTATTTCAACGGGGACAACGGCGCCGGGCTGGGAGCCAGTCACCAGACCGGTTGGACCTCGCTGGTGGCGAAACTCCTGCAACAGAGCGGTGAGAATCACCGGCACGTTCGCAAGCCCCAATCGGCAGTGGCCGCTGGCGGAACCCCGTCGGCAAGATAGCTCCTGCAACACTTTGGTAACACGACTATATCGTGTTGCGATATTGCAACAGAGTGTGAACGTATCGCCACAGCTCTCACTAAGGCGCGCGGCAACATATCGCAACGCGAGGTAGTAGAAAAATAGTACGACGATCAGAGACTGTGCCTGACTCGCACTCGTGGCTGTCCTGGCCTATATTTCGTAAGTTCTTGCAGACAGGATGGTTGCGAGGTATTCTGTGCTGTATAAAGAAGCTGTAAAGAAAAAGTCCCCGGTGCTCGCTTGGGGCGTTGAGGAAGAGCACCGGGGTCACCGTTTCCCCTTACTCACTGTCGTTTTCAGGAGGCTGATCGTATAGACGTATCGGCCTCCTGAAAGTTTCCCTGTAATCGTAAAGATTTGTTAAGGGATCGCCACGGGTGGTTGAGCCATCAACGCCACAAATCTTTGATCTTTCCTGAGCTGCGCGAACTCCGGATCCTGGTACACGTGGTCGATATTCTTGTAGCCCTCTTCCATCGCGCGCCGCAGATACAACAGCGACCGGTCTAGCTGGCCATTCTTGGCGTACATCTTTGCCAGCGTATACGAGTAATTGGCGCGATCCTCCGGCTTCATCAAGGCCGTGATCCCGATCGTGGAATGAGTCTCGAACACATCGGGATCGAGTTGTAGCGCCCGCAGGTACTCCGCGTCGGCGTCCTCAATTCGCTTGTGGCCAAGATACGCCGAACCGAGGTTGGCGTGGAAAGAGGCCATGTCGGGTATCAGTTGGATCGCACGTTTGTAGTATTTGATCGCGCGTGCATACTTCTTGTTTTGGTAGTACATGGACCCGATGTTGTTGATCGCATTGGCGTTCGTTTTCTCGATCTTCGCCGACTTCTCGAAGCTGCGCTTGGCGTCGTCGAAATGACCGAGCTGAACTTCCGCCATGCCGATCTTGTTGTGGATCACCGAAGCTTGATGGCGCGTCGGTTCCTTCTTCAGCGCGGCCTGGTAATAATCTATCGCGTCAAGATACGCCTTCTCGACGCGCAACTCATCTCCGCCGTCCTCCAGGTCCTGGAGTGTCGCGTTAGGCTGTGGAGGCTCAATGCGACGCGTTGGCGGCGAAGTCACCGGGATCGTCTGGTTCAGGTCCTGCGCCGAAAGCAGCCCGCAGCAGACAAACGTCAGCAAAAGAGTAGAGAAGAGAATTCGTGGGATGTGATGCCGGTGCATGACGGACCTCCGGATGAAGCCCTTACGTTCCCCGTATTCGTCATTTTGACACCGGTGACACGAGTTTTGAGCCAGAAAAAGTTGTAAAAAGACCTTAGGGGCACCAGAGTAGCCGCCCGCGCGGCGCCGACTCAAGGCATCGTCCCGCTCGAATCGGCTTTACTGACTCTTATTGTTGTTGTCGTCGCCCTTGAAGACGCCCGCCACCTTGCCCCAGAAGCCTTTCTTTTTCTTCTGCTGGTCGGCGGAATTGTCGTCTGCCGCCTGCTGCTGCTGCGGGGGCTGCGCTGCCGGCGCGGGCTGAACTGCGACCGGCACCATGGGATGATTGGTCCCCGGCGTGGGACCGGTCGGGGTCTCAGGCGTGGTAGATCCGAAGATCCGCTGGAAGATGTTCTTGTGATCCGACTGATCGCAGGTGCCCTTGGGTTCGGTGCCTGCGATGAAGGCGATGTCATACGCGTCGGGACAGCTCTGCGTGGAAAGCAGGTTGGTGACTTTGTCGATTCGTACATCGATGACGCCATCGGGCTGCTTGAAGTCCTGCATATCGCTATACGCGGGAACCTTCTGCGCGCGCTTCATGAACTCCGCCCAGA
>Ga0335069_10005973_pt1 | contig 17806 bp, 25 predicted proteins | sample Lox_Sample_11_FD_206714 | JGI IMG/M metagenome (GOLD analysis project Ga0335069, IMG submission 206714) | Soil microbial communities from Loxahatchee National Wildlife Refuge, Florida, United States - Lox_Sample_1.1 | ecosystem: Environmental > Terrestrial > Soil > Wetlands | place: USA... | reverse complement strand
GTTCTTGCCCCAACTAATCACCTCGTCTACATTGCCGTTCTTAGCAGTTTTACCAAATAAAACCCAAGGTGGTATATCACACAACGTACTCTTGCCTGACCCAGTAGGACCTTCTATTAAGCATAGTCCGGCATCGGTAAATGTAAATTCAAGTACTTTGTAACTACAAAAATTCTCTACTTTATATTTTATATTCATATTTCCTTATGAATTCTCTTCCCGACTCTATCCCAGACTATATCCCAGACTCTATTCCTGACTTTATCCCCGACTCTAGCTTTTATATTTTTCATATTAATCTCAGACTCTATTCCTGACTCTATCTTTTATATTTTTCATTAGTTACCTTCTAACTCTATAAGCTTTGCTTCGAATACGTCTATAGCTAAGTTAAAATCTTTTAGCTCACTGGACTCATACACCCTATCTCCACCATCGACTACTGCCTCAATTCGGTACAAACCTGGAAAAGTCTCTATAAGCCTTAACGAAAACCTGTTATTAGATACTGATTTAATAGTTTTATCTCTCATTTCTATAGCACTCCCTATAGCTTATGCTATAATTAATAGCATAGGAATGCAAGTAAATAAGCCAATAAAGCTATTTACCCCCTAGAGTATATAATTAAAGTAGATTTGCGCCCGAAAGGTTAGCCTTAGTTTAACAGATAAAACGACTTTTGTCAAGGAAAATATGAAATTAATTATAAATAATAGCTACAGTAGAGTTTTAGACATAAACATCAACGATTTCAATGAATTAAGGACTTTACTATCTTATCTACCTGATAATAAGGCTAATTATTTCTCTAGGGGGTATAACTATAGGCGATATCTCATCGATAAGCGTGGATACTTCCCTACTGGGCTACTCCATAAGGTAGCTACGTTCCTTACTGATAAGCAAGTTATAGTCCAGGACATGAGAATTAAGCCTAAAAGCACGAAAAACATGTTTTGTCTCAATTCAATACATAAACCTTATCCCTGGCAGATAGCCGCCGCTGAAAAAATGGCTAAAACACATCGTGGTGGGATCATTGCCGCCACTGGTACCGGGAAATCGTTTTTAATAGCGTTAATTGCCTCCAGGTTAAACGTTAAGACATTAGTGGTGGTACCTACCTTAGAAATTAAATCTCAACTTATAGAGGCGTTTAGCGTTATTTTAAAGGGATCTGATAAAAATCTGATAGTAGAGAACATAGGATCGACTAAGTTAAAGCATTTAACCGACTTTGACTGCCTCATCGTGGATGAGTGTCACCACGCCGCGGCTAAGACTTACCGGATTTTAAATAAAACTGCCTGGAATAAAGCTTATTATAGGTTTTTTGTAACCGCTACATTTTTTCGCAATAACGAAGATGAGAACATGCTATTTGAAGGAGTATGTGGACAGCCTATCTATAAGCTAGACTATAGGTCAGCCATAAGAAATAATTATATAGTCCCTGTCGAGGCTTATTATTACGACTTACCTAAACAGCCCGTAACGGGGTATACGTACAATGAGGTATATCAAGAAGCCGTTGTTAATAATGCAATTAGGAATGATATAATTGTGAATACTATGGAATCATTACAAAATTGTAATATTTTATGTTTAGTCAGCCGCATAGACCATGGGAAGATCCTTAGTAAAATGTCTGGCGTTCCGTTCGTGAGCGGAGAAGACGATGAAAGCAGGAAATACATACAAATGTTTAATAAAGGCGAGATTAAGTCTCTTATTGGGACGACAGGAGTGCTGGGTGAGGGGATAGACACCCGGCCTGCAGAATATATTTTAATAGCGGGGCTGGGTAAAGCTAAGTCCGCGTTTCAACAACAAATAGGCCGAGGCGTCAGAAAGTATAAAGATAAGAAAAGCTGTAAAATAATATTATTTCGAGACAGGAGCCATAAATTTTTATTGCGGCACTACCGAGAACAGTGTAAGGTATTAAAAGAAACGTATGGGGTCGTACCTATAAACTTGGAGGAATAATGAAAAACAAAGTTATCGAAGATCTAACGCCCGCGCAAGAAGCCCAGCTAGAAGTCTATTACAGAAAATGGGTTGATATTGGGCTATCAGCAAAACCCACAACTCCTGAGATGCGTAAAAAAGCCGAGGAGTGCATTGCGACTATCTATCAGGCAGAAGGCTTAGCCATTCCTGAATTCGAGTGGGTTAAGTCGCCTATGGCGGGGGCGAAACGTGCAAAAGAAATAGAAGGTAAAGAAGCTGCTGTAACGTCATCTTGCGGCTACGGCGCACATGACGCTAATTGGCTGTCTTTCTATGATTACATGCTCAATGAATTAGGCATAGAAGAATGTAAAGAATTAGTGCCGCTAATGGAGCTAGCCACGGTATCGGGCTGGTGGTGGCCTTATGAAGGACTTTGCGTTCTCTCTGAGCTACCCGTGGAGTGTCATATAAACGCTAAAGATGATTTACATAAAGATGGTGGAGCCGCTATTGTTTATGCAGATGGCTTTAAGCTATATTCTTTAAACGGAGTAGAAGTACCTGAGTACATAGCAGTCACTCCATCCGATAAACTCGATCCAAAAGACGTTTTAAATGAGAAAAACGCAGAAGTAAGACTGCAAGGCGTTAAGAAGATAGGCCCTAAGCGTCTACTAGAGACTCTAGGCGGTAGGGTAGTAGATGAGAAAACCTACGATGCAGGCGGCACATATCAACTAGTAAATGTTAACTGGACGGACAATGATCGTCTTTACTTAAAAATGGTTAACCCATCTACTGGAGAGACTGTTATCGAGCCTGTACACCCAGAATGTAAGAATGTAGATCAGGCATTAGGATTTCGTATGTCGTCATTAATAGGTGACGATTGGAAGAATAAAAAGTATACTTATAAAAAACCCATTATTTACACATAGGAGGAATAATGAAAGCAACGATTCTAGCACAAGGCGACGTAGTATTAATGAAGGTAGACGAACTGCCTACCGGCCTTAAAAAGAAAAACGGAGCAACACTCGCTCTGGGCGAGCATACAGGTCACCACCACACGTTTTATGACTCAGATTTGGCTGTAGCCGATAAAAGTCATAATCCGGTTTTGGAGGGATTAGGCTCTAAAAACGTAGAGCTCTATGAGTCTGAGAACCGCGAGCTTTTCGCTAAGATCTTGGAGCCTGTATTTCTTAAACACCAGGAGCATAAGTCATTCAAGGTAGATGTCGGACTCTATAAAGTCGGCATCGTACAAGAATTTGATTATGAAGAAATGGAAGCCCGTAAGGTAGTAGACTAAATTAGGAAGGTTTATGTTAAAAGTTGTATTCGTGGGCGATGAGCCTAGTAGTTTAAATGCAAGTCCGGAGATCCCATTCGTGGGGTCTCGTTCTCTTAACCTGCTAATTGAATACATCAAGATAATTAAGCCTGACTACTACATAGTAGTTAATAGCTCAGCACCAGAGGATATTGCTAAAATCCTTGTATTGTATGATCAAGGATTTAGGATTATAACACTCGGTCAAGCAGCTAGCAATAGAATTGATAAATTAAAGCTGGGTGAGGCATATAACTTGCCTCATCCTAGTCCTAGGAATCGTGGAGCGAATAATAAAAAAGGATTAACTACATTATTGTCAGCATGTGCAGAATGGTGTAGACTTTAGGAGAGTATATGAATTATCGTGAACTAGAAGAAGACATTAAAAAAGCTTACGAATCTGATATCTCTATTACTGAGGCTACTAGCTTAGCCGCGAAGTTCTTACACGCACAGATGGTTGTGTCCATGGAGCTATCTAAAACAGATCTAGATGCTAGGATGAAGAAGTCAGGCGTTAAGGCTATCCGCGCAGCTATCTACATGGCTGAAGTTCAAAAAGCTGACAAAAAGCCATCTGATACAATGCTAGCCAATATAGTAGATATGAGCGATATTGTTAAATCTGAGCAAGAAGCACACGACAAAGCTGAGGTAGATAAGGCTGAGCTAGAGCGACTATACGATATCTTTTTAAATGCACATATATTCTTTAGAGGATTGGCTAAGTCTGTATGAAATACTTAAACCTCGGCTTACTGATGCTAGCCGGGTGCGCACTAGCACCTGTATTTCGTCCAGATCCTAACTGGGCCCTCAGACAAACAGTTATATACCATGTACCGCACTACTACTCAATCGTATGCTCAGGTCACGGACTTGTGATGGGCAAAAAATATCCCTTTCCTAATGAAATCGACTATTTAATCCAGACTGCTATAGAAGACCAGAATAAAGGCTGTCCTAAAAACATAATCCTTAGGTTTGAACGATAATGAAAACAGTTAAATTAAGATACAGTCCTAATCTACCCAAGAATGCTATTAAGCCATTAAAAAAGGCTGCCGAAGAGGCAGTGAAAGAAATAAACCAACATTTTAAGCGGGATAAGTGGGCTTTAGACTATAGCTTCTATGTAACTGATATATTCTATAAAGCATTCCACCACCACTTAGAAAACTACCTTTTAGTAGCACTATCAAAGTATAAATATCAATTAATCTTTCGTGAAGAAAAGCTCCTTATACAAAAACATGACAAAAAAATTCGATCTAAACAAAATAGTAGAACAGGTACAAAAACTATACAAAACAGAAAGTAAACTCGGATTAGGAGATAAGCTAAAAACTCTTACCGACAAAGACTTTCTCATTATGCCTACGTGGTGGAAGCAAGCCACTAATACGTTAGGTATACCGCTGGGCGGGGCAGTACAGCTAGCCGGCGATTCTGACTCTGGCAAGACCTCTGCGGCTATATCAGCTATGAAGGCCGCCCAGCAGCAAGGCTTTGCGGTTATATATGTAGAGACCGAGAACAAGACTACTACTCAGGATCTTATTAACTGGGAAGTTGACCCGTCTCAGGTCATGCTGGTGAAGTCCGCGATAGCTGAGGAAGCTTTTGACAAGCTGTTTAAGCTGTGGGATTCATTTAGAGAGAATTACCCAGGTGAGAAGCTATTAGTTGTATTTGATTCTATAGGAAATGTAGTGTCAAAGCATGACATGGATATCGATATGATGGATACTAACCAAAAGCCTGGCGGCAAAGGTAAGACTAATAGAACTGGCATTAATAAGCTTATAGGCAAGGCTCAAGATGCCGTAGTCCCCACAGCCGTATTGATTCTTAATTACACCTATGATAATATAGGCTCACCCGGCAAGACTAACGCCGGAGGTAAGGCGCTTAACTTCTTTTCGTCTCTAACCTATCAGACTAGCAGGAAGCAATGGCTTGAAAAGACTGTTAAAGGCGAGAAAGTAAGAATAGGAGCCCGTGTGCAATGGAAGCTTTTTAAGAATCACATAGATAAAGCTAATCCTGGACCTAAAGTAGTTGAGTTAGACATCACAGCAAAGGGCATAGAATACGTTGAAGCTAAAGAGGATTAAATGCTAAGGCCTATAGCGGTTCTTATAAGCGACGTACATTATAACCTACAAACTATGCATTTAGCAGATATGGCCATGGAATCTGCTATAAATGAAGCTAATAAGCTTAGAGTGAGACTTATAGTAGCCGGCGACCTACACGACACTAAAGCCATTATCCGTGGTGAATGCCAAAAAATGATATTAGATCGACTGCACCAGTGCATTGAGCGCCCCATAATTATACGAGGTAATCATGACTCTATAAACGAGAAAAGCACTGAGCATTCACTTGAGTTTTTAAGATATATAGCCGATATAGTCAATGATAGATTGATAACGCTTTACGTTAAAGGCGTTAAGATGTACTTTATGGCGTATTACCACGATCCTGAGAAGTTCGCAAGTGAGTTTAAACACACGGATAAAGGCAGCATCGTCATTATGCATCAAGGGGTTACAGGCGCCTTACCCGGCGAGTATTCCCATGATAAATCCGCCGTGTCTGCGGCTTTACTGTCACACCGTAAAGTCATTAGTGGACATTACCATATCCGTCAGACTATCTCCCTAGAAGGCGGTAGTTTAAATTACTTAGGTAATCCTTTTACTCTTAACTTCGGGGAGGCTAGTCATCCCGATAAAGGATTTCATATCCTGTATGAAGACGGAAGCCTTAAATTTATACCCCTAAACCTTAGACGGCACCGGGTTATTGAATACGCTCCAGGCATTAAAGTAGGCGTAAACAAAAATGATTTATTTTGGGTTAAAGTCAAAGGTAGTAGACAAGATCTTAAAAACATTACAAAAGATAGCATAAGAGAAGAGTTAGGTCTACCAGACGCATTTAAACTAGATTTCACTATTTTAGACGAAGAAAAGCCTAAAGTCTCGATTAAATCCTCCGATCGTGTACTAGACGATTTGATAGACAATATGGATATTGACAAATTAAAGAAAGATGAGCTAAAATATCTTTGGAGGCAATTCATATGAAAAAAATGAATCACATTATAGGTAAAGTATACGATTTAACCCAAGAAAATATGAATTTATTTATCCAGGCTTATGAGTCCGAGAAAAAACGTGCGGACGAACTTGAAGATCAATACAAAACTCAGGCTTATGACGATAAACGTGAGTATCAAAAGCTTCAAGAAATTCTCCACGCATGCGCACACGTACGAGACGAAAATGCAGCCAAACTAGCACAGGCGATTAAAGCTCTTAACTTGATAGCGGAAGGTCACTGGCAGGCTGTAGGCGATGTCTACGGCATAGCTCGGAATGCCCTAGGAGTAATAAATGACACTAACATTGATTAGACGTAATTTTAGACCCGACGGGATATTCTCAGACCTTATGACAGAAGACGGGCGCCTTATGGCTAAATGCCTTGAGCATAGCTTCGATGGTAAACCTAAAGTCTATGATGGGACGTTTACTTGTGTCAAAGGTACTCACCAGCTAGACCACGAAGGTCCTTTTACGACCTTTGAGATAACAGGCGTTCAAGGACATTCAGGCATTCTATTCCATGTAGGTAACTACAATAAAGACTCAGATGGGTGCGTACTATTAGGTGAGGACATCGTGAAAAGTGATGTCGTACCGTGGATGATTACTAAAAGTAAAATCCAATTCGACGATTTTATGACAATTATGGGCGATCTTACAGAGTTTATGTTAAAGGTTATAACACCTTAACGATTCTTCATTAAATCCTGGATTGCATGAAGCGGGACAAAGCCACTAAACATGCCCATAGTGATAGATACTATACCAGCTAGCTTCCCATTATCGTCTAACACAGGTCCGCCCGAGCTACCAGGAACTACCATAGCCGTAGATATTACTTCTCGGATATTATGAACACACAGGCACCTCAAACGAGGCATCATCTCTATAGATCTACCGGGCAGTGATAGGCATTCTTTTTGTTGCTCTTCGGTCATTATATAGGCTTCGCCCACCTGGATTTCCTTTTCTTCTATAAGCTCACCTTCAGTTTTATATGTAGGTAGCCTAGCACCGTGTGTAAGCGCCCGGACATGCTGGTGGGGTGACGTATTTTTAGCAATTTCTATACCTTCGTTATCGAAAGACGTTAAAAGCATTAAATCATTTACCTCGTCGATTTCAACTACCTTTACTTGATGTCTAATATACGAGTCATCATAAGCCGTTATAAGACCATTATCTATAAGCACCTTGCAATGGGCTGCAGTCATGATATACGCATTTCCGTCGTCAGATTTAATCTTGATGCCTGAGCATGCACCGTGTCGGCTATCTAGCTGCACGACTCTCTCTCTGATATAATCATCACTAGCTTTGTTTATTTTATGTCCTGAACAGCTACTCACAGCACATACAGCAGCAGTCATTAAATACGCACACAATCTGCTTAAGAACTTCATTTATCACCTACATTTAGCTTACTTATAAGCTGCTTTAATAAATCTCCACCGCTTATCTCGTTTAAATTCTCATAACAAGATTTTAACTCTGTTAATCCTATGAAAGTACTAACTATTTTAACAACGGGGAGTATATCGATTAAATACTGACCACATAGAAAAGCTAAGATCAACGCGGTTTCGTAGATAAAAAACTTTATAACTGTTCTTTTAAGGCCTGAAGACGTTATAGCTTCTTTTCGCTTTTTAGCGGCAGCTATTCCTGTAGCTAAATCCACTATGATTAACACCATAACGGTTGCTAAAGCGGCCTGTATTGGAGCAAAAACGGTTACTATGGCTAATATAAAGGTCGGTACGTGCTTCATAGCACCCTCGACACGTTACTCGCGGCTAATAGCCTGTCTATGTCGCTAGGAGCCTGGAATTTAAGGTCATCCGGCATCTTAATACCTTCATATTTAGCTATAACACCAGCGAACTGGCTGCAGATATACTCATTGTCTGTGAATTTAAAGTTAATTTTCACACCGAATACGAGTTTAATGCCCATAGCCACTAGCTGCATAAACCCATATTTAACACCTAGATTGTTTTGTAGTAAAGTAAGCGTATTTATGTACATAGAATCAGATATAGCCATCTGATATTCTTTCACGGGCAGGTTGGCTGTACAAAAATTATTGTAAGTAAGGCAGTTAACATACCCCTTACTTGCCTGGTATATCATGTCTAAACCAGTGCTAGCGTCGTTTATGCGGATATAGCAATGACTATATGGTTCTTTATCGGCGGCAGCAATTATAATAGACCCTATCTCTAATAAACTCTTTGCTCTAGAAAAACCTATTATAAGTGATTTCATAGTGTGGCCGCAAACTCCCATAAAGCGTCTAATTGATCTGAAGTCCAACCCAGCATTTGTCCTACTTCAGCTACAAGCGGACGGCTACGTTGAAACATAACGGAATATTCCCACTCTACCTGAGCTAGAGATTTAGTCGGCTCTGGTAAAGAGGCGATAGCTGTATCAATCTGAGATAAACTAACACCCATAAGGATTAAAGCTTGACGCATCTGTCTAGGGGTTACATCCGGGATTACTGTGGGGGCAGGCGGCTTAGCATAAGCTGCTAATTTAGTCTCCCAAACGTCTTCAGATGTATTATCCGGAAGCTCTAATTCACCGATTATATTTCCGTTATAGTCTAATATATTTCTAACTGCCATAATTTCCTCACAGAGATGCTACACAAGATCCACCAGCGCCGCCAGTAGCTCCTGTCGTGCCCGATCCAGTACCACCGTTCGAGCCGGCTGAGCCAACCACGTGTGTGCCGGTATTAGACGCTGTGTTAATTAAATCTATACGACCGCCGTCACCGCCCTGACCTGCGTTTCCGGCAGCGCCAGTACCGTTAGCGTTACCTGAGTTACCACCGTTACCGCCTGAAGCGTCTATAAGGTTCGTAACTGCCCCACCAGTCTTAGTTTGATAGAAAAGCAGTATATAACCGCCGCCTCCACCGCCTCCGCCTCCGCCAGAGCCGGTATTAGCGTTAACAGCTGCAGCCGAGCTACCGCCATTCCCGCCTTTAGAGCTAATCGCGCCCGCCGCCGTAGACCCGGTAGTTATGATGTTTTTTGCGTATATAACCGCAACACCGCCTCCAGCTCCTCCAGAGCCGCCGCCCGTGCCAGCTGCAGCGCCGTTACCGCCGCCGCCTCCGCCGCCAGCTCCTCCAACTCCAGCTAATATCTGAGATGTATTCCTTTGGAGAACAAGTATACTAGACGCGTATTTAATGGGGTTAGACGAGTTAGACCCAGCTCTAGCCGCGCCCCCCGCCTGTGCTCCGGCAGCGCCCGCGCCCCCGGCTGAGCCTTGACCGCCGTTACCGCCGTTACTGGGATTCTGAGCCGTAGGTGTACCAGCCTGAGCGCCTGTAGTGGTGGATGACGCACCGCCTGCTGTACCATTGCCTGTGCCTGCGAAATACGCACCTGCTGTAGCACCGGGTGCAGCCCCGCCCGCTGTAGCCGTAGAGTTATTTCCGTTATTCCCGCTAAACGTAATAGCGTTAGCGCCTGCGTTAGATAAATCAAGAGTTTGACAAAAAAGTACGTAGTTACCAAGATTTAGAGATCCCGCGCCTGAAATAGTAAGAGTATTATAAAATGTATTTTGGCTTAGCGTAGCCGAGCCAGTAAGGTTTAAATTACCGTCTGACCCATCACCATAGATTAGTTGAGACTGATCTGCCCAGGTAGGAACTCCGCCAGACACCTTAAGGACTTGGTTTGTACTCCCTATCGGTAGCCGCGAAGTTACGTTACTACCGTTACGATAAATCATATCCCCTATGGTAGTCATAGGGTCTATCATTAATGTGCCAGCTTGATCTGGCATGGTGTATGCACGAGACGCAGTAATTCCAGTGGCGTCTAATGTAGCTTGAAAGCCATTAGTGCCTTTCCATGCCACTGCTCCAGTAGAGCTTGAATAAAGATAAAAGCCAGATACAGGTGTCCCAGGTTGAGACGCCTGCGCAGGGAAATATACGTTACCCGCGCCTGACGCCCCCGTTAAATTAATACCTGAAGCATTAACCAAGGCAAAGCTTATATTAGCACTGGCGTCACGCTTAGCTAAAGTATTGGCTGTGGCTGCGTTAGTGGCGTTAGTTGTGTCAGTAACGCTTTGAGCTACTTGGGTAGAGGTTTTGCCCCCTACAGTAGCGACTACAGTGGATGACTGACCGCCTGTTACGTCCCCGGATAACGTGCCTGTGAAGCTAACCGCACTGGTCGCTGTGCCAGTTAAATTAGCTGTGATAGTGCCGGCGCTGAAGTTACCTGATGCATCCCGCTTAACGATTTGATCGGCTGTGTTAAGACTTGTAGCATTATTAGCTAGTATTGTCGCGGAGTTAACCGCAGATGCTGTGCTGCCGCCCACACTGTTAACTGTAGCGGCGCCTGTATTAAGCATACTTACGTCGCCAGACATACCTTGAGGCACATACTGCGTAGACCCGCTATTATAGATTAGGAACTGCGCATCTATCGGTGCGGTAGTAGACACGGTTTTGTTGCGAATCGCTGTTACCGTGGCTGCGGCTGCGCCAGGACCCGTAGCTGTTACATCTCCTGTCAAGGATGTTATATAACTCCCAGCGGGTTGTTTATTATTAAATGTATTCCAGTCTGCTGCTGTAAGAACACCAGGGAAAGTTGTATTGGCTGGCTGTAAAGTAAGTGTATTGCCTGAGATAGTGGCGGCGTTAGCATTAGGGCTAGAGCCTACCGGCCCTACTGTAGTAACGGCAGAGCCACTAGTAGCGTTTAACTGACCCTGGACTTTACCAAAAGCAGATAAAATAGAATCCGTAGCTGCTAAAGGAGAGTTCGGACCAACAGAATATCCTGTTAATAGCTTACCAGTAACCACCGTTGACGCTATCGTAGTAGCAGACTGAGTGCCAGTTACATCACCAGACAGGCTGCCTGTGAAGTTAACGGCTGTAGTGGCATTAGTAGCTGTGCCAGTTAAATTAGCTGTGATAGTGCCGGCGCTGAAGTTACCTGATGCGTCTCTTTCCACTAAGGTACTAGCTGTATTAGCAGAATCCGCCGTCACCCAAGTGTTGTCAGCTTTAAGGAATTTATTGCCGCCGCCAGATGCTAAAACTACGCCGGGGTTACCGCTGTTAAACGGCTGTAAGCTTAATACCTGGCCTGTAAGGCTTGCCGCGTTACCATTAGGGCTAGAACCTACGTTAGAAAGGGTGATATCGCCGGTGTTAGTGCCGGACAGAATAGCATTAGAGTTAAGAGTAAGTGTATTGCTATTAGCGACACCTGTCCCGCCATTAGCAGGGGCTAATAGACCTGTTATGTTAGCTGCGGTGCCGGTAGTATTTTGATTTAAAATAGGGAAATTAGCTGCTATAGCAGCCTGCATAGCTGTACCGTTACCGTACAAAATTCCTGTAACAGTCGTAGTAAGCGTTAAAGATGGATTAAAGCCGCCTGAGCTAGTACCAGCAAAGCCGTTAGCTGTGGTCACTGACACAGACGTAACTGTACCACCTGCTGGAGCGTTTATGATTAAGTTATTGCCGCTAGGTACGATCGTTACGTTAGATCCAGCTACTAAAGATAGTGCACCCGTAAGGGTGTTTAGGCTCGTAACGCCGCTGCCGGGGCCTCCATTTTCTACCGGTAAGTCTATGTAATTACTAGACATTACACACCTTTTCCATTAAAAATGATAGTCATCGTGGCTGTGCTTGAGCCGCCTGAAGCGTCTATGTATTGAACTCTTACGTAGTTATAGCCTACAGCATTTACATTCCACATCGTCTCTCCTGCAGATGCTACGCTAAAGGTAGAGTTAGCTATAGTAACCCAGTTCGTAGGAGCGACAGAGGGCGGCAAACCAGTACTGTTATACTGAGTGTCGTTAGTCTCTGGATCGTTACTAGCCTGGATTTGTAGTGTCCCGGTAGGCGTACCTGTTATGATGGCAGCCATAGAATACGTGTATATATTCTTTAGCTGTATATACGGAGAGTTATAGTTAGCATTAAGCGGGACTGCTGTGGCCAATGTTTTATTAAAAGTTCTCATTTTATTCCTTATGGACCGTAGTTAGACCAGCCAGAAATCGGGATTTTAATCCAACCACCATACTGAACACTACTATTACTTAGAGCTAATCCACCAGAGCCAGCGACGTTATTAGATGCCCCGATTAAGCCTACTAGTCTAAAATGAGTAGAATCATACATCTCTGGGAATAGCTGGGATTGACTGGTAGAACCTGTATTACCGACGAATACACCTTGTGTTGGCCATTGCCTTTGGGCAGTACTGGCTGTAGATGAGTTAAGAGTCACGTAGTTCGTATCTACTGAATATCCGCCAGGAATTAAGAATAAATAATCACCCGAGCCGGCTGAGCCTGCTCCAGTCTGTGTGTATTCATAATATGCATACATATATTGGCCTTCGCGCCTCCAAAACACCCGGTCTGTACTCGTTGTACCTTTAGTGGGATTAGTAGTCGTGCCAGTTATAGTGATAGCAGAAGAAGTACTTAAATTCGTGAAATTAACCTGTGGAGTAGGTAGTAATGATACATCTGCTGCTGCAGTAGCCCAAGTACCGGCTGTAGACTCTGAAATCTTAATTCTGGCCAGTAGTCGTATATTTACGCTAGATCTGCCAGTAGTTGAGTAAAGAGTAGAACCGCTAGTAGCGCCAGCACTTATAGTCGTAGTTGTGTATTGAAAGCCATCGTCAAAATAATCGATACCAGACACCGCTAGTTCTGCTGTTCCTGAGTTATTAAGCGCATAAACCCAGATATACTGGTTAACGCCTGATGTATGCCCTAATGTCGCGCCTGACGGCACTGTGATGGTAAGAGTAGCTGTTACTTGGGCTACGGCGTATTTACCGCCCGTGCCTCCGCCTGTAACGCTATTAAACGGTATTACAACCGGGCTTGTAGAAGACGGAGTATTACCACCCGCATCTGTAACCGTTATAGTAAGGGCGTTAGATGCTACAGACGTAGTAACACCTAGATTCTTAACAGCTGGGTCTTGAACGTATGTTAAAGCTGAGGCATCACTAGAATTAGGCATCAACACTGTGCCGTTAGCTCCTACAGCTTTCCTTGCCGGAGTGCCACTAGCGCCGCCGACTATGATATCCCCTAGTGTTGTCATAGGGTTAGACAGAGCTGAAGTCCAGGTCATGTCACTGGTGCCGCCGCCTTGAGACGTAAGCACCTGGCCTGCTGAGCCCGCTGAAGTAGGTAGATTAAAGTTCCAGGCCGATGTAGTTGATCTATTTTGAATCGTTATAGATTGACCTGAAATCGTATTAGTAGCTAATAGTAGCTGGCCTGTAGTCGTTCCGTTAACGCCTAAAGTAGGAGTTGCTGAAAAACTAGGGTCGGCACCTGACGTGCCGATTAAAATAGTGCCAGATGCCGCAGCTAATATCTGCGATACAGCGGAGCTACCTGCCCCGACTAATACGCTGTGCGCAGTCAACGTTGTTTGGCCTGTACCGCCTGTACCGACGCTGACTGGAGCTTTTATGAACTTATTTAATATCTGGCTCACAATTCATCCTTAGTAAGAATAGTTGACCTGAACTACATCAGTAGCGACTAGCGCCGCTGCTCCGCCTGTAGCTAGATCATTTAAAAACGTAATCCTTGTATTGCCGCCTGCTCCACCCGTGTAGCTAACAGAGTAGTCATAGCTAGCACCTTCTAATAGATTGCCCGATCCTTTAACCATAAAGATAATCGAATTAGTCGTAGCTACATGAGCTAAGTCTATGTATTGATTAGTAATATCTGTACCATTAAGTATAAATGTTTCTTTATTAGCTGTAGTGCCGGTAGGAGTAGCAAAAGTACCATCTGCACGAAGGAATGTAGTAGTGCCGCCCCCAGATGCTGGGACGAGACCTTGTAAGCTAGACGTAAAGGTATTAAGCATAGCTGTTACTTGAGCTGTAGTCAGATCAAGGGCGTTAGCCGTAGAGCCTGTATTGTTACCTTTAATCGTATTCGCCGCCATCTGGGCTAGTTTAGAGTTAGTAACTGCGTTAGCAGCGATGGTAGCTGCCTTAGACTGAGAACCAGATGCAGGGCCTGCTGTTACGTCGCCTGTAAGCTGATTAATAGCGTTTACAGTTACAGCGCCTTGAGATCCGTTAACAGATGTAACACCGGCTGCTGGGGTAGTTAGCTCCCATTGGCCTAAAGCCGATGAATAAAGGACGATATCACCGATCTGGAAGTTAACCATCGAGGCGTTATTAAGACCTGACACCGGGCCTGCAAAGGCCGCTGACACCCAGTACACGTCGCCATTAGTGCCGGTTCCATCTGCTAGAGTAGGAGTATTGGTAGTAGGGTCCCAAGTACCTTGATAGTTCATGATGGTACTAGGTAACTGAGCTACAGGGACTTTCCCGCCTGAATCAAGGCTAGCAACACCGTTAGCTGCGCCTACACTAGAAGTATTGACTTTAGCGTTAAGCTGTGTTTGAATAGAGCTTGTAGCGTCTAAGTACCCGAGAGTAGTAGTCGTAACAGACGAAGCGCTTATAGCGCCCGAGCCGTTAGATACTAACACCAGGTTAGTAGACAGTGCCGCTAGTTTAGACAGAGATATCGCGGCAGACGTAGATATCTGAGTATCGGTAATTGTTTGGTTAGCAATCTTAGCTCCAGTTACCGCTTGGTTGGCTAAAAATTTCGTCTGGATTTGTGACATATATCTCCTTAATAGCTGTAACTAATTACTAATTCATCGCCGGCTTGTAAGCCTAAATTACTCATTCCTAGCCCTGACCACGATACAGTATTGCCTGACACCACGAAATCAGACCCATAAGCCTGTATAGAGCCGCTTACCGGGTCTACGATGATATCTGTAGGTGACATAGGCGTATTACTCAGGATTAACTGAGCGTTTGTAACCTCTGTGTTAGTCAAAATTCTATATTCAGTAGTAAAAGTACCCGTACCGCCTCCTCCACCACCGCTTGTCGGGGGATATCTAACAAAAAACGGCATTATGCCACCTTGCCGTTAACAACGGCGTTTAAAGTACCCGATCCCGAGGACGGGGTGTATACAAGCCTAATAGCATAGGCTGCAATATCGTCAATATCTATGAAACCAATGTCTGGAGCGCCTGTAGCCGAAGCTGTAGCCGATAACGGCACAGTAACCCAATTCCCGGCTACTTTAGCCGAGCCATCTGGATTTTGAACATAGTCATTACTGACCTGGACAGTAAAAGTCCCTGTCGGGGAGCCTGTAAATGATACACTGTAGCTAACGCGAGAGAGTTTTTGGATTATAGTAGGTAAGGAAATAAGAGTACTTGTCATATTTCCGTTAGTTATTACGCTGGTAGGAGATAATTGAGGGCGGGACGACATCTGTCTCCTTTTGGGTTAGGGCTTATGGCCTAGGCAGGTCTTATATTTGTTTATAAGTCATTTTTTAGTTGATTTTGGCTTAAATCTAATATATTCTATTTGGTATGAAAAATGTAAAAGATAAAGTCTATGATGGAGCTTATAATAGAGCGTATTGTAGAATCTGGAATATAGTCTGGGATAGAGTCAGGTATAGAGTCTTGGATAGAGCCTGGGATAGAGTCTGGGATAGAGTCAGGATCAGAGTCAGGGATAGAGTCCGAGATTAATATGAAAAATGTAAAAGTTAGAGTCTGGGGTAGAGTCGGGGATAGAGTCTATGGTAGAGTCCATGATAGAGTCTGGGGTAGAGCCAGGGATAGAGTCTGGAATAGCGTCTATAATGAAGTCAGGGATAGAGTCTGGGTTAGAGTCAGGAATAGAGTCAGGAATAGAGTCTATGATGAAGTCGAAAATAGAGTCAGGAATAGAGTCTGAGATTAATATGAAAAATGTAAAAGATAGAGTCTGGTATAGAGTCTGGAGTAGAGTCTGGGATAGAGTCCATGATAGAGTCTTGATTAAAGTCCAGGATAGAGTCTGGGATAGAGTCGGGGATAGAGTCTATGGTAGAGTCTGGGATAGAGTCAGGTATAGAGTCGGGGATAGAGTCCGAGATTAATATGAAAAATGTAAGAGATAAAATTTGCAATAGCCCATATCGCAGAGCTAGAGACGCTACGGTAAACGTCACTTTTGTGATAAGAGCGAGAATATTAAGTAAACTACCGGATACTAGGCTGTCCAGGTACTTGCAAAACTTGTATAATAAAATTAATAAGGAGATAGAATGTATAAAATAATGGCGGTAGGATTAATATTAGCGTTAGCAATAGGGTTTTATTTAGGTAAAATCACTACTAAACCACAAATAGTCACTAAAACAGAAGTAGTTACAAAAGAAGTCGAGCATAAAAAAATAATAGTAGTGAAAGAACCATCAGGCAAAGAGACTACAACTATAACCGATGATACAACCACTAGTACTGACGCAACTTCAGCTACTATAAGTAAACCTATCATATTGAAAAGATTAAATATTTCAGGATTAGTGGGGACTTCGTTTAAAGAATTTAAGCCTGTTTACGGGCTAGTTATAACTAAAGATATTATAGGGCCTATATCAGTAGGAGTTTTTGGCTTTTCTGATAGAGCAGGTATTTCTGTAGGGGTTAGCTTTTGAAGAGTATTGTTGAGCCGTTTAGAAATATCTCTAGCAAAACCATGGATGCTGCGTGGTCTAAGGTCTCACTTAAATCTTTGGGTAAAGTCGCTGAAAACGTAACAACGAACGCAATATATAGAATTCGAATACAGATATTGAATAAGATATGAAAAATATAAAAGGCAGAGTCAGGGATAGAGTCAGGGATAGAGTCTGGGTTAGAGTCTGGGATAGAGTCTGGGTTAGAGTCTATGATGAAGTCAGGGATAGAGTCTGGGATAGAGTCGGAAGTAAGGTCTGGGCTAGAGTCTGGGACAATCTATGAAAAATATAAAAGATAAAGTCTGGGATAGAGTTTGGGTTAGAGTCTGGGATAAAAAGGGACGCACGTTAAAATTAGAAATGCAGTCATTCTAAAACATCATCTTTAGTGGAAGCTAAAGTCATTCCTAAAACAGCGTCTTTAGTGAAAGCCAAAGTCATAGACATAGTATGGATTAGGCTATTCTATACACTGTACACCCCACGCCGGCCGAAGTTATTCTCGGGATGAACGATCAGACTCAGCAGATTGATTAGGTGTCATATAATTTTTATTACTTTTACCTAAGCTAGCAGTCCCGCGTTTATTCTTAACTGGAGCTTGCTGAGGGGTAGCTTTAGGTTTAGGTTGAGCTGATATAATAGCCTGAGGACTCATAGTTGAATCAAGTGGCTGACCTAGAAATAAGCTTAATCCCATCTTAGTTTTATAAGGAATAGGCTCCTCATTAGCTTTCTGAGCTGCAATAGTATTAGTTATGTA
>Ga0335069_10005972_pt1 | contig 17807 bp, 14 predicted proteins | sample Lox_Sample_11_FD_206714 | JGI IMG/M metagenome (GOLD analysis project Ga0335069, IMG submission 206714) | Soil microbial communities from Loxahatchee National Wildlife Refuge, Florida, United States - Lox_Sample_1.1 | ecosystem: Environmental > Terrestrial > Soil > Wetlands | place: USA... | reverse complement strand
ATCACCACCACGTGGTTGAATGCCTGGAACCCCTCGCCACCCTTCACGCCTTTGACCACCGAACACGGAACTATGCCCTTGGACTCCGGAATCGATTTCTGCCCGTCTGTAAATTTATACTGATCGGCGAGAAAATCCGGAATTTCTTTGGCTTCGCAGTCTCCCCAGAGGAACTGGCGGCGCATCTGGCGGCGGAACGCCTGGTCTTGGTCGAACTTGTTCTTGAACTTCGAGTGGGTGTTGAGATCGGAAAACGTCTCGTGCATGAACTCGACCGCGACCGGCTTGCCGTCGATCTTGAGTCCCACAATGCGGCCTTCCACAGTGATGCGCGGCTCGTCGTCGTCGAGACGATGGTCGGAGATGAGCCTGGCCCACACCTCGTCGGCGGTAACGCGCCCGCGGACATCGAGTCCGTGAACCGCGGTGGTGAGGGTGGTGCGGTAAATGCCATCGTTCTCGCGCGTCCCGGAAATGTCGGTCTCAGCGCGATCAATGGTTACAACGTGGGGCAGGTCTTTGCTTTTGGGATCGCTGAGATCCGGGACAACGTGCCGGGTAGAGCTGGCGGCAGCCCGGCCTCCGGTGATGGGAAGCGAAGCCGATGCCCTGCTATCGATGAGATGTTGAAACGGGCGAGTTACAACTCCGCCAAGTCCTACACCCTGGGCGTGGAAGAAAAATGTCTTTTCCATTTACCTCTTCCTGCAAGATTAGGATTTTTACGGCTGAACAGCGCTTACGAGGCCTGAATCACGGCTATTGAAGCTGGACGTCGAATGGGTAGCGCGCGACATCGACGGCAGGTGCGCTTTCGCTGGCGTGTCCGGAGATGATGAGCTCGGCATGTCCGGATGACAGCGTGCCGGCCGGAATCAAAACCTGGACGGTATCTTTAGCCTGCTCGGCGGAAACCTGCACCGCGACGTGGCGGCTGCCCTGGGTAACGTCCACGGTATAGTACGCCAAAGATGGCGAGGCTGGAATATCGACGTAAAGCCCGAAAGGACGGTTTTGCGGCGGCCGGATGACTGCGGCACCCTCACCACGTGAGGCTGCGGTGAGCAGCGAGAAAGAGGTCAGCGCTTCGGGCGGTGCGGTGGTTTTCTTCAGTCCGGGAATCGTGACGAGATTCTGGTAGCCGATGACGGCAACCAGGACAAGAAGGGCAAAGCTCCAGGCGGGACGCAGCCAGGAAGCCCAGCTCCGCGACGGTGCCAGTTTTAACACCGTCTGCGAAGCCGGCACTTCCCTCAAAACTTCGCGGGCATTGTCCAGGAATACCGCGCCGGAGCTGACGTCGGCGGCGCATTCCCCGCAGGTGAAGAAATGCTCTTCGAACTCTTCCCGCTCGCGTGCGGGCAGCTCCCCCAGCAGATACTTTTCGGCGGCGCTAAGCCGGGTAGCTTCAGAATGATCCATAGTCAGCACTTTCATAGCAGAGTTCGAAGCACAATCCGGAAACCCCCAGACCACAGGTCCCTCCCCCGAAAGCCTTATGGTCCGGGAGCCACCGGCTGTGTGTATCGCTTAAATAGTGCGGTTCGCCGGTAAATCGTTTCATCGAGTCGAAACTCCTCGAGTTTTCATGAACTTAGCTTCGTAACGGGACTTGAAGTTCTTCTTGGCCCGGTGCAGCAGCACGCGCAGATAATCGCGATCGACACTCAGGCGGCGACAAATCTGGTCTTTGCTTCCCTCTTCGAGCAGGACGGCGCGGATGAGTTCCCGGTCGTTCTGGGGGAGCTCGGTCAGCACCTGGCGGACGGATTCCTTGGCTTCAGCCGAGATGAGCGCGCTGTCGAGGTCGATCACGCGATCGGGAATTTCCACAGCCTCTTCGGGCAGCGGCGGATGGCGCATGCTGGAACGGCGGTGCTCAAGCAGCACGTTGTTGCAGACCGAGTTCACGTAGGCGCCCAGACGCTCGGGGCTTTGGACAGCGTTCTCTTTGCGAATCGCGCCGAGCACGCGGACGAACGTTTCCTGACGAATGTCGTCGATGTCATGGGGCGGGAGACAGCGGGCGCGCATCTTGATGCGGATCAACTCGCCGAAGTAGGAGGCAAAATGGGTCTCGGTGTCAGGATCGCCGGCGCGGAGGCGATCGAAGTAGCCCTGATCGAAAGAGAAGAACTCCAAATATGCCCCTAAATGCGAAGTCCGAGTATAGATTCCGCGAGCGAGCGGGGCAATACGGCTGTAAACGGGCGCCGGCTGCCGATTTTGAGGTTTTGTTACGAAAACGGAACAAGAAGCAGAAAAATGTTTGGAGTTCGTGGAACGGCGTATAGTCGCTGGAAATTCAGGCCCCTCCCCCAAGAGCGCAGGGCTGGGACGCTCCCGGCTCTGCGCGAAATCTTCTGCGGCCATCCCAGCACGTTTGAATTTCTGCTTCCAGCTTTTTGGCGCGTTCTCGTTCCAGGCACTGGCCGAGTGTTTATGATGGTCGGGTGAGGAATTGACGAGATGGCGACTGAACAAGTGACTCTTTCCGGCGTTTCGCTGATCGGCGGACGCCTTGCGGAGCGGCGAGGTGAGGCGTTTCGCGGCATCAATCCGGCTAATGGCACGAAGCTCGAACCTAACTTCTATTCGGCGAGCGAGCCGGACCTGAATGCGGCGGCCGATCTGGCCGCGAAAGCATTCCCGGTTTTTGCTGGTCTTTCCGGGCGCGAGCGGGCGGCGTTTTTGCGCCGGGTTGCCGATGGACTCGCTTCAGAAAAGGCGCCGATTATCGAACGGGCGAATCTCGAATCGGGCTTGCCTCTGGCGCGGCTGGAAGGCGAGATGGGACGGACCACGGGACAACTGAAGCTGTTCGCTGAGGTGCTGGAGGAGGGCTCGTGGGTGAATGCGCGCATCGACGAAGCGGATCGCGAGCGCAAGCCGCCGCGTCCGGATATTCGATCGATGCTGCGGCCGCTCGGTCCGGTGGCGGTTTTCGGGGCGAGCAATTTCCCGCTGGCGTTTTCGGTTGCGGGAGGAGATACGGCTTCGGCGCTGGCCGCGGGAAATCCGGTGGTGGTGAAGGCGCATCCGGCGCATCCGGGGACGAGCGAGTTGGTGGGAAGGGTAATCCAACGTGCCGTGAAAGAAAGCGGTTTGCCCGAAGGCGTGTTCTCGCTGCTGTTCGATTCGGGGATCGAGGTTGGCGTGGCGCTGGCGAAGCATCCGGCGATCAAGGCGATTGCGTTTACAGGCTCGCAGGGCGGAGGAACCGCGCTGATGAAGATCGCCGCCGGACGGCCGGAGCCGATTTCCTGCTATGCCGAAATGGGGAGCACGAACCCGATCTTCGTTCTGCCGGGCGCCATGAGGGAGCGGGGCACGCAGATTGCGCATGGAGTGCAGGCGTCGTTCACGCTGGGATCGGGACAATTCTGCACCAAGCCGGGACTGGTGTTTGTGCCGCAGAACGACAGCAAAGAATTTACAGAGAGCTTGCGGGCGGGCGTCGGGGAGATGAAGCAGCACGGGATGCTGACGCATGCGATCGCGGCGAAATACAACCAGTCGGTTGAGCAGCGAGTAGCGAGCGGCAAAGCGAAACTGCTGGCACGGACTGAACTTGCGATCGAGAGCAACTGCGCGGCAACGGCGGCGAGCGTGTTTGAAGTTTCGCTCGGGGAGTTCTTGGCGCATCCGGACTTGAGCGACGAGGTGTTTGGGCCGACGACGCTGCTGGTGCATTACGGGAAGAAGGATGAGCTTCTCGAGGTCGCACGAAATCTGCACGGGCACCTGACGGCGACCATTCACGGCACGGAAGAAGATCTCGCTGAAGCGCAGGACTTGGTCCGCGTGTTGGAGACGAAAGCCGGACGACTGCTGTTTAATGGATTACCCACCGGCGTTGAAGTCGCTCACGCGATGGTGCACGGTGGCCCATTCCCTGCGACCTCGGATAGCCGGACGACGTCGGTGGGGACGATGGCGATTCTGCGGTTTGCGCGTCCGGTGTGCTACCAGGATTTTCCGGATTCGGCGCTACCGCAGGAGTTACAGCAGGCAAATCCGCTCGGGATCATGCGGATGGTAAACGGGAAGCTGACGCGCTGATCAGGCGACAGGGTTCTCCAGAGTGCCGATGCCGTCGATCGAGATGCGGATCACGTCGCCGCTGGCGAGCGTGAATTCATCGCCGGGAACGATGCCGGTTCCGGTCATCAGGAAAACACCATCGGGGAAACTGTTATCGCGAAACAGGAAGCGCACGAGTTCCTTGAATTCGCGCTTCAACTCGGTGAGGACGGTGCTTCCAGTGAAGGCGGTATTTCCCTGGCGCAGAATCTCTAATTTGATGGTGGCGGAACGCGAGGGTTCTTCCGTGAGCAGAACGCAGGGGCCGAGGGCGCAACTTCCGTTGTAAACCTTGGCTTGCGGCAGGTAGAGCGGGTTTTCGCCTTCGATGTCACGGGAACTCATGTCGTTGCCGATCGTGCAGCCAACAATCACGCCTTTGTCGTTTACCAGCAGCGTTAATTCCGGTTCGGGAACCGACCACTTGGCGTCGGAGCGGATGCGGACCGGTTGCTTCGGGCCGACGACGCGGCGACCGGTGGCTTTGAAGAAGAGCTCGGGGCGCTCGGCGGCGTAGACGCGATCATAGAAATCGCCGCCGCCGGCGTCTTTGCTCTCTTCCATTCTCGCTTTACGGCTGCGGAAGTAGGTGACACCCGCGGCCCAGACTTCCTGGGTGACGATGGGTGCGAGGATCGTCGCGGGATCGAGGTTAACGACTGCGTTAGCGGTGGCACGACGGGAACGCTCATGCAGGTTCGGGTCGCAGATGAGTTGGTCCCAAGCTTGCGGAGACGGCAGTTCGGCCAGAAGGTGAAAGTGCCCGTTGTCTTCGACGACTGCGCCGTTGGTGGTGCGATAAAGCTTCAGGCTCATTCTTTTGTTCACGCGCCCCGAGTATTGGTTTTCGGCGATGCTGCGCCGCGTTCGAGCTGCGCGGTGATGGCGTCAACATCATATACGCAGCCTCCCCAAACGCCGCCGCTGGCCTGGATGAGCGCCGCCCAGAGGCGCGTGTCGTTGGGCAAGTCAGGATGCGGAGCGAGATCCCCACGCGGACTGCGCGTGGCGAGACGACGCGCACCTTCCTCTGCGGAGAAGCGCTCTTCGCCTTCGCCGACCAGGTTCAAGGTCCCATGCAGCGCTTTGCGGTCGATAACGATTTCGATAATATCGCCCTCGTGTACGCGCCCAACGGGGCCATCGGCGAGCGCTTCCGGTGAGATATGCCCGATGCAAGCGCCGGTGGAAACGCCGCTGAAGCGCGCATCGGTGAGTACCGCAACGTGCTTGCAGAACGACAGATACTTGAGCGCGGAGGTGATCTGGTAAGTCTCTTGCATGCCGGTTCCGGCGGGGCCGCCGCAGATGAGAACCATTACGTCGCCTTGCTGGATGGCGCCACGTTTGATGGCGTCGATTGCCGCAGCCTCGGTGACAAAGACGCGAGCGGGGCCAACGTGACGGAAGGTATTGCTCTCGTCGATCAGTGAGGGATCGATGGCGGTGCTCTTGATGACGCTGCCTTCGGGCGCAAGATTGCCTACAGGGAAGCATACCGTTGGCGTTAGCCCGTTGGCGCGAGCGGCATCCGGCGAGAAGATGACCTGCGCGGGATCGACGGAATCCAAGTCGCGCAGACGTTGCTGCAACGCACGGCGACGCTCGCTCTGTTCCCACCAATTGAGATTGGCATCGAGCGTTTCGCCGGTCACGGTGCGAACGCGGCAGTCGAGCAATCCGGCACGGCGGAGATGAAGCATGACTTCGGGCACGGCTCCTGCGAGGAACACCTGAACGGTGGCGTAATTGTTCGGGCCATTCGGCAACGCGTCGACGAGGCGCGGAACTGCGCGATTGACGGCGGCCCAGTCGTCGGCTTTCGGGCGTTTCAATCCAGCTGCATGAGCGATGGCGGGAACATGCAACAAGAGGTTGGTGGATCCGCCGAATGCGGCATGAACGACCATGGCGTTGCGAACGGAGGCGTCGGTGAGAATATCCGCGGTGCCGAGGCCCAGTTCGAAGAGGCGAAGCAGGGCGCGCGCGGAACGTGCGGCAGCATCGAGCCAAATCGGCTGACCGGAAGGCGCGAGCGCAGAGTGCGGCAATGAAAGTCCAAGGGCTTCGCCGACGACTTGTGAGGTTGCTGCCGTTCCGAGGAATTGGCACCCACCACCTGGAGTAGCGCAGGCACGACATCCGACTTCGGCAGCGTAAGCCAACGTGATCTGTTCGCGCGAGAATCGCGCACCGATGGTCTGCACTTTGCCGGCGTCTTCGCCGTTTTCGGGAAGCAGTGTCACGCCTCCGGGAACGAGGACGCTTGGAAAAGATCCGCTCGAGGCGAGAGCCATCATCATGGCGGGCAGTCCCTTATCGCAGGTGGCAATGCCGATGACACCTTTGCGCGTGGGGAGGGAACGCATCAGGCGGCGGAGCACGATGGCGGCATCGTTTCGATACGGGAGAGAATCGAACATGCCGATCGTTCCCTGCGTGCGGCCGTCGCAGGGGTCGGTGCAGGCTCCAGCGAAAGGAATCGCGTGGTGATTGCGCAATTCGCGCGCAGCCTCGGCGACTAGAAGTCCGACTTCCCAGTGTCCGGTGTGAAAGCCGAGCGCGATGGGAGTGCCATCGGTAGCGCGAACTCCGCCATGGGTGCTGAGAATGAGGAACTCGGGATCGAGCAGGCGAGTGGGTTCCCAGCCCATGCCGGCGTTCTGGGTGAATCCGAAGAGATTGCCCGAGGGCTCACTCAGCAACATCTCGGGCGTGATGGGCAGAGAGCCTTCGGGGCCGGGTGCGTGCGTCTTGGTGTCACGCAAGAGTGAAGCGTCGTGTTCGAGAACCTGGGCGGCGGAGATTCGTGTCTTCTCGGTCATTGCGGGTTCGTTTCTATTATCACGCCGAGGTGGGCTGATTCGCTTTCGCGGGCTCTCGCAGGAACAGCAGAATGACCGCGGCTACGATGAGCGAGAGAGACATCAGCAGATATCCGGCGCGGGCGTTGCCGGTGATGGCCTCCAGCAATCCGACGAAATAGCTGCCGAAAAAGCCACCGAGGGCTCCGGCGCTGTTCACCATCGCGAGCACTTCGGCGCTGACGTTACGCGGCAGTCGTTCGGGAATCATGGCGAAGAAGGGCCCGTAGGGCGCGTAAATGCAGGCTCCGCCGATCACGAGGCAGGCAAACGTGAGCGCGAAACTCGATTCGCTGAAGAAGAATGATCCGGCGAGACCGACGCCCGCGGCAAACAAAAACGGCCCGACCAGTTTACGCCGTTGCTGCGTGCGGTCGGAGATGTGAGACACAAAGACCATCAGCAGAATCGCCAGCAGATATGGCATCGCCGAAAGCAGTCCGGTGGTGGACATGGAGGCTTCGGCACCCTTTTTCACGATGGTCGGCAGCCATAGAACGAAGCCGTAGACGCCGAGGCTCCAGAAGAAATACTGAACCGAGAGCAGGATCACGTCGCCGCGCACGAGCGCCTTCAATACTGCACCGACTGGCGCGATTCCTGCTTGTTCGCTGGCGAGTTGGTTTTCGAGGGCCAGCGCTACTGGTGGGTCCATCCACTTTGCTTCGCTGGGCCGGTCGCGCACGACGATCAACCAGCCAAGGGCCCACAGGATCGAGGGGATGCCTTCGACGATGAAGGTCATCTGCCAGCCGAGTTTCTGGATCAGGAATCCGGTAATGGGGGACATGCACAGTAGCGTAAGTGGATTGCCGAGGATGAAAAACGAATTGGCACGCGAACGCTCAGCGCGCGTGAACCAGTTCGTAAGCAGGTGAAGCATTACCGGAAAAACGAGGCTTTCGGCAACTCCAAGCAAAAAGCGGTCGAGCGCGAGCAGCCAGAACTGCCGGATTATTCCGGTCGCGGCGGCGAAGATTCCCCAAGCCAGCAGAGTGCCTGCGACTACGCGACGGACGCTGTACTTTCTAGCCAGCGTCGCGCCCGGAACCTGGAATGCGAAGTAGCCGAGAAAGAACAGCCCGGCGAGCAGCGAGGTGTCTTCGTTGGTGATGTGCAGTGTGGCTGCCAGCCCCGCGGCGGCGCCGAAGCCGAAGTTGGCGCGGTCCATGTAAGCGAGGCTGTAGGTGAGGAATACGGCTGGCAGCAGGTAGGTCCAGCGTTTGCGCAGGTCTGCTTGCGACGTCGCAGTTGAGAGCGTCGAGTCCGGATCGGAATTGTTGCCGACTGATGGGAGTGGCGAATTCATTAGAAGGTCGGCGACGATGTTGGATCGGGCCGGTCGAGTCTGGACATTCTACGCGGAAGGCGAGAGTGTGCGCATCTACAGCATCATTTGCGAGAAGAAACCCTATCGGTTGCCAGCTAGAGGAGAGTGCAACTTACCAGGTTCCGATTCTGAGGACTGCTTGCGTTGTAAAGCGGATGCCGCTCTGGGTATGGAACGGGCCGGTATCGGCTATCCAGGAGTGGGTGTAGTGCAGGTCCGCGAGTCGCCAGGTGAATGCCCGTGTGACGACGACATCCATCCCACCACCGGCTTCCAAGCTGGGTCCATTGCTCGCGGTTTCAAATGACCAATCGCTTCGTTTCGGGTAATGATGTAGGGGGCCGTTCCCGTCGTTCCACTGGTCCATCAAGTACTTTCTCATGGCAAGATCGTCTACTTCGTATGTGACTTTCCTACCGCCAAACAAGAAGTCGGTATGTGCTGAAACGCGGCGCGACGACATTGGCGTCCAGCGCATGCCGCCGCCGTAAAACAGCGAGTCGCCACTCTCGTTAGAAGCGGACATGCCCATCATCAGGCATCCGTTAACTTCGGCGATAACCTGCCAGGAGGCATTGACGCGCGCGGCGCCCTGGCCACCGCCGCCGATACAATTGTGGCCGCCGAAGAAATGCTCAAAATCGGGGAACGCTGACAATTCGATGGAGGCGGCCTTGGGATACAGTGGCGTTTCCTCGTCGCTTGGCCGCTTCACGAATTCAAACGGCTTTCCGGTAATGCCCTCTTTGTAGTCCTCCATCATCTGTTTGCGTTGCAGGAACGCCTCGTGGTTGACGCCAATGCGCGTGTCGCGGGTCCAAGGCGCCTTAAACGCCATCATGTTGGCGAACGAACGACCGGGATTCAAAAAGCATCTCGCGAGAATGATCACCGGACGGTTGGTGGTGCGATTTTCGAGGCCGGTGATGAGATAGCGATCGGCGGCGTCTTCCCCGAACATGGCAACCGTACCGACGGTGGGGGTTGCGACCAGGGTAATGAATCCGGGAGAAGCATGGAGCATGACATTGCCGATCGACGCCTCGCTGGCTGGGCCTATCTTCCACTGTGCATGCCAGACCGCCGAGAACGCCATAGAGCGCAGCAGGCTGAGGTAGTAATCGCGGCCGTCGCCTAACTCCACCGTTCGATATCTAGGATCGTTTTGGCGAAGTATGTAGCCGTAACTGGAACCCTGGATGGTGTGGCCGACGTACGGAGCCATGAACGTATCACTGTCGCTCCAGCCGCGCAGTTCGCTGAGGGAATGCGTGTAGTCCTGAAACCAATGGCCATTGAGCGTATCGCGGGTTCCTGCCTCGGTGCCCAGGTTGAACGAATGCATGATGCCCGTAGAGAGCAACGCTTGCCCGATGGCGGGCTTCCAGTGGACTCTCGTCTGCTTTTTTGTCGGCTTCGCGGGCTGGACTACCGGGGTGGCAATCACCGCAGCATCTGATTTGGCTGCGCTGGTAGCAGAGACACCTTTCGGTACTGGAGGTACGAGTAGTGCGTTGTCATGGAAAGACGCCGATCCCCGAAGACGGAAAGTGCTGACGGAGGCGTCTGCAATCTGAGAACTCTCCATCTGGCCCACGACACGGGTCGCGAGCATGCCGATCATGAATGCATACAAGAACAGCTTCATAGAACCAGTAGTAAGCCGGCAGATCAGGTCAGAACCTTGATTTACCCCACAGCGAACCCGCTTGGCGTAACTAAGTTTTGATTTAGGGTAGGCAAGTTTCCGGAGCGAAGGAACTCATATTTTTGCCAGTCTCAGGCCCCGCTACAAAAACCTGTAAACTCCAGGGTTTCGACTCCGTCTGTTGAGAAAGATTGTGAATTCCGGGAGCTTGTAACCCACAGCGCGTTTTTTATCCTGAATATAAGAATTGTTTCCAATTTTGCTTCCTGTTCATTATCGATCGATGGCGGGCCCGCGATTTTTACTAGGGTTAAGAGAGCTGCGTATAGAATCGTATTAATCCATAGTGAAATAATTTTGCCGTGCCTGGTGGAACGACCATGAAGAGTCATGGGACCAAGGTCCTTATAGCGGATGACCACACGCTGGTTGCGGAAGCGTGCAAGAAGTTACTCGAGCCGGAGTTTAACGTTGTAGGCATCGTCGCCGACGGCCGCAGCCTTTTGCGGAAAACGAAGGAACTGCGTCCCGATGTCGTGATCTCCGACATCGCCATGCCGCAACTCAACGGGCTGGATGCGGGCGAGCAGATCAAGCAGCAGTTCCCTTCGATCAAGCTGATTTATCTGACGATGAATACCAAGGCGGATGTCGCTGCCGAAGCGTTTCGGCGCGGCGCGTCTGGTTACGTGGTCAAGCATTGTTCGGCGGAAGAATTAGTGGTAGCGGTGCGCCGGGTGCTGCGGAATGAGAGCTATCTCTCGCCCACGATCACGCGCGATACAGTGGATTTCCTGCTGCGCTCCGGATCGGTATTTTCGGAACAGAAGCGCCTTTCCTCGCGGCAAAGAGAGGTTCTGCAGTTGTTGGCCGAAGGAAAGTCGATGAAGGAAATTGCCTACATCTTGAACCTAAAGCCGGGAACGGTGGCGTTCCACAAGTATCGCATCATGGAGACCATCGACGCCAAGAGCAACGCGGAATTGATCGAGTACGCGATCAAAACATCGGCGCTCTCGACCGTCTGAAGCCTGGCGATCAGCCCTTCTTGGCCGGACGGAAGTGGATGGAATAGAACGCTCCCAGCGCGAACAGCAAAGCGCCCCACCACACGGGAGCGTGCAAGTTGTAGAGCACGACCCGTTGCGCCTCGGGTGGCGGCGAGACAAGCTCGTAAACGCCCGTGGCGGCGATCAGAGCGCCCATCACCAGGCAGCAGATACCGATAAAGAACCAGATAGAAATTCCGCCTTCGTGCATCGCTCCTCCGCGTTTACCAGAAAATGATATTCAAGATCACAAACACCACCGAGATGATCGCCGCCCAGAAAACCGGGCGTTGGTAGAGCGGCATGTCGGCTTCGTGTGGAATCGCCGTCGCGCCATAAACCAGTCCGACCAACTCTTCGTCCGCTTTCGGCGTGGTCAGGAAACTCACCACTACCGTTACAGTAATACAGATCAGGCACGACCACAGGGCACGGAACATATTTTCGGCCATCGGCTTGGCATAGGGCGAGAGCGCGATGTATTGCAGCGCGCTCGGGACTTTATAGACCCAGAACCACATCCCTATGGAAGAGACAGTTCCGGCCAGCAGGCCAAGGAATCCGCCAGCAGGAGTGGCGCGCTTCCACAACATGCCAAGGATCACCGTACCGAACAGCGGCGCAATAAAGAAGCTGAATAGCGCCTGCACGTAATCCATGATGCTGGCGAATTGCATAACGAGGTATGCGGTTGCGACGCTCACGAGGACACCGACCACGGTGGACCAACGGCCCATGTTGACGTAGTGCTTGTCCGAGGCATTCTTGTTAAACATCGCGCGATAGATGTCGTAGGTCCACACCGTGGTGAACGCGCTCACGTTTCCAGCCATGCCCGACATGAATCCAGCGATCAACGCCGTGATGCCGAGTCCAAGCAAGCCCGGTCCGCAGTAGCGAGCCAGCATCAATGGCAAGACTTCGTTATAGCTGTGTCCACCCGTCGCGACCGCTTGTGTTTCGCCCACGAGTTTCACCGGCAGAACGGCCAAGGCGAGCAGTCCGGGAAGAATCACGATGAACGGCACCGCCATTTTGAACGCTGAGCCGAGGATCGGAGCCATCTTCGCGGCGCGCAGGTCTTTCGCCGTTAACACGCGCTGCACCACGAGGAAATCGGTGGTCCAGTAGCCTGCGGAAATCACGCAGCATAAGCCGAAGACAATGCCGATCCAGTTGATGCCCATGGGATTGCTCTGGAAGGAACCAAGCCCGGACCAGAGGTGGGTGTATTCCGCGGAGGCGTTGACTGCAATACGCGCCTTCAGATTGGCCCAGCCACCGACATCGATCAGACCGAGAATTGGGATCAGCAGCGCGCCCGCCCAGATCAGGACGAACTGCAGCACTTCATTGAAGATCGCCGAACGCAATCCGCCCAGCGCAACGTATACCGCAACCGTTAACGACGAGATCCAGATCGAAAAATGGATGTCCCAGCCGAGGACGACCTTCATCACCAGCGCCATCGAATACATATTGATGCCGCTCATGAAGACCGTCATGAACGCGAAGGAAACCGCCGACAGCGCGCGCGCCGGTTCGCCGAAACGCAGCTTCAAGTAACCTGGCACCGAGTGGGTCTTGGAGATGTAGTAGAACGGCATCATCACCAGGCCGAGGAAGATCATGGCTGGGATGGCGCCGATCCAGTACCAGTGGGTGGCGAGGATTCCGTACTGATAGGAAGCCGCCGCCCAGCCCATCAGCTCCAGCGATCCGAGATTCGCCGATACGAAGCTGAGGCCGGCGATCCAGGCGGTCATCTCGCGTCCGGCCATGAAGAAGTCTTCGCCGGTACTCGCCAATTTTTTGAGGTAGAAGCCGATCGCAAGGACCAGCGCGAAGTAGAAGGCGATGAGCGCAATGTCAACGGCCGACAGGTGCACCAGGCGAGCGGGTGCTGCTAGCATCATGGCAAGCATTTCAGTTTAGAAACCTCCGCGTACTCTTTCCCCACGTGTTCCTCGAAACTCAACGTACTGCGACTGCATGTCGCATCCCGTTTCCCTCACTGCGGTCTACCCCCGCGAATCGAATCTCCCGAAACAGGTTGATATTGGACTGCAATACTATCCCGGGATTCAGACTATCGCTTCCTACGATTGGCGCCTTCTGGATCAGGTGATCGACCAACGTCCGAACCGCGCGTTGTCCCTGCGTATAAGGATCCTGGTAGATGGAAGCGCCGATGATACCGTTTTCAAAGTAAGGAACCATTTGTGGAAACAAGTCGGTGGTGATCAGCCGAACACTACCTGCCCGCCCATGTTCCTTGACTGCGCGACAGACTGGCAGGCAGTTCACCGTGGTGACGTAGATGCCACGGAGCCTCGGGTTCTGGCTCAGCAGTTCCCGCGTCTTGCGGTAGCTTTCCTCCTCCGATTCGTGAGCCTCAACGACACAGGCGATGTTGTCGGACCCGGAATGCTGCGCAAATCGCGCCCGAAATCCTTCGACTTTCAGACGATGCTCTTCCGTCCGCAGCATGCCCGTGATCACCGCAACGTCGCCTTGCTCGGTCACGAACTTGGAAAGCAGTTCCGCAGCCAGCCGCCCTTGCAGTTCAGGATTGGTAAAAACGACAGTTGAGCGACGGCTCTGCGGCGCATCGCTACAAATGCAGACCACCCGAATTCCACGCGCTTCGGCGGCATCAATCAGCGGCGTTACAACATTCGGATTTCCGGGCATGAGGATCAGGCCGCGGATATCTTCGCTGAGGAGGTCAGTAAGTTGGCGCTGTTCGCCTTCACCCAGGGTCGGCACCGGCTTGTAGATGAGGTCCAAGCCGATGTGCGCCGCTCTCCGCACCTCTTCGAAGATGCCATCGCGCATCTGGTCGTAGAAGAACCTGATTTCTTCAGGAATACAAACGCCAACCACGAAAGGAGTACGACGAACAGCGAGGGCGCGAGCGGCCAGATCCGGTGAGTATCCCAGTTGCTCGGCGATGCGCAGCACCTTGGTGCGAGTGGCCTCGCTGATTCCAGGTCGCTGATGAAGCGCGCGATCGACCGTGCCAATCGATACCTTGGCACGGCGCGCAATTTCGTGGACTCCGACGCGCTTCACGGTTGGCCTCCAAAGAACGCTCGGCGTTGAGGCTGCTGTGATGGGCTCATCGGGAACGCACCGTCGACAGGAATGAGGACTTGGACATTATCGAACTCAGTATAAACAGGTGCTTGTTACCTTTGACTGTGCGGCACGCTTGCAAAGTCTGAAATCGGTGTTACTATAGCACTCCGTTTACGTACACATACTGGATTTTTCGGCAGATTGCCTACGTAAGCAACGCCGCCTAGTTAGGCCGTACGGAGTTTCCCATCTTCCTTCTTGGCATCGATGTAGGCACCGGGGGCACACGAGCGCTGGTCGTGGACGAGCATGGCCGCGTTGTCGCCTCCGCAACGGAAGAGCACGCACCCTTTGCTTCACCGCAGATCGGATGGGCAGAACAAGCCCCCGAAGACTGGTGGCGCGCGACCGGCATCGCGGTTCGCAAAGCGCTCAAAGAGGCGAACCTGACCGGAAACGATATTGCTTGTGTCGGCTATTCCGGGCAGATGCACGGCGCGGTCATGCTCGATGAGCACGATGCAGTGGTGCGTCCCGCCTTGATCTGGTGCGATGTGCGCACCGAAGCACAATGCCGCGAGCTCACCGAGAAGATCGGCGCCGAACGGCTGATCGAACTCACCTGCAACCCGGCGCTCGCCAACTTTACCGTTACAAAATTCCTGTGGGTATGCGAAAACGAGCCACAGAACTGGAAACGGGTGCGCTCGGTCATGCTGCCAAAGGATTACGTTCGGTTCCGCATGACCGGTGAGCGGGCCATCGACATGGCCGACGCTTCCGGGACGCTTCTGCTCGATGTGGCGCATCGACGCTGGTCGAAAGAGGTACTACAAGCAGCGGGAATCGACGAGAGACTGTTGCCGGCGCTGTACGAATCGCCCGACGTTTGCGGGAAAATCTCGGCCGCCGGAGCTGAAGCCACGGGACTCAAAGTTGGCACGCCCGTTGTCGCTGGAGCCGGCGACCAAGCGGCTGGCGCAACGGGTATGGGAATCGTCGCTCCGGGCGCAGTGAGCGCGACCATCGGAACTTCTGGCGTGGTTTTCGCTGCGACGGATCGCCCGGCGATGGATCGCCACGGACGCCTGCACACTTTCTGCCATGCGATTCCTGGACGGTGGCACGTGATGGGCGTTACGCAGGCCGCAGGCTTGTCACTCCGCTGGTTCCGTGACCAGTTCGGATCGGGCAAAGACGATGGCCGCGATCCCTACGAGCGCCTTAGCGATGAAGCCGCGACGGCGCCGGCGGGATGCGACGGGTTGTTGTGGACGCCGTACCTGATGGGAGAACGTACGCCGCATCTCGATCCGCAAGCGCGAGCGGCGCTGGTTGGTCTGACCGCGAGCCACACGCGCGCGCACGTGATTCGCGCGATCATGGAAGGCGTAGCATTCAGTTTGAAGGACACCTTCACCATCTTCGACGAGATGAACGTTCCCGTGAATCGTATTCGCCTGGGTGGCGGTGGGGCGCGGTCTCCTCTGTGGCAGCAGATTCAGGCGGATATTTACGGCCACGAAGTGGAAATGGTGGAAGCTGAAGAAGGCGCGGCCTACGGTGCGGCCATATTGGCGGGAGTGGGCGCAAAAACGTGGCCGACTGTCGATGCGGCGTGTTCCGCAATCGTTCGCGTGAAACAGAAGGTTCAGCCCAAGACGGCAAACGTCGCGACGCTGGGCGACAGCTACCAGAAGTACCGCCGAGTTTACCCCGCGACGCGTGAGATTTTTCATTCCGCTCCGCCACGAGCGCGGAGCCAAGGAGAGCATTCCTGATGGCTAGCAAGTTTGAACCAAAGCCGGAACACAAATTTACTTTTGGACTGTGGACCATTGCCAATCGCGGGCGCGACCCGTTTGGCGATGTGGTCCGCGAGAAGATCTCCCCGGTAGAGATCGTCGAACTCGTCGCGGAAGCTGGCGCCTACGGCGTTAACTTCCACGATAACGACCTGGTCCCGATCGACGCTACGCCGTCGGAGCGCGACCAGATCGTGCGCGAATTCCGCCGCGCCTGTGAGCGCAATAAGATCGCCGTCCCCATGGCGACGGTGTCATTGTTCTTTGATCCGGTGTTCCGAGATGGCGCCTTTACGGCGAATGATCCTGAAGTCCGCGCTTACGCTTTGCAGAAGACCATGCAGGCGATGGATCTCGGCGCCGAACTGGGAGCCAAGATTTTCGTCCTGTGGGCTGGGCGCGACGGAACCGAGACCGACGCTTGCCGCCGCGCCGATGTGGCCGTGCAGCGCGCGCGCCACGCGATCAATTATCTTTGCGAATACAACATCGACAAGAAGTACGGTTACAAGTTCGCGCTCGAAGCCAAGCCCAACGAGCCGCGCGGTGACATCTACTTCCCGACGACCGGCCACTACCTTGGCCTGATTACGACTCTGGATCACCCTGAGATGGTCGGCGTGAATCCGGAAGTGGCGCACGAGCAGATGTCGGGCCTGAACTTCATGCATGGCGTTGCCCAGGCATGGGAAGCCGGCAAGTTGTTCCACATCGACCTGAACGACCAGGCGCCCGGCCGCTACGACCAGGATTTGCGCTTCGGCTCCTCGAACCTGAAGGGCGCATTCTGGCTGGTGAAATTCCTCGAGGATGTCGGCTACAACGGATCGCGTCACTTCGACGCGCACGCGTACCGCACGGAGAATTTCGACGGCGTAAGAGATTTCGCGCGCGGCTGCATGCGCACCTATCTGATGCTGAAGGAAAAAGCGAAACAGTGGAATGCCGACAAAGAAATTAAGGCCATTCTGAAGGAAATCGAAGCCGGGCCGAAGAAGCTGCCCAGCACGGAGAAGTACTCGAAGCAGGGTGCAACGGCCCTTTACGCGCACGCTTTCGATCGCGCCAGGATCGCGCAGAAACCGCTATCTTACGAGCGGCTCGATCAGCTCACGATCGACATACTTCTCGGAACTCGCTAGAGTCCTTGACTCTGTTGGCTGAAGCGCTTGTCGCCTGGTTGCGAGCGCGCTTCAGCCCTTTTTTTGTCAGGGCTATTGCTGCTGCTCTTTGACCGCCAACACCTGGTCTGCGGCGACGTTCTTGAGTGTCTGCACGATTCCAGACGGCCAGTGAATCTCTACCAACTGCGCTGTGGCGTTTTGCCCGAGCCCAAAATGCACTGGCCCAGCGCTTGAGGATGCGTAACCGAAGGCGGTCGTCATGTGGTTGTACTGCGCGCCGCTGGCTGTAACGACTTTGATACGCGCACCGATTCCGTCACGATTACTTTTCGTGCCCTGAAGCTTGATCTCCAGCCAGTGATTCTTCCCGGGACTGTCGTTCATCCAGATTTCCGCCGGAGCATTGATCGCGCTCACCACGACATCGAGTTTGCCATCACCATTGAGATCCCCAACCGCCGAACCGCGATGGCGCGACGGAGGCTGCGCTGTCAGCCCGGCCTCTTCGGTGAGCGCCGCGAATTTCATTCCGCCCAGGTTGCGGAAGACCGTATTCGGCTGTTCGATCCACAGTTTCGGCGCGGAAAGCAGCGATTGCACGTGCCCACGCGTCACGAAAATGTCCTTCCACCCGTCGTTGTCGAAATCCGCAATCGTCGGCGAGTAGCCGGCCATCGGGGAGCTCAGCTTCGTCATCCCGCTTGATTCGGTGACTTCCTCAAAGCTACCTTTCCCGGTATTCCGGTAGATCGGAAAAGTCTCATTGTCGAGCGCGACCAGGCAGATGTCCGGGTAACCGTCATTGTCGAGATCGCGAAAATCC
>Ga0335069_10005970_pt1 | contig 17807 bp, 21 predicted proteins | sample Lox_Sample_11_FD_206714 | JGI IMG/M metagenome (GOLD analysis project Ga0335069, IMG submission 206714) | Soil microbial communities from Loxahatchee National Wildlife Refuge, Florida, United States - Lox_Sample_1.1 | ecosystem: Environmental > Terrestrial > Soil > Wetlands | place: USA... | reverse complement strand
GCAGCATCCGCGCGGTCAGGCCCGCAACAGCTCCTGCATCGGCCGGACCTGGCCGCTCTGCGGGAAGACCACATTCGAGAGCGCATCCTGCGGCAGCGCGAGATGCGCGGCGAGCACGCCCTTGGCGACGGCGCGGAAATCCGTGGTCGGGGCGAGGTCGCGGTTCTGGTAGAGCTGGGCGAACTCAAGGCCGGGCCAGTTGGCGATGACGCGCTTGCCCGCGACTGCACCGCCGCCGAGGAAGAGCGCCGTCGCCGTGCCGTGGTCGGTGCCGCCGCTGCCGTTGGGGCGCGCGGTGCGGCCGAACTCGGTTGCGGTCATCACCACGGTCTTCGACCAGGCGGCGCCGAGCCCCGACTTCAACGCGGCGAAGGCGTCGTTCATCTGCTGCAGCGCTTGGGCCATGCGGCCGTTGGCGCCGAGGCCCTGGTTGGTGTGCGTGTCCCAGCCCTGGAGCTCGAGCACGGCGATGCGCGGTCCGTTGTCCTGGGCGAGCAGCTTGCCGCCGGCCTCGGCGAGGATGCGCGCCGCATTGTTGGGACGCAGCGGCACCATGCCGGCATTGGCGCCCATCGCCTGATCGGCCATCGCATCGGCGCTGATCGCCTGGCGCAAAGTGTCGCCGAGCTGGGGCTGCTTTGCATACATGGCGGAGACCAGGTTGAGGAAGTCCGGCGCCGCCGCCGGCAGGTTGGCGGGCGCCCAGGAAGCGACCTTGACCTTGCCGCGCAGCGCCAGCGGCACGTCCTCGCCGAGGGCCAGGCCGAGGCGTTGATCGCCGGCGGTCGGACCCATCAGGCCGATGGTGCGGTTGAGCCAGCCGCTGTCGCCGGCATGAGGCTGGATGGTGCCGTTCTCCAGCAGATCCTGGCCGTCGAAATGCGAGCGCTCGCGGTACGGCGTCGCGACCGCGTGCACGACCAGAAGCTCGCCCTGGTCGTACCAGGCCTTGAGCTCGGTCAGCTTCGGATGCAGGCCGAACCTGCCGTCGAGATCGAGCACGCCGTCGAGGCCGGCCTTGTCGCTGAGCGCCAGCGTGCCGCGCAGCGCCGCGTAGTTGGGATCGCCGTAGGGCGGGACGGCGTGGAGCCCGTCCATTGCGCCGCGCTGGATCGCCAGCACGAAACGCGCGTCGGTCGGCGCATCGGCGAGCGCGAGGCGCACGGGCAATAGCCCCATGGCGGCGGCGGATCCGGTCAGCGACAGCAGATGGCGGCGGCTCAGCATCGTCATCTCCTCAGGAACTCGGGGCTCACCAGCAGCAGCGCGATCGCCTCGGGCCGGCTCGGCGCATGCTCGACCGAGAAGCGCGATTCGGCGGAGATCGCGGGGCCGACGGTGCCATCGACGATCTTCATGGGATCGGTCTCGGCCCTTGCCTTGCCGACGGCCTGGGCATAGTCGATCCGCGCCAGCAGCGATTCCGGCGCCAGCCAGGAGGCGGCATCGTCGGGCCAGCCGGCCGGCGATGGCGCGAAGAACGGGCGTTGGCCCAAGTGATCCAGCACCTGGACGGCGCTGTGCCCTTTCTGGTCGCCCCCCGAATTGTCCCCTGCGCCGAAGGCGCGGAAGATGGCGACCACCCAGTCATAGGGCGCGCGATACTTGCCGTCGCCGCCCCAGGCTTCGTCGAGATCGATCAGCCGCGTGGTGACGGCCGCGAGATCGCCATCGGTCTTGGTGAAGGTCTCGGCGAGGGTCGCGACGGCGGAGGACGGCGGATCGTCGGCGATGAAATGGCGGGCGAGCTTGGTCGCGATGAAGCGCGCGGTCGAGGGATGGCGCGCGAGATCCTCCAGCACCTCTTCGGCCTCGTTCTGACCGGCGTCGCCATAGGTCTTGCCGAGCAGCGTCTTCTGCCCCGGCTCATGGATGAACGGGATGAAGACGGCGCCGCCGCGCTCCGCAGCGATGGCGCGCTCCGGCTGGCCGGGACGATGGATGGTCCAGCCGGTCAGGATCTTGGCGAGCTCGCGCACGTCGTTCTGGGTGTAGCCGCCGTTGACGCCGAGCGTATGCAGTTCCATCAGCTCGCGGGCGAGGTTCTCGTTCAACCCCTTATCGCGGCGCTGGCCGGCCCGCGAGTCAGGGCCGAACGAGACCGCGTTGTCGAGATAGAGCAGCATCGCCGGATGCAGCGTCGCCGCTTTCAGCAGATCGACGAAGCGGCCGAAGAGATGGGGGCGGATCGCCTCCGCCTGGAACGGGCCGATCAGGCCGGCGACCGCGGGACGCAGCGCGGAGACGGTGAAATGATTGGACCAGAAGGCGACCAGCCGCTCGACGAAGCTCGTCTGCGAGGTTATCGCCGCATCGAGCGCCACCGCCGCATCCACCGGATAGCGGTCGCGCGCCAGCTTGAGGACGGCCTGGATCAGATCCTTCTGCGGCTGACCGTCGGCGCCCATGGTCGCGGGCGGAAGCTCTGCCAGCCGCGCCTCGGTTCCCGGTTGCGCGGCAATCGAAGCGGGGATCGCGTTGGCGCTCGAGATTTGCGCCTTCAGCCAGCCTCTGGGATCGCTGCCGATCGCCGCCAGCTCCCCCGGCCTGGCACCGAGGCCGAAGCGGTTGGCGGCGATGACGGCGGCCGGGATCATGGCGCGATCAGGGTTGGTCGTTGTCCGGGCGACGGTCGCGCCAGCGATGCAGCCACTGCTCGACGATGTCGTGCCGCTCCTTCGCCGGGATCTGCGGCAGGATATCGCGGATGGTCTGATGCGCGGTCAGCGCCATCCCGTCCATCGCCTGCTGCAGGTCATGAAAGGCAGCATCGAGAGCGGCGGGATCGAAGGGATCCGCTTCGGCGGCCTTGGCGAGCTTGTCGCGCGCGGCATGGATCTGATCGCGCGCCTGATCGAATTGCGGCTTCGCCGCCTCGAACGCCTTCTTGAACAGCGGCCGGACGTCCTCCGGCAGGCCGGCGATGATCGCCTCCATGCCGTGCGATCCGGGGCCTTCAGGGCCGCCAGGACCCATCGGCCCGAATCTCGGGCCGTAGATCCAATGCCCCGCCATCAGCCCGACCAGGAACAGGTTGAGGCAGAGCGAGACGACGGCGGCGCCCATCAGCCACCGGGCGCCGGAGCCCGAGATGGTCATTGCAGGCCCCCGGACGTGCTGGTGTCCTCGTAGGCGAGGGCCACCAGATCGACCGTCGTGCTACTGGTGTCGTTCGATGCGACGGTCGTGGTGCCGGTGGTCGAGAGCACGAGGCCGCTCGCCCCGGCGAACACGCCGACCGCGAGCGAGGCCGCGGCCGCGAGTGCGCCGAGCTCCACCAGCATCGGGAACCGAAAACCCTGGAAACCGAGCGCGGAAAGCCAGCCGGAAAGCGAACGTTTCCGGTTCTCCTCGGTCGCCTGCTCCAGGATTCGGCGCCGCAGAGCCGCCCCCGCGGCCTCCGGCGCCATGGCGGAACGGAGGTCCGCCTCGAATCTGTCGTCGTCCTTCATGGTCATTCCTCTCCATCCCCGGCGAGCTTTTCGCGCAACTCGCGCTTGGCGCGCACCAACAGCGATTCGAACGCCTTCACCGATATCTCCATCGACGCGGCCGCCGCCGCGTTGCTCAAACCCGCGGTGTAGCTCAGCGCGATCGCGGTCCGCTGCCGCTCCGGCAGCGCGGCGACCGCCGCCGCGATCCGGGCTTGGCGCTGCCGCGCGACGATGTCCTCATAGGCATCCGGCCGGTCGTCGCTCTGCTCGGCCACGTTGTCGAGCGCTGCGGTGATCGGCTTGCGTTTCAAGTCGAGGCAGCGGTTCACCACCACGCGGTAGAGCCAGGTGGAGAACTGCGCCCGGCCGGGCTGCCACTGCCCGGCCCGCTGCCAGACCTTCAGGAACGCGTCCTGCACCACGTCCTCGGCATCGCTCTTGTTGCCGAGCACGCGCCGCGCCAGGCCGAAGGCGCGGTCGACATGGCGGTCGACCAGCAGGCGATAGGCCTGCCGGTCGCCGTTGGCGACGCGGGCCAACAGGCCGTCATCGCTGTTCTCCGCCGTCACGTCCCGCGACGGCCGCTCGGCCAGATCGGATCTCGGCATCACCGATACATAACTGTCGAACATTTCCGAACTCCGATTATGGACCGAGCAGACCTCATCGCGAAATGTCAATACGTCGCCCCTTGCCCACGAATGCCGCTTACGGTGTCGGCGGCTGATCGGGCGCGGTCGCGGGGGGCACGGGTGCCCCGTCGCCGTCATGCATCGGCATCTTCAGCTCGTCGCGCTCGATCACGCCGTCGCCATTCTTGTCCAACTGCTGGAACATCCGGTCGCCGGCCGCGGTGAACTCCGCCTTGGTGATCTTGCCGTCCTTGTCGGCGTCGATCTGGTCGAACATGTGACCGCCCCAGGCAGCCGCCCAGCGATGCTCCGGCATCTCGTCGCTCGCGATCTTGCCGTCGCCGTTCTGGTCGAAGCGCTTGAAGAGCGTGGCGCCCTCGGCGTCGAACTCGGCCTTGGAGATCTTTCCGTCGCCGTCGGTGTCGACATGCTTCAGGACGTGCTCGGCGAAATCGCCGTGCCTGCCCTCGGGTGCCGTCCCTGGCGTCGGCGTGCCGCCCTGACCCGTCTGATCGGCGTGCTTCTGCGCCCAGCCGGCGCGCATCTGGTCGCCGAACGCCTTCAGCTCGTCGGAGGTGACGAAGCCGTCGTGATTGGCATCGAGCTCCTGGAACCATTTGTCGCGGGCGGCCTGGAACTCGGTCTGATCGATCGTGCCGTCCTTGTTGAGATCGGCCGATTTGAGGAAGCCGCCGCCGTCCGCCAGGGCTGCCGTCGACAGCGACATGGCGGTGAAAGTCAGCAGGGCTAAACGCTTGATTCGCATCGTATTTCCTTGGGTTGGGGGCATTCTTCAGCCCCGATGCAAGTCATACGACAGGAATTTTGAATCCCTGCGGGTGGCCCCTATCACGATTTTGGTGAGGTTTGCGGCCAGTGCCGTCCCGCGGACCTTGGAGACGCGGCACGAGGTGCCCGGATCAAGCCCGGACATGACGGTTCTCAGGGGGTGAGGCCGCCGCGGCCCATGGCGAGGAACTTGTCGCGGCGCTCGCGCCGGACGGTCTCGCCGTCCATGTTGTCGAACCGCGCCAGAGCGGCGGCGAGGGAATCGCCGAGGCGCTCGACCATCTCCGCCTTGCCGCGATGTGCGCCGCCCAGCGGCTCGGGCACGATCTCGTCGATGATGCCGAGGCCTTTCAAGTCGGCGGCCGTGAGCTTCAGCGCTTCCGCGGCGATTTCCCGCTGCTTGGCATCGCGCCACAGGATCGAGGCGCAGCCTTCCGGCGAGATCACCGAATAGACCGAGTGCTCCAGCATGATGATGTGGTTGCCGGCGGCGAGCGCGATAGCACCGCCCGAGCCGCCCTCGCCGATGATGGCGGAAACCAGCGGCACGCCGATCCTGAGGCAGGTCTCGATGCCGCGCGCGATCGCTTCCGCCTGGCCGCGGGCCTCGGCGTCGATCCCGGGATAGGCACCGGGCGTGTCGACCAGGGTGACGACCGGGAGCTTGAAACGGTCGGCGAGCTCCATCAGGCGGATCGCCTTGCGATAGCCTTCGGGCTTCGCCATGCCGAAGTTGTGGCGCACGCGGCTCGCGGTGTCGTTGCCCTTCTCGTGGCCGATCACCGCGACCGGGCGGCCGCGGAATCGCCCGAGCCCGCCCATGATCGCCTTGTCGTCGGCGAAGGCGCGGTCGCCGGCCAGCGGCACGAAATCGGTGACCAGGCCGGTGACGTAATCGCTGAAGCGCGGCCGCTCGTCGTGGCGCGCCACCAGCGTCTTCTGCCAGGCGGTCAGCTTTGCATAGGTCTGCTTGGTCAGCCGCTCGACCTTGGCCTGCAGCTTCGAGACCTCTTCGGCGATATTGACTTCGTCGCCATGGGCGAGATGGCGGAGCTCCGCGATCTTGCCCTCAAGCTCGGCAATCGGCTTTTCGAAGTCGAGGAAGTTGGCCATGCTTTGCGCGACGCGGATCAGCCGGCGCCCGAAGAAGCTTGGGTGATCTGCTTGGCCTTGGCGACCAGCACCTCGGCCTGGCGGATCGAGGCGAAGTCGATCAGCCGCCCGTCGAGCGAGACGGCGCCCTTGCCCTCGCGCTGCGCCTGCGCCATGGCGACCAGGATGCGCTCGGCCTTCTTCACCTCGGCATCCGATGGGCTGAAGATCTCGTTGGCGAGCGCCACCTGCGAGGGATGGATCGCCCACTTGCCTTCGCAGCCGAGCACGCCGGCGCGGTTGCCGCCGGCGCGATAGCCGTCGGGATCGGAGAAGTCGCCGAATGGTCCGTCGATCGGCCGGAGGCCGTTGGCACGCGCCGCGACCACCATGCGGGCGATCGCATAGTGCCACATGTCGCCCCAGTGGACCTCGCGCTGTCCGCCCGCGTCCTTATCGGTCAAGACGGCGTAGCTCGGATTGGCGCCGCCGATATTCGTGGTGCGCGCCTTCGTGGACGCGGCATAGTCGGCGACACCGAAATGCAGCGACTCGTTGCGCTTCGCGGCGGCCGCGATCTCGTGCACGTTCTGCATGCCGAGTGCGGTCTCGATGATCATCTCGAAGCCGATCTTCTTCTTGCGTGCGGTCGCGGCCTCGCATTGCGTGACCAGCATGTCGACCGCATAGACATCGGCCGCGGTGCCGACCTTCGGGATCATGATGAGGTCGAGGCGCTCGCCTCCCTGCTCGATCACGTCGACCACGTCGCGATACATGTAGTGCGTGTCGAGCCCGTTGATGCGCACCGAGATCGTCTTCTTGCCCCAGTCGATCTCGCGCAAGGCCTGGATGACATTCTTCCTGGCCTGCGGCTTGTCATCCGGAGCGACCGCGTCCTCAAGATCGAGGAACACAACGTCGGCCGACGATTTCGCGGCCTTTTCAAAGAGTTGAGGTTGGCTCCCGGGCACCGCCAGTTCGCTGCGGTTGAGGCGCGCGGGCGCCTGCTCGATGACCTTGAAACTCATCCAACCCTCATCCTGAAACGGCTTAAGGAAAGACCAGCGGGACGACCCCGGCCACGGTTTGTGGCGGGTATCCAGGTCCCTGTCAATGCTCGGCTATTTGCGTTTTGTCCCGGGCTTTTCCCGGCGCTTTGCCTGGGACTTTGCCTGGGGCTTTGTCTGCGTTGCGCTTGCGAGCGGGTGATGCGCGGCGACGAGATCGTGCAGCCTTCGCCCGGCCACATGGGTGTAGATCTGCGTGGTCGCGATATCGGCATGACCGAGCATCTTCTGCAGGCTGCGCAAGTCGGCACCGTGATCGAGCAGATGAGTCGCAAAGGCGTGGCGCAGCACATGGGGCGAGATCCGCGCGGGATCGATCCCGGCTTTCGCACCCAGTTCCTTCAGCATCTGCCCATAGCGCTGGCGCGTGAGATGGCCCTCCTTGCCGCGCGACGGGAAGAGATGCGGCGAGACGCTCGGGCGACCTTTCGCGGTCTTCGGCAGGAAATGCGCGCGCTGGGCGAGATAGGCGTTGAGTGCCGCACGCGCCGGCGGGTTGAGCGGCACCATGCGCTCCTTCGAGCCCTTGCCGCGCACGATCAACACCGGCTGCTCGCGCAACACCGCGGCGTGCGGCAGGCCGACCAGCTCGGAGACGCGGAGGCCGCTCGCATAGGAGAGCTCGACCAGCGCACGGAGTCTGGCGCCGCTTGGTCCGTCGAGCGCGGCGCAGACTTCGATCAGCCGCGCCATCTCCTCTTCCGCCAGCAGTTTCGGCAGAGGCCGGCCCAGCTTCGGCCCGTCGAGTGCCGCCGAAGGATCGTCGCCGCGCACATTCTCCGCCAGCAGGAACTTGTAGAACTGACGGAGGGCGCTCAAGCGTCGCGCGGCACTCCGCGGCGCCAAGTGGCGCGCGTCGAGCGCCGCGAGGTAGGCGGAGAGATCGGTCGTCGCGACCGCGCCCAGCGGCGTCTTCCGCGCCGCCATGAACTCCGACGCATCCTTGAGGTCGCGCTGGTAGGCGGCGCAGGTGTTGGCGGCGGCGTTGCGCTCGGCGCGCAGCATCTCGAGGAAGCGCTCGACCAGCGTATCGGAGGACGCCGGCGCGATCCCGCTCACAGGCCGAGCGCGATCGCAGCGTCAATGCCGATCGCACGCGCTTCCGCCTGCAGGCCGACCGAGGTCAGGCCGCCGAGCGACGACGACAGCGATGCCGGATCGGCGGCGGCAATCCGGTCGCCGCCGAGTGCGATCAGCGACAGCAGCACGGTCTCGCCGTGCCGCCCCGCCAATGCCGCCGCGTTGATCTGGCTGGCTAGGCTGCCGTTCTGGGTGATCGGCGCGATGCCGTTCCAGCCGCCGATCCGCTGGCCCAATCCGGCGAAGATCGCGTAGACGCGCGACGCCTGCTGCTCGCCGGCGCCGGTCGCCTGGCGCCAGGCCGCAACCGGATCGCCGGACGTGTAGACCGCGTGGCCGTGCGCGAGGCTCGCCAGCAGCCGCAATCCCGGTGCGGTACGCGCGAGATCGGGGTTGGCGACCGAGGTATCCACGATGTTGAGCCAAAAACCGCCGCGGTCGACATTGCCCGAAAAAAACATCAACCGCGCCGCCTCCGGCGCAAACCAGGCGATGTTGCGCGCCGGGTTCACCTGTTGGGCGAAGCGTGCATAGAGCATCGCCTGTGCGAAGTAGTCGCCGCGAGCATGGGCGTGCTGCATCGCCGCCGCGATCAGCCGGGCGCGGATCTCGGGGAGCTGGCTTGCCGCGGTCGCCTTGTAGAGCGCGGCGCGGGTCATGGGCGAATCCGATGCGGCGAGGCCGGCGACCGGATCGCCGGCCGGGTTCGGCGCCTGCTGATAGAGCGCAGCGAGCTCGTCCGCGGGAATGAGACCGAGCGCGAAGGCGCGCTCGCCGGCATCGATGCGGGTCAAGAGCGGCTGCGCCGGGTCGCGCGCGGTCGCGGCCAAAGCCGCGGCACCGACCGGCTTCGGCGGACCGACCGTCGCGGAGGCCGGCATCGGCAACTTTGCAAGCTTCATCAGCGCGATCAGCACCGGGTCGCCCGTGGCGATCGGCTGCTTGATCGAACTCGGCTTGGCGTCGCCCGCCGCGACCTGAGCGACGGCGAGGAAGTTCTGCGTGTCGGCGTCATGGGTCGGCGCCTCGCGCATCATGTCGAGGCCGATCTCCGCCTGATCGATCTGCTTGCGCGCGAGCTGGCAATAGATCCGCGCCCGGAACCAGAGGGGATCCGGCGGCAGGGGCGGACCTTGGGTTTGCCCCTGGGCCGAATCGAGCTGGCCGCAGGCGCCTTCGGTATCGCCGGCGGCGAGCGCGCGCTCGATCTGCTGCCGCGGATCGATGGCCGCCTGCCGCGCCGTCGATTGGGCGAGCGCCAGCGCGGCGTCGGCAAAGCCCATCGCGTTGAGGCGCTCGGCGCGCAACGGTAACAGCGGGTCACTCCCCGCCGGCACATTGGGAGATGCCGCCGCCGTGGTGAGGAGGCGCAGCTGGAGATCGCGCAAAGCCGGCACGCCGACCGGCGCCGGCAATTGCGGGATCAGCGGGATCAGCCGAGACGTGTCGGAGCCGAGCCAGAGGTTGGCACCGAGGTCGGCGCCGATCGAGGGTGGCGGGGCCTCGGCCGGCGGTTGTGCCGCTGCCGGCATCGGTGCAGGTGCGGGCATCGCTCCGGTGGCGCCCGGCACCACGGTGGGCGCGGGGGTGGGCGCGGGCAGCGGTTGCCCGGTCGGCGGTGGCGGCAGCGGTTGGGCGCTGATCCCCGAACCGCCGGAAGGTGGCGGCGGTGCGCTGTTCGCGGGCGGTTCGGGCACGGTGAGGTCGGTCGGCGGATTGAGCGCCAACGCCGCCGTCGAGACGAGGCAGCCGGCGATCAGAGCCGGCGCGATCGCCGTCAGGAGCTTCGGATGGAGCCTCACGTGCGGAATGAAGGAAGGGCCGGCGGCGTCACTGCAACGACAGCCGGTCGTTGGGGATCTGCACCTCCATCTTGGTGGTCGATGGCGGCTGCTGGTAAGTGCCGAGGAAAATGACGCCCCCGGCCAGCACGACCACGATGACGACGAGCAGTCCGGCAAAGATTCGAGCCATGTCCAAGTGCTTGATATGAAAAGGTTCGCCGGGCCGACGCGGGCCGCTGCGATCGCCGGTTAACTTGCCATAGGGCTCAGGCTGTATGCTAGTGTGGAAATCGCTCGGCACCAGGGGTGGGCTTGAGTGAAAGGGTTTGGAAGCGGGCGGCGAACGAGATGAAGCACGGCGTGATCGAAGGTATCCCGGAGCGCAGCATCGTGCTGGTCGGGCTGATGGGGGCCGGCAAGAGCTGCATCGGCAAGCGGCTGGCGCAGCATTTCGGCCTCCCCTTCGTCGACGCCGACAAGGAGATCGAGGCCGCCGCCGGCTGCAGCATCACGGATTTCTTCGAGGTGCATGGCGAGCAGGCCTTCCGCGACGGCGAACGTCGGGTGATCGCGCGCCTGCTCGGCAACCCGACCCATGTTCTGGCGACGGGCGGCGGCGCTTTCATGGATCCGCAGACGCGCAAGCTGATCAAGGATAAGGCGATCTCGATCTGGCTCAGGGCCGAGCTCGAACAGCTGCTGAAGCGCGTTGCCCGGCGCAACGACCGGCCGCTGCTGAAGAATGTCGATCCGAGGCAGAAGCTGAACGAGCTGATCGAAGTCCGATATCCGGTCTATGCCGAGGCCGACGTCACCGTCGACAGCGCCGACGGTCCGCCGGAGATGACGCTCGACCGCGTGCTCGACGCGCTGGAACCCTTTCTGCAACCGCCACGCCGCTCGGCGTCCGCGCCATGATCGATCGGCCGGGGATCGATCGGCCGGGGATCGATCGGCTGACCGTCGATCTCGGCTCCCGCAGCTACGACATCCTGATCGGCCGTGGCCTGATCGCCGAGGCCGGCCGGCTGATGCAGCCGATCCTGCGCCAGAAGCGGGCGGTCATCGTCACCGACGAGAACGTGGCTCGACTCCATTTGGAGGCACTCGAGCGAGCGCTCGGTGGCGCCGGCATTGCCGCCGACAGCTTCGTGCTGGAAGCCGGCGAGCAGACCAAGAGCTTCGCCGGACTGGAAGGCTTGATCTCTCAGCTTCTCGAAAGCGGCATCGAGCGGCGCTCGACCCTGGTTGCGCTCGGCGGCGGCGTCGTCGGCGACCTGACGGGTTTCGCCGCGGCGATCGCGCTGCGCGGCATCGATTTTGTGCAGATCCCGACCACACTGCTCGCCCAGGTCGATTCCTCGGTCGGCGGCAAGACCGGGATCGACACGCCGCAGGGCAAGAACCTGGTCGGTGCCTTCCACCAGCCGCGCCTCGTGCTGGCCGACACGGCCACCCTGGATACACTGCCGCGACGCGAGATGCTGGCCGGTTACGCCGAAGTCGCGAAATACGGCCTCATCGACGATCCCGGCTTCTTCTCCTGGCTCGAGGCCAACGGACTCGACGTGATCGAGCGGGTCGATGGGGCCTTGCGCCATGCCGTGCTGACCAGCTGCCGGGCGAAGGCGCGTATCGTCGCGGCCGACGAGCGCGAGCAGGATGCGCGGGCCCTGCTCAATCTCGGCCACACTTTTGCCCATGCTCTCGAAGCCGAATGCGGTTTTTCCGACGAGTTGCTGCATGGCGAGGCGGTCGCTATCGGCATGGTGCTCGCCTTCGAGCTTTCCGCACGGCTCGGACTCGCCGGCATCGAGGATGCCGCGCGGGTGCAGCGCCATCTCGCCAGCGTCGGGTTGCCCACCTCGCCCACCTGGATCGACGGCCGAGACTGGTCGGCCGAGCGCCTGATCCGGCACATGGGCCGCGACAAGAAGGTGAAGGACGGCCGCATCGCCTTCGTGCTCGCACGCGGCATCGGCCGGGCCTTCTTCCCCGGCCATGCCGAAACGGACGAGATCGCGGCGCTGCTGGAAACCGCCATCGCCGCCTGAGCCATTTCGCATCGGCGCCGCGGCAAAGCTGCGCCTCTCTGGTCATTGATCACGGTTGAACGCCATGATTATACCCATTCTCCTCTTCGTCCTCCTGCTGATCTGCTCCGGCTTCTTCGCCGGATCGGAGACCGCTCTCACCGCCGCCTCCAAGGCGCGCATGCTGGCCCTCGCCAACCAGGGCACGGTGCCCGCACAGCGCGTAATGCGGCTCCGCGAGAAGATGGAGCGCGTGATCGCGACCGTGCTGCTCGGTAACACCTTCGTCAATGCCGCGACCGCCGCGCTGACCACCGCGTTCCTGACCGAGGAGTTCGGCGAGCGCGGCACGATGCCGCTGATTGCCGCCGTCATCACGACGATCTTCCTCTTCATCTTCAGCGAGGTGCTCCCGAAGACCTTCGCCATCAACAACGCCGACCGGTTCTCGCTGGTCGTTGCACCCGCCGTGCAATTCTTCGTCTGGCTGAGCTATCCGGTGACCCAGGTGACGCAGTTCATCTGCAGCGGGCTCCTGAGACTCTTCGGCCTCAAGATCGTCAACCAGCCCGGCGCCGAGGAGCGGATGGAGGAGCTGCGCGGCGCGATCGAGCTGCATGCCGGCTCGGTCGAGGAGATCCAGGACACCGGGCAGATGCTGCACTCGATCCTCGACCTCGACGACGTGCCGGTCTCCGACATCATGGTGCATCGGCGCAACATGACCATGATCGATGCCGACCTGCCGTGCGAGGAGATCGTCAGCCTGGCACTCAACAGCCCGCATACCCGGATCCCCATCTATCGCGGCGAGCCTGACAACATCATCGGCGTGCTGCACGCCAAGGAACTGCTGCGCGCCATGCACGCCAACCAATGGAAGCTCCAGGGGCTGGACATTCCGGCGCTCGCATCGAAGCCGTGGTTCATCCCGGACAGCACCAATCTCCTGGCCCAGCTCGAGGCGTTCCGCGCCCGGCACGAGCATTTCGCGATCGTGGTCGATGAATACGGCGCCCTCATGGGCATCGTGACGCTCGAGGACATCCTGGAAGAGATCGTCGGCGACATCTCCGACGAACACGACATCAAGGTCTCCGGCGTCGCCGCCGAGGCGGACGGCAGCTTCGTGATGGACGGCACGGTGACGATCCGCGATTTGAACCGGGAGTTCGGCTGGCAATTGCCGGACGACCATGCCTCGACCGTCGCCGGCCTCGTGATGTACGAAGCGCGACGCATCCCGATGGTGGGTCAGGTCTTCGTGTTCTACGGCTTCCGCTTCGAAATTCTCGACCGGAGGCGCAACCAGATCACGCGACTGAAGGTGACGCCGCCTGCAGTCGAGGACGGCAAGAGCGCCCAGACGCCGGCGGAAGCCACGCCGGGCACCACCGTCACCGTCACCGTTGCGCCGGGGGACGAAGGTCGCAAGCCGGGCGGCGGGACCACCGGGGCTGCTGCATGAACCGCCCGGTGGCACCCGCCGGGACGCGCGAGCTGCTGCACAAGCGCAGCTTCGAGTTCGCGGGCTATCTCCGTGCGGACGGCCTCTATGAGATCGAAGGCCGGATGACCGACCGCAAGAGCTATGCCTTCCCCAACGACTGGCGCGGCGAGATCGCGGCCGACGAGCCGCTGCACGACATGCGCGTCAAGGTGACACTCGACGACGCGTTCGAAGTGATCGACGTGGTGGCCGAGACCGCCGCCAGTCCCTACGAGGTCTGCCCCGCGGTCACGCCGAGCTTTGCCGCTCTCAGAGGCGCCAGGATCGGCCGCGGCTGGACCGCGCTCCTCACGGAGAAGTTCGGCGGCGTTCGGGGCTGCACGCATCATGTCGAGCTGCTGCGCAGCCTGGCGACAGTGGCCTTTCAGACCATCTATGGAGAGCAGCAGCGCCGCCGGCGCGAGAGCGGCACGCAGCCGCCGGTCGAGAAGCACGCGAGCGGCAAGCGCCCCGGCTTCATCGATACTTGCCACGCACTCGCCGCTGATGGCGAAATCGTGAGAGCCGGCTGGCCGGAATTCTATCGACCGAAGGGCTAGCCTAGCCGGCGCTCTTCTTGCCGCGCGGCTTGCCGTGGCCGGCCGTGCGATGGCCGGCCTCGGTGGCCGCGTCCCGGAAATAGCCGAGCAGATGGACGCGGATCGCCGCGGTCATGCTATAGGGTCCGCGCCGGCGTGCGACGGTGGTGCAGAATTCGTGCAGCGAGAGACCCTCGCGCTCCGCCGCCTCCTGCAGCGCATCCCACATTTCCGGCTCCATGCGCAGACTGGTTCGCCTGCCCGCCACAGTGACGTTGCGGGCAATCATTGCCGCTTTCGGCCTTCTAGCCATGCTTGTTCCGACCCCGAGTTCATCGCGCGGCGCGCTTCGCCGCTTCGATGCCGTCCCAAATGCTACACCCGATTGCGCTTATCGCTAGATGTTATTCACGGGCAAGTCAACCGGGTTGCAGACTTTTTCGCTTCAATCCTAGTGGTTTAGGAAACATTGCCGGGTACTGTTGTATGCCGATCACGACTCGCCCGGTGCCCGCGCCGTGATGGCCAGCGCATGCACCGGTCCGGCGAGTTCCTCGGCGAGGAGGCCGTAGATCAGCCGCTGCCGTTCGAGCCGCGACTTGCCTGCAAACTCGGCACTCCGAATCGAGACCCGAAAATGCGTCTCGCCGCCTTCGCGCCAGCCGCCGTGCCCGCGATGCCGCTCGCTCTCGTCGAGCACGTCGAGCGCGTCGGGGGCGAGTGCCGTCGTGAGCTTACGGATGATTGTCTCTCTGACGGATTCCACGGGGGATGTCACGCGTGACGGGGTTCCATGGCCGCGATGCAGATGGCGCGGAGAGCCGCCATTGCTCGCCCGCGAGAGCGTCACCATATCTCCATAGTCCACGTGAGACAATTCGATCCGACCGACCTTCGCGGCCCGCCAACTTGCTTCGGTGCGGGCCCCTCCTTCATACTGCGAGCATGGTGAAGCGCCATTACATTCCCGACCCGCCGCCGCACACGACGCGCTGCCATCATGCAGGATGCGAGGCGGAGGGGCTTTATCGCGCGCCGAAATCGCCGAAGGAGCTGAACCAGTACTATTGGTTCTGCCTCGACCATGTGCGCGAATACAACAAGGCCTGGGATTTCTACGCCGGCATGGACACGGCGCAGATCGAGCGCCAAGTGCGTTTCGACACGGTGTGGCAGCGCCCGACTTGGCCGCTCGGCTCGTGGGGCACCAGCGCCGCCAGCCGCCGCTTCGCCGGCATCGACGAGACCGAGTTCATGCCGGACGACGTGCGCGAGGCGATCAATGCGCGCATGAACGCCGCCGAGAAGCGGGCCAAGGCCGAACGTCAACGCCGCAGCCAGTCGCATGCGACCAAGGAAGAAGCGGCGCTCGCGGTGCTCGATCTCGCACCGCCCGTCACTTGGACGGAGATCCGCGCCCGCTATAAGTCGCTGGTGAAGCGCCTGCATCCCGATGCCAATGGCGGCGACAAGAGCGCCGAGGAGCAGCTGAAGCTGGTCAACCAGGCCTATGGCATGCTGAAGGCTGCCGCAGCGGAGGCATAGCGCGCGTGACCGGCGCTGGAAGCCTCCGGCGCGTCCGGACCTCGACCTTGGAGATCGCGTTCGAGGAGCACGGACCTTCGGACGGCGTTCCCGTCTTCCTGATGCACGGCTTCCCCGACGACGCCCGCACCTGGGATGGCGTCGCGGCACCGCTTGCCGCCGAGGGATGCCGTGTCATCGTGCCCTATCTCCGCGGCTATGGACCGACGCGTTTTCTCTCGACGAGCACCATGCGCTCGGGCCAGCAGGGCGCCATCGGCTGTGACCTGAAGGAGCTGATGGAAGCGCTTGGCGTCGAGCGGGCCGTGCTCGCGGGCTATGACTGGGGCGGCCGCGCTGCCTGCATCGTGGCGGCACTCTGGCCGGAGCGGGTCCGCGCGCTGGTGTCGATCTGCGGCTACAACATCCAGGACATCGCCAGGAATGCGCGGCCCGAGCCGGCGCGCATCGAGTGGCGCTACTGGTATCAGTGGTATTTCAACACGGCGCGCGGCATCGCCGGCCTCATGCAGAACCGGCACGAGATCTGCCCTCTGTTGTGGCGCATGTGGTCGCCGAACTGGGCGTTCGACGACGCGACCTATGCGGCGACCGGCGCCTCGTTCGACAATCCCGACTTCGTCGATGTCGTGATCCATTCCTACCGCCACCGCTATCAGGCGGCGCCGGGCGATCCCGCCTTCACGGAAGTCGAGCGCCGCCTCGCCGCACGACCGAAGATCGCGGTGCCCACCATCGTGCTGCATGGCGCGGCCGACGCGGTCGATCTTCCCGAGCTCTCCGAGCAGGACGCTCCGCAGTTCACCGCCTCATATCGGCGCGAGGTGGTGCCAGTCGCCGGGCACTTCCTGCCCCGCGAGGCACCGCGGAAAGTGGTCGATGCGGTTATCGAGCTGGTCGGTGCGACGTCGGCCTGAGCGCTAAGGCTGCGCGTTGCCGCTGTCGGGAATCGTGATGCGATTTCCGGTCTTGTCCGCGGCGTCGGGATCGGCGCAACGCCCCGACCAGACCCGGACCCCCGAGCCGGCGGCAAGCGAGGTCTGGCGGCGCAAGTGATCGCAGCTCTCGCCGACGCCGGAGGCATTGGTCTCGGTGCCGGCGATCGGCTGGCCGCTGAGGTCCAGCCGGCGAATCACGGTCTGGCCACCGATCGAAGCGATGCTGATGATGGCGGGACCATCCGGCAGCGTCGCGCGCACGGTCTCGACCTCATGCGACGGCATCGGTCCGCCGTTGAGCGCGATCGAAACGAGATTGCGATAGGTGTCGCCGAAGCCGGGCGTGGTCGAATGGTAGTCGCCGGCGGCGATCATCCAGTCGCCGGATTTCTGCTCCAGCGCCGAGAGGAAGAGCGCGCCGTAGTCGACATTGCTGATGGGATCGAGAGCGGTCGCGAGATCGGGAAAGGCGTTCGGGTGGAAGTTGAGGCTGATCTGCATGCAGCCGACATCGATATTGACGTTGCTCTCGACGCGGAACTGCTGGAGTGCCGCGAGCGCCTCCTGCTTGGTCGGATAGTAGTGCGGCACGCCGCCGACGTTGAGCGTCCAAGGCCAAGGCTTGGTGATGACGCCATAGGGGCTGCCGCTCGACTCGACCCGGGCGATGGCTTTCAGAAGGCCCGGCGGCATGCCGTAATGCGCTTCCTGCTTGGCGATCTCACCGAGGCAAAGATCGCCGTCATCGGCATAGGACGGGTGCGAGAGCGCGAACACCGTCGCGGCGCCGAGCGCGGCTGCCAGCTCGCGCAACCGGCGCGAACCCCAAACCCGGCCCATCTCGAACCCCACCGCAGGATTCCCCATGGCTCAGCAATGCCACGAGCCGGCAGGGTTTGCAAACCGTTGCCACCGGTTCTCCAGCCCGGCCCGCGAAACCCGAAAGCAACGGCGGCGTCGCGGCTGTGCGCAAGTTTGTTGACCTTGCAAGAAGCGAGTCGCAGGCTCATGCGGGATGTGGGACCCGAGGGATGCGCCGGAGCGGATCCAGGCACTCGGCGCCTGGTGGGACGCGTTGGCCCGGGCCGGGCCGCCCGGCGGTGGCCCGCCCGAACGCGCGGCGGTGGACATCGCCCAGCTGAAGCCGCTGCTCCCTTATCTCATGCTCATGGAGTTCAGGACCGATCCCTTCGTCGTCCGCTATCGGTTGACCGGAACCAAGATCGACGAATGGGTGGGGACCAATGTCACCGGTCGCACGCTGAACGAGTTCCTCGCGACCGACAAGACCGGCGCCTCGGCCTATCTTATGTCGTGCTACGAGCATTGCTGGCGGACCGGCGAGCCGGTCGTCGGGGCCTATGACTGGCCGAGCGTTTCGC
>Ga0335069_10005969_pt1 | contig 17808 bp, 11 predicted proteins | sample Lox_Sample_11_FD_206714 | JGI IMG/M metagenome (GOLD analysis project Ga0335069, IMG submission 206714) | Soil microbial communities from Loxahatchee National Wildlife Refuge, Florida, United States - Lox_Sample_1.1 | ecosystem: Environmental > Terrestrial > Soil > Wetlands | place: USA... | reverse complement strand
GATTTCGAGCCGATCGTGGTCGACCTGAAGCGCGACCCGTTCGAGATCGAGGGGCTCGTCGTCGGGGTCATCCGACCTGCCGTCTGATCCTGATCCTGGTCCTGGTCCTGGTCCTGGTCCTGGTCCTGGTCCTGGTCCGGTCCTCTGCCCCTCGTCCATCACCTACCTCCCCTCGCACCCTTTGCCCCGCGGAACGAGCATGTCGACTGTCGAAGCCATCCCGCTGTTCACGCCCGGCCGCTCGCGGCTCGATGACGCCATCGCGCCGGACCCGGCCATGGCCGCCGATTCGCAACGCGCCGTCGCGCTCGACCAGCTCGCCAACCTCTGGCGCGCCGGCGACCTGCAACACGACGATCCGTCGGCGTCCTGCCGGCCCACCGGCTTCGCCGCCCTCGATGCGGAATTGCCGGGTGGCGGGTGGCCGACCGGGCAGCTGATCGAACTGCTCGTCGCGACGCCCGGGGTCGGCGAGCTCGGCTTGCTCGTGCCGGCGCTCGCCGGCATCGCGCAACAGCGACGCAGCTGCGTCTGGGTCCTCCCGCCCGAACGTGCCGGCAACGAAGCCGTCCCCTATCCGCCGGCGCTCGCCAACGCCGGGATCGATCTCGCCCGCAGCCTGTTCGTCAGGCCTGCGGTGGCGCGCGAAACCCTCTGGGCGCTGGAGCAGGCGCTGCGCGCCACGCACCTCGGTGCCGTCATCGGCTGGATGGCCACCGGCACCCCGGACGGCGACTTCCGCGCGCTGCGGCGCCTCCAGCTGCTCGCCGGACGCAGTCGCGCGCTGGTCTTCGTGCTGCGCGACATGTCATGCGCGCCGGCGCCGTCGCCCGCCGCGCTGCGGCTGCAGCTGGGCGCGACCGACGGCTGCCTGCAGGTCGCGCTGCTGAAGCGGCGAGGGCGGCCGCTGCTCAAGCCGATCGCGCTGCAGGTCCAGCCGCGCCACTGGCGCGACGCCCGCATCGAGACCCTGCCGGCAGCACCGCGACGCGCCGCCGCCGGCGCAGCGCCTGCCGACGACGCGCCGGCAGCGGCTCCCTCGGCGCTGTCGCCGATGACGTCGTCGCCGGCCGGCCGGCGCTGGTCGCTCGCGTCGATCTTCAGCCACTGACGCCGAAAGCGGCATCGCTTCGTCGCGACCGCGGTTCGTCGTGCCGCGCGATGCTCTGGCTCGCCATCTGCCTTCCGGCGCTGCCGCTGCAGCTCGCCGAAAGAGCGCTGGTCCGTGCCGGCCCGCTGGTGATCGTCGAAGGGCCGCCGCAGCGTCCGGTCGTCACCTGCTGCAATCCGCAGGCGAGCGCCGCGGGCATCGAGCCAGGACAGAAGCTTGCTGCCGCGCAGGCGCTGGCTGGCCACCTGCTCGCGCTCGAACGCGATCCGGCGCGCGAACGCGCCGCCCTGCACGAATTGTGCTGCTGGGCCTACCAGTTCAGTCCGCATATCGCGCCGTTCGGCGACGAGCAGTCAAGCGGCGTGATCCTGGAAACCGGCGCGAGCCGGCGCCTCTTCGGCGGCCACGACGCGCTGCACCGGCGCATCGCCCGCGAGTTGCACCGGCTGGGATACCGCGCCAGTTTCGGGTACGCGGCAACGCCGCGCGCGGCGCAGCTGATCGGCCTTGCGCGCCTGCGTGGCCGCGACGAGCAGGCCGACGCTCCCGACGCATCGTCGCTGAAAGCGGCCCTGGCGCCGCTGCCGCTCGCGTGGCTCGGGTGGGAGGCCGGCACGGTCGCCACGCTGCAGAGCCTCGGCCTGGAGAAGGTCGGCGACGTGCTGCGCCTGCCGCGCGACGCCTTCGCGCGGCGGTTCGGGACGCTGCTGCTCGATGAACTGGATCGCGCACTGGGGCGCCAGGCCGATCCGCAGCCGCCGTTCACGCCTCCGGAGCGATTCGAGGCCGGCCTCGAATTGCCCGCCGACCTCGCCGATGCGGCGCAGTTGCTGCAGCCGGCGCGAAGCCTGCTGCGGGCGCTGCAGGGCTTCCTGCGCGGGCGCGGGGCCGGAGCCACCGAACTGCTGTTCCAGGCCCACCACAGCCCGCGCCGGGCCGTGCCGGCGCCGCCGACGCCGATCGTGCTCAAGCTGGCCGCGCCGGAGCGATCCGCCGAGCGCTTCGCCGCGCTCCTCGGCGAGCGCCTGGCGCGCGTCCGGCTGCCACAGCCGGCCACCGCGCTGGCGCTGCGCGTCGAGCGGCTGCTGCCGTTCGCGCCGGCGCATCCCAGCCTGTTGCCACCGTCGGCCGACGATCCGTCGCCGGCCCCGGCCACCGGCTGGCTGCAACTCGCCGAGACGCTCCATGCGCGGCTCGGCTCCGAGCGGGTCTTCCAGCTGCTCGCCGTCGACGACCATCGACCCGAGTACGCTTACCGGAGCGCGCCGATCGCGATCGATGCCGACGAAGCGACGACGCGCGGGGAGGCGTCGCCGGCCGCCGCGCAACGCCCGCTGCTGCTGCTTCCGGTACCGCAGCCGCTGCCAGGCGATGCCGCGGCGCCGCGCTACCGCGGCAGGCTGACGCTTGTCGCCGGGCCGGAGCGGATCGAGTCCGGCTGGTGGGACCTGGGGGACGCCCGCCGCCGCAGCGTGCACCGCGACTATTTCGTCGCCCGCAATCCCCCCGGGCAGACGCTGTGGATCTACCGCGACCTGGCGGCACCGCACGGCTGGTACCTGCATGGGTTTTTCGCCTGACAACCCATGACCGGAGCCGACCGCGGCACGCCGCCGCAAGCGCCGAGCCATCACCGAGGACCGAGGAACCGACGATGTACAAACTCTATGGAAGCCAGGGCTCCGGATCCGCGGCGGTCGAAGCCGCGATGGCGATCGCCGGCGTCGACTGCGCGCTCGTCGAGGCGGCCACGTGGAGCCCGGGTCCCGGCCTCGACGAGCTGCGCCGCATCAATCCCCTGGCGCAGATCCCGACCCTGGTCGCACCCGACGGATCGATACTCACCGAAAGCGCCGCGATCCTGATCCACCTCGGCCTCGAGTTCCCCGGCTGCGGCCTGCTGCCGGCATCGGCCGCGGCCCAGGCACAGGCGATCCGCGGCCTCGTCTACATCGCCGCGAACTGCTACGCGATGATCGGGGTCATCGACTATCCGGAACGCCTCTGCGCGGACGCCGACGAGGCGCTGCGCGAACGACTCCGCGACGGCGCGCGGCATCGCCTGCACGCGCTGTGGGACGCCTTCGTCGACCAGTTTCCCGCGACCCCGTTCCTCGGCGGCGCGGCGCCGGGCGCGCTCGACGTGCTGGCGGCCGTCGTCTCGCGCTGGTCCGGCGCGCGCCCGCATCTGGCGCAGACGCGGCCGCGGTTCGCCGACCTGCTGCAGCGGATCGACACGACGCCGCGAATCGCGGCGATCTTCCAGCGCCATTGGCCGGCGGACGCCTGATGCCGCGCCCCTATACTTGCGGGCCCGATGCGCGCCGCCCGCGGTCACCCGGTTCGGCCGCGGCGCGCCGCGCTCCGCAACCTCGATGGGAAACCTGATGCGCATCGTCAATTTCAGCGCCGGCCCGGCGGTCCTGCCGGAAGACGTGCTGCAGCGCGCCGCGGCCGAAATGCTCGACTGGCACGGCAGCGGGATGTCGGTGATGGAAATGAGCCATCGCGGCAAGGAGTTCATCGGCATCGCCGACAAGGCGGCGGCGGACCTGCGCACGCTGCTCGCGATCCCCGCGAACTACAAGGTGCTCTTCCTGCAGGGCGGGGCGATCGCGGAGAACGCCATCGTCCCGATGAACCTGCTCGGCGCGCGGCGCAGCGCGGACTACGTCAACACCGGCGAATGGTCGAAGAAGTCGATCAAGGAGGCGCGCCGGTACTGCAACGTCCATGTCGCGGCGAGCGCCGAGGACCGCAACTTCACCTACATCCCGGCGCGCGAAGGCTGGCAACTGGACCCGGAGGCGGCGTACGTGCACATCTGCACGAACGAGACGATCGGCGGCGTCGAATACCACTTCACGCCCGACACCGGCGCCGTCCCGCTCGTCGCCGACATGTCCTCGCACATCATGTCGCGACCGGTCGACGTCGCACGCTACGGCGTGATCTACGCCGGCGCGCAGAAGAACATCGGCCCCGCGGGGCTGACGCTCGTCATCGTCCGCGACGACCTGCTCGGGCGCGCGCTTCCGATCACGCCGTCGGCCTTCAACTGGAAGGAACAGGCCGAAGCCGACTCGATGCTCAACACGCCGCCGACCTGGGCGATCTACGTCGCCGGCCTCGTCTTCGAATGGCAGCTCGCGCAGGGCGGGCTCGCCGCGATCGAGGCGCGCAACATCGAGAAGGCGAAGCTGCTCTACGACTACCTCGACAGCACGATGTTCTACGTCAATCCGGTCGACCGCGCGGCGCGGTCGCGGATGAACGTGCCGTTCCGGCTGCGCGACGACCGGCTCGACGAGGTCTTCCTGAAGGGCGCCCGGGAGCACGGGATGGTGCAGCTCAAGGGGCACCGCTCGGTCGGCGGGATGCGCGCCTCGATCTACAACGCGATGCCGATCGAGGGCGTGCGGCGGCTCGTCGACTACATGCGCGAATTCGAGCGCCGCCACGGCTGAACGGCGACGCGACCGGGGCGACGCATGGAGCCATTCCGGATCCTCACGTTCAACCAGATCGCCGCGGCCGGACTGGCGCGGTTCGATGCCGGGCCGTATCGCGTCGGTCCCGACGAGGCGCGGCCGGACGCGATCCTGCTGCGCTCGCACGAGCTGCGCGTCGACGCGATCGCCGCATGCGTCAAGGCGATCGCGCGCGCCGGCGCCGGTACGAACAACATCCCGGTGGCGGAGATGTCGCGTCGCGGCGTCCCGGTGTTCAACGCGCCGGGCGCGAACGCCAACGCGGTCAAGGAGCTCGTGCTCGCCGGCCTGCTGCTCGCGGCGCGCAACCTGGTCCCGGCGCTCGGCTTCGTCGCCGCGCTTCCGCGCGACGCCGTCGACTACGAGAAGCGGGTCGAGGGCGGCAAGAAGCAGTTCGCGGGCGTCGAGCTCGCGCGCCGCACGCTGGGCGTCATCGGCCTGGGCGCCATCGGCAGCCTCGTCGCCGACGCGGCGATCAAGCTCGGGATGGACGTCGTCGGCTACGACCCGGAGCTCACCGTGGACGCCGCGTGGCGGCTGCCGGCGACGCTGCGCAAGGCGGTCAGCGTCGAGGACGTGCTGCGGCAGGCCGATTTCGTCACGCTGCACGTTCCGCTGCTGGAGGCAACGCGCGGCCTCGTCGGCGAGCGCCGCCTGAAGCTGATGCGCGCGGGCGCCGTGCTGCTCAACTTCTCGCGCGACGGCATCGTCGACGAGGGCGCGGCGCGCGCCGCGCTGCAGGACGGCCGGCTGAAGGCCTACGTCTGCGACTTCCCGAGCCCGGCGCTGGCAGCCACCGCGGGCGCCGTCGCGTTGCCGCACCTCGGCGCCTCGACCGACGAGGCCGAGGAGAACTGCGCGGTCATGGTCGCCGACCGCCTGCGCGACTTCCTGGAGAACGGCACCGTCCACCACGCGGTCAATTTTCCGGACGTCGAGATGCCGCGCGGCGCCCCCGACCGGCTGGCGATCGCGAATGCCAACGTGCCCAACATGCTGGGGCAGATCTCGACGGCGCTGGCCCGTTCCGGCCTGAACATCCACGACATGGTCAACAAGTCGCGCGGCGAGATCGCCTATACGCTCGTCGACGTCGACAGCGCCGTCAACGACGCGGTGCTGCGCGCGCTGGGCGCGATCGACGGCGTGCTGTCGGTGCGGCTGCTGCCGCGGCCGGACGAACTCGCGCCGGATCCGGGTTCCTGAAGTCGCTGGCGGCGCCGTCGTCGCCCTTGCGCCGGCTCGGGGAGCCCGACGTCTTGCAGGACGTCTTCGGCCACGGACCGACGCTCGTGAACCCGGTGATCGCCGACGGCAGCCGGAGCTCGAGCCCCGGATCGTGTGGCCCCACGACGGCATGATCGCGCGCGGCAGCGGGCGGTGTCACGCCGCCAGGCGAGCCGAATGAAAAGCGCCCCGCGACGTCGGGCGACGTTCGCGGGGCGGGATGAGACGAACCGAGGCGTGCGGTAACGGCTACAGCGCGTTCAGGAAGTTGACCAGGTCCTGCTTCTGCTGCGCCGTCAGGCCGATCGCGAAGCGCTTGTTGTAGAAATTCACGACGTCCATCATCGTTTGCGCCGAGCCATCGTGGAAGAACGGCGCCCGCGAGGCCATGCCGCGGAGGTTCGGCACGGTCGATCGGCCGACGTCGGCGCAGTGGCCGGAGATCAGCGCGAGGCCCGGATCGTTCGTGTAGACCGTGTAGTTGTTCGCAGCGGTTGCGGCGGCCGGCAGGTCGTTGACCGGCGGCGGCCCGAAGCCCCCTGTCGTGGTCGGTGGCAGGAGCGCGGCCGCCGTGCAGGTCACCTGGAAGATCGGCAGATCCATCTGCGGCACCGGACCGCCGAACATCGGGTTGTCACCGCTGACGCCGATATCGTGCTGCGCCTGCGGAATCAAGTCGTCGCCGGACTGCGGCTGGCCGTGACAGGACGTGCACGTCCCACCCGATCCCGGCGGGTTGAAGCCGTCGAGACCGAAGTTCGGCCCAGGTGTGTCGACGTTGGTGACCTGGAACGTCGTGTTGTTGAAGATCTGCTGGCCGCGATAGATCGATTGCTGCATCTGCGCGGTAGGCGACGAACCGGTGACGGTCGACCAGGCATTGAAGATCGACGTCCCGCGCGCAGGCGGCGGGCCACCGCCGGTCCCGAGCCCCGTCGGCGTCACCGTCGACAGGAACTTCGGTCCGCCTTGGGCGCCGCCGCTGGTCAGGTCGAGCCAGGGCCAGACGGATTGCTGGCCACTGAAGAACTGCGACTCGAACGCGACGATCTGGGCCAACTGGTCGTCCGTCGGGTCCTGGGTCGCTTGGGCATGGCCGCGCGTCGCGTCAAGTGCCTGGCTTCTCAGGGTCGGCTCGCGGCCGTCCCACATGATGTTGCCGCCATTGACGGTCACGAACGGCAGGTTGGTCGACACCTTCGGCCGGCGGTAGACCGAAATGATCTGCGTGACCTTGCCGGTTTCGTCCGTGGTCTGCGCATAGGTCGGGTCGGTGTTGCAGCCGTACGGATCGTGGACCACCTTGATGGTGTAGTCCGCGCCCGCCGGCACCGGCAGGAAGATCCGGAACACGCCGCGACTCATGATCAGCGAATACGGATCGCTCTGGTGGTTGCCATAGGTGCCGCGACCGACATGGCCGCCGAAATGCGACGGCATCGTGTTCCACGAAGAGACCGCGCTCGGGCAGTTGGCGCCGTCGACCGGCGCGAAGATCGGATCGCGCGGTCCGGACTGCGCGAAGCGCTGCTGGATCGCCGCGGTGCTGACGCCCATGCCCTGTTCGGGAATGTGGCAGGTGCTGCAGGCGCGGCCGTTCGTCCCGAGCGACTGGAAGAACGGGTTGGTGCCCGTCACGAGCGGTCCCGAGGTCTGGTAGGTGCCCAGGGTGCCGTTCGGGTCCGGCGTCACGAAGCTTTGCGGCAGGTACGGCGAAATGACGCCAGGACTCGCGCCGAAGGGCTGCGGGGCCGACAAGGCCGAGCGCCACATCTCCTTGACATAGGGCGGCGTGCCCGGCGGCAGGGGCGGTAGCGTCTGCGCCTGCGCCGTTGCCATCGCCACGACCAGCGCGGCGACCGACACCCCGGAGGCCGCGATCGCGCGCTGGCGTTGCCTGCGAAGCGACCCGGTGCCTGTGGTGGTCCTTCTCGTCATGTCTCTCACCCCCTACGGTGGCTCTTCCAGCCCGAGTGGCGCGTTTGCGGCAGGCGATGCGGAAGCAGCAATTCCTGAATCGACGGATGACATGTAAACGCTAACTTATTGATGTATTTACTCAACGATTCACTTTTTTGGGATATCCCTCCCGAAAGTTGGACGCAGAACGTCGGGTTACCGACGGATAAAAACACCATAAACAGGTAATTGCCGATCAGAATAAGTACCGTTTAATGGGTAGTCAATGGGGGTTACCACGTGTACGTCGCTGCATCCAGCCGGGAAGCGACGGCGGACCCGAGGGATCACCGGACGGACGCGCGTGACGCGGCGACCAACGCGTGGTCCGGTCACTCTCCGGACGGCGTGGTTTTTCGTTCGTCGTGCCGATCCGCGCGTTGATCGGCACCAGGCTCAGGCCCGTCATACTGTATATTTTTACAGTATGTATCCGTCGTACGCCGAGCTGCACTGCGTATCGAACTTCTCGTTCCTGCGCGGCGCTTCCCATCCGGAGGAACTGGTCGAGCGGGCGCTCGAGCTGGGCTACCACGGGCTCGCGCTGACCGACGAGTGCTCGTTCGCCGGCAGCGTCCGTGCGCACCTCGCGCTGCGCGATGCGCGCGAACATGTCGGCGCGGCGCAGCGCTTCCGGTTGATCCACGGCACCGAGATCCAGCTCGCCGATGGGCCGAAGATCGTCCTGCTCGCGACGAGCCGGACCGGCTACGGCAACCTGGCCGAGCTCGTCACGCTCGCGCGCCGCGCGGCGACGAAGGGGAAGTACCTGCTGACGCGCGCCGGCCTCGAGGCGCATGCCGGCCTGCTGCGCGAGACGCTGGCGCTGCTCGTGCCGCCGGCGGGACTCGGCACGCGCGCCGACCCGGCGCCGCTTGCCGAGGCGGCCTGCTGGCTGAAGGGGCTCGCTGCGGATCCCGCGGCGGCATGGATCCTCGCCGAGCTGACCCGCGGACCCGACGACGCGGCCCACCTGTCGCACCTGCGCGCGCTGGCGCAACGCCACGGGCTGCCGCTTGCCGCCGCCGGCGACGTCCACATGCACCGGCGCGCGCGCAAGCCGCTTGCCGACGCGCTGGCCGCGGTCCGGCTGAAGACGCCGCTGGCGCAATGCGGCACGCGCTTGCCGCCGAACGCCGAGCGCCACCTGCGGCCGCTGCAGCGGCTGGCGCGGATCTATCCCCTGGAACTGCTGCTGGAGACGATGGCGGTCGCCGAACGCTGCGCGTTCTCGCTCGACGAACTGCGCTACGAGTACCCGGAGGAGATCGTCCCGCCGGGCCACACGCCGGCGTCATGGCTGCGCCAGGCGACCTTCGACGGCGCCGCGGAGCGCTATCCCGGCGGCATCCCGGAGCGCGTCCGCGCGATCCTCGAGCACGAACTGGCGCTGATCTGCGAGCTGCGCTACGAACCCTACTTCCTCACCGTCCACGACATCGTGCGCTTCGCGCGCGCGCAGCGGATCCTGTGCCAGGGGCGAGGTTCCGCGGCCAACTCCGCGGTCTGCTACTGCCTCGGGATCACCGAGGTCGACCCGGCACGGATGTCGGTGCTGTTCGAGCGCTTCATCAGCAAGGAGCGCAACGAGCCGCCCGACATCGATGTCGACTTCGAGCACCAGCGGCGCGAGGAGGTGATGCAGTACATCTATGCCAAGTACGGCCGTGATCGCGCCGCGCTCACCGCCGCGCTGCACACCTATCGGCCGCGCGGCGCGGTGCGCGACATCGGCAAGGCGCTCGGCCTGTCGCTCGACCAGGTCGACAGGCTGGCGAAGAGCCTCGCCTGGTGGGACGGCCGCCGCATCGCTCCCGACCGGCTGCGCGAGGCGGGCTTCGATCCGGACAACCCGCTGGTCGCGCGCGTCGTCGCGCTGGCGCACGAGCTGATCGGCTTCCCGCGCCACCTGTCGCAGCACAGCGGCGGCTTCGTCGTCGCGCGCGATCGGCTCTCGCGCCTCGTGCCGATCGAGAACGCGGCGATGCCCGACCGCACCGTGATCGAGTGGGACAAGGACGACCTGGACGCGCTCGGGCTGCTGAAGATCGACGTGCTGGCGCTCGGGATGCTGTCGTGCGTGCGGCGCGCGCTCGACCACATCGAACGCTTCCGCGGCGCGCCGATGCGGCTTTCGGACATCCCGGCGGAGGATCCGCGCGTCTACGACATGCTGTGCCGCGGCGACTCCCTCGGCGTGTTCCAGGTCGAGTCGCGGGCGCAGATGAACATGCTGCCGCGCCTGCAGCCGCGCTGCTACTACGACCTCGTGATCGAGACCGCGATCGTGCGGCCCGGCCCGATCCAGGGCGGGATGGTCCATCCGTACCTGCGGCGGCGCCAGAAGATCGAGCCCGTCACCTACCCGTCGGACGCGGTGCGCTCGGTGCTGGAGCGCACGCTCGGCGTCTCGATCTTCCAGGAGCAGGTGATGCAGCTCGCCGTCGTCGCCGCGGGATTCACGCCGGGCGAAGCCGACCGCCTGCGCCGCGCGATGGCGGCGTGGAAGCGCAAGGGCGGACTGGGACCGTTCCGCGACAAGCTGATCGCCGGGATGCTGGCCCGCGGCTACGGCGCCGACTACGCGGAACAGATCTTCCGACAGATCCAGGGCTTCGGCGAATACGGCTTCCCGGAGAGCCACGCGGCGAGCTTCGGGCTGCTGGTCTACGTCTCGTCGTGGCTCAAGTGCCACGAGCCGGCGGCGTTCTGCGCCGCGCTGCTCGATTCGCAGCCGCTCGGCTTCTACGGCCCGGCGCAGATCGTGCGCGACGCCGTCAACCACGGCGTCGAGGTGCGGCCGATCTGCATCGCCGCGAGCGCATGGCACTGCACGCTCGAGCCCTCGACAGCCGACCCGGCGCGGCCCGCCGTGCGCCTCGGCCTGGAACTCGTCCACGGCTTCCCTGCCGAGGCAGCGCAGCGCCTCGTCGCCGCGCGCGCGCAGCGCCCCTTCAGCGACGCCGCGGACCTCGCATTGCGGGCGCAGCTGGCGCGCGGCGAGATCAGCCGGCTTGCGGCCGCCGACGCGCTCGCCGCGGTGAGCGGCCATCGGCGCCGCGCGCTCTGGGCGACGCTGGGCGTCGACGCCGCCGCGCCGCGCAGCGCGCCGCTCACCGCGGCGGCGCCGCCGCGCGAGGCCGGCGTCGACCTGCTCGCGCCGACCGAAGGCCAGGAGATCGTCGCCGACTACGCGCACACCGCGCTCACGCTGCGCCGCCATCCGCTGGCGCTGCTGCGCGAGCGGCTCGGGGCGATGCGGCTGGTCACCGCGGCGTCGCTCGCGCACAGCCGCGACCGGCAACCGGTGCGCACGGCCGGGATCGTCACGTGCCGCCAGCGCCCGGCCACCGCGAGCGGCGTCACGTTCGTGACGCTGGAGGACGAGACCGGGACGATCAACGTCGTCGTCTGGCGCACGACCGCCGAGCGCTGGCGGCGCGAGCTCATCGGCGCCACCCTGCTCACCGTCTATGGCCATGTCGAGCGCGAAGGCGACGTGATCCACGTGATCGCCGGCCGCCTGGTCGACCACTCGGCGCTGCTGGGCGGGCTGACGGTGGGATCGCGGGATTTCCACTGACGGGACAGCACGAAAATTCATTGGCGGCGGGCGACGAAATAGTGGGAAACTCTCGCAGCCATCGGCAGTCCGCAGGCGCGGCGCCGATCTCGACACCAGGGGGAAAAGAATGAAGAAACTCACGCTGCTCGGCCTCTTCGGCGCACTCCTGCTCGCCGGCTGCGCCGACCTCGCGAACCGCGAGGGTGCCGTCGCGCCCGGCTACGACTCCGCGCGGCCCAAGGTCTTCGTCGTCAAGAACCTGGCGCAGGCCCTGCGCGAAGGCGAAGGCGACACCAGGGCGAGCGCATCGGGCATGAAGGCCGCGGCGAGCGACGTCGCGCCGATCCTCGTCGATCCGCCGTCGCTCTACTTCCGCGTGAGCGACGGGGGCTCCGAACCGATCGATATCATCTGGTCGCTGCCGAAGAACGACCGCTACGAGTTCCGCGCCGGCAGCATCACCTTCCCCGGCTATGACCAGGGCGACAACGCCGAATTCCGCTGCCACCTGGGCCCGACGACCGACGGGCTGACCTACACGTGCACGAACCGGCGCTCCGCCGAGGCGGCCTACAAGTACAACATCCGCGTCTACGACAAGTCCGCGGCACCCGGCGCGCCGCCCGCGTTCACGCTCGATCCCGGGGCGACGAACGGGCACTGATCGCCAGCGCCGCCGGCCGCGACAGCGCCGGCTTCAGCCAGGCGCGAGCCTCGACCAATCCGTCGTCGAGGCTCGAGCGGGCCCCTTCCGCCTGCAACGCCGCGAACCGGGCGTCGGTCAGCGCGCCTCTCGCGCGCTCGATCCACGGCGCAAGAAACGCCTCGTCGACCGTGTCGCGCTGCAGTCCGGTGCTGCGGATCTGCTCTTGCGCGATGCCGTAGAGACGCGCGACAAAGGGCCAGTCCCCCTGCGCGCTCGCGATCGCCGCACAGACATCGAGCGCGCTTTGCCCGGCGAGCTTGGCTCCGATCTCGGCGCAGACGTCCAGCACGTCGCCCAGCTGCGCGATCGCGTCGGCTTGCGATCCGAGTTCGATCGAGACCATCGCCTGATTGACGAGACCGATCGCCAGCAGCTCCCGATCGCCCAGGTCGCGCGCCGTGGCGATCACCTGGGCGTAGAGCGGCGCGGCGAGGCCGGGCTGCCCCTCGGCACGATGCACCATGGCCAGCGCGTTGGCGGCGGTCGCGGTCTCGCGACGGTTTCCGAGTTCGTTCGCCAGCCGATAGGCGGCCTCGAGATGGCCGCGCGCCGCGGCCACGGCACCTTCGCCGAGGCAGGCCATGCCGAGCGGCTGAAGAATGAAGCCGATCCATTTCCTGTCATCGCGTTCGCGCGCGATCGCCAACGCCTCGGCAAGGCAGTCGATCGCTTCCGTATGGCGCCCCATGAAGTAGTCGAGCTGCCCGGCGCGGAAAAGAGCCTCGCAGCGGGCCTGGGTCCGATCCGCGAGCGCGGCCCGTGACAGCACTTCCTCCGCGACGCGCAGGCCCAGTGCCGTCAGTCCGCGACTGATCCAATACGATCCCAGAGCGTCGACCAGGCGCACGCCGAGCATCGGATCCTCGTTCGTGCGGTCGCCGAAGGCGTGGGCTGCGAGGAAGTTCTCGCGCTCCTGGTCGGCTCGCGCCAACCACTGCGCCCGTTGATCGGCATCGGCATATCGGCGCCACTTGAGGTTTTCCGCGAGCGCGAGGAAGAAGTCCCGATGCCGCCGGCGGGCGGGAACTTCGTCCTGCATCGAGGCCAGCTTTTCCTGCGCGTAGTGGCGCACCGTGTCCAGCATCCGGTAGCGGGCGCCGCTGGCTTCCATGACGACGAGCGACTTCTCGACCAATTGCGCCATCAGGTCGAGGACCTCGTCGCGCTCGATGCCGTCGCCGGCGCCCACGAATTCCGCGCCTTCCAGCGTCCAACCGCCGGCAAACACCGAAAGCCGCCGGAACAGCGCCCGTTCCTGCTCCGAAAGGAGGTCGTAGCTCCAATCGATCAGCGCCCGAAGCGTCCGCTGCCGCGGCAGCGCCGTCCTGTCCCCGCTGGTGAGCAACCGGAATCGATCCGACAGGCGCGCGGCGATCGCCTCGACGGACATGGCCCTCGCCCGCGCCGCGGCGAGTTCGATGGCGAGGGGAATGCCGTCGAGACGCTGGCAGATCTCCGAAACCGCCGACGCATTCGCAGGATTCAGCGCGAAGGACGGCTGGGCCGCGGACGCGCGGTCGACGAACAAGCGCACCGCCTCGAGCCGCGCCAGGTCGCCGACGGACATCCTCTTCGCCCGATCCGGAATGGCGAGCGTCGGCACGTGGTAGACGACTTCGCCGGCCGTCCGCAGGGGGTCGCGGCTGGTCGCGAGGATCGTCGTGCGCGGACCGGCCTGCAACAGGCGCCTCGCGATCGCCGCGCTGGCGTCGATCAGATGTTCGCAGTTGTCGAGAACGACGAGAAGCTGCCGATCACGGACGAAATTCGCCACGGTATCGGCGATCGGCACGCCCGCCTCCTCCTTGACGCCGAGAACGGCGGCCAGCTCCTGCGCGACGAGGCGCGCGTCCTGCAACGGCGCGAGTTCGACGAACCAGACGCCATCCGGGTAGTCGTCGAGCATGTCCGCCGCCAATTGCATCGAAAGGCGCGACTTCCCGATTCCGCCCATCCCGAGCAAGGTCAGCAGGCGGCTGCCCTGCAGCAGGTCGCGGGCCTCGACGAGTTCCCTCTCCCGGCCGATGAACGAGTTGACCTGCTGCGGCAGGTTGTTCGGCGTCGACTCCAGCGACCGCAGCGCGGGAAACTGCGTTCGAAACCGCGCATCGACGACCTGGAAGATCCGCTCCGGGCGCGTGAGGTCGCGCAAGCGCACCTGGCCCAGGTCCAGCAGCGAGATGCCGCTGGGCAAGCGGCCCGAGATCGATTCCGCGACCGCGTGCGACAGCAGCATCTGGCCGCCGTTCGCGGCGCTCATGATCCGCGCCGCGCGATTGACCGCCGGGCCGAAGAAGTCGCCGTCGCGGCGCTCGTCGCGGCCGCGATGCAGGCCGCAGCGAAGCCGCAGCGGCGGCTCGTTCTCGCCGGCGAGCCCGAGCTGGATCTCGAGCATCGCCATCAACGCGTCGAGCGGATCGTCGAACGCGGCGTGGACGCCGTCGCCGGTCATCTTGACGACGGCGCCGCGGTGGCGCTCGACGGCGGCGCGCGTCAGCTGGTCGTGCCGCGCGAGCGCCGGCTTCATCCGCTCCGGCTCGGTTTCCCAGAGGCGCGTGCTGCCCTCGATATCCGAGAACAGGTAGGTCGTGGAAGGCGAAGGATCGGTCACGGTCGCAGGACTGCCGGACACGCGGTAGGTACGCCAGTGTCGAGCCCGTGCGGCACCGCGTCAAGCCTCCGGGTGCGCTCCCTCGAACCCGGCACCGGAGAACAGCCGCATCATCAGCGCCGCTTCGCGGTCATGGACGATCGCGAGGAAGTCGGCCGCGCCCTTCATGTCGCGGAACGCCTCGAATCCGCTCGCCAGGAAATGATGCAGGTGCCCGAGGCCCGCGGCTTCCGCGGGCCGGCGCATCAACCCAAGAAGCCGCGGCAGCAGCTTGATGCGCGCCAGCGCGTCGAGCGAATGCCCGATCGTCATCACGCAGTCGAGCTGCCGCGTGCGTTCCTGCGGCGTCGCGCTGGTCCGATAGGCGTCGGCGTAGGCCGCGGCGAACGCCGCGGCGTCCGTCGGGACCTGCGGCGACATCGCCGCGGCGAGGCGCCCGTCGAGCCGTTCCGACAGCTCGTCGAGCTCGACGGCGTCGGCGATCGTATGCAGCGCGCGCGCCGGCAGGAAGGCCTCGAGCTTCGAGACGGCGCGCAGCGCCTCGCTGTCGCGCGCCTCGAAGTCGTGCGCGCCGTAGAGCTCGTCGAGAAAGAATTCGCACGCCGGGCGGAAGCGCGATGACGCGAGCAGGTCCGGGTAGGTCGCGCGCAGCCGTTGCGCCTGGAAGCGCTTCACCGCGTGCCAGCGGTCGCGCAGCGCGCCGTCGGCTTCGAACTGCGCCCGCAGCGCCATGACGCGCAGCAGCGCGGCGGAGATCTTGCCGCCCGCGGAACGCGCCGAGGGATCGCCGCCGCTCACGTCGCGGGACCTACACGATGCGGCGGCCGTTGGCGCCGGAGATGCCGCGCGGCACCGAGGACAACAGGCGCCGCGTGTACTCGTGCGCCGGCGCGCCGAAGATCGCATCGGCCGATCCGCGCTCGACGATCTCGCCGCGGTTCATCACGAGGATCTCGTCGGCGACGCTACGGATCGCCGCCAGGTCGTGGCTGATGAACAGGTAGCTGATGCCGAGTTCCTCCTGCAGATCGAGCAGCAGGTTGATCACGGTGGCCTGGACCGAGACGTCGAGCGCCGATACGGATTCGTCGCAGACCAGCAGTTCCGGGCGCAGCGCGAGGCAGCGCGCGATCGCGATCCGCTGGCGCTGGCCGCCGGAGAACTCGTGCGGGTATTTCGAGAGGCTGGCGCGCGGCATGCCGACGCGCTCGAGCAGGTCGGCCGCCGCGTCGCGCCGCGCCGCATCGTCGGCGCCGATGCGGTGGATCCGCATCGGCTCGACGAGGATCTGGTCGACGCGGAAACGCGGATTCAGGCTCGCGTACGGATTCTGGAAGATGATCTGGACCCGGCGCCGATAATCCATCAGCCGATCCGCCGGCATCGACAGCAGGTCTTCGCCGCCGAAGCGGATCTCGCCGGCCGTCGGCTCGACGAGCCGCATCAGCATCAGGCCGACCGTCGTCTTGCCGCTTCCGGATTCGCCGACGACGCCGAGCGTCCGACGCCGGGCGATCGTGAACGACGCGTCGCGGACTGCCTCGACGCGGCGGTGCGACAGCAGCCCCGTCTTCAGCCGAAACTCCTTGCGCAACCCGCGGACCTCGACGAGCGGCGGCCCGGCCGCCGACGTGCGCTCGGCGGCGGGCGCCGGCGCGGCGGCCTGCGGCACCGGCGCGTCCGGGCCCGCCGCCAGGAACTGCTCGACGACCGGCAGGCGGCGCAGCCGCACGTCGACGCGCGGGCGACAGGCGAGCAGCGCGCGCGTGTACGGATCCCGCGGCGCGGCGAAAAGGTCGGCCGCCGGCCCCGCCTCGCGCACGCGGCCGTCGCGCAGCACCACGACCCGGTCGGCGATCTCGCCCACGAGCGCGAGATCGTGGCTGATGAAGAGCATGCTCATCGCGCGCTTCTCGCGCAGCCGCTGCATCAGCTCGACGATCTGCCGCTGCACCGTGACGTCCAGAGCCGTCGTCGGTTCGTCGGCGATCAGCAGCTTCGGCTCGCAGGCGATCGCCGCCGCGATCATCACGCGCTGCTGCTGGCCGCCGGACAGTTCGTGCGGGAAAGCGCGCATCCGTTCGCGCGGATGCGGAATGCCGACCTCGGCCAGCAGTTCCTCCGCGCGCGCCTGCGCCTGGCGCCGCGACAGGCTGGCGTGCAAGCGAAGCGCCTCGGCGACCTGGTCGCCGACCGTGAAGACCGGGTTGAGCGAACTCAGCGGATCCTGGAAGACGACGGAGATCTCGCGGCCGCGAAGCTGGCGCAGCCGCTGCGCCGGCGCCTGCAGCAGGTTCACGCCGTCGTAGTCGATGCGGCTGGCGGCGTCGACCTCCGCGTTGTCCGGCAGCAGCCGGACGATCGCCATCGCGGAGACGCTTTTTCCAGACCCGGATTCGCCGACCAGCGCGACGGTCGAGCGCGGCGGTATCGCGAACGAGACGCCGCGGACCGCCTCGACCGGCGCCGCCTTGCGCATCCGGAACGCGACCCGCAGGTCGCTCACCGCGAGCAGGTCCGGCGACGCCGGGGCGCGGCCTTTCGCCGGGCGGTTCGTGGTCGTCATCGCGCGGCCCTCATCGCAGCCGCGGATCGAGCGCGTCACGCAGCGCGTCGGTCAACACCGAGAAGGCGGTGACGAAGACGGCCATCAGCGCCGTGGCCGCCGCCAGCTGCCACCACTTGCCGAGGATGAGTTCCGACTGCGCCTCGTTGAGCATCGTGCCCCACGACACCGAGTCGATCGGCACGCCCAGGCCGAGGAACGACAGGATGACCTCCGACTTGATGAAGAAGACGACGAGCAGCGAGACCTGGACCAGCACGACGTGGCTGACGTTGGGCAGGATATGGACGAACATCCGCGAGCCGTGGCTGGCGCCGATCGCCTCGGCAGCGCGCACGTATTCGCGGACGCGATGCTTCAGGTACTCGGCACGAACCTGGCGGTAGACCGCCGTCCAGCCGGTCAGCGCGAGGATCAGGACGACCGTCGACGTGCCGCGACCGAGGACCGCGGCGAACGCGAAGATCAGCAGGATCCCGGGCACCGCGGTGAAGACGTTGTAGAGCCATTCCAGGACGTCGCCCGCGATCCCGCCGAAGTAGCCCGCGACGGCGCCGAACAGCGTTCCGATC
>Ga0335069_10005967_pt1 | contig 17809 bp, 18 predicted proteins | sample Lox_Sample_11_FD_206714 | JGI IMG/M metagenome (GOLD analysis project Ga0335069, IMG submission 206714) | Soil microbial communities from Loxahatchee National Wildlife Refuge, Florida, United States - Lox_Sample_1.1 | ecosystem: Environmental > Terrestrial > Soil > Wetlands | place: USA... | reverse complement strand
GTCGCAGGGCCTGGCGCCGCTGATCGTGCGCGAAGTGTTCCGCATCGTCGCCAAGATGCGCGCCGAAGGCATCACAGTGCTGCTGGTCGAGCAGAATGTACGCATGAGTCTCGAAGTCGCCGATCACGCCTACGTGCTCGACGACGGCCACGTCGTCTATTCCGGGCCGGCGCGCGAACTCGCCGCCGACGAAGCGCGGGTGCAATCGCTCGCGGGCGCGAGCGCGGAGGAGTGGACGCCGGCGTAGTGCCCGACCGGCGTCGAATTCAGCTCGCCTTTCGCGGATCTAGACCGTATTTCGCGCACATCTTGCTGACGAGCGCGAAGTCCTTGCCTCCGGTGATCAGCCCCATGACCGCGCCGGTGACGCGGCCGCCCGATACATTGGCTTCGACAATGTAAGCTTGCAGGCCGTTATAACCCGGATAAGGACTGCCCGCGTCCACGGTCGCGCAATAATTCACCGAGTTTTCGGTGACGACCGCCGGGAACTTAGCCCACTTATACTTGGCTGCATTTGGGTTGCGCAGCGACGGCGCGACCGAGTCGATGATCGCTTTCTTTTCCTCCGGCGTCAGGTCGCGCATCGCGACGCCGGCCGGCGTCGCCCCCGGCATTTGGCTCGACATCGGGTTCGAAGACGAGGTGGCGGCAGCCGTAGTCGTCCCCGAGCCACTTGTCGCGCAAGCGGAAAGAAGAAGGCCGGCCGCGAACGCGGCAATTGCCGTAACGCTTGAAGCTTTCACGAGTGTTCGTCTCTACCGCGCAGGCGCGGATGCCGCATCCGGGCTTGTGTTTGTCTTGCTTGATACCCGCACCTGACCGACGCTGACTTTCGGCGTCACGGTGGGCTTCGGCGGCGCCGCAGCAGCCACATCGGTCGCCGGCGTGCCGTCCGGATGAATGGCGCGAACGCCGCTCGTGATCATGGCCCGGCCGTCGCGGGTCGGGTTGCCCATTTCCTTGACGTTGTCGCTCACCAGCGTCTCGTCCGCATTCGGATTGCTGGTGTTCATCATGCGCAGGTGATTGATGAAGATCTTTGGATAGATCAGCGTCGAGGCTGGCGCCTTCAGGCCCATTTCATGGGCGATGTCGGCGACGAAGGCGTTGCAGTTGTAAAGCTCAGCGCTCCAGGTGTGCGAGCGGGCCTGCAGACCTCGAACATAGGTCATGACGCGATCGTACTGTTCCTTGCTCATCAGCACGCGATAGCGCGAGGTGACGTACTTGTCCTCAAGGTCGCCGTCGGTCCAGCCGGTCTCGGCCGGCACCGGGACGTAGTGCCCGATCACCCAGGCGGTGGAATCGTCGCCGACCGGCGAAAGCCCGGCGACGCTAGCATGCGTCGGCGTTTCACCGACCCGGCCATGCACGATATACGTGTGGCCGTAATCCCAGGAGAAACGCGAACGGAATTCGATGTAATAGGGACCCGAGCCGCTGGTATAGAGCGGCGCGCCCGCGCCCTGCCGTAAGATCTGCGGCGGCTTGGCGCCGGGTGCCTGGGCGTAGGCGGATTGCCAGCTGAAGCTTGCCAACGCCGCTGCGGCAACGCCTGCCAGCAGGACAAACCGGTATCGGTCGAATTGCTTGTGCCGCATGATCCCCTCCGCGTGACCCCGACGAGACAATGACGTCACGGATTTGGTGCCTGACCCGAGTGTCCGCTGCATAAGCGCGGACTGGACAGGGTCCATCGCGTCCATTGCGTCAATGCTAACGCTAATTGGCCTCGGCCCCATGGCAAATGTTCGGCAGGTATCGAGAGATTTCTGCACTGCGTCATATTTGCAACGTTTGCAGCCGGAAGTACCGGATAGAGCCGAATCATCGTGATTCAGGACCGGCTCTGGCAATTTCGCGGCCTATCCCTGGGAATGGGCTAGGCCAAAGGCCCACCCCGCCCGCTGGGCCCCCTCAGAGTGCCAAAAAAGAGCGGTGGAACCGCACGCGCGTGCAATCAGATGATGAGTGTGTCTTTTCAGCACTAGAGGACGCGGGCGGTCGCGAGTATATGGTTAAGCGTGTCATGACAAGGGGGAGTTCTCTTCATGAAAAAGCTCGCTCTAGCAACAGCCGCGGTGTTGGCTCTCCTGAGCATCGCCGGCTGCGCTCAAGTCGGCAAGGGTAAGGCCCCGCCGCCGGTTGTTACCAAGGGGTAAGTTGCTGTACAGCAATTGTATGGGGGAAGGGCCGGCCTAGTGCCGGCCCCTTTCTTTTTGGAGCCGTCTTTTCGGTGCCCGTCTTTCGCGACGCCTCTCGGCAGGGTCAGCACGTTCTGGCGCGCAGTGGTTTTGTCACCACCACACTCGACGCTGTGGAAACCTGTGAAGCTCTGTGAATAAGGTGGCCAGCTATTCGGCCGCGCGTTTTCGCACCAGCGCGGCCGCCGCTTTATCGTAGCTTTCTTCCTTTTCCAACTGCTCTTTCAGCCCGACCAGATCGTAGTATTCATCAAGCGTCAGCAGTCGGTCGAAGGTCGGCGTCATCGAATTCTCGCGCTTGAGAATGCGCAGCGCATTGCGCACCGCATGCGCGGCCGCGAAGATCGCCAGCGACGGGAACGTGGCCGCCACGACGCCGGCCTCCGCCAATTCCTCCAGACTGCGCTCTTTCCGTCCGGCGGCCTGCGACAGCGTCGCCATATGCGGGCCGGGCACTTCGCGGATCACTCGCTTGATATCGGCGATGGTATCGACGCCGATGGGCTTGGCCATATCGACGCCGGCCTCCATGAACAGCTGGCTGCGCTCGATCGCGGCGCTCAGCCCTTCCACACCCATGGCGTCGGTGCGGCCGCAGATGAAGAAATCGGGATCGGTGCGCGCGTCAAGCGCGGCCTTGAGCTTGGCCAGCGCCTGCTCGATCGGGATGATCTGCTTGCCCGGCAGATAGCCGCAGCGATTGGGGAAAACCTGATCGCTGATGAAGACGCCGGCGGCGCCGGCGGCCTCGAAGGCGCGGATCATCTGCCGCACATTGTTGACGCCGCCGAAGCCGGTATCAGCGTCGACATAGACCGGCACGTTCACGGCGCCGCAAATCCGGGCGTAATGATCAGCGTAATCGCGCATGTTCGACTGGCCAGTATCCGGCTGCGCCAGCATCGAGCCGATCCCGGCATTGCCGCCGGCGCAGATCGCCTCGAACCCCTCGGCTTCGATAATCCGCGCCGACAGGCCGTCATAGGCGCCAGGCATCAGCACCAGCCGCTTGCCGGACATGATGGCCCTCAGCTTTTTGCGCGCGTTCATCGTCGGGTCTCCCTTCTTGGCGACGCTTTCGCCGCACCGTGGCCGCTCTGGTCAGCGGCAACCAACGTGTTAAATTATCGCCCGAGCGATCATTCTCGATGGCTCACGGGGCTTGGTTTCTGGGGCAAAGTTTCTGGGGCTCGGTTTCCACCGTCTATTCTACGCGAGCAGCCGCCGATTGAATACTCGGCTGCAATGCCTGCACCTGTGCCGTGCTGCCAACCGGGATTGACAACGAGATCGCTATGAGAGGCTGGCGTTTCCTTCTGGTTATCATTCTCTCTCTGATCACCACCGCCGCGAGGGCGGAGACGATCGATATCTCCGACGATCGCGGCGGCTTCGTTTTTCTCTATCTGATGAAGTGGCAGAAGCTGGCCCTGCAGCATCCGAATGTGCGGATCAGCGGCGTGTGCTTGTCGGCCTGCACCATCCTGTTCGGCTATGTGCCGCGCAAGAACATTTGCATGACCGACAAAGGCGTTCTCGGCTTCCATTTGGCGACGATGGAATTTGCCACCCGGCAGCTGATGGAAGTCTATCCGGACTACATCAAGGCTTGGATCGCCAAGCGCGGCGGCCTGACCTATCAAGTGATGTGGATGCAGGCGCCCGAAACCTACGAATTTTTCCAAAAGTGCAAGACCTAGTTAACGCCTGCTGTCCGATGCGCGTTGCAGCCACGGCTGCGTCGTGGCGGCTTGCTGTTCGAAGCGCACGATCTCGTCGATGTGTTTCATCGTCATGCCGATATCGTCGAGGCCTTCGAGCAGACGCGTGCGGTCGGCGGCAGGGATTTCAAAGGCGATGTCGGGACCGCCAGGCCCTGCGATGCGCTGGCTCACCAGATCGACGGTGAAGGGTGTCGCGCCATTGTCTGCGACAACGCGGGCGATAAAGCCATCGGCGTCATCGGCGCCGAGCACGATCGGCAGCAGCCCGTTCTGCAGGCAATTCTCGCGATAGATATCGGCGAAGCTCTTGGCGACAATGACGCGGATATTGTTGGCGAGCATGCTCCAGACCGCGGATTCGCGCGACGAGCCGGCGCCGAAATTATTGCCAGTCACCAGGATGCCGGCATTGCGGAATTGCGGCTTGTTGAGGACGAACTCGGCAATCTCGCTGCCGTCCTCGCGAAACCTTTGGCGATGAAACAGCATCACCTTGTAGTCGTCCTTCAGATTGCGCGACGGCAGGAACGGCGCGATCTGATCGGTATTCATGTCGTCGACCAGGAGCGGTGCGGCGATGGCGGTATGGCTCGTGAACGGTTGCATCTGCTCCATCGCCTCTAATGACTGCCGACCAGGTGCCGCACGTCGGCGATGCGTCCGGCGATCGCGCTCGCGGCGGCCGTGGCCGGGCTCGCCAGATGCGTGCGCACTTTCGGGCCCTGGCGGTTCTCGAAATTGCGGTTGGTGGTCGAAACGATGCGCTCACCCGGCTCGCCGCGGTCGCCGTTGCCGCCGGCGCACATCGAGCAGCCCGACTCGCCCCAGAGGAAGCCGGCGTCGCGGAAAATCCGGTCGAGGCCCGCAGCCTCTGCCTCGCGCTTCACGCTCGACGAGCCCGGCACCACCATGGCGAAGACGCCGTCGGCGACGCGGCGTCCCTTCACGATCGTCGCGGCAACTTCGAGATCGGGCAGCCTGCTATTGGTGCAGGAGCCGATAAAGACGCGATGCACCGGAAGGCCGGCAAGCGGCGTGCCCGGCGCAAGCCCCATATAGCTGAAGGCGCTGGCGGCGGCGGCGCGCCGGCTCGCATCGATCGTCTCGGGCGCGGGGACTTTGCCGGTAATGCCGACGACCTGGCTCGGATCTGTGCCCCAGGTGATCTGCGGCTCGAGCGCGCTGCAATCGAGCGCGACCTCGCGATCGAATGCGGCGCCGTCGTCGGTCCTGAGCGTGCGCCAATGCGCGAGCGCGCGATCCCACATCTCGCCCTGCGGCACATAGGGCCGGCCCTCGAGCCAGGCGAACGTGCTGTCGTCAGGCGCGACAAAGCCGGAGCGGCCGCCCATCTCGATATTGAGATTGCACAGCGTCATGCGCTGTTCGATCGGCATCGCGGCAATGGCGGAGCCGGTATATTCCACGGCAAAGCCGCGGGCGCCGGCGACACCGAGGTCGGCAATCAGCCGCAGCGCGATATCTTTGGCGCTGACATGGGCGCCGAGCGCACCGTCGAGCCGCACCCGCATGCGCTTCGGCCGCTTCATCGCGATCACTTGAGTGGCGAGAATATGCCCCAGCTCGGTCGTGCCGCAGCCGAAGGCGAGCGCGCCGAGGCCGCCGACCGTAGAGGCATGACTGTCGGGCACAGCATGCGTCGCACCCGGCAGAACGATGCCGAGTTCCGGCGCGACGACATGGCAGATGCCCTGCTCGCGGTCGCCGACATCGAACAGCCTGATGCCGTTCTTGCGGCAGCCCTCGCGCATCGCCTTGATGAAGGCCGTGCCCCCTGGATTGGTGGTCTCGTCGCGGCCGGGCTTGGTGGCGACGGTGTGATCCTGCACGGCAAAGGTCAGATCGGCGCGGCGCACCGGACGCCCTTGCTTTTCAAGCTGCGCGAAGGCGTGATGCGCGTGCAATTCGTGCAGGACGTGACGGTCGATATAGAGCAGATCGCGGCCGTCGGCGCGTTGGCCGACGCGATGCGAATCCCAGATTTTGTCGAACAGTGTGCGCAGCATTGCGTTCCTACCAGGAGGTTCCTACCCGCAAGAGGCGCGCAGGCGCGTCTTGACGTTTGTCTTTACAGCTATTTTGGGCGGCAGCCCCGGCCAAAGCAAGCTGCGCACACGCGCGGTCGCAAGGCTTCAAACGCATAGCAAAAGGCTCATAAACGCGCTGGCCAGAGCAGCAAAACAAACACACGGATTGGAGTTGACCCATGCCCCGCATCGTCACGCCCCGCGTTGTCGGCATCGATCACTTGGTTCTCAGCGTCGGCGATTTCGAGCGCTCCAAGGACTATTACGGCAAGCTGCTCGGATTTCTCCGCTTCGAGCTCAAACATGACTATGCCGACATGGCCGGCTGGAGCAATGGCAAGACGCTGTTCTGGATCGCGGCCGCGGATGAGCAGGGCAAGAAGCATAAATATCGCAAAGGCGATATCGGCTTTCACCACTATGCCTTCGAGTTGTCGAGCCGCAACGACGTCGACGCGCTCGGCGCGTTCCTGACAGACAACGACATGAACGTCGTCGATCCGCCAGGAGAATATTACGGCCGCAATTATTACGCGGTCTATTTCACCGATCCCGACGGCATGAAGCTCGAAGGCATGATCTGGGCGCCGCCGCAGCGCAAGCAGACGTCTTCATGGAAGGCCGCCAAGAAGAGCAAGCAAAAGAGCCGGAGACCGCGAAAGCGCTAAGTCGCTGATCAGGAGGCCGCGCGCAGCGGTAGCAGCTGATGCGCCACCACGGCATTGCGGCCGCGGCGCTTGGCGTCATAGAGCGCACGATCCGCGGCTTCGATCAGATTGGCATAACTCTGATATTTTTCCGGGACTACGGCTTCGACACCGACGCTGATGGTGACGTGACCGATCGGCGATTCGGAGTGGTTGATCGCAAGATCTTCAACCGCCTGACGCGCCTCCTCGGCCAATCCTGTGGCACGGCGGATATCGAGACCCGGCAGCAGCAGGGCGAATTCCTCGCCGCCATAGCGGGCGACGAGCACCGCCTCCTCCAGCGTCACCAGCGACAGCGTTTCGCCGACCGCGCGCAGGCAGGTGTCGCCCGAGACGTGCCCGTAACGGTCGTTGAACAGCTTGAAATAATCGATATCGACCATCATCAGCGCCAGCGATGTTCCGCTCGCGGCGGCCTTTTGCCATTCGCGCTCGATCTCGCGGTCAAAACCGCGGCGATTGGCAAGTCCGCTCAATCCGTCGAGGCTCGCGAGCTCATCGAGGTGCCGGTTGGCGATCTGCAACTCCTCCTCGCGCGCGGCGAGCTTGGCCGCCATGTCGTCCAGTGCCTCGGCCAGCGGGGCGAACTCGGCCACCCAGGGCTCTTGGGTGGCGCGCACATGCAGATCGCCGCGGCCGAAACGGGCCGCTGTGCGCACCAGCGAGCGGATCGGTCGCACCACCAATTGCTCGCCGCCGAACCAGGCGATCAGAAGAACGAACAGGCCGAACGCGACAAGCTGCAGATAAGCGACGTCGATCTCGCGATCGATGCCGGCATGCACCGCGCTTTCGTCGAGGCCGACGGCGAGACGAGCCTGGGTCCATGGCACGCGGACATAGGCGAAGATCCGCTGTACGCCGTCGAGACCCGGTACCGTCAGGGTACCCGAATCGTGAGCAAGCATTTCCTTCGCCAAATCGCTGCCGGCGAAGTGCTTGCCGATATAGGCCTGCTGGTCGGCCGAGCCGGCAACGAGCGTACCGGCACTGTCGAGCAGCAGCACCGCGGCGCCGGGATGCTGCGCGGCCGCGGCGGCAAGATCGCCGATCCACTGCAGATTGATCACCGCCATCACGACGCCGCCGGGCGTGCCGTCGTCCCTGGTGATCGGATAGGTGGCAACCACGCTCGGCACATCAGTGGCGCGGCTGATCATATAATCGCTGAGCGCGAAATCGTGCGCCGTCAGCGCGGTCTGAAAATGCAGGCGATCCGCAACATTCAAGCCGAGCGCAGACGACTGCGTCGAGCACTTGATCCGGCCGTCGCTGGAGGCAATCGAGAGATCGCGGATCCAGGGAATATTGGTCGCGAAATCGGCGAGGTATTGGTTGCAATTGCCGGAGTCGAACGGCTCTTTGGCGTAGACGCGCGAGACGATCTGCAGCAGCGAGCGGACCGAATAGATGATCTGACGCTGCGATTCGGCGCCGCGTCGGGCAAGATCGACCACCTCGTTATTGGCGCGCTCGGTGCGGATGGCGCGCGCTTCTTCGAGCCCATGAACGCGCTCGATCATCAACGGGGTAACGGCGATCAGAGCGAGAACGATGAGGCGCGCGCGAATGCTGAGCCTCGGCTTGCTCGGCATCGCCGGTTTTTTGGATTTGGGTTCGCCGTTCGGCATCCCACAGCCCCTCGCCCCGGTTCCAAAAGCTACAGGAGACCCGTAAAAATGCATTTGGGCGTGAAGGTAAAATTTGAATCGATCCGGCGCCGACATTGGAGACGTTGACGAGATGGAAACCATAGATCGGCCGACCGGAATTGCGGCGGTGCGCGAGGAGATCGCGGCGGCCTGCCGTGAGGCCGGTCGCGACCCCGCGACCGTCACGCTGGTCGCGGTGTCCAAGACTTTCGGCGCCGAGGCGATCATGCCGGTGATCGCCGCAGGCCAGCGCGTTTTTGGCGAGAACCGGGTGCAGGAAGCCAAGGCCAAATGGCCGCCGCTCGCCGAGCAATATTCAGACCTCGAACTGCACCTGATCGGGCCCTTGCAATCCAATAAGGCGCGCGAGGCGGTGGCGCTGTTCGACGCGATCCATTCACTCGATCGCGCGAGCCTCGCCGAGGCGCTGGGCAAGGAAATCCATAAGCAGGCGCGGCGCCCGGTTCTGTTCGTCGAGATCAATACCGGCGCCGAGCCGCAAAAGGCCGGCGTGCTGCCGCCGGACGCCGACGCCTTCATTGCCGCCTGCCGGGACGCTTACGGGCTCGAAGTCTCAGGTCTGATGTGCATTCCGCCACAGGAGGAAGCGCCAGCCCCGCATTTCGCGCTCACGGCCAAAATCGCCCGCCGCAACGGCCTGAAACTTCTGTCGATGGGGATGAGCGCCGATTTCAAGACTGCGATCGCCTTCGGCGCCACCCATGTCCGAATCGGCAGCGCGATTTTCGGGACGCGGCCGCCGCTGAAAGCCTAATTATGAATCCGGATTCTGGTCTTTGGACCGATTCGCGATAGCACCCGCAACAGCTCATTCCGGCGTAACGCCACGCAGCCGGCCGTCGCGCCAAAGGCGGGACGGGCGACGTGAATAAAGACCGCACTGCCAAGCCGGGCGACGCGCGGGCGCATATTGTGATCGATCTCGATAATCAGGTCGTAGAGACCGTCGTCGCGCCGCAGCCGGTCACCTGGTTCATTGGCCGAGCGGCGAAAGGCCTGGTTGTAGCGGCGGTCGCTTGGGTCCTCGCACCACGCATCGTCCGGGCCAATCCGGCGCACCGGCAGCAAGGTGCGCGGCCTGGCCAGCCGATCGGCGCGCCACCACAGACGGACGGGGCGAAAAGTTCCGAGCGGCGTGCCGCCATCGCCCTCGCGCTTGAGCGCCCGCACGCCGGCACGGCCCAGCGCCACGCGAATCGTCTGGCCGCCGGCGCTGAGGACGCCTTGCGTACGCAAGCCGGGCCGCGGCCTGACGCACAGAAGGCTCAGCGAAGCGCCATTGCGAGGCTTGTATGACAGAGTTTTGCCCATGATTTAGCGGCCCCGTTTCCCAACCGCCGCTTGCTCTTGTATCCTCAAATGTTCTACTTCGCGCCCGATGGGCGGCAAAGCGGCAGGGGCCGGAGTAATGCCGAATACGCGTACCATTTTGATCGTCGATGACGACGCCGAACTGCGCGAGGCGCTGACCGAGCAGCTGTCGCTGCACGAGGAATTCGAAGCCGTGGCGGCCGAGAACGGCACCAAGGGCGTTCAGGCCGCCAAGACCGGGCAGATCGACCTTGTCATTATGGATGTCGGCCTGCCCGACATCGACGGCCGCGAGGCCGTGCGCATCCTGCGCAAGAACGGCTTCAAAGCGCCGATCATCATGCTGACCGGCCATGACACCGATTCCGATACCATTCTCGGCCTGGAATCGGGCGCCAATGATTACGTCACCAAGCCGTTCCGCTTCGCCGTGCTGCTCGCCCGCATCCGCGCGCAATTGCGTCAGCATGAGGCGAGCGAAGATGCTGTCTTCAGCATCGGGCCTTACACATTCCGGCCGAGCTCGAAGCTTCTTCTTAACCCCAAGGGCAGCAAAGTGCGGCTGACCGAGAAGGAAACCTCGATCCTGCGTTATCTCTACCGTGCCGGTCAGAAGCCGGTCTCGCGCGAGACTCTGCTGCAGGAGGTCTGGGGCTATAATTCCGGCGTGACCACGCACACGCTGGAAACGCATATTTACCGGTTACGGCAGAAAATCGAGAAGGATGCAGCAGCGCCCGCCATCCTGGTTACCGAGGCCGGCGGCTACAAACTGGTCCCTTAGCGTGAGCATGATCTGTTCGGAAACCCGGTTTCCACCCTCGGAGCGAGGTCCGAGGGCAGGCTTTTTCCGGATCATGCATTAATCGCGGAGCCGTATGACGATCGAGGACGACATCGCGTTCCTTGAACGCGTTCCCATCCTTCGCCGCCTCGGCGCCGGAGCGCTGCGCATCCTTGCCATCGGCGCGGAGAGCTACACCGTCGCGGAAGGCCAGGTCCTGTTCAGCGTCGGCGACATCGCCGACTGCGCCTATGTCGTGCAGGACGGCTCGTTCATCCTCAGTTCGGGACGGCCCAACGAGCCGGAAATGATCGCGGGCTCGGCGACGCTGCTGGGCGAATCGGCGCTGCTCGCCGAAACCACACGGCCGGCGACCGCCATTGCCCGCGAGCCTTCGCTGGTGCTGCGCATCTCGCGTGCGATGTTTCTCAAAATGCTCGAGAGCTTTCCCGACGCCGCGCAGCGCTTGCGCGAACTGATCGCGACGCGCGCCGATCAATGGGCGCGCGAGATGGAGAATGTCCGCGCGGCGCTCGCCCGCGGCACCGGCCCGCAATAACTATTCGCGGCGGTGCTGGAGTTCGAGGCTGACGAGCCGCGCCAACAGCGTCGCCGGGTAAAGCTGGCCGATCACGGCCTCCAGATTGGATAGACTGCGCGCCAAAGGATGCACGGCGAGAATGTCGCCGTAGCCTAGCGTGGTCAGCGTTGTGAAGCTGTAATAGAGCAGCGCTGCTCCCGAGCCGAATTCGTCGCCGCTTTCCGGCAGATTGGCAAAGGAATGCGGCACCGTGATCGACAACAGCCGGTAAAAGATGAAGAACATCAGCGCGAAATTCAGATAGAGCAGGATCGCGCCCTGAACCCGGTGAAAGGTGACGCGGCCGCGCCCGAACACGACGCGCGCGATCACCAGGCTCAGGGCGACCAGCGCCAAAAAACGCCCGCCGGCGCTGAGCCATTCCGTCGACGGCTTCGGGTCGTGGTGGAAGAGAAACGAGCCCACGGCGCTCAAGAGGACCGCAATCAACACCGCGACAGTGGCGGCGTGGCTGTGCCAAGCCACGACCAGGATCGCGATCACGAGGATGCCGAAGGTTGCCTCCAGCGTGATCTGCGGCACCACGCCCGTCGCGGTGAGCGGGATAATCAGAAAGATCAGAACTGATTCGATGACCAAGAGCGCGGTCAGGCCCGGCTCTTTGGCCCCCTCGTGCCATTCCTTGAGGCGGCCCGACCACTCTTTCCGCTCGAGTTCGGCTGACATTTCTCGCGTGCTCACGGCCTAGACCTCGATTGTCGCCGTGACCGGCACATGATCCGACGGCCGCTCCGCGCCGCGATAGTTCTTGGCGATGGCGATCCCCGAAACGCGATCGGCAAGGCCGGGCGATGTCCAGATGTGATCGAGCCGGCGGCCTTTGTCCGCCGTCAACCAATCCGGCGAGCGATAGCTCCACCACGTATAGAGCTTCGCCGGCTCCGGCGTCAGTTCGCGCATGCTGTCGATCCAGCCGCCGGCATTGCGCGCGGAATTGAGCTTCTCGCATTCGACCGGCGTATGCGACACCACGCGGATCATCTGCTTGTGGCTCCACACGTCATGCTCGAGCGGTGCGACATTGAGATCGCCCACTAATATCGCGCGCTCGGTTTTTTTCGGCCGGATCGAGACGGCGTCGCGCATCTCGTCGAGAAAGCCGAGCTTGTGCGCGAATTTCGGATTCGCCTGCGGATCGGGAAGATCGCCGCCGGCCGGCACATAGAAATTATGCACGGTGATCGGATCGCGCAGGCCGGCCCGCTCGCCGAACACGACGGAAACATGCCGGCAATCTTTCTTGCCGCAGAAATTCTGGATGCTGGAACGCTCGAAGGGCAGCCGCGAAATCACGCTGACGCCGTGATAGCCCTTCTGGCCGTTGAGCGCGACATTCTCGTAGCCGAGCCGCTTGAGACGCTTGAGCGGAAAGGCGTCGTCGGGGCATTTGGTTTCTTGCAGGCACAGCACATCCGGCCGCGCCGATTTGATGAATTTGGCGACCAGATCGATGCGCAGCCGCACCGAGTTGATGTTCCAGGTTGTGACGGTGAGTTTCACGTGCAACGGTCAGTCATCATCGCGTGCGGAATATAGAGATCAGCCGGCGTTTCCGCCAACCTTCATCTGCCGCTGACCACAGATTACTGATTGGTGATTGCTGATTACTGATTGCTGATGCCGCCGGTATCGCGCGAATAATTGATCACGAACAGATTCGGATCGGGCTTCTTGGCGGTATCGAGATTGTAGACCGCGACCGTGGTGTCAAAGCCCTGCGGATCGGTGACGGTCCACTGTTTGAGGCCCAGATCCTTGGCGTCGAACATCATCATCAGCCGGCTGGTGCCGATCATCACCTGCTTCTGCTCGATGACGACGGTGGTGAAGGTGTCGTCGGAAGTGACGCTGACCACATCCGTGTCCTTCAACAGATCGATGCGGTCGGCCAGCAGATAGCGCAGCGGCGTCTGCGACAGCGGATAGAGGTCCTGGGTCGCGAGCTTGCGGTCGCGCACGATAACCGAGGAGCCGTCGGCAATGATGTCGATCGGGCTCGGCGGGTTATAGGTGAAGCGCACCTTGCCCGGTTTCTGGATGTAGAACGAGCCTTCGGTGCGGCCGCCGTCCGGGCCGATCTGCACGAAATTTCCGACCATGGTCTGCACGCCTGTCAGATAGGCGGAGACTTTGTCGAGCAGCGCGCGCTGCTTGGCGTCGAAAGCGGTGGCCTGCTGGCTCGACGCGCCGCTGCCGCCGGAATCCTTGCCGAACGGCAGGCTGAACGGGAAAAAGCCCGGCTTCTGCTGCGTATCGCCGGAAGCGGCCGGGGTCGCTGCAGGTGCTGCGGGAGCGGCCTTCTGCTGCGGAGCCGGCGTCGGCAGCGGCACGTTCTCGGCAGAGGCCGGCGGAAGCGCGAATACGAGCGCGCCGCATGTCCCAAGAACGATCGCCGCACAAATTTTCGCAGCACGCATTGCCGCCATATCCATCTCCCGCCGACTCGCCTGCTACGATTGTGTGACGCCCGCGACGACCCAACCCGCTAAGGGAATGGTATGGCGAATTCGCGGCTAGGCTTAAAGCCGAAATTCCCGATTCTCAATACGCTTTGACCAGCGCTGTTTCCAGCGGTTTTTCTCGTCTCAGAACGGACTTTCTTCCGGACCTTCGACCAGGATTTCGCGCTTGCCGGCGTGGTTGGGTTGGCCGACGACGCCTTCCTGTTCCATGCGTTCCATCAGCGAAGCGGCGCGATTGTAACCGATCTGCAGCCGGCGCTGGATATAGCTCGTGGACGCCTTGCGATCGCGGGTGACGATGGCGACCGCCTGCGCATAAAGATCGCCGCCTTCGCCGGCGCCCATGGCGGTCGAATCGAACACCGGATTGCCGTCGGCATCGGTCGGCTCTTCGGCGGTGACGGCTTCGAGATATTCCGGCGCGCCTTGCGCCTTGAGATGCCGCACCACTTTCTCGACTTCCTCGTCCGATACGAACGGGCCGTGGACGCGGCTGATGCGGCCGCCGCCGGCCATGTAGAGCATGTCGCCCTGGCCGAGCAGTTGTTCGGCGCCCTGCTCGCCCAGAATGGTACGGCTGTCGATCTTGGAGGTGACCTGGAAGGAAATGCGGGTCGGGAAATTCGCCTTGATGGTGCCGGTAATGACGTCGACTGACGGCCGCTGCGTCGCCAGGATCACGTGCAGGCCCGCGGCGCGCGCCATCTGGGCGAGACGCTGCACCGCGCCTTCGATGTCCTTGCCGGCGACCATCATCAGGTCGGCCATTTCGTCGACGATGACGACGATATAAGGCAGCGGCTCGAGATCGAGCTCCTCGTTCTCGTAGATCGCTTCGCCGGTCTCGCGGTTATAGCCGGTATGGACGGTGCGGTTGAGCTTCTCGCCCTTCTTGTTGGCTTCGGCGACGCGCGCGTTATAGCCGTCGATATTGCGCACGCCGAGCTTCGACATTTTCTTGTAGCGCTCTTCCATTTCGCGCACCGCCCATTTCAGCGCCACCACCGCTTTCTTCGGGTCGGTGACGACCGGCGTGAGCAGATGCGGAATGCCGTCATAAACGGAGAGTTCGAGCATCTTCGGATCGACCATGATCAGCCGGCACTGGTCCGGATGCAGCCGGTAGAGCAGGCTCAGAATCATGGTGTTGATGGCGACCGATTTGCCCGAGCCGGTGGTGCCGGCGATGAGCAGATGCGGCATGCGGGCGAGATCGACCATGACGGCTTCGCCGCCGATCGATTTGCCCAGACACAGCGGCAGGCGGAAGCTCGTCTCCGCGTAATCGCGCCCGGCCAGCAACTCGCGGAGATAGACTTTCTCGCGCACCGGATTGGGCAGTTCGATGCCGATCGCGTTACGGCCGGACACCACGGCGACGCGCGCCGACAGCGCGCTCATCGAGCGGGCGATGTCGTCGGCGAGGCTGATGACGCGCGACGACTTGATGCCGGGCGCCGGCTCCAATTCGTAGAGCGTGACCACCGGACCCGGCCGCGCATTGATGATCTCGCCGCGCACGCCGAAATCGCCGAGCACGCCTTCAAGCCGCGTGGCATTTTCCTGAATCTCGGCGGTGCTCAAAGTCGACCGCTCGCTGGCGCGCGGCGCAGCCAGAAGATTGAGCGACGGCGACTGGAAACCGGAGCCGGAGCGCCGCGCCGGCTTCGCCGGGGCGCGCGGCTTGCGCACCCGCGGCGCGTTCTCCTCATCGTCGTCGTCCTCATCGTCGGCTTCGTCGGCCTCGGCGCGGCCTCCGCCCTCGAAGCGCGGCTCGATCCGGCGTCGTGCGAGCGCATCGCGCGACGGCAACGGCGCGCGCTCGCGGCGGAACAACAGCCGGCCAAGCCAGGCACGGAAGCTCAGCAGATGATGCTCGATGAAGCCAAGCGAGATCCAGGCGTTGTCGCCTTGCTCTGCCTCGGTTTCTTCATCGTCTTCGTCTTCGTCTTCGTCCTCTTCGTCTTCATCGGCATAACTGTCGTCATAGTGCTCAACTTCGCCGGCGAAGATGATGCCGGCGGCAAGGCCGAACGTCATTAGCGCGGCAAAGCCGAGCACAAGCGCGGCAACGATGCGCGCGGTGCCCACGAGCTGCATGTGCAACAGCACGACCGGCACCCGCAAAATCGCGTCGCCGACGACGCCGCCGAGACCTGACGGAAGCGGCCAATGCGCGCTGCGCGGCAGGCAGGAGGCGAAAGCCGCACTCAGGACCGCGCCGAACAGCCAGACCATCACGCGCAGCCGTTCGTGATTGAGCCGGCGATGCCCGAGAAGCCGGTAACCCCAGATCGCGACCGGCAACAGCAAGGCCAGCGAGCCCAAGCCCAGGAGCTGCATCATCAGATCGGCGGCGATGGCGCCGGGCACGCCGAGAAGATTATGCACCGGCGCATCGGTGGCATGGCTCAGCGACGGGTCCTGCACGGACCAGGTCGCCAGCGACAGCCCGGCCATCATCGCGATCGAGATCAGCGCGATGCCCACGACCTCGCGCAGCCGCCGCCGCAGCGCGACGCCGAGCTGGCCGGACAAAGCGGCCATGCCGTCAAGGCTGCGGTCGATCATCGACATCGCCCGAGTCCCTACCCGCTCATTCCCGCGTAAGCGGGAATCCAAAGGCACGCATCGAGCCGATCGACCGCCGCCTGGGTCCCCGCTTTCGCGGGGACGAGCGGCTGAAATACGGCTGCGCCCTTACTCATGCCTTAACCCAGCACCGCGACGAGGCGATGCATCGCCTCGGCGGTGATCTCGTTGTTCTGCACCATGGCGACGCGGATATAGTCCGCGCCGGGATTGCTGCCGTCCGTCTGCTCGCGCGCGAGATAGCGGCCGGGCACGACGCGCAGTCCGGCTTCGCGCCACAACAGTTCGGTCGCCTTTTCGCTGCCGCCATGGGCCGACACGTCGAGCCAAAGGAAAAATCCGCCAGCGGGGCGGCGATAGCCGTAACGATCGCCGATAATCTGATCGGCGAGATCGAATTTCTCGCGATAGAGCCGCCGGTTCTCTTCGACGTGCTTCTCGTCGTTATAGGCGGCGATGGCGACGTGCTGCATCGGCGTCGGCACCTGCGGCGCCGCGACATTGCGCAATTCGAGGTAGCTTGCCAGGAACTTGCGGTCGCCGGCGGCGAAGCCGATGCGAAGCCCCGGAAGATTCGAGCGCTTCGACAGCGAGTGGAAGACGACGACGTTTTCGAAATCGCGGCCGGCGGCTTCGAGCATGCCGTGCGGCGCGTCCTTGGTGTAGATCTCGCAATAGCATTCGTCGGCAAGGATGATGAAACCGAAGCGGCGCGCCAAGCTCGCGAGCTTTTCCAGATAAGCGAGATCGGCGACCGCACCTTGCGGATTGGACGGCGACGCCAGATAGACCGCGAGCGTGCGCGACAGCAGTTCGTCGGTGAGCGCATCGAGATCGGGGAGAAAGCCCGTCGCTTTCGTCGTCGGCAGATAGACCGGCTCGCAATCGGCCGCGATCGCGCCGGCCGCATAGGCCGCATAGAACGGATTTGGGATCAGCACCGCGGGCTGGCCCGAACGTTGTGGCACGTAGTTCTTCGCCGCGAGCGCGGCAAGAAACAGGCCCTCGCGCGTGCCATTGAGCACCAGCACTTCACTCGCCGGATCGACCGGGCGCTCGAGCGCAAAGCGCTTGTTGAGCCAAGCGGCCACGGCCTGCGCGAATTCATCGAGCCCTTTGTTCATCGGATAACGGCCGAATTCGTTGACATGCGCGGCAATCACCGGGCCCACGAACGACGGAATAGCGTGTTGCGGCTCACCGACCGCGAGACTGATCGCGGGCTTGCCCGGCGGCGTGTCGCCAAGCAGCTCGCGCAGCCGCACAAAGGGCGAGCGCGTATTCGGTGCACGAAACGGCGTGGAAGTGTTACTCATGCTTTCCCATCGCAAACAGCAGAGGGTCCGCCGCCGCTTCTGGCACGCAACAGCATAGGAGCGGCGAGGTTAAGACCCGATTAACCATCTAGATTTCAAGCGTTTATCCTGGCCTGCCCTGGCGGGGAAGAGGCTCGCTCGCAGCCGCGCAGGCGCGCCCCTTCTCCCCGCGCGCGGGGAGAAGGTCGGGATGAGGGGGCGTTGCCGCTGCCTGAGACTACGATGCTCAGACTCGCGGCACCGCCCCCTCACCCTCGTTCGCTTTGCTCACTCGACCTCTCCCCGCCTGCGGGGAGAGGTGAAAAGAAAAAGGGAAGCGGAACGCCGACAGACGTGTTGAGCCAACCACCCCACCTTGCGGGCGCGGCAGCGCGTGTTTTA
>Ga0335069_10005966_pt1 | contig 17810 bp, 15 predicted proteins | sample Lox_Sample_11_FD_206714 | JGI IMG/M metagenome (GOLD analysis project Ga0335069, IMG submission 206714) | Soil microbial communities from Loxahatchee National Wildlife Refuge, Florida, United States - Lox_Sample_1.1 | ecosystem: Environmental > Terrestrial > Soil > Wetlands | place: USA... | reverse complement strand
ACTCTCGGCGCGGGCCCCAGGCCGCAGCCTGCCCATGCAAGTTCGCCAAGCCCTGCTGCTCGGCCTGAGTTTCAATCTGTACCGCTTGAGGCATCGTCACCCTTTCCTGAGGATGTCAACAGAGCCAATCGGCATCCAGAATCAGAAACTCCGATTTGGGTGGAATTGTATCGAATTGCTTGGGATCCGGGTTTTGAGTTTTTTCTCCGATGTTTGCCTTTGCCTCAGCGTCACCGGCAAGTGCCGCGACAATGTCACTTCCCGCCAGCGCCTCGACTGCCGATTGCAGATCACGAACCATGGCCATCTTTTGGAAGGCAAAATTTCCAAGCACAGCGACTTCTTGCACCTCGAATTCGGGAATTTCGCTACACGATTGTCTGAGTAGTTCGTAAACCGGTGCCGGATTGAAACTCTCCTCTTCCTCGCTTCCTTGCAGGGGTGACACCATTTTTTCCGATGGTATCGATATGCCGAATTCGCTCTCCAAGACATGCAGTAGCACCAGATTGGCTTGTGCCTGTCCAACGCATTGAACCGACAGGCTGGTGCCCGAGTGGCCTTTAATTTCCAGGCCGACTGGAAGCAACAAAGCGGGCGATTGAGAATTTCGCCCATCATCGGCGGCTTTCCAACTTACCATCCCCAGTGCAATGAACATGGTGGCGAGTCCTTTTTCCTCCTGATTCTCGAGAGCTCGCCGCCAAATAGCAATTGCCTTGTGACTCAGTTCTTCGCTCGTAGTATTTTCTGCGAGGCTTTTTAGTGGCACTTCGCCGCCACGAAGAAGGGCTGCCCAAGGACTAGGGTCGGCCAGAGATAGACTTAACGTGCCCCATTTTAGTGGCCTGTAAAAAAGGAGATTGTTGCGGCGGGATAAGTCGATCAGCTTCTTGATCCATGCCTGGCGCGCTTTCTCTACTGCTTCTCGTCGCTGTGGACTGATCTCCAAGGTTGGGCCCCAGTTGGCTGCTGTGGAGGGTAGCCTGGCGCAAATACACCACGGTAGGGCAGTTCGAAATATCTCGTACGTCACTAAACCAAAAGGTGTACTCAGCACACAATTTCTTTGAGGAAAAAAGCCTCATTTGCCCACATAGACCACACGCCAAATCGAGTTGGAGCCGTCGTCGGTGACGAGCAGCGAGCCATCGGGGGCGACGGTAACGCCCACCGGCCTTCCCCAGACGTGGCGGTTGTCCACGGCGAAGCCGGTGAGGAAGTCTTCGTATTCGCCGGTGGCGCGGCCCGTGTGATGCATCGGGACGCGAATCACTTCGTAGCCGACGCGCACGGAGCGGTTCCAGGAGCCGTGCTCGGCGGCAAAGATGTCGCCCTTGTACTCCGCCGGGAATTGCGCGCCTTCGTAAAACGTCAGCCCCAGCGACGCGTTGTGGGGCTGCAGCAGCACGTCGGGCACGATCACTTTGTCTTTCAGCTCGGGATGCTTGCCGGCGTGGCGCGGGTCCTGATGCGAGCCGATGTAAAACCAGGGCCAGCCGTAGAATCCGCCTTCCTCGACGTGCGTGATGTAGTCCGGCACCAGATTATCACCCAAGCCGTCGCGTTCGTTCACCGAACACCACAGCTCATGCGTTGTGGGGTGAACAGCCAGCCCGCCGCCGGCATTGCGAATGCCATAGGCGTAGATGCGCATCCCGCTGCCGTCGGGATTGAACTCCAGAATATCCGCGCGATTCTTTTCCTCGGGAGTGGTGTCCGGGTCGTCGACGTTCGAAGCGGAGCCCACGGCGACAAACAGTTTCTTGCCGTCCGCCGAGAACTGCAGGTCGCGCGTCCAGTGCCCGCCGCCATGTGGCAGGTCCGCGAGATGCTGCGCCGGGCTGGAGGCTTGCAGGTCACCGCTCTTGTACGGGAAGCGAACGATGGAATCAGTGTCGCCGACGTAAACCCACTGCGGATTGTCTCCCGGCGGATAAAACGCAATGCCGTAAGGACGGTCGAGGCCAGTGGCAAAGACACTGCTTTCCTTTGGTTTCCCGTCCGAGGTCATTCCCCGAAAAACTTTGATCTTTCCGCTGCTGCTTTCGGCGAGAAAAATATCGCCATTGGGCGCGCTGCGAATCAGCCTTGGATTGTCCAGCCCGGTGGCATAAAGCTGCACCTGGAAGCCTTTGGGAGCCTGCGGCCAGGCGCCATCGGGACGCGCCACAAGTTTCGCTCCATTGTTGGAAGTATCTGTGGCATACGGCGCGGGCAGATTGCCCGGCGTGATCTTCCGCACCGTGCCTGGCGCTTCAAACCGGAAATCGGTGAACGGCGCCGCCGGGAGCGGAGCTGCAGTCTCAACCGGAACGTACTTCTCCGCAGGGGCTGCATTTGTGGCGCCGGGTGACTTCTTCAGCGTCCTCACGAAAGCAACAATTCGCCAACGGTCTTCCTCGGGAATCGTATTCCAAGGCGGCATACCATTCTTGATTGAGCCTGTGGTGATGAACCAGAAAACCTCTCCTTCGGGCACCGTTTGTGTGGGCCCTTCGGTAAGCGGGGGAACGTTACCCGTTCCCTGGCCGCTCACCCCGTGGCACGGCGCGCAATTGGTTGCATAGAGTTTTGCACCAGCGGCAACGGCCGCGCCCTGGCCGGCAAACGGGTTCTTCTGTTGCGCGCTGCCTATCGGGGCGTTGTGAAAGTGCGCGTCCTGAGCCACGGCGCTGCCGGCGAAAAAGGTGGCGCTGCCGCCCATCATGGCAAGCAGACCAAACCTAAGACCAGACGCAAATGTCACAGAAACCCTCCCAGGGTAAAGATCCAACGGCCCGTTCATTATAGATGCGGGACAACTCATTCTGTTTAAAGAAGAAAGCGCCATATGGCTGTCGCGGGCAGTTGCGGACTTCCAGCGCTTCGCAGCGGCCCCTTCCCCGGGTGGCATGAGGCCTACTATCTCTTTCGCAACCAGTACTTTGGTGGGCTTGCCGGGCTATTTTTTCTTGTCTCATAATTCCAAGTGATTCGTTTTGTGTGTGGTTTGGGGTGACACGGTCGAAGCCGTCAGGTGCGGTGCGCGCGCTGCTTTCCTCTTCACCAGGTTCGCGCCGGCGCCGATTCTGATTCTTCCTCGCGTCTCTTCGCGGGTTTTTGCGCCCACAACACAGCGAACTGGACCCGGATGGCTGAACACGTCATCGCCCTCGGCTTGCTGCTCGGAACGCTCCTGGTCGGAGTGTTCTTTGGCTACATTTATTCCCTCAAGCGCCAGAATTACCTGCTGTATTGGACCGCGGGTTGGGCGCTTTACGGGCTGCACTATCTCTGCCCCGCGCTCGCGCCCTGGATCGGTTCGAACCCATTCTGCTCCACGCTGAATCAGGCGCTCTTCGGATTCGCGGCGCTGTGTTTCTTCCTAGGGGCGCAGCTTTATACACACCAGAAGCTGTGGCTCAAGCCGGTGATCGCCGCCGCCGTGGTGCTGGCCGCGTGGTCGGCCTTGAACGCCTTCCAGGTTTTCCCGGTTTCCTCGTTCCTTCCCGCATCGCTGATTTACGTGGCCGTCGGCTATATCTTCTGGAACGAGAGCCGTCATCATGAAACGCTGGCCGACCGGTTGATCGCCATCGCATTCGCGGCCTGGGGCGTCGTGTTTTTGCTGTTCTTCCTCCTGCAATCCGCGCGGACGTTTATCGGCGACGCGATGCCGACCGTTTCCGCAATTCCACCGGCGTTTGTTTGCATGTTGCTGGTGATGGCGGTGTACGAAGAGGAAAAACGCCGCGTCGAGCGCAACATGCTGGCGCTTTCGAACCTGAATCTCGCCACTTCGAGCTTCGTTGGCGGCGAAATTCAACGCATGCTCGCGCAGGCCCTGGATCGCGTGCTCGGCGTGGTTCGCCTGCCTTCCGGCGCGCTCTTTCTGCATCACGGTGATACCACCGGACCGACATCCGTGGTTTCCGCGGGTATCCCCGACGAATTCTGCCGCGCCACGCAGGAAGAAGGGCTGGATGATTATCTTGTTGGTCTGGTTTCGCGTTTGGGCGGCTTGCTGGGCTTCCGCGATTTGCGCGACGACAATCTCACCGCGCTCGAAAACGACGAGCCGCTGCGCCGCTTCCGCGAACTCGCCCTGAAGCACGGACTGCGCAGCGTGGTAGTGATCAGCCTGCAAGCCAAGGAGCAGGCATTCGGCTTGTTGCTGCTTGGCACGCCGGACAACCGGCGCTTTACCTCCGCGGAGTTGCGGCTACTGCTCGCGCTGGGCCATCAGATCGGGATGGCCGTCGAAAACAGCTATCTGATTCAGCAGACTTCGCGGCGCTCCGAAGAATTGCACGTATTGAACGAAATCGGCCGCGCGCTCAGTTCCACGCTGAATAAGGAAGATCTGCTCCGCAAGATCTGGGAAGAGTTAAAGCGTCTCTTCGACGTTGACAATCTCTATCTGGCCAGCCTCGACCCGGTGCGCGACGCCATTAATTTCGACCTCGAAATGATTGACGGCGTGCGCATGCCCACGCGGACACGTCCAGCGGGCAATCACGTCACCGAGTACATCATTCGTACGCGGCAGCCCGTCCTGGTTCGCGAAAACTACGTTACGGAAATTCGCAAGCTCGGTATCGAGCCGATTCGCGCTTCCGGTTCGTTCTGCGGCGTGCCGCTGGTGGCCTATGACCAGGCCATCGGCGCGCTGTGCATCTTCTCCGATCAGGAACGCGTCTTTGACGAGGGACATCTGGAACTCCTTCGCGTGCTGGCCAGCGAAGCCAGCATCGCGATTGAAAACGCCCGCTTGTTCCAGAACGAACGCACGCGCGCGCGCCACCTCGGCCTGCTGAACCTGATTTCGCGCGATGCGATTGCGACGCTGAACCCGGATGAAGTGCTCAACAAAATCACCGAGCAGCTCGAGAACGGGCTGAATTACGACCACATCGGCATTGCCATGCTGGATTACACGACACGAGAATTGGTCATTCAGGCGGAAAGCGGCAAACGCCGTGGCGCGCTGGGACGCCGCCTGCCTCTCGACGCTGGCCTGATTGGCCAGGTGGCGCGCACCGGCAAGCCTGCGGTCTACCGCTCGCTCCCGAACGCGCATAACGCCGCAAAGCCGGTGCTGCTGGATTCCGTCTCCGCGATGGCATTGCCGATTTTCTATGCCGATCATCTGCATGGCGTTCTCTACGTGGAAACGCTCGAACACGTGGATTTTTCGGACGAAGAGTCGCTGCTGTTGCGCACGCTGGCCGATTTGATTTCCGGCGCGCTGCACAACGCACTGACGTTCCAAAAGGCCCAGGAACAGGCCATCACCGACGGTCTGACCGGCGTGAAGACTCACCGCTTCTTCATGGAGGCGCTTTCGTCGGAGTGGAAACGCTCGTCGCGCGCCGGGCGTTCGTTTGCGCTGGTGCTGATGGACCTGGACCGCTTCAAATTTGTGAACGATTTTTACGGGCACCTCGAGGGCGACCTCGTGCTCCAGCGCGTGGGACAAATTCTCGAAACGAATTGCCGCCGTTCCGACGTGGTTGCCCGCTATGGCGGCGACGAGTTCGTCATTCTGATGCCCGAAACGACCATGGAGCAGGCCCGTCAACTCTCTTCGAAGCTGCGTGGCTGGGTGGCCGCCGATCCGCTGCTCCGCGAGAAAAACATCAGCGCGAGCTTCGGCATTGCGTGTTACCCGCTGCACGGCGCTTCGCCGCAGGAACTGATCCAGGTCGCCGACGCTTCGATGTACCTCTCAAAGCATCAGGGCGGCAACACCGTTTCCACCGCCGACCACGTGGACCCCAACGAAGCGCGCCGCTGGAAACGCGACGTTTTGGAAGCGTATCTTGGCGTCACGCTGAAGCGGCTTTTCACCACTGGCCCCGAAGCGTTCGAAGAGATTTATCTGCGCCTGCGGCAGTTCACCGATTCCCTGCCCACGACCGATGCCTCCGAACCTCCTTCTCTGGAAGGCCCGCGCGCGCTGCCGCAGTCCATCCTCGACACGGTTACTTCGCTGGCCTATGCGATCGACGCCAAGGATCAATACACGCAAGGCCACTCACAGAAGGTTTCCGCTTACGCCGCTCTGCTGGCCGAAGCGCTGGGGATGAATGAACTGGAAGTCGAAGAAGTCCGCCTCGGGGCCGTGTTGCATGACGTCGGCAAGGTCGGCATCTCGGAAGGCATTTTGAACAAGAGCGGCCCGCTGAACCTGGAAGAATGGGACACGATGAAGACCCACGTTACTTTCGGCGGAAAATTGCTCGAACCGTTGCTGCCGCTCGCTCGCATCCGTAGAATGGTCCTGCACCATCACGAATTCTTCGACGGCTCCGGCTACCCCGAAGCGCTGACCGGTGAAAATATTCCCGTTGGTGCGCGCATCATCACCATCGCCGACTCCTACGACACCATCACCAGCGATCGCAGCTATAAAAAGGGCCGCACCGCCGAGCAGGCGCTCTCCGAGCTCGAGCGCTGCGCCGGCACGCAATTCGACCCCCGCCTGGTGGAACTCTTCGTCCGCGCCATGCGCCAGCTCCCCAACCCCATCATCGAAGTAGCCTCCCTCCTCTCCCGCACCTCGTAAACATCATTTTTCCTGCAAGAAATTCGGGCGAGGACGTTCTACCTGCAAGTGAGGTAGAGACCATGAGCATCCGAGGATGTGGGCGTGTATGCGTGTCTTTTCACGGGTTTAAGGCCGCGGCGCAGCTTCTATTTTTGCTTGCAGCGGCCCTTGCATTCGCACCGCCGCCGCTATTCGCACAAGATGCGGCGCATTCTCCCGGATGGGTGGTGATTTCCGTGCCGGATTACCGGGCCTTGCGGGTGAGGGCGTATCCCGCGGAGCGTGAGCCCGAGCCGCCGCCCGTGGATGCGACGCTGACGCGCGTGGATTACGACCTGCGCGCCGATTCGGATCTGGCGTCCGGCCACGCCACGCTGACGGTGGACGTGCTCAAGAACGGATGGGTGCGCGTGCCGATTCCCGCCGGCCTGTTTGTGAGAGAAGCCAAACTTGACGGGAAGCCGCTCTCGCTGGCTCCTCCGGAGCCCGGCAAAGGCGCGAATGAGTTTGCCGCCCTGCTCTCCCATCCGGGCCGCTCGGTCATCTCTCTCGAAATTGCACTGCCCATCGCGTCTTCCGGGGCCGAGGAGCGGCTCGCGCTTCCCGCGACACCCTCGGGCGTCACCAAAGTCACGTTCGAAATCACCCGCCCCGGCGTGGACCTCACCCTCTACGGCGGCTTGTTCGCGGATTCCTCCGATTTGCCGAATGGCGGCGGGAAATGGACCGTTTACGGCAAAGGCGGCGAAGGCGTGACCTTCACCTGGCGCCGCAAGGTGGAAGACCACCACGTGACGCTCCCCCTGCGCATGCGCGGAACGCTGACGCAATTCGTCGGGCTGGGCGAAGACTCCACTTCGCTGACTGCCAATGTGAGCTTGGAGATCACGCAAGGCGCAGCGAAAGAAGCTATCCTGCAACTTCCGTCAAATGTCACCGTCAATCAGGTCCAGGGCGCCCTCGTGGCCGATTGGGAAACCAAGCCCGGCGAATTGCGTGTGACGTTTCTCGAGCCCGTCGAGCAGAGGGCCAGCTTCGTCATCACCGGCGAAATGGCGCTGCCGCACGAAGGCGCTATCGATGTTCCGGTGCTGCGGCTGACCGGCACGGAGCGTGATTCGGGCGGTCTCGCCGTGGATGTGCTGGGCGCGGGCGAAATCAAGGAAGATTCGATGAAGACCCAGGGGCTGGAGCGCGTAGACGCCAGCGATCTCGGCGACCTGATCGCGAACCGCCAGTCGCCGGCATTGATCGCCTTCCGGATCCGCCCTGGCGATGAAAAAACGCGGCGCTCCCTGCACATTGACGTTGCGCGCTACGCCCAACAGACCGTGCTGGTTGCCAATATTGAAGAAGCGCGCTATCGCGTGCTGCTGACCAAAGACGGTAAAACGCTGGTGGAATCCCGCTACGCGGTCCGCAACAACCAGCGCAACTTCGTGAAGGTCACGCTGCCGCAAGGAGCAACCTTATGGAGTGCAATGCTCGCCGGTAAACCCGTCCGTCCGGGTTCCGCTCCCGATGGCAGCCTGCTCCTTCCCCTTTCCAAGACACATGCTGGAGACGACGCGCCAGCGTTTGCGCTGGAACTTGTTTACGTGCTCCCCGGCGCGGCGTGGCCAGATAAAGGCCGCCTGAAGCTTCCTCTGCCCGCATTGGACCTGCCCGTTTCGCGTACCGGCTTGCAGGTTTTTTATCCGCCGGTGTTTCGAGTGTCGCCGGAGCCCGACGGCTCCTTCCACACCTCACCTTACGAAAATCCCATGTCCGCCGTCCTCGTCGCTTCCGTAATGGAACCTCCCGTCAACACGCCGGCAAGCACCCCACCATCTGCCACCGCGAATCCCATTTCGGTAACACAACTACCCGTGATGGGGAGAAGCGCGATCGACGCGAAAGAAGCGGCCGACCAAACCCTGGTGAATAGATTCCATGACGCGGAAAGCGGTTCGCGCGCGGCGGGGATTCTTCCGGTCCTCATCGATTTTCCCGCATATGGCCCTTCGCTTTATCTCGTTTCGGAACTCACCGGTGAAAATCAGGCTCCTTCCGCCGAGTTTTCCTATCAGCAGGACAAAAAGGCAGGTGGCAAATGAAACTCCGCGTCTTGATCGCCACTGTTCTCGGCAGTTTTGCGATTCCCGCGTTTGCCCAGCGGATGCTGGAGCCGCCGCTCCCAATGGCCGGCAATGTCACCTTGTCGCTCGATGAATACAATCGCTTGCTGGCGCTGGCGAATCGCCCCGGCAAGGCCGTGGAAGTGCCTCCGCTTCCGTATGTCCTGAATCGCGCGGACCTCAAGATGCGAGTCACCAACGATGACGTCCTGGGTTCCGTTCAGATCGAAGGCGAAACCCTGGGCGCCAATTCCACCAAGGTTCCGCTGACCACCGGCATGACCATTCTCGACGCCCGGCAAGGCTCGCGGGCGCTGCCGCTGCTGCTCGACAACGGGACGCATGTCGCCGTGCTTCCCGGTGCATCCGAGTTTGCCGTGAATCTCGAGGCGGGGCTGCCGCTTTCGATCGAAACGGGCCGCGCCTCTTTCGCACTACCAGTCCCCTCCGCCGGTAGCGTCCGCCTGACGCTCACGGTTCCCGGCGATCGTGCAAACGTCCAACTCAACCACGGCATCATCACCCACCGCGCTTCGGTGAACGGCAACACTGAAATCGAGGCAACGTTGATTCCCGGGCAGGTAGCGGGCGTCTGGTGGGCCACGCGCGAAGTGGTCGCTCCTGTCGTTCCGCGCGAAGTTCGCTTTCTTTCCGACGTGAAGACGCTCGTATCCGTCAGCGAAACCAACCTGCAAGTCGCCGCGCTGGCCGACCTGAATGTCGTGCAAGGCGATGCGGACCAGTTCGCCGTGGTCCTTCCCGAAGGCTTCGAGGTCACCTCGGTCAACGGCCCAACGCTCGAATCCAGCGAAATTCAAAATGGCGTTCTGCTGCTGAAAATCGCCGGGCGCGGCCACAGCACGCACGAGTTCCTGATTTCCATGGAGCGCCCGCTTTCCGATGAAAAGGCTTCCGCGCCTATTCTCGCGTTCAAGAATGTACAGCGGGAGACCGGCGAAGTCCTTGTAGAAGGCCAGGGCGCCATCGAACTCACTACGCAGGAATCCGGCGGGCTTAAACGCCTCGACGTCAAGGAAATCAATCCCTATCTACGCGCGCTTTCCCGCTATTCGCTGCAGGCGGCATTTCGGTACCATCGTCAGCCCAATGAGTCACCCAAACTCGGCCTCGAGTGGACGCGTTTCCCGGACGCCAGCGTCCTCTCCGCAGTCGCCGAACGCGCGGAAGTCACCACGCTGGTCACATCGGAGGGCCGTTCTCTCACCGAAGTGAAGCTCACGGTGAAAAATCAGGCGCAGCCTTTCTTAAAAGTGGACCTGCCTGCGGGCGCGACAATTCTGACCGCCGACGTGGCCGGAGAGAAAGTGAAACCCGTGCAGGGCGCGGATGGCAGCCGCGTGCCCCTGTTGCGCGCGGGATTTCGTCCTGCCGGAGCCTACACCATTTCCTTCGTGTTCCAGCACTCCGGAACGCCCTTCGCAAAGAAAGGTGACTCCGATCTTGCGCTCCCCAAAATGGACATTCCCATCGGCGTGCTCGAATGGGAAGTCTTCCTGCCGGATCGCTACAAGGTGAGGGAGTTTGGTGGCGACGCGCTCTCCGCCTCCCTATGGCCTGCGGAAATGAACGCCGAGAACAGCCGCCTGTACGGCTATTCCGCGGGAGCGGGTTACGCCGGTGGCTTGAGTGGCGGCGTAATTCCCAATGTCCCCGTGGCAGTCCCCAAGATGGTCAGCCCTTCAATCATTTCACCGGACGTTCCCCTGTCGTATGGCCAGCTCAGCGGCGTGATTCTGGATCCTGCGGGCGCCTCCATTCCCAACGCCCACGTAAATGTCCGGAGCCTTGCGACGCAGGCGAACTCATCTGCTTCGACAGACAACGAAGGGCGCTGGCTCGTGGGCAGTTTGTCCAACGGACAATACGAGATCACCGCCACTGCTCCGGGCTTTCAAACGATGCGTTTGGTCATTTCATACGACGCAAATAACCCAGTTTGTTACCAGGTTGCTTTGAACATTGGCACAGTCTCCCAAAGGGTCGAAGTGTCCGCAGGCGCCTTGACCCTGGAGACGTCAACGTCCGAGATCTCTTCACGGAAGCACAAGAAAGACAAAAACAAAAACGCTCCCGCGCCTCCATCGCCTCCAGCTGCATCGGCAAACGTCTACAACCTGCAGCAGCGAGTCGCGGGCGTCTTGCCCGTCCCAATAACCATTCCACGAGACGGAACCTCGTATCGTTTCCTGCGGCCGCTGGTCATCGACGAAGAAACTCGCCTCTCCTTCGCCTACAAATCCAAGTAACCGGGTAGCGGGATAGCAGAAAGCGGGTAATCGAGACCGCGCTTCCTGCTATCCCCAGCTCTGTTTCAAAGAGGGCTAGTAGGACAGGTACTTTGCAGATACTGTCCGAACCATGCAGACCATAGAGAGGCCAAACTAGGTTTTGACCACCTTCTAATCTATACATAAACATAGACTTAATAACTTCATTTAGGCAGAGGACAGTGTCCAGGGGATAATAAGTACTATAACCTGCGTACGCATTCGGGGTGATAAAGCGTAGGACAGGGGTCTGCCCCAAATTGAAACGCTCGCGCCATTGGGCTGCCCAGGCTCTTCCCGCACACTGATCCTAGTTCGGCGGACTCACAAACGGTTTTGAGCCTTTGCACATTAGAAATCTCAATCTCTAGGAGCACACCTCATGGACTCTCGGAAACGCCAACAGGGCTTCTCGCTGATCGAACTTCTTATCGTGGTCGCCATCATCCTGATTATTGCCGCCATCGCGATTCCCAACCTCATGAAATCCCGGATGGCCGCCAATGAATCCTCCACAGTGGGTTCGCTGCGCACGATCAACACGGGCGAGGTTACGTACTTCTCCTCCTGCCCGGACACCGGTTTTTCGAACACCCTCGGAGAACTGAATACCGGAGCGGTATGCCCCGGCGGCCAGGGCATCATCGACGAAGTGCTCGCCACGGGAGCAAAGAGCGGTTACGTCTTCACCTACGCTCCAGGAGCCGCGGATGCCGCGGGCCTGATCGACACGTACACGATTTCCGCCGTGCCGGAGACCATTGGCGTTACTGGGCAGCGTGGTTTTTACTCGGACCAGTCCGGCGTACTGCGTTACAACCTGGATGGTTCGGCTCCGACGAACGCCAGTTCGGCACTTCAGTAATTTCCTGCCTGTTGAAAAAAGGCTGTGGCGTTTCCCGGGGCGGATGAAAATCCGCCCCCTTATTGTCTGCTGGCGAATCTTCCATCAAATCCCAATCTTCGCCGCAATATTAAATAGATCCTGCCGTATCTCTCTCCATATGATCCACGCGCAGAGCGCAATTGCTGTACCATAGCGTTTATGAGCCCTCAACCCCCGGGCGACCATCTTCGGGCGCTTCGTTTCCGCTTGGGCATCACTACGCGCGATGTGGAGAGCTTGAGTCAAAGAATTGCCGAAGAGGAAGGCAATCCCGAATTTGCGATTTCCAATGCCTGGCTAACCCAGTTGGAAAACTCCGATTCCGTTCCCAGCATTTTCAAGCTGTATTCGCTAGCGGCCATTTACCGTGTGAAATTCACGGACCTGATGCTGCTCTTCGGTCTTGACGTGCAGAAGATCGCCCACCATCAGCTTGCTTCTCCGTTGCCGCATACACATCTGACGAATCTCGAAGTCTATGACGCCGATAAGACCGTATCGTTTCCCGTGCGTTTCGACCGCTCGTTTGACCTCGACAACACGAATCTGCTTTCGCGTATGGTGGAAATCTGGGGCGAAGTGCCTATCGCGCTGCTGCAGCACCTGGATTTGCGCCATAACCTATACGGTTACATCGGCCTGCAGGATTTCACGCTCTATCCGCTCCTTCGGCCCGGCTCCTTCGTGCAAGTGGATCAGCGTGTGCGGAAAATCCAGCCGATGCGCTGGCGCACGGAATTTGATCGCCCGATTTATTTCGTCGAACTGCGCGAAGGTTACGCCTGCGCGTGGTGTGAACTGCAGGACGGGCATCTGCTGCTGTTGCCGCATCCTCTTTCGGCCACCAGCGTCCGTCGCTTTGTTTATGGGAAGGAAGCCGAGATTATCGGCCAAGTGACAGCAGTGGCGATGCGTCTGACGGAAGCACCTGAAGCTGGATCCGACGGTGCTTCAGCACCTCTAGCGCGAGTCTGATATTGCTCAGGAAAAGCCGGACTAGGATCGGGTCCGCTTCCATCGGGACCGCGACGCGGTAGGGCTCAAGCTGTTGCCAGGTTCGCAGGAGTCCGCTCGGCTGTTCGCGTGACACACGCACGTAAAGTTCGAGCTCATCCACCAGTTTTTCCAGATTCGTCGAAGCCAGTTTGAAAAAAATCTCCTGATGAGCGGTTTTCAGGGCGTCCCCCGCTTCGGCCGGCTCGTGCCGCGCGGACAGGCCTTCGTGATGGTAGGTGCCGCTGTTGTAGTCGCGCGTGGACGCAAGATAAATCAGGCGGGCAAGATCACAGGGAATGCTCGCCAGGGTGCGCCGCAGAAGATCTTCGTACGCGCTTTGCAGTCCGCTATGTCTGAGAAGGTCACTCATGTGCCGCTCACCCTAGCCGACAATCCCTTCTGTCTGGATACGGCCTGCCGCCGCACCTTCTCCCAAGGCCTTTCCAATCCCTTGCGAAAGCTGCAATACGTAAGTGGCCAGTTGCACGAGGGCGTGGGGCCCGAATACCCGGATCGAAAACGCTAGCAGGCCGCACAAAATACGGAATTCAAAATATTGCAGTATGAGCAGCAATTCCTGCCGCACGCGCAGGTTATGTCTTGTGCCGGCGGACATGCGATGATTGCGCATAATTTGCGCAACTTCCACCGAAACCGAGCGTGCCCAGAAGAGCGCCACCCGCGTGCGCTCGGCACGATAGATTTCGCGCAGACGCGGCAGGCCTTGCCGCTCCACAAATCTTTGGTCTTCGGGCGAGAAGATACGGTGGATGCAAAGGGCGGAATCCTGCTCCGCTAGGGTGTACCGCGAGAAATTCTCCGTCACTTCGTCCGGATGATCAACTTCCAGGTTCCAGGTCGCACCGAGCAGCGATAAAAGCAGCAGCAGTAGGACCGGAATTCCAGCGAATACCAGGATCTCCATCACGGCCGCACCGCCGATCCCAACCGTGTGCGCGCCTCTTCCAGTGACCGGCTTGTGGAACTCGCCAGTTCCTCGTAATCGCTTCCCGGAATCCGGCGAGGACTTTTCATCGCCGCTGTATCCGGAGACCACAATTTCCAGACCCAGAGACCGAGAATCGCCGTGTAGGTCACCGGTTGCGCTATGCTCCAGAAGTGCTGCGCCCGTAATTCAAAATGGTTGACAATCGTTAGCTGCATCACGCTCATCGCGATAAAGGTGCCGTATCCCAGCAAAATTGCCCCGAGATTCCGGCCCATTGGAACCGCGTACCAAAGAAAGACAACCAGCAACGTTAGAATCGCGAACGCTTCCACCAACCGCAGTTCACGCTCCAATCTCACGTACACTTGAATCATCCAGGCGGCCGCGCCCGCATTCATCGTCAGCAGCGTTTTGGCGAATATGACAAGAAACATCGCCCCCAGAAGATTGCGCGCCATCCGCGCCGTGCCGGGATATTCCTGCAACGCCAGCCGACTGACCTCGAATATCACCAGCGACCCCATTACTACACTCACGAACTGCGTGGCCCAGTAGATGTTTGAGTAGGTCCGCTGCGGGTACCACAAAAGAAACGCTATGTAGCGGATAATGTCCTCTATGAGTACCACCAAAAGATAGCTGTAGAAGAGGGGAAACCGGGAAATCAGTTTCGCTCTCAAGCCGCGCATCAGGATCGCGGCCTCCAGAACCATTCCTAACCACCATGTGAAATGAGCAAGCATGAGAACTCAGAAGCTTAGGGAGTTAATAAGGGTGAATAGTAACACAAGTAAAAGGGAGAGATACCCCCAATCTCTCCCCGGCAAAGGCCCGGTTTCCTGAAGTGCATACGGTCGGAACACAGCTCCGCCTTGGAGGTCCGAGAGAACTCGTTAGCGACCTCTATCTGTCGGAATGCCTTCCGTGGGCTTTCTCAAACCGCCATTTTCGGCGGAGGTGTCGGCCATTGTGGGACAGGAGGCTGCGATGGCCCGTCGGCTTGCAAAATGATCTGGTCATGTGAAAGGCTCCTTGCGGCGCTCCTGTGTTGTTGCCGTGCGCCTTCGGCCAGAAGCATTCCAGAAAACACGATCATTACCAGGCCTGTGAAAATTCTCCTTGTGACACTTCGTGCGTTTGCTTTCATATTCCTCTCCTGATTTAGTAGGGATGGTCAGCGGAACTTCTAAGCGTTCAGGTCCGCCGATTTTGCGAAGACTATGCGCAAGCGGTCCCAAAATTAGATGGATTTATGATTTGGTTGGTATCCCAAGCAATCCTCTTGACATGGTAAGTCGGGCAGGTTGAAATGAGCCTCCATCCGAACTTCCAGCCCAAGGAAATACGGAGTCTGCATTGACTATAAATCTCGCGCATTTCCAATAATTCAATTCGGTTCTGAGTCCTAGTCGAACCACTTTTGCGTCGGCCAAATTTTGTAGTCGGCAATAACTTCAGTAGATTGAATGTCTTGCAGGCCACAACAGACGTGGAGATTTCGCCCATGCGCCCTTACCTCCATGGCCTAGGTCATGGGGAATGCAGGGAGCGAGATGCAGTTCTTGACTCGCAATAATCGAAAATAAAGAAATCATTTCTTTTCAAATTTAGGCATCTTTTTGTTGCTTGGTCAGCCAAGCGTGCCTTGTATTTAGGCTGAGCTATTTTCAAATTGGAACAGACTTCCCCCATGGGATTCGATTTGTGCCCCCGTGTGTGTCTTCTCCCGGCGCGCCTCCAGTCCTGCTCAGTGGACTTTTTCAGGTTTTCCGAGTTGTGTCGTTCGAGTCCCCGCGCGGCCCCCTCGCGTTCTTGTTCGGGCCCCTTTTTCCCCCTAGACCGCGAGACTCGGGCCAGCGAACTCTGCTTGATCACCTTTCGCAAGGTCAAGTTCAGTAATGGCGGTGACAAAAAGTCTTGATTCCACGACCCGATCCCACCTCGCGGCGCCGAAGTGAGCGTGTCTTGCTGCAAATTCGGCTGCTGCTGGAAACCCGGCTCGAAGACGCCACGCTCGTCCTGATGGATGCGTTCACCTTAGTGGTGAATGCGCATGGCGGCCTGCTGGAAGTAAGTCACAAACTGCCGCGCGGTCAGAAAATCTGGTTGATTAATACCGGTACGGGAGCGAAAGTGCCCTGTCATGTGGTGGGGGTGCGCAAATCACAGGATGGCGCATTTGCTGTCGCCTTCGAATTTGAAAATCCCTCGCCAGATTTCTGGCCAATCGGCTTCCCTCCAAACGACTGGCACCTGGTGGATGCGAAGTAATTGGCGCAGCAGAGTTCGTGACTCTTCGATTGCCGCCTGTTCAGCGATACCCTAATCGCCAATCTTCCGGCCTTCCGGCTTGCGCTCCCAAAGCGTGAACATCGTCTCCCAGTCCAGGTAGGAGTCCGGCACCAGCAGGCCAACTTGCTGGTAATGTGAAGTCAGGTAATTCCCAATCTCCTGGTCGTAGTCTTTGCCGAAGACCGGCGCACCATAGTCCGGATAGGTACGATTGGACCAGATCAGATACTTCACCGGCTGCCGATCGATTTGCTGAATGGTCTCCTCGGTCATCTTGCCGGGAGGAATAATCCCGGGGCTCAATTGAAACACTCGCGTGGGGCAGTGCGTCCCCGAAAGAAAATAGAGGCTGGTGTCTTCCGGTACTGAAAGCACCATTTCGCCGCGCGCCGCCTTTTCCTTCATGAACCGGATGGCCGCCTCATAGTTCCTGGCCACTTGTTTGGGAACGCGGATGGAGCCGCGGTCCGTTGTCAGGCGCACCAGGTCCGTTGGATCCGCCAGCATTTGAATCGAGTACACCGCCACTACGGTCAGGCATCCCAGGCAAAGAAGAAGTTCATTGCGTGCAATCGTTCGCGCTGAGAATCCGGCCCGCGGGATGATCGGCCGCAAGAGCAGCAGGTACGCCAGCACCGCGGGACCATTGTAATAAATCGGGTAGCCCGCAGGCACATTCCGCAACAACAAACGAAAAGCCAGCAAACCCGCGAACGCAAAGAGCGTCACCACGGCCAGGCTTTGCCGTGTGTCGTCTCCGCGCAGGAAGCAGATTCCGCCAACATGATGGTGGCTATCTGATCTGGCGCCTGCCCAGGCTACCGGTGGCCATTGACGGCCGCACCAACGTCCATGGCGATGAGCGCGTCGCACATTCTTCTGCCGTTTGGAGCGGCAAGCCCGGCTGGGACACCGATCCCGAGCTGGTCCACGCCAATATCATTCTCGCCGCGCGTGACTCCACATTTGCCGCCCTCTTGCGTCTTGACCCACGCTTCAAAATCATCTTCGAAGACATCCAAACCGACGTCTTTCAGCCCCGCTAACTCGCCTGTGCCAGTTCTGTTACATTACTCGGATAGCCGCATCGAAAAAATCTGGGCAAGTCCCCAGAGGAAGGCACTTATGCAAACGGCATCCGTGAAATGGATCGGCGATCAGAAATTCGTGGGCATTGGCCCATCGGGCCACGCGGTGGCGTTTGATTCCGATCGGGAATCCAACAAAGCTCCGGGCGCGATGGAAATGGTGCTGATGTCGCTGGGCGCTTGCACGGCCACGGACATGGTGATTATTCTCGAGAAAAAGCGCCAGAAGCTCGTCTCGCTCGAAGTGCTGTGCTCCGGTGAACGAGCCCCCGAACCGCCCACGGTGTGGACCAAACTGGACGTGTTGTTCCGCATTCGAGGCGAGGTGGAGGAAGCGGCGGTGAAGCACGCGATGGATCTCACCGAGGAAAAATACTGCTCCGTTGCCGCGATGCTGAAGAAGACCGCGGCGTTCACCTGGCGCTACGAACTCCTCCCTGCCGCGGAAAAATGAACCTCGAGCGCTTGTTTCCGGTAAAGCCCATCGCATAGAATCAATTGTCTTTTCGGGGTCCAAGACTTTCGCAAGGAGAATCATGCCTCGCTGCATCGCCGCAAAAATCACGGGTGTGGGCGGTTACGTTCCGCCGCGCGTTTTAACCAACGCCGAACTCGAAAAAATGGTGCATACCACCAACGAGTGGATCATGGAGCGCGTGGGC
>Ga0335069_10005965_pt1 | contig 17810 bp, 12 predicted proteins | sample Lox_Sample_11_FD_206714 | JGI IMG/M metagenome (GOLD analysis project Ga0335069, IMG submission 206714) | Soil microbial communities from Loxahatchee National Wildlife Refuge, Florida, United States - Lox_Sample_1.1 | ecosystem: Environmental > Terrestrial > Soil > Wetlands | place: USA... | reverse complement strand
CGGGCGAGGTCGATGAAGCGCCCGATCTGCTCCGGCGTGAGGTCGATGGCCTGGCGCAGGTGCGCCTCCGCGCTGGAATACTCTTTTCGCTTTTCGGCGATTTTGGCCTGGGCCCAGAAGCCTTCGGCGGGGTCGATTCGGGCGATTCTGGCCGCTGCGGTGGCCGCCTTGTCCTGCCCGCCGCCCAGGAAGCCCGGCGCTTCGAGATAGTACTCGAAGAGGTCACTCTGGGCATCGAGACTTCTGGGATTGAGCTGGGCGGCCTTCTCGAAGAACTGCCGCGCTTTCGAGGCGTAGCCCGGGGCGGTAATGAGGCTCGAGGTTTCGGCGCGGCGGCCGTAGGCGCGGCCGGCCCACAGGTGAAATTCGGCGTTCCCGGGTTCGGCGGCGATGGCTTTCTCGAGGGCTTCGGTGGCCTTTTTGTAGTCGGCGAGGCCGTAGTAGTTCTTGCCGATCAGCTCCCAAGCGGCGCCGTCGCGGGCAGGCTCAGGGATAGCCTGAAGCAGGTGCAGGGATTTTTCGAACTCGGTAAGCTGGTAGAGGGTCCGCGCCTGATCGAGTTGCGGACCACCGGCCCACAGGGTGAGTATCGAAGCTATCCAGATAGCGCCCAATTTCACGGCAAACCCCGTCTCTATCTCTCTATGATAGATGAATACGGAGGCTTTTGAGTTTCAAATCGCCGCGCTTAGAATGGAAGTATCGGCGCCACCAGGAGGTAAAGACCTTAGTTGAGCCAACAAATCAGAGTGATGATCGTGGATGACGACCCCAGCCAGCGCAGTGGCCTGGCGGCACTGGTGTCGGCATGGGGAATGAGGCCGGATACCGCGAGCGACGGCAACGAAGCACTGGCCAAGCTGCAGGAATTCGATGCGGACGTGATCGTCACCGACCTGAACATGCCGGGGCTGGACGGCTTCGGGCTGCTGGAGCGGTTGCGCGAATCGGGCGAGATGCCGCCGACGATCGTTCTGACCGCGTTCGGCAACGTGGAGACGGCGGTGCGGACCGTGCATGAGCTGAACGCGTACTGGTTTCTGGAAAAGGGCAGCTTCCAGATGCCGGCGTTGGAGCTGCTGATCCGGCGCGCGGGCAGCCACGCGCGTCTGCGAACGGAGAAGCGGATCCTGGAACGGCAGTTGAGCTACCAGGGAGTGCTCGGCGAAATGGTGGGCCGCGCACCGCGCATGCAAGAGATCTTCGCGCTCTTGCGCCAGGCCGCTCCGAGCAAAGCGAGCGTTCTGGTTACGGGTGAAAGCGGCACCGGCAAGGAAATGGTGGCGCGCACGATTCACCGGCTGAGTCCGCGGCACGACGGGCCATTCGTGGCGGTAAACTGCGCGGCACTCCCGGAGACGCTGATCGAAAGCGAGCTCTTCGGACACGAGAAGGGATCGTTCACCGGCGCGAGCGAGCGGCGTCAGGGGTGCTTCGAGGTGGCGCAGGGTGGAACGCTGCTACTCGACGAAATCGGCGAGATGCCGCTGGCGACACAGGCCAAGCTACTGCGGATTCTGGAGGACTCGCGAGTGCGGCGGCTCGGGGGAAAGGCGGAGTTTGAAGTGGACGTGCGGGTGGTGGCGGCGACCAACAAGGTGCCGGAAGAGGCGGTGAAAGGCGGGCATCTGCGGGAAGACCTGTATTACCGGCTCAACGTGTTTCACGTTCATTTGCCGCCGTTGCGGGAGCGGAAAGACGATATTCCCGTGATCGTGGAGTCCCTCGTCGAGGAAGTGAACCGCAAACACGAGTGCCGCGTCACAGGGGTTGCGCCAGGCGTATTGGAGCGGCTGGGGCGGCATTCGTGGCCGGGAAACGTCCGTGAGCTGCGCAACGTTCTGGAGCGGGCGGCGATTCTGGCCGGAGAAGGGTTGATCGAAGCACGACACCTGCCTGCATCGTTGCTGGGAGAGGCGGAGAAACAGAGTGTCGCGGCCGCGTCCGTGGCTGCGGCAGCTTCGGCGGCTGCGCAGTTGGATTCCGTGCAGTTTGCAATCGGCACAACCGTTGAAGAGGCGGAAAAAGGGCTCATCCTGCGCACGCTGGAGCATACCCGGAATAACAAGACCCGGGCGGCGGAAATATTGGGGATCAGCCTGAAAACGCTGCACAACAAGCTGAAGGAGTACGGGGGCAAAGAGATTGGAAACGCGGTGTAGATGCAGAGCGCGGCAGTGGACAGGCTGAAGCCTGTCCCACGCTAACGGCCGGTGTGGAGGTTGTTGTGGATGGCGTAGAGGGCTAGTTCGAGGCGGTCGGAGACGCCGAGCTTGTCGAAGATGTTGTGCAGGTGGTTCTTTACGGTCTGCTCGCTGATAAACATCTTCTCGGCCATTTCCTTGTTCTTGAAGCCCTGGGCTACGAGCGCCACGATTTCGCGTTCGCGCTGGCTGAGAGGCGAACGCTCGCGCTCGCGCGCCGGCGCGCCGGAAGGAATGGGCGGGGCCGGGGCCTCGTCATTGGCAACGAACTGCCGGATTACCGCGGCGGTGGTGTGCGAGTCGAGCCAGATTTCGCCGGCGTGAACCTTGCGGATGCTCTTGATGAGCAACTCGGTCGCGGTCTGCTTCAGGACGATGCCGGAGGTGCCGAGTTTCATCGCCTGGACGAATTCATTCTTGTCGTCGGAGGCGGTGAGGACGATGACCCTGGTCTTGTTCTTGGATGCCTGCAGGCGTTGGAGCGTGGCCAGGCCATCGAGGCCCGGCATCTTCAGATCGAGCAGGAGAATATCCGGCTCGTACTGCTGAAGCACGTCCAGCACCTGACGCCCGTCCTGGGCCTGTGCGACTACCTCGAAATCCTCTTCCAGCGCCAGCAATCGGCAGAGGCCGTCGCGAAAAATGGGATGGTCGTCTGCAACGACGATCCGGATTTTGGACCTTGCAGGGCTTCCCACGGTAGAAGGCCCGTTGATTCCCATGCTGTTATCAGACATACACTATCCCACTGTGTAACATTGTAGTTTTCCGTTAGTACCAAGTCAAATACTTGCTCCGGTGGAAATCGAGAGGGTAATGCCGAGGAACACAACCCATTAATTGCCGAATTTGGCCTGAGCGGGATGTAATCAGATCACCCGTTCTTCAAATTGTACCGTAAATCGTGCCGGTAGGCGCTGGAATTCCGGTGGCGGGCCACCGTGGCAGGCGCGCTGGGCGCCTGATTCTGCTAAGGTTGTATGAATATGAGCGACGAATTGGGCGAAGTTGATTTTCAACGGTTCTGGCGCAGGCTGCAACAACTTGGGCTCAATGCTTACGAATCGCGGTCGTACCTGGTGTTGCTCGGCCATCCCAAATTTAAGGCGCTGGAACTGGCGGCACGCGCACACGTGCCGCGGCAGAAGATCTACGAAGTACTGGACAGCCTTGTGGAAAAGGGATTTGCACAGGTGGTCCAGGAAAAGACCAAACTCTTCTCGGCGGTCGAACCGAGCCTGGCAATCCCGAGCTACCTGGCGAGGAAGCGGCAAGCGCTGGAACAGGAGTTGATGGACAACGGGCGCGCGGGCGGCGCATTGATCGAGGACCTGAAGGCGCTGTACTCGGAAGGGCAGGGCGGGCGCGGCACACTCGATTTTTTGCGAATTGTCACGGAGCCGGCACAAACGGCGGCGGAATACCGCCGGATGCTGGCAGAGGTGCGCCAGGAGTATCTGGAGTTCTCGCGGCCGCCTTACGCGGTCGATCCTCTGGATGAGAGGCTGGTGAAGCAGGCGGGCAGCGGCGGAGTATCGTGCCGGTTGCTGCTGGAGGCTTCGACCCTGGACAACGATCACCAGCAGCGGCTGGCGGACTATAAATCCAGCGGGGTGCAGGTTCGGTTCGCAGATTCGCTCCCGATGAAGCTGGCGGTTTTCGATGGCGAGTGTGGAATGATCGCTCTGTTGGATCCGGTGATCACGCGGCCCACGTGGACCAGCGTGGTGTTCCGCCACGAAGGGATGGGCGAGGCGATGAAGGCGCTGTTCGAGGAGCGCTGGGCCAGCGGGCGGGACCTTTAGGTACCTTTAGGTGCCTAACTCGAATAGACGGCCACGCGGGCGACGGTTTGAAAGCCCATGCGCTGGTAGAGGTGAAGGCCGGCCGGGGTGGATTGCAGGATTACCGGTAGCGTGCCATGTTCGCGGCGGGCCTCGGCGAGAGCGTGCCGCATGAGGGCTTCACCGAATCCATGCCGCTGATCGCCGGGCAGGGTGGCTACGTTGTACACACCGATGGCGCCGCCGCCAACCACGACAGCCGCTGTGGACACGGGCATACCTTTGAAGTAGGCGACATACGCGGTGAAGCGGTCCCAGACGGCCTGGCTGTCGAAGACCTCCTTGAACCACGGTATCGGCACATGGAAACAGACCGAGCCGATTTCACAGAATGCGTCGCGCGCGGTTTCACCGCAAACGCGTTGCACCTCCGGGCGCGGCAGTGGTTTGACTGGCGGTTCTACGCGGTGCGCGATCATTCCGGGCAACTCGGTAGAAAGCCGGAGGCCGTGTTGTTCGAACATGCGGCGCGAGCGTTTGCGCACGCGGCTGTCCATCCAGTCCTCGCAGACCCAGTAGGCCCACTCCAATCCGCGCGCCTGAAAGTGGACCGAGGGTAGCAGGATGCGCTGGATGAGTTCGCCTTCGGTGGTCACGGGGCCGGCCAGGAATGCGGCGTTGAACATCTGAAAAGTGACTCCCGCGCTGGCAATGCTGGCGCCGCCCAGTTCGCGGACCTCACCCGCGGGGCGGCTGCCGGCGACCACGCGGAAGGACTCCCTGAGGTTGTTGGCGACGAGTTGGAAATCCACTCTGCTTCAGTATGACACCGGGGCACCGGCAGGCCGGAGACTTCGGCCGCAGCGACCGCAGCGGTCAGAGTTTGTTGAGGGCGCCGAGAATGGCGCGGCTGCTGAGCAGGGCTGGCGGGCGATTGGGCGACACGACGCCGCCGCGGTGGTCGGGCGTGGTGCCGGTAGTGCGGAACTCGTGTTGGATGGTCTGGATCGCGACGTGGCGTCCGCTGCAGCGCTTGATGCGGCCGTAGACGACCAATTGCATGGGAGCGACGTTGTGGAGGAGGACCGGCCAGGTAACCGCGAGTTCGAGGTTCAAACCCTCGGGCAACGGGCGTCCGGCATCGAACAGAATTCCGCCGCTGGAGAGATCAAGGGTCTGGCCGGTGCCCGTGTCGAGGACGCGGCGGCGCCGGATCAGCTTCCACTTAAGGTCAAGCTGTAGTTGATAGCGGCGGTCCTGCCTCCGGTCGCCAGAGATGCTGTCGGACTCCGCCGTCTGTCTCTCCCAAGCCATAGTTGCTTGCACGCAACTTCATTATGGGTAGGGGGGATTCGCGGCGAACAGTCATGAAGGTACTTCGGGGGTACTCGCGGTTCTACTCCTATGGCTGATATCGAAGGGCCGTAAAAAGTTAACATGGCCGCGACCACAACGGGCTGTCCGGTCGGGATCGCCGGGCTTGTTATCCTCAATGAGTGCACATCGTGAAAGGCTTCGGAGCCTGCCTGCTGCTGTTGTCGGGACCCCTGAGGATCGCGGCACAGGAGTTCAAAGATTTCGAGAGGCGCGTCTCCGAATTTGCACTACCCAACGGCTTGCAGTTTCTGGTTGTGGAACGTCACGACACCCCGGTTGTCTCCTTTCACACATACGTCCGGGTGGGGACTGCGGACGACGTGACGGGACAGACCGGTATGGCTTACCTGGTGGACCGTGCGCTGTTCAACGGGACGGATACCATAGGGTCGAAGAACTGGCCGGAGGAGCGGAAGGCGGTGGATACGGTGGAGGAGACTTACGATCGCCTGGAACAGGAGCGGAACCTGGGACCGAAGGCGAACCAAGGCCGGATCGACACGTTGGAGACGCACGTGAGGCTGGCAATCGACGCCGCCGCGCGATACGGGATTCCGGAGGCGTATGTGGGGGCGCTGCATGAAATCGGGGGTGTGGATCCGGCGCGCAACACCTCGGCGGATGGGACGGAGTGCTCCTACAGCCTGCCTTCGAACCGGATCGAGCTGTGGTTCCTCATGGAATCGCAGCGCTTACAGAAACCGGTTTTCCGCGATTTTTACGGCTTGAGGAATGCCGCCGCGGAAGACTGGCAGAAACGCGTGGCGGGATCGGTCCAGGCTCAGCTCTTCGGAGCGCTGATGGCGACTGCATTTGTGGCCCACCCGTATCGCAATCCGCCGGGCGGCTGGCCAGGAGATATGGCCAGCCTGCGGCGTCCGAAGGCGCGGGCGTTTTTCGAGAAATACTATGCTCCTGGCAACGTGGTGATGACTTTGGTGGGCGACGCGAACCCGGCCGAGTTGAAGGCGCTTGCAGCGAAGTATTTCGGAAGCTGGCAGGCGAAGCCGCTTCCGCCGCCGGTGCCCACTCAGGAGCCGCCGCAAACGACACCGAAGACGGCATTCGTGGAGAATGCTGGAACCGCCCAGATGGTGATCGGATACAAGCGGCCAAACCAGTTCGACAAAGACGATCCGGCGTTCGATCTTTTGCAGGTGCTGCTGGCGTATGGGAAAAGCGGCCTGCTCCATAACGAGCTGATCGCCAACAAACATCTGGCGCAGACCGTGGAAACCAGCTCGACGATGCCGGCGGGCCGCTATCCGAATCTTTTCCTGATCCGGGTGATCGCGGCCCAGGGGCATACACTGGAGGAGAATCAGCAGGCCGTGGACGAGTTTCTCAACCGGTTGAAGCTGCAGGTGGTGCCAGGAGCGCTTGCGCGTGCCAAGGTGCAGGCGAGGTCGATGGTGTACAACCGGCTGATGACCAACCCGGGCTTGGCTGCCCTGTTGGGGTCGTATCAAGCGAACTATGGAGACTGGCGCATGCTGTTCACGTCCCTGGACGACCTCAACAAGGTCACGACCGAGGATATCCAGCGGCTGCTGGTGAAGTACCTCGTGCCGGCGGGACGCACGACCGCGTATACGGTCCTACCGGGGGCGTCCCCGCGGCCGGTGCAGAAGGCAGGGGACCAGCAGTGAGGTCCTGGATCGTGTGTCTGGCGTGTTGCGCGGGTGCGGCGGCACAAACTCCCGCGCCGGCGGCGGGCCGGGGAGGGAGGAGTGCGCCGGCGGTTTCCGCGGGCCTGAATCCGAAGGATCTGAAATTCGGACCGCTGCGGCCGATTCAGATGCCCAAGATCACGACCTTCGCGCTGGCCAACGGGCTCAAGGTCTCGATGATCGAAGACCACGAACTGCCAATAATCGACGGCGTGGCGATGGTGCGGACGGGCAGATTGCTGGATCCGCCGGAGAAGATCGGGCTGGCAGTACTGACCGGCGTGGCGCTGCGCTCGGGCGGAACGGCGGCCAAGAGTCCGGAGCAACTGGACAACCTGCTGGAGGGCCTTGCGGCCAGCGTCGACTCGGTGATGGAGGAGTCCTCTGCGAGACTGAGCTTCAACGGGCTGGCGGAGAACTCGGATGAGCTGCTGGGACTGTTCAAGGAGGTGCTGACGCAGCCGGGGTTCCGGCAGGACCGGATCGACCTGGTGCGCGCGCAGATGCGCAACGCGATTGCACGGCGCAACGAGGATCCGGCAGTGATTGTGCGGCGCGAGCTGTCGAGCGTGGTCTACGGCAAGGACAACGCGTATGGGTGGATCCCACAATATGCCACCGTGGGTCGGATCACGCGAAACGACGTGCGAGCGTTTTACCAGCGCTATTTCTTCCCGGCCAACGTGTGGCTGAGGGTGTGGGGTGATTTCGATTCGGCGCGCATGAAGAGCACCCTGGAGAGGCTGTTCGGCACGTGGGAGGCGCCCTCTCAGCCCGCGCCGCAATTCCCGAAAGTGAAAGACGCTCCGGCGCCGGGGGTCTACGTAGGCGAGCGAACGGACATTACGGAGGCTTACTTCGCGGTGGGGCACCTGGGCGGACAGGCCTCGGACAAAGACACGGTGGCGTTGCAGTTGATGGCGGCAATCCTGGGCAGCGGGCCGCGCGGCAGGCTGGCCGCGCAGGCGAGGGCGAAGACCGGGGCGACGCACGAGATTACCGCGTTGTGGCAGGCTGCCTATGATCACCGCGGGTTGTTCCAGATCACGGGCACTACGCGCGCTATCGGGGCAGCAGACGTACTGAAGGTGGTGCGGGCGGAGATCGACCGGATGCGCAGCGCGGAGGTGAGCGAAGAGGAGCTGCGCACCGCCCAGGAAATGCTGATTGCCGGGCTGGTGTTCGCCAACGATACCAAGGCGAAGCTGCTGGGGCGACTGTTGATGCTGGATTACTTCGGTTACCCGGCGGACTACCTGGCGCAATCCGAGAAGGCGCTCGAAGCCGTCACCCGCGCCGACGTGCTGCGGGTGGCCAAGCAGTACATTCAGCCGGAGAACCTGTCGATCGTCGTTGTGGCCAATTCGCAGATGATTCCCGAACCGTTAGGTCCGGCAGTAAACAAGATCGACCTGACGATTCCGGAAGCGCGTCCGGATGCCGCGGCCGCTACGGACGCCAGCATGGCGCAAGGCCTGCAACTGCTGCAGAAAGCGCAGGCGGCGGCGGGCGGTACGGAAAAGCTGGCGGATGTCAAGGACTATATCGAGACGGCGACCTTTCAGATCGATGCCGCGGTACCGAATCTCGGAGGGTCGAGGGTGATCGAGACCGACCGCTGGATTGCGCCGACAAACCTGCGGCAGGACAGCACGCTGGCCACCGGCCGCATCGCCGCGTATACCGATGGCAAGATCGGATGGATCTCGACGCCGAACGGCTGGGGACCGCTCGTGGGTGCCCAGCAGAAGCAGGTGCTTGGAGACCTGTTTCGCTCGTGGTTCCGGCTGCTATTGAGCGACCGGATCGAAGGCCGCACAGTGAACGCCATCGACAGCACGTCGGTGGAGATCACGGACAGCACGGGGCAGGAGGCCAAGGTGGAGTTCGATGCGCAGACCGGCCTGCCGCGGCGTGTGACGTACGACACGCCCCAGGCCATCGGCGCACCCCTTTACACGGAAGACGTGTTCGAGGATTTTCGCGACGTGGACGGCATCAAGATGCCGTTCAAGATCACGATCAACCAGGGCGGCAGGAAATTTGCAGAGGCGACCGTCTCCGAGTACAAGCTCAACTCGGGACTCAAGGTTACGGACCTGGCACGGCGGCCATTATGAGAAGTCGGGTGTTAGCGGTTGCATTGTTGCTGGCGGAGGCCGGCGTCGCGGAAACCGCGCGAGAACGCGGGAAACGGGTGGTGCACGAGGCGCTGGAAGCGGTGGGCGGCAAGGCGTACCTGGCGATGGAGGATCGCGTGGAATCGGGCCGCGCGTACTCGTTCTGGGACGGGCGGCTCTCGGGGCTGACGATCGCGCACATCTACACGCGGTACCTGGCGCCAGTGCCGGGACAGGCGTCGGTGCGCGAACGGCAGAACTTCGGCAAAGGCCAATCCTACGGCGTGCTGTTCAACGAAGAGGGCGGATGGGAGATTACGTTTCAGGGCGCGCGCCCGCTGCAGCCGGCGCGGCTGGCGCAGTATCGCGACAGTACCCTGCGGAATATCTTCTACATCCTGCGACAGCGGCTGGACGAGCCCGGAATGGATTTCTACTCGCAGGGAGCCGACCGGTTCGAGAACCAGCCGGTCGAGATCGTCGACATCACGGACGCTGACGGGAAAACGGTGACCGTGTACTTCAGCCAGCTTACGAAGCTGCCGGTTCGGCAGATGTTCAAGCGGCGCAACGAGGAGTACAAGGATTTCGACATCGAGGAGACGTTCTTTTCGCGGTATCGCGATCTGGGCGGAGGGGTGAAGTGGCCGCAGAGTATCCGCCGGATGCGGAACGGGCAGAAAATCTACGAGATGTATGGGGATTCGGCGGAGATCAATAAGAACCTGAAGGACGATTTGTTCACGCTGCCGGCCAAGACCAAGATTCTGCCGCCGGCGAAGTGAAAACCCACCGCAGAGACGCGGAGACGCTGAGAAAGACGCAGAGGAAGTGAACGGAAATTCGCTGGAGGCACGGTATCGGGCGCGAGAGCATCGGTCGAGGCTGCGCCGCGCGCTGGAGCCTCCATCTCTGTTCGTGATGAATGCGCGGGAGCCGCGGGATTTTCCGCTGGGGCGGTGGAATCTGTATATCGGCGGGGCAGGACGTACCGTGCCGGGATACGTCAATCTCGACCTGGTGTGCGTGCCGGGGGTAGATGTAGCGGCGGACGCGGAATGCTTGCCGTTCGGCGATGGCCTGTTTCAAAGGGTGGAGTGCGATGCGGTGCTGGAGCATGTCCGCGATCCGCTCCGCGTGATGGGAGAGATCCGGCGAGTCCTCGCGCCGGGGGGATATGCGCACCTGGTGACACCCTTCTGCCATCCGTTTCACGAGTATCCGAAGGACTACCGGCGATTCACTCCGGATGGGCTGCGGCAGCTCGCAGGCGGCCTGGAGGTGGTGGCGGAGGGCTGGCGAACAGGCCCGGCGGCGACGGTGCTGGTGGTGATGCTGGAGTTTGCGAAGGGACTGCTGCCCTGGCGTTGGTGGCGCGGGATCACGCACGCCGGACTGGGATGGGTGCTGTTCCCGCTGCGCTACCTGGATCTCTGGCTGCTGCGGAGCCCAGGGGCCGGTCGGATCGGAAACCACTGTTACTTGTGGCTCCGGAAGAAGGGCTGAGTGATGTGCCAGACCAGCAGCACGGATATGCCGGCTACCAGCGCGGTCAGGGCGAAGAGGGCGAGCGGCGGTATCATCGCGGCGCTGGCGAGGATCTCTCGGATCTGGGGAAACGAGCCGGTGTACCAGCGCGCCAGCTCGATCAGGCGCGCCGGGCGGCCGGAGTGTCCGCCGTACAGCGGAATCAGCTTGGCGATGTACGTGGCGACGATCACGTAGGCCCAAAGCCAGCACAACCCGATGCGAAGCAGGCGTCCGGCGCCGGCAACCAGCAGGCAGAAGGCCGGCGGGAACAACAACTGCACGTACCACGGGGCGGGTGTGATGCCGACACCGTTCGTGGCGCGCCATTGGATCACGGTGTTGTAGACCAAGCCAGCGGCGAAGCTGGCTAGTCCGGCGATCAGGACGAGTGGAGCGCCGCGCGGGCGGCGGATCAGAACGCCGGCAAGCGCCGAGGCGAGGAGGAGGATCATCAGCCAGAGGGTCGCGGCGCCGAAGGTGGTGGCGGAGCTGTTGCCTTCCCAGAAGCTGGTCTTCAAGGTCGTCACGAGAGCGCGGGCCCAGGGCAGATGCAAAGCGTCGGAGACCATCGAAGCCATGGGAATGCCGCCGACGTTCTCCTGCAAGCCGGCGAGATCGCGGTAGAGAACCAGGTTGCGGACGTACCACGGGGCCGCGGGCAATAGGCCCGCCGCGGCGAATAACGCCCGATCGCGCCAGTCGCAGCGGGCGAGCACCACGGCGGCGGCGAATGGGATCAGGGCGAGGAAATAGGCTTTGGTCAGGAGCCCGCCTGCCAAAGCGATGGAAAGCATCAGGACAGCGGCGCGCCGGGGCTTGAGAAACAGGTCTATGGCGGATACCAGCACCAATAGAAAGAGCGGCAGGGCAAGGTAATCATTGGTGACATGGGCCGTCGTGGCGTAGAACATCTGGGAGGAGAACGCCAGGAAGACTGCTGCATGGGTGGCGTGCTCGTCGAGACCGAGCAGTCCGGCGAGCCGGAAGAGGAAAAGGCCGGCAGCCAGGGTTGACGCAAGGCCGCACACCAGGCGCAGTCGCCAGATGCGCCGGGGCAGGGGAACCCGGGCCCAAGCGGCGTCGAAAGGTGTCAGCAGCGCGTACGCGAGCGGCGCCTGCTGAGCTTCGTAGTTCGGCGCGTTGGAATCGGCTGCAGCGAGCTTAGGATCGAGCTGTTCCAGAGCGCGGCGACGGGCGAGGCGCTCGGCTTGGGAGAGGCGGAAGTAGTCGTCGAACGTGGTGACCATCGGCAGGTTGCGCTTGACGATGAAGCTGGCAGGGGCGAGAGGGAAGGACTGCCAGATCTCTTCCGAGAGGCACGTTCGCTTCTGCACGGGAAGGGAGCGGGCCAGCCGGAGGTGCTGCACGTAGCCATAGTGGAAGGGCTCGTCGAAGCCTTCCCAGAGCGGTGTCAGGCCCGCGTACAGGATCGCGTTCAACGCGCCGTAGATGAGCAGGGCCGCCCGCACCGATGTAGGTCATCTTAACTTGAAGGCGTCGGCGAAGGTTTCGACGGCGAGGTGCTTGCCGTCGGTGCGGATGGTGATGAGGCCGTCGCGGTCTGTGCGGAGGATGTGGGTGTGGCGGTCGGCGAGGCGCTCGACGACGAGCGGGTGCGGATGGCCGTAGCTGTTCTCGAAGCCGGCGGAGATGATGGCAAATGCCGGGTGCAGCGCATCCAGGAACTCCTCGGTGCTGGAGGTGCGGCTGCCGTGATGGGCGACTTTGAGAACGTCGGTGGGATGGATCTCCCCGGCATCTAGCATTTCGCGCTCGATGGGCCGTTCGACGTCGCCGGTGAGCAGAAAGCTGCGGCTGCCGTAGGTAAGGCGGAGCACGAGGGAGTCGTTGTTTTTCGGCTCGTCCAGCGGGATGTAATCGGTGGGCGGCGCAAGAACCCGGACCTCGGCCGCGCCGAAGGTCCGGCACTGGCCGGCTTGCAGAGGCACGATGTCCGCGTGGATCTGCCCGGCGCGTTCGCGGACGGCGGCCCAGGTGGGGCTTTCAGGAGTGGCGCCGGTCCAGATCTCGCGCGGGCGGAAGTCGTTGACAAGCGCAGGAATGCCACCGATATGGTCGTCGTGGGCGTGGCTGATGGCGATCACGTCGAGGGTGCGGATTCCGCGGTCCCAGAGATAGGGCGCGACGACATCCTCGCCGATGTCGAGTTGGCTGCGCGCGATGCGGCCGAACGCGGGAATACCACCGCCATCGACCAGCATGCGGCGGCCGTCGGGCAGGACCACCAGGAGGCTGTCGCCCTGGCCGACGTCGATGGCCGTAAGTTCGAGCTCACCGGGGTGGAGAGCGGGCCGGAACGGATGTGCGAGGAGCAGTGCGAGGAGCGCGGCAACGGCGGGCGCCAGCCAGCGGGCTTTCCAGACAGCAGCGGCGATGAGTGCGGCGGAAATAGCGATGCCAAGCCACGCGGGCGGAGTCGGGATACGCCAGTTCGGTTCGAGATTGGCGTGCCACCAGACGACTTTTTGTGAGAGCCAAAGCAGGATTCCGGCGACTTTGGCGATCCACGCCCAGTTCGTGAAGATGGCGAGGAAGCCGACGGGGACGACGAACCCCATTAGAGGCACGACGAAGGCGTTGGCGGACAGGCCGGAGAATCCGACGCGATGAAAGTAGACCACCATGGGCAGCGCGAGGCCGAGCTGCACGACGGCGGAGGTCAGCACGATCTCGTAGACGAAGAACAGGATGCGCGCCGTGATCGTGAAGGGCCAGGCTGCCCCGAAGGTTTTGGCGAGGAGGCGCATCTCGATCCGGAACTGGGCGGCGCGCGGCAGAAGGTGGAGGTCGCGGCCGGTGTCCAGGAGATCGGAGAGGGCGGCTGCGAGTGGGCCGGAGGTGGCGGCGATGGCGGGGGCGGCGAAGGCGGCGAGGAATCCGACTGCCAGGAAGGTGAGCTGGAAACTCGCATCGAAGAGCTGGCCGGGGTCGAGCAGGAGAAAGCCAATTGCAATCGCCGCCAGCAGGTTCATGATGCGGCGCTCGCGGTAGAAGTAACCGCCGATCATGTAGAGCGTGAGCCCGGCGGCGGAACGGATGCAGGGCGCCTGCCAGCCGCTGACCAGTGTGTAGAGCCAGGCGGCGAGCACGGTGACGAAGAGCGCGAAACTTTCCGGGACAAAACAGATGCGCAGAAGGAAGAGGAAGAACGCGGCCAGTACGGCGATGTGAGTCCCGGAGATCACCAGCGCGTGGAACGTGCCGGTGGATCGGTAGTCCTCGGTCCAGACCTTCTGGAGCTGGAAGGATTGGCCGATGAGGATGGCCTGCATCATGCCGGTCTGGTAGGAATCGCCGCGGTAGAGACGCTCAATGCGCTCGAGCGCGGACTGGCGCAGGTCCATGACGGCTTTCTGGAACCAGTTACCGCAGCGGCCGGGGAGGATGCGCACGGTGCCGGCATCGCCGGAAACGGTCCAGTAGATATCCTGGCGGGCAAGGTAGGTGACGTAATCGAAGGCGCCGGGATTGCCGAAATTGCGCGGGCGCCGGATCTTGCCGTCGAGCTCGATGTTCTGGCCGTAGCGGAGATTGGGCAGGGTTTCGCCGGGTTTGGTGTAGAGGGTGACCTGGGCGCGCGCGTTGCGGTCGAGCTCCAGGAGGAAGCGTTCCCGCTCGCCGGAGATGGCGGGAGGCTCGACCACGCAGCCGCCGACGATCACGGTCTCACGGGCGGTGGCGTCGATTTCGGGAGGCGGGCCGGGAGTGTGGAAGCGGGCGGTGAACGCTCCGGCTAAGAAGAGGGCAAGGTGGATGCAGGCGAGTGAGAGGACGCGGAGCGAGCGTAGGCGCGCGAGGATCGCAAGCGCCAGGAACGCCGTGAGCGGGGCGAGAAGTTCGAAGGAGGTAAACGGGACGAACCGGTAAACCAGGATACCCGCGGCGATGGCAGCCAGAGGCCCGAGCAGGGGGTACTTCACCAGCTACGGCGATTGTAGCAGGGTGCGCGCAAGCGATTATATTAGTCGGGAAGATGCCGAAGCCGAGCAGCAAAGAGCGCCGCAAACAGGTCCTGAAACAGCGTCGGACGGAAATGCAGCGCGATTCCAATTCCTATCAGGCCGAGGACCTGTTCCGCGAGGCTGCATATTTGAAACGAATCGGCGATCTGCCAGGTGCCGGGCGGCTGCTGAAGAAAGTGCTGGTACTGGCTCCGAATGACGTGGATGCGCTGCGGATGCTGGCTGATATTCATGCTGGGGCGGGGCACACCGCGGAGGCGCTGGGGTATCTGCTCCAATCGCGAAAGGTCGAAGACGAGCCGCAGGCGATCTACAACACGGGAGTGCTCTACGGCAAGCTTGGGCAGATGGAAAAGGCGGCGGAGGCCATGCGCGAGTTCCTGGCGGCGACCGGGCCAGAGGACGCCCAGTGGCGGCGGTTGCGGGAATCGGCGGAGACCCTGTGCGCGCAGGCTGCACGTCGTAAGGAGGTCGCCGAAGCGCTGCGGACGGCCGTGAGCCAACGCGCCGCCGCGGGGCCCAAACCGTCGCCGGTGCACGCGCCTCCGCCCGTGCCGGCCGCGGTTGTGGAACCGCGTGTCGAGGTGCAGTTCGATGCCGGTCCGCCGCCGCCGTTTGCCGCGGCGGGAACGCTGGACGACTACTTTCTGCGCCGCCGTTGGATGCAATTGCGCATGGCGCAGAACTTCGAAGACCTGATCTGTTTGCCGTCGCTGCACGGCGTAGACACTTACGTATATCAACAGGAGACGGTGCGGCGCGTGCTGCGGCAGTTCAAGGGACGGGCGCTGTTGGCGGACGAAGTTGGATTGGGCAAGACCATCGAGGCGTGCCTGGTGCTGAAAGAGTATTGGATGCGGGGCATGGTGCGCAAGGCGCTGATCCTCACGCCGCCCTCGCTGGTCTCGCAGTGGAAGGGCGAGCTGACGGAGAAATTCGGGTTGGAGCCGGCCTCTCCGGATGGCGCTACCTTCCGGCAGGACACGGCGCTGTTCTGGCGGGATGCTCCGCTGGCCGTGGCGTCGATCGCGATGGCGCGGATGGAACCTCACGCCGCGGCGATTGCGGCATCTGCGTGGGACATGGTGATTGTGGACGAGGCGCATTGTCTCAAGAACCGGACGAGCGCCAACTGGCGGCTGGTGGATTCGCTGCAGAAGAGGTTCATTCTCATGCTGACCGCCACGCCGGTGGAGAATAACCTGCTCGAGCTGTACAACCTGATTACGCTGCTCAAGCCGGGCGTGCTGGCTACGGAAGCCGACTTTCGCAAAATCTACATGACGCCGGGCAAGCCGAAGTCTCCCAGGAATCCCGCGAAGTTGCGCGAGCTGCTGGCAGAGGTGATGGTACGGAATACGCGGGCGGCGGCTGACGTCCATCTGCCCCACCGCATCGCGGCGACAGTACGGGTGGAGTCTTCCCTGGCTGAGGAGCGGCTATACGAGTTGGTGTCGGGTTACGTGGCACGGCGCTACCAGGCGGATGGCGTGTCTCAGCGAAGTTCGATGGTGCTCGACCTGATGCAGCGGCAGGCAGGCAGCAGCCCGCACGCGATTGGGCGATCGGTAGCGCGCCATCTGAGCCAGCCTGGACGGTTGGCGGCGGCAGACCGGCGCGATCTGGAGGAGATTCTGGAACTCGCGGGCGCGATCGAGTGGAGCGATAAGGGACAGCGTCTGGCGGGCATGCTCACGGCCCGCGGCGGCAAGGCGGTTGTATTTACGGAATTCCTGCCGACCCTGGATCATCTCCAGCGGGTCTGCGAGGGGCACGGGATTTCCTATTCTCTTTTCAGCGGCGATCTTTCGCGCGCGGACAAGGACGCGTCGATTGCGCGCTTCCGGGACCAGGCTCGCGTGCTGCTTTCGACGGGCTCCGGCGGCGAGGGACGCAACCTGCAATTCGCGGACACAATCATCAATTTCGACCTGCCCTGGAACCCGATGCGAATCGAGCAGCGGATCGGCCGCGTGCACCGCATCGGCCAGGAGCACGAGGTTTTCGTGTTCAACTTCTGCCAGCAGGGGACGGTGGAGGAGCAGCTCCTGCGGGTCCTGCACGACAAGGTCAACATGTTCGAGCTGGTGGTGGGCGAAATGGACGCTATCCTGGGAACGCTCGACGACCAGCGGGACTTCGCCGAGATCATCATGGACCTCTGGCTCTCGGGGCGCGAATCGGGAGAGGTGGGCGGCGTGTTCGACGAGCTCGCGGGCCGGCTGCTGGAGGCGAAGAAGGAGCATGCCAAGGTGCAGGAACTGGACGAGTCGCTCTTTTCGCGCGACTTCGAGGTGTGAGCGATGGAAGGGTTGATCGATTGGGCGAGAGACGTGCTGGTCACGCGGGGCGCGCTGGTGGAAATGGAGGAAGACAGCTCCCTGCGCGCCATGCTGCCGGCGGAAGTTGCGTCCGTGCTGGAAACCAGTGAATGGCTTTCGCTTCGGTTGGGCGCGGGACCGGGCCGCGATGACGAAGGCGACTGGCTGGAGCGAATCGGGCGCCTGCTACCCTCCGATGCTCGGGTGGCGGCGGCGCGTCTGCGGGTTCCCAGGCCCTCGGCGGCTGTGGATGCGGCGGCGGTCCTGGAGCGGCACCTGGTGATTCAGAACGGCGTCCACCGTCTTCTGGATCACGGGCCGGCAACGGCGCGCTACTGCTTTTTCACTTTCGGGTACACGATCGAGTCGGACGAAACCAACGTGGGGATGTGGACGGTTTGCCTGAACGCGACGGCGCGCGCCGTGGTATCCCAGGCGGAAGCCATGCTGCGCGCGTTGCACGGCGGCCTCGAAGAGGAGCCGGAGAGCTCCGTGCCGCGCGAGGAAATCGGGCGATTGTTCTCGGTGGCGCTGCGCGCGGCACAGCCGGAGATTCGCCGGGCGGCTGCGACGGCCGAGCAGAATGCCGTCCGGCGCATGGCCCGCGATGCGGAACGGCTTCAGCGCTATTACCGCGACTTGATGACGCAGATCGAGAAGCGGATCACGCGCCGCGCCGCAGACCCCGCGGCGGCGGAAAAGGAGCGCAGCCGCGCGGCGGCCACGGAACTGGATCGGATGGCCAAGCTGGAGGACCTGGCAAGGAAGTACCGGTTGAAGATTCGCGTGGAACCGGGTGATGTGCTGCTGGTGAGCCTGCC
>Ga0335069_10005964_pt1 | contig 17811 bp, 13 predicted proteins | sample Lox_Sample_11_FD_206714 | JGI IMG/M metagenome (GOLD analysis project Ga0335069, IMG submission 206714) | Soil microbial communities from Loxahatchee National Wildlife Refuge, Florida, United States - Lox_Sample_1.1 | ecosystem: Environmental > Terrestrial > Soil > Wetlands | place: USA... | reverse complement strand
GCGAACTTGCTGACGCCAATGCGGCGTTCGTCATGATCTATTGCGCTGGCGGTGTGATAGGGCCCACGGTGGGAGGCTTGGCGATGGACCTATGGAATCCCAACAGTCTGATCCTGTTCCTCAGTAGCGCGACGTCCATACTTCTGGTCGCCCTGCTCCTGGAGTCTCGATTGACGGCACGCCTGCGCAGCTCGGAGAACGTATGACGGGTACCGTGACGATCAAGGATCTGGTTGCCGCAGAGGTGCGCCGGCACGCGGAGGATCTCGCGACCGTGCTGGTTGATTGTGTCGAAGGTGGCGCTTCGGTCTCCTTCATGTTGCCTTTCGACATGGAGCAGGCGCGCAAGTACTGGCGCGGCCTGGAACAGGCGGTCGCCGACGGCCGCGCGCACGTGTACGCCGCCCTGCAGGGTGAAATTCTCGGCGGTACCGTGCAGTTGTGGCTCGATACGCCGGACAACCAGCGCCATCGCGGCGACATCCGCAAGCTTCTCGTGCACCGTTCGGTCAGGCGGCTGGGACTTGCGACGCGCCTCATGCTGCATGCGGAAACGGAAGCGCGCCGGCTCGGCTTGTCGCTACTGACGCTGGACACGGTCACGGCGAGCCCGGCGGAGAAGCTCTACGAAACCCTGGGCTGGCACAAGGTGGGCGTGATTCCGCGCTTCGCGCTCTGGCCCGATGGCCGCTTCTGCGACGCGACGTTCCTCTACAAGGAGATCGGCTGAGGCAGGTCGTGCGCCTCACCCGACGCGGCCGAACAGTTTGCCGCCCCGGCCGGCAGCGGCGCGCCCTGCATCTGCGCCAGCGGGATCGGCCGGCACAGGTGGAATCCCTGGGCATAGTCCACGCCGATCAGGGCGAGCGCGGTGAGCGCGGCTTCGTTCTCGACGCACTCGGCCACTGTCTCGATTCCCATGACGCGGCCGATGCGCTGGATCGCCTCGACCACCGCGAAATCCACGGCATCGCTGCTGATGTCGCGCACGAAAGAGCCGTCGATCTTGATGAAGTCCAGCGGCAGTGCCTTGAGGTAGGAGAAGGAGGACATGCCGCTGCCGAAATCATCCAGCGCGATGGGACAGCCCAGATCCCGCAGGCGCCGCATCAGTTGCGAGGCGCTCGCCAGGTTGCCGATGGCCGCCGTCTCGGTCAGCTCCACGCCGAGGTGCCGCCCCGGCAGCCGGTTCGCGCTCAGGCACTTGCCAATGAAGTCCACCAGGCTGGCATCGCTGACCGAGGCGCCGGACAGATTGATCATGCAGGTGGGCAACGTGAGCCCACCGGCCCGCAGGGCGGCGAGTTCGCGACAGGCCCGATCGATGACCCAGCGGTCGATGCGCGGCATCAGCCCGTAACGTTCCGCAGCCGGGATGAATGCCATCGGGGCAATCAACTCGCCCTCCGGTCCGACCATCCGCAGCAAGACCTCGAAGCGCCTGGCGGTGGGCGCCGCCGCCGAGCCCGCGGGCGCCCCGATCGCGCGGATCTCCTGCGCGTACAGGACGAACCTGTCGCTCTCCAGCGCCGCGTTCAGCCGTTCGACCCAGCGCATCTCGCCGTGCCGGTTCTTGACCTCCTGGTCATCAGGCCGGTAGAGCTGCACCCGGTTGCGGCCATTGTCCTTGGCGAGATAACACGCCTGGTCGGCCGCGCTGAGCGTCTCGCTCACCGTCGGCAGGGCCTCACCCAGGGCCAGCACGCCAATGCTGGCGTTCACGACGAAAATGCGATCCTGCCAGCGGAAACGCAGGTCGGCGATCCGGCACCGGATGCGCTCGGCCAGAACCAGGGCATCCACCGCGGGACAATCGGGCAACAATGCACCGAACTCATCGCCGCCGAGGCGCGCGAGCACATCGCTGGCACGCAGTTGCGCCCCTACCAGCCAGGCGACCTGACGGATCAGCTCATCGCCCGCCGCATGGCCGCACGTGTCGTTGATGACCTTGAACTGGTCGAGATCGAAATACAGCAGCGAGTACTCCCTGCCGGTGGCGCGCTGGTCCTCGATGGCGACAGCCAGGCGCGACTCGAATTCGCGGCGGTTGGTCAGTCCGGTGAGCGAGTCGTGCGTGGCCTGATGCTGCAGGCGCGCGGCCAGTGCCCGCTCGTGTGTGATATCGCGCAAGACGAGCACGATGCCGAAGGACTCGCCGTTGCGATCGCGCAGTGGGGCGGCTCGCTCGTGCACAGGGATCTCCAGCCCGTGGCGCGTCCTCAACAGCACGCCATTGGCCGCACCGGAGACCGACTCGCCGACGATGACCCGCTCGAGCTGGGCGATGATGCTGGGCTCGTCCGATTGGGGAGCGATCCGCAGCAGCTCGGTCAACGTGCGACCAAGTGCCTCCGCGTGTGACCAACCCGTCAAACGCTCGGCGGCGGCATTCATGTAGGTCACGCGGCGATCGCGGTTGGCGGTGATGACTGCGTCCGAAATCGACCCCAGCGTGACGTGCGCGCGCTTCTGCTCGATGTAGATCCGCTCTTCGCTCGCGCGCAGGTCGCTCGCAAGCTTCTCACCCCGAACCAGATTGCGCCTCGAGATCGCCGCACCCACCGCTACCAGCGCGGCGCTGCACAGGCACAGCAATACGAGCAGCAGGTTGGTCACCGCGCGGGACAGGTTTCCCAGGTACACCGTGAAGGCATCTTCCAGCGGGGCGACCCGCTGATGGGTCTCATCGGCCTGCGCCACCAGTGCGGCCACTCGCCGCGCATCGGGATGTCCGCTGGTCATCTCCTCGTGCAGGTTGGCGGCGATCGTAGACAGCTGCGCCATCAGCGCATCGCCGCGAGCCCAGAAGCCGATGGCGCTGGCCATCATGGAGTTGTGCTGGAACAGCCCGAACAGGCGGATCATCCAGGGCACGTCGTGCGGATCGTTGCGACCCCGGAGAAAACCGCGCGCAGCGACCGTCGTATCCGGGTGCGCGCTCTGCAACTCCTGCCGCGCCAGCCGGTCACCGAGCGGGACGGCCAGCTCCTCTTGAAAATGACGGTAATCGGTCTGGCTACCGCTCGCAGCGTACTTGTGGAGCTCCGCCACGGCCTGTCGTTCGGCCTTGGACCACATGCCTTCGCCGTTGACGTAGGCACGCAGTCCGGAGAGCACCACGATACTGGCCACGCTGAGCAGCAGCATCAGCGACATGATCAGCACCAGGGGCCAGGTCACTGATACCAGCTTGCGATCGGCGCCAGCGGCGGAGGTCGGAACCGGACTCAAGGACATGATGCTGCGTCTGCGAAGCCGATGATCGGTGTGGTTTCCAATAGTCTCATGCAGTTGCGGAGGTTGGCAGAAACCGCAGCGAGTGGCGCGGAGAACTGTGAACCGATCCGCGCTGCGGTGCGACGTGGTTCACAGGGCTCGGCACTCGGGGTATCGCAGAGCTGAAAGCGGCGCGCATTGCGCGCGCAACATTCGGCGCCGGAAGGAACTCAGACAGACTGCAGCGGCCTCAACTCGACCAGGGATATCAACACTGTGAGCAGCGTCGCCGGATCGGCGCGCTCGCCGAGTATCAGCAGCGACGGCTCGCGCTGGCCGCGCAGCGCCGCACACCCAGCCGCCAGCGCCGCGACCGGACAACGCCAGGGGCCTGCGTGGCCTGGCACTTCGATGAGACCGAAGTCCCTGCCCGGTGCGTTGGTTGATCGATCGGCCGCGGGCATGGACTGCAACTGCGTGAGCAGCGAGTGCGCCTGGCCCGCCAGTCCCAGAGGCAGCCAGCCCCGCGGTGTCGGTTGTTCGTCGGCACAGAGCCGCAGCGTGCCCGAATTCGTCGCAGCGTCCGATGTCGGGCTACCATCCGACTGCACCGGCAAACACTCACCGGCGATGCGAACATTGACTCCGGCCGCGGCAGCCGCGACCGCTGCAATCCACAAGAGCGGTTGTCCCGCGGGACACACTTCCAGCCACATTCCAGCGGACACGTCCTGTGCCGCAAGCCAGCAGGCCAGTCTGCCTGCGAACTCGGCGACATCCCGCCCACTCAGTGCACCCGCCGCGGCGGTATCGATCAGGGGCTCATCGGAGCCACTCGCCAACACGAAACAGTCTTGCGCCAGGGACTCGCTCTGGCGTGCGTACTGGCTGGCATGCACACGCTGGAGCAAGTGAGCGTTGGCGCTCACACACGCGGGAAACAACAACTCCATCCGGCAGAGCGAGTGCAATGTCCGACTCATGATGGCCGGATCACACGCAGCCGACAGTATCGACTCATGCGGGAGGCCCGCCGCTGCCAGATGCAGCGCCAGGATACCTGTCTCATCCAGCACGACCGGCCCCTCCGGAAGACGAGCCGTGTACGCCGGATGTCGCAGCAGATAGTGACCCACGGTACCGTCATACCCTGCTCGCGACAGTTGCACGCACCGCCTTGCCAGGTTTAGGCGGAACATCGGATTGACGATGTACCGAGGCTCCCCCGTATCTTGCTGCGTGCCGCAGGCCGCCGACGTGGCCGGCTGGGCGGGCTGGGTGGTCTCGGTGGGCTGGGTCGGCTGGGTCGGCTGGGTCGGCTGGGGCAGGATCGCGATCAATCCGTTGTAGTGCGCGGTGTCGGAGTCATCCCTGAGCAATGCGGGCGTCGGACCGTCGAACAGGGCCGCCTCGCTGAACACGAATCCGCGTCGCGACGTGCCGGCGGTGAGACCGTCCAGCCAGCGACGATAATCGCGACCGTGAACCTTGGTACCACCGCGCTCGAAGTAGGGATCGGGCTCGCTGTTGGCCAGATGCACGTGCGCAAAGACCACGGCACCGCTGCCGCGATTCACACGCAGGCATTCCGCGGCAAACCGCTCCACGCCAAAGCGGTGCAGCGCATCGTGCGCGTGCACGAAATCGAAGACTTCATCCGCAAAGGGCAGCGGCCGGCCCGGATGATGGAACAGGATTTCGAGATTGCCAGGGCGTTGCCCGCTGCCCAGGAGACGTCGAAATCCACGATAACCCAGCACGCTGCTGTCTCCTTCCCACAGACTCACGATGAGCTGTTCGGGAAACAGTCCCGCGAGCCACTCGCCGCTCCATCCCGTCCGGCACCAGGTATCCAGGATCGCGCCGCCGCGGCGAACCGCCGGGCGAATGTGGGGCAGCAGGGTTTCGAGCGCGCGCTCGGACTCGTTGAAAGGCTGAAACGCCGCGTAGGCTTCGATGAGATTGCGCGACTGCTTCTCGCGAAGATAGTCCTCGTACTGGCGCGCCGTGCCAAACAGTCTCGCGGCCAGGACCTCCAGTGCACCCGGCTCGGACAGTTCGCAGGCGGGTCGCGCCTCGGTGAAGAACGCAAACCCGTCGAGCACGGGAATCGCATCCCGGCAACCGCACAGCAGATAGCCATGCAGCCGGTCCCCCTGCTCCCGGTAACTTCCCCGGCAATCCGGACAACGCAGCAGGTTGAGCAGGCCCGGGCGCATCAGGACTTACCGGTGCAGGTAGTAGAACTCGATCGCATCGCGATCGAAGAAGTAATAGACCAGCACGAGCAGGGCCGCGTACCACAGCGCGTACAACGTGTGGACCAACGGTCGGGGCAGGTGGCGGAGGAGCAATTGATACATGTCGGTACGGCCCGGGAGATTCAGCCCGCACCCGGGATCAGGACGCGCTCGACGGCGCGGGTCACCCAGAAGCTGAACAGGACGAAATGCAGCGTAATGACACAGGCGAATACCCGCCACAGCGCGGCCGGCAGCGGCGGCAGCGCGGCAATCGACTCTCCCGCACGCGCGTCGAACCAGCGAAACCCGGCGATTCCGGCACCGTGATAGGCTCCCCAGAGCAGATAGTGGAGCGACAGGTCGTGCCAGATGCCCAGCACGATCATGGATGCCATCACGGCGAGAAAGGGCCGGCGCGTGACCGACACCACCGGCGCGTAGACATATTCGCGGCACCAGCCGGCCAGTGTGATGTGCCAGCGCTGCCAGAAATCGGCGATGTTGCGCGCCACGATGGGCCAGTTGAAATTCTCGCGGATCCGTAATCCCATCAGCGCGCCGAACCCCACCGCGATGTCGCTGTAGCCGCTGAACAGCACGTACAGCCTCGCCCAGAACAGCAGCACGCTCAGGTACTGATGCAACAGCGGATGGCCGCTGGCACCGGCCAGCAATGGAGTCAGCTCCTCGCCGATGAGGTAATTGCCCAGCACGACCAGCTTCACCAGGCCGTACAGGATGCGCTGACCACCGTAGGAGAATCGGTCGGAATCCCAGCGCTTGCGCCGCAGATCACGCAGGTAATCATCGAAGCGATGGATCGGGCCCGCGGGCAGCGTCGCGGGCAGGAAGTGATAGCTAAGATATTCCCCCAGCGTGTGCGGTCGCAGATGGCCCTTGTACGCCTCCAACAGGTAATGGATCAGGCGGAGCGCATAGAACGCCATGCCCAACGGAAGGACCACGCGCAGGGTGAGCGATGTGCTGCTGTGCTCGCTGCGCGCGAGCAGAAGAAGATAGGCGCCAGCAATGATCGTGACGCTGACCAGCAGCACGTATCTCGTCAGCAGTCCGCGCCGTTGTAAGACGAACGTGACCACGCTGGCCACGGCAAGCAACGCCAGTGAAGTCGGCGACGCCATCGCCAGCAGACCGGCGCCACAGAGCGCAATCAACCAGGGTTGCAGGGCGCGCCACGGCAGCCAGGCCATGATGACGGCGGCACTCGAACTCGCCAGGACGAGTTGCAGGACGTCCTGCTCAGCCATGGTTCGCACGCGCCGCCATCAACTTGCCGGCGAGCCATTGGCTGAAGAGTTCGCGACCCGCCGCGGACATGTGCCCCTCGTCGCAGAAAGCCGAGTCCGGCAGTGGCGCCGCTGACCAGAGCTGGAAACCGTTGTCGCGCGCCAGCTGCGGGAGAATGACGGAGTCGATGCGCGCCAGCGATGAGGGGACCAGCGCCTCGGCCCAGGCAGCGCGCGGCAGACGGACCAGGATGATCCGCGTCCCCGCCTTCTGCAGAGCGCCCAACATATCCAGGTAGCGCTGGCGACTCAGGGACGAGCTCGGGCGGGTCGTCTTGAGGTGCGCGGCGTAGATCAACTGCTGGGTTTGAGTCTGGCGGATGCGACATTCCCGTGCGTCGGGAAACTGCTCTGCTCCGCGGTTCTCGCCGAAGTTGGGATCCACGCCGCTGTCCCCCACCAGCACCTGATGCAACGCCCGCTCCAGCGGCAGCAGGTTCTGGCGGATCGGAAAATGCGCGCCGCGATCCAGCAGCAGCAGGTCGCTCTCCAGCAGCAGGATGTCGGGCGGATGAGCGGCGAGCGCGCGCAGGGCCGGTTGCACGTCCCAGAAGTTCGCCCCTTCCCAGGTGATCCGCTCGAAGTCCACTGCCTGCGAGCCACCGAGACGGGCAGCGAAGTTCGCGTCGAAGTCGACTGCATACAGTGTTTTCGACGAGCCCAGAGCGACGATGCGCACAGCAGACGGCGGTGCTGGAACCGTCAGGCGCTCGAGATTGAGATTGGCGTCCGACGCAGCCGTTATATGATGCGCCAGCGCCGGTATCCGGTCCTCATTGGCCAGGAAGACCAGCAGTACCGCGATGATGCCGGCCGTGCCGTACCAAACGCTCAGCGGTGGAAATTGCCTCGAGGGGCTCAAGCGGACTCGAGAAACTCGAGAGCCCGGTCCAGACGATCGAGTGACATGATCTGGCGCGGGCTGAAACGCACGCCAAACTCGCGTTCCAGTCCGGCAACGAGTTCCAGATGCGCCAGCGAGTCCCAGCCCACCACGTCATCCGGGGTGCTCGCGAGACTCAGCATAGCCGCCTCGGTCCTGAAACACTTCGCGGCAACTTCGAGCAGGCGTCTGGCCCGGTCGGCGGCATCCGTCGCGCCCCCTTGCGCGCGGGCGCGCCGGTCCTGCAGCAGTTCACGCACTGCCTCCATCCGCACCTTGCCGGACAGGCCGCGCGGCAGCCTCTCCACCCGCTCGAACCGGCTTGGCACCTTGCGCGGCTCGAGTTGCCGGCCGCAGTGAGCCAGCAGTTCCTCGTTGGAAACGCTGTCCTCGGCGCTGACCACACAGCAGACGGTCTCACCCCAGATCTCGTCCGGCATGCCGATGGTCACCGCCTCGCGTACCGCGGGATGGCGCTGCAATACCTCCGTGATCTCCTCCGGGTGGATGTTGTAGCCACCGCGGATGATCAGATTCTTGTAGCGACCGCAGATCCAGTAGAAGCCGTCCGCGTCGCGGCGAGCGGCATCGCCGGTCCGGAACCAGCCATCGCGCAGCACCTCGGCAGTCAGCTGCGGAGCGTTGAAATAACCCGACATCAGCAGATCACCGCTCATCCACAGTTCGCCCACTTCATTCACCAGCGCCTCCGTGCCATCCGGCCGCACGATACGCAGCTGGCAGTCCACCGGGACACCGATGCTGCCCGGCCTGCGACTGGCCGCATCCGGTCCGCAGAACACGCCGCCGACTACCGTTTCGGTGAGTCCGTACACGTTGACGATCGGCACGCGGAAGGTGCTCTCGAAGCTCTCGCACAGGGCGGCTTCGAGCTGGGCGCCGCACGAGATGAGCAAGCGGAAGTCGCCTCCCTGGAATGCATCGCGATGTTCCAGCCCGAGCCGCTGGATGAGTGCCATCATGGTCGGCACGGCCACGAGATGCGTGATCCGCAGTTGATACACGGCATCGAGCAGACGGTCGATGGCCGTCACTTCGAAGCGCAGGGGACGGAACACCGCGATCGCGTTGAAGAATGCGATGACCGGCCCCTGGATCATGCCATCGGCGTGCGCCAGCATCAGAATGTTCAGGATCCGGCTCTGCGGCGTGTAGCCGAAGCGGCGCGTGAGCGTACGCAAGTGCGCAAACAGGGCGCGATGGCTGATCGCCACACCCTTGGGCTGCTCCGTCGTGCCCGAGGTGAACATCACGTAGGCCAGGGTCTCCGGGTCGATCGTGCGCGGTGGCGGCCGTGAACCCGCGGCTTCGAGCAGCCCGTGCAGATCATCCCCATCGGCCGCGCGGCGCAGTTTGCCGAACAATCCTTTGGCAGCCGCGCGGTCGATCATACGAACTGGCGCATCGCCTGCCGGAAGCTCCCAACGGACCGACAGCTCGCGGTCCATCAGAAGCAGGCGCGGTGCGGCGGCGGCGACCAGCGTGCGTGCGCGCTCCGGACCCATCTCGGGATCCAGGTTGACGACCGTGATGCCCCAACACATCGAAGCGACGAACAACAGGGCGGATTCGACCTCGTCAGCCGTGGCGATGATGACTCGGTCGCCCGCCTGCACACCCTGGGAGGCAAACACCGGACCCAGTGCTTCGATCCGTTCGCGCAACTGGCCAAAGGTGACCGTGCGCCCGGCAGCCACCAGCCAGGGTTTGCGTGCGAGCTGTGGAGCGCAGATCCGCTCGTAGCATTCGAAGGCGTCGGCACTCGCTGCGCGCTCAAGCATTGAACAGCTCTCTCAGTGTGTGTCGAAGTATCTTGCCGCTGGTGTTGCGCGGAATCTGCGTGACGCAACGGAACACAGCCGGTGCCCGCTCGCGACCGAGGCGATCCGAGACGAAATTGGCGATGGCCTTGAGTTCGGGTCCGGTAGGCTGCCACCCCGCGCGCGGCACCAGTACCGCGGCGATGCTCTCGCCGCCGGCGGGCTGCGGCAGGCCGCAGACGGCCGCCTCGGCAATGTTGGCGTGTTGTTCGAGCACCGTCTCGATCTCCAGCGGATGGACGCGCTCGGTGCCCTGCGTCTTGATGAAATTCGAGCGCCGGCCCACGAGTGTGATCCGGCCATCCTGATGCTGTCGGACGATGTCGCCCGTGCGCAGCCAGCCGCCCGTGAAGCACTGCGCGGTGGCTTCCGGGTCGCCTAGATAGCCGCTCATGGGCCACTCCTGCCGGATCCGCAATTCTCCTGCAGTTCCGGCGGATACCGGCAGACCTTCGGCATCCACGATACGGATCTCGCAGCCGGCCGGCCACCCCAGACTGGTGTCGGAGTGACTCCAGCCGGCGAGGCGCTGGCTCAGGCACAGGCCCACCGACTCGGTCAGTCCGTAGTAGTTGATCACCGGGATGTGGAAGCGTTCGAAGAAGGCGCTGACCTCCGGGACGCTCAGATCCGTGCCCGTGCAGTACATGGCGCGTGTTTCGGCCAGCAGCCCGGATGGAACGCGCTCACCGAGCAGATTGATCTGTCGCAGCAGCAGTGGCGCCGCGACGATTCGCTGCGGCCGCGCCTGCTGCAACAGCTCGAGTAGCGCGAAGATGTCGGTGCGCCGCGAACGCGGCGCGCACACCCAGTGCATCCCCGCCAGTGGCGCCGCCAGGAAAGCGTTACGCAGACCACTCATGCTCTGTGGGTCGGGGAGGTTCAGGAGCCGCTCCCCGGCTGACCATTCGAAGGTACGCACTGCGAGAACGGCGCTGCGCACGAGTGCTCCGCGGCTCAGTACCACCGCCTTGGGCTCCGCAGTGGTCCCCGAGGTAAACAGACATGCCGCAGGGATGCCCGAGTCGAATTCCCGCGGCAAGGCAGCCCCGGTTTCAGACGCCGCCGCGGCGGTGCCGGCCGCGAGCGAGTCCATCTCGAATTGCAAGGTCGGCAGCGCCCCATCCAGCGCGTGCCAGCGAGCGCGCTCGCTCGCGTCGCCGACCACGAGCGCGCGCGGTCCGATCTTGCGAAGAGCGAGCCGACGCAGCGTCTCGGCCCACGAGGGATCGACAGGCACAAAGGCGGCACCCAGACGCACGCAAGCCCAGAAAGCGATGAATGCCGCGGGGCCTTGCTCGCCACAATGCATTACACGGTCGCCCGCGCACACGCCGCGGGCAACGAGCTGGCTGGCAGCCCGGTCGATGCTTTCGAGCAATCTGGCTCCGGCCAGTGTTGCGGATTCGCCTGCCGTGGACAGCACGAACTCCGGGCCCGCCGAGCCTCCCGCGAATAGGGGACCGAGCATGATGCGGCTTCGAGCTCCTTGAGCGCACCGTTGTGATTCTTGTGGGGGCGATAGTAGCAACGCATCACCGGCCAGATGCGTTTTGTTACCAAAATGCCTGCGGGCCGACAGCTTGCGTCAGGTCATGGGCTGCGGCCACCGCACCCGCCCCTCCTTCAGATATCTTTTCATTATCAATTAGTTACCCGCGGATAGCCGTTCTCCACGGGCCCGCGCCGCGCAGTCAGCTTCAGGTACCCGCCGCCTGCTCCCGGATGGGCAGGCGGCGGATGCGGCGGCCCGTCGCCGCAAAGATCGCATTGCAGATTGCCGGGGCGACCGGCGGTATACCCGGCTCGCCGACACCACCGAGGGGAACACTCCAGTCCGTGGCGGGAACCAGGTGCACACGGATATCGCGCGGCGCCGTATCCATGCGCGTCACACGGTACTGGTGGAAGTTGTCCTGTTGCGAGCGCCCCTTCTTGAACGTGATCTCGCCAAGCGTGGCCAGGCTCACTCCCATGACGACCGCCCCCTCGAGTTGCGAGCGCACCCGATCCGGGTTCACGCGCGGCCCACAGTCGAAGGCGACGTCGACGCGTGGAATCTGTAGATAGCCCTTGTCATTGACGGACACCTCCGCCACCACGGCCACGTAACTGAGGAAGCTGTAGTGGGCGGCGAGCCCGAGGCCGCTGCCCTTGGGCATGCCGCGGCCCCACTCGGCTTCGCGGCAGACCGTCTCGATCACGTTGCGCAACCTCCCGGTGTTGACCGGATAACGCTGCGGCGACTCGCCGTGGTTCCAGCCGTCGTGCTGGGAGGTTGGATCGATCATGCGCGGCGCGCCGATGAGATCGAGCAGGAAATCGCGGTGATCGCGACCCGCCGCGGCGGCCAGTTCGGCGACGAAGGACTGCACGGCGAACGCATGTGGCACGTTGGACACCGAACGGAACCAGCCGATGCGCGTATGCGCGATGGCCTCCGGGTTTTCGATCCGCAGGTTGGGGATGTCGTAGGGGAGATTGACCAGGCCCATCCCGAGCTCGAATGGCGCCTCGTGGCGCGGGTCGGGGGCGAAGATCGAGATGATCGTGGGCGCGACACTGCGATGCAGCCACGCAGAGACTTTGCCCGAGGCGTCCAGGCCTGCCTGCAATCGCTCCACGGAAACCGTGTGGAAGAAATCGTGGTGCAGGTCATCGTCGCGAGTCCACGTCACTTTGACGGGTCGCCCGCCCATCTTCTGGGAAAGCAAAGCCGCTTCCGTGGCGAAGTCAGGTTTGGACTTGCGGCCAAATCCACCACCCAGCAGCGTGACGTGAACGGTGACCTGCTCGAACTTCAATCCGAGGTGCTTGGCGACATCTTCCCGTGTCACTTGCGGCGCCTGTGTTGGCGCCCAGACTTCGCAACGTCCGTCGACGATGCGCGCCACGGCTGCCGGGGGCTCCATCGTGGCATGGGCTATGTGCGGCAGGTAATACTCGGCCTCGACCTTGCGCACCGCCTTGCCGATGGCGCCGTCGAAATCACCGGCCTCCCGCACGACCTGACCGGGGTTGCGCGCCGCCCGTTCGAGCTCCGCGCGATAGGTCTCGGAGTCGTACACCCCATGCTCGCCGTCATCCCAGCTGATCCTCAGGGCGTTGCGTCCCTTCATGGCCGCCCACGTGTCGCTGGCAATCACTGCGACACCCGCCAGCGGGTGAAACTGCGCTGCGGCCACCGGCGCCGGCATCTCCATGACCTCGACCACTCCGGGCACCTTGCGTGCCTCGGCCGCATCGAAATGATTCACACGCCCCCCCAGCACGGGGGAGCGCGCGATGACGGCATACAACATGCCCTCGAACCAGGGATCGATGCCGTATTGCGCCTTGCCCGTGGCGATATCGAGGCCATCGAGCAAACGGATGTTGTCGCGGCCGATGATCCGGAACTGTGCCGGCGACTTCAGCCGGACCGATTCCCGCGGCGGCACACGCAGTTTCGCCGCACGGCGCGCCAGAGCGCCAAATCCCAGTTTGCGGCCGCTCCTTTCATGTACCACTTCGTGGTTCACGGCCTTCACCTCACCCACCGCCACACCCCAGCTCGCAGCGGCAGCCTGCTCGAGCATGGTGCGCGCGGCGGCACCACAGCGCCTCATGGGATCGACGAAATGCCGGGTGCTGCGCGAGCCGTCCGTATCCTGGTTGCCGTATTTCTCCTCGTCGGCCGGCGCCTGCTGGACGCGCACGCGACCCCAGTCAGCCTCCATCTCATCGGCCACGATCATCGGCATCCCGGTCCGCACGCCCTGCCCCATCTCCGAGCGATGCACGAGAATCGTCACCGTCCCGTCATCGGCTATGGCAATGAAGGCCAGCGGATCATCGCGCCAGCCATGCGGCATGCCATCGGCTCCGTATTTCGGGGCGTCTTCTGCCTTTAGAACAGCGGGCACGGTAGCCACCAACACGAGCGCGCCCAGGCTGCGCAGGTGGGCCAGGAACTCACGCCGCGAGGGATCTGCCGGAAGCTGCGGTTCGATTCGTGCGTTCATGCCGGCGTCCCCTGACGGGCCGCCTGCTTGACGGCGGCGCGTATGCGTGGATAGGTGCCGCAACGGCAGATGTTTCCCGACATCGCGGCGTCTATGTCCGCATCGGTCGGCGCAGGTGTTGCCGCGAGCAGCGCCGCGGCCGACATGATCTGTCCCGCCTGGCAGTAGCCGCACTGGGGCACATTGAGAGCTTGCCAGGCCTCCTGCAGCGCTTTGCCCTGCGCGCTCTCGCCCACACCTTCAATCGTGGTGATCTTCTTTCCGGCCACGGACGAGATCGTGAGGACACAGGAGCGGACCGCCTGTCCGTCAACATGCACCGTGCAGGCGCCACACAGCGCCATACCGCATCCGTATTTCGTTCCCGTCATCCCAAGGTGATCGCGCAACACCCACAACAAAGGCGTGTCGTCCGTGGCGGTAACCGTCACGCTACGACCATTGATGGAGAGTTCCACGGTGCCTTGCTCCCCGCGGCGCAGAAGCGCCGCCACAGTGTTCAGTCGGTATCGGTCCAGGGGTCGGTCGGTCGACCGTAAGAATGCTCGCCGTATACACTAGCCGTCAATTTCTTGCGCCGGATACCTCCTGATGAATGCCATCCGTCCGTTCGTAGCGAGCGCGCTGTTAGCGTTTTCGCTCACCCTGCACGCGGCATCGCCCACTTCGTTCACACTGGCGCAGATGCTCCAGTACACCTACCCCGACCAACTGGCTGCGGCCGAGAAAGCCGATGCGATGGCGTGGGTCGTCAATTCCAGGGGTGTGCGCAACGTCTGGGTCGCACGCGGACCGGATTTCGTGGCACGGCAGATCACGAAGTTCACGGACGATGATGGGCAGGAGATTACCCAGCTGACGTTCTCAGCCGACGGCGCACACCTGCTCTTCGTGCGCGGAGGCGACCACGGGGAGAACTGGCCCGCGGAAGGCAACCTGGAGCCGGATCCAGACTCCTCGCCTGCGCAGCCCTCCACGGCGATCTGGAGGGCGTCGTTCTCGGGCGATGCTCCCGTGAGGCTCGCCGAAGGCGATGCTCCGGCCATTTCGTCGGCGGGTCAACTTGCGTATCTCAAGGACGGGCGGGTGTGGACAGTGCCGCTCGATGGTCAGGGCAACGCGGAGCAGCTCTTCTTCGACCGCGGCAAGGCTACCGATTTGAGGTGGTCGCCGGATGGCAAACATCTCGCGTTCGTTTCCCAACGCGGCGACCACGCCTTCATCGGCATCTTCAGCGCCACCGACCAGCCGATCCGCTACCTGGCGCCATCCACCGGCATCGACAGCTCACCACGGTGGTCGGACGACGGAACCCGAATCGCCTTCGTGCGGCGGCCGGGCGAGGGTGGACCTCCAGAATCCCTCCTGCAACAGATTCCGCATCCGTGGTCAATCTGGGTCGGCCAGGTCAGTGATGCCTCGGGCAAGCGCGTATGGCAGTCGCCGCAGACCCTGGCCGGGTCCTACCCTGACGTGGAAGGACAGGCCAATCTCCACTGGGGAGCGGGTGACCGTCTCGTATTCCTCGCGTACCTGGATGAGTGGCCCCATCTGTATTCGATACCTGCGACGGGTGGTTCACCTACGTTGCTGACGCCCGGCCCCTTCATGGTCGAGCACGTCACGCAGAGCCGCGACCGACGCTACATGATCTACGATGCCAACACCGGCACCTCCGCCGGAGATCACGACCGGCGGCACCTGTTTCGGGTTGCGGTGGATTCACCAGGTCCGTTGGCGATCACATCCGGAGACACGCTCGAGTGGACTCCGGTGACGGCAGCCAGCGATCGGATTGCATTCATTTCCGCAGGAGCGCAGCAGCCACCGGTGGTCGCGACGATTCACCTGGATGGCACGCAGCGCAAACCGGCCGATGCCCACGAGCGTGGCGGCGATTTTCCCAGCAGTCAGCTCATCGTGCCTCAGCCGGTGACGTTCCAGGCCACCGACGGCGTCCAGGTACATGGGCAGCTGTTCCAGCGAACCGACCCGAAATCGCTCAAGAGGGGTGTCAGGCAGCCGGCAGTGATTTTCGTGCACGGCGGCCCGCCACGGCAGATGCTCCTTGGCTGGCATTACATGGGCTACTACAGCAACGCCTATGCGGTGAACCAATACCTCGCCAACCATGGGTTCGTCGTGTTGTCCGTCAACTACCGGCTCGGCATCGGTTACGGACGCGCCTTCCATCAACCCGATCACGCCGGTCTGGCCGGAGCTGCCGAGTACCAGGACGTGCTGGCGGGGGCCCGCTACCTCCAATCGCTACCGGGAGTCGATCCTGCCCGGATCGGGATCTGGGGTGGTTCATACGGCGGCTACCTCACGGCACTGGCGCTCGCTCGCAACTCCGACGTTTTCAAGGCGGGAGCCGATCTGCATGGCGTGCACGACTGGTCGCAGCTGCTGGAGCTGTGGGCCGGCAAGCCTTCGTCCGGCTACGAGAAAGGGGACCGCGAGGCCGCCGTCAGGATGGCCTGGAGCTCCTCACCCGTGGCGTCCATTGACAGCTGGAAGTCACCCGTGCTGCTCATTCATGGCGACGATGATCGCAATGTTCCCTTCCAGCAGACCGTGGATCTGACCCGACGACTGCAGGCTGCCGGAGTCCAGTACGCAGAACTGATCCTGCCCAACGAGATCCACGACTTCCTGCGCCACGCCTCCTGGCTGCAGGTGGACGGCGCCGTCGTGGACTACTTTGTGGGTGCTTTCAGCGTGCCGCAGTCCGGCGCCCCCCAGTCGAGGACTCGCTAGCCGCCCAGTGCTTCGATCAGAGCCTGCGTGCCGAGGGTCCAGCCGAAGAACGACTCGACGTTGAAGATGGTGGCCTCCTGCGCGGCGGGGGGCCCCGCCGGCATGGCGGCATCCGTGACCAGGATCGGCCAGTACTCATTGAAGTACGCATCGCGCAGCGTCGATTCGACGCAAACGTTGGTGGCGATGCCCGTAAAAAAGAGATACCGGATGCCGCGCACCCGCAGGACGGAGTCCAGCGTGGTACCCGCGAATCCGCTGTAACGGGTCTTGAGAACGACCACGTCGGCCGGCTGTGGGCTCAGCTCCCGCACGATCTCGAAGTCCCACGTCCCCTCCACCAGCAGCTTGCCGCGCAGTTCGGGTCTTGCCCGCATCAGACACAGCGCGGTCTCCTTGCGTGGGTTGGGCGACAGATCGCCGCCGCCGTTGCTGAGGTCCGGTTTGTAGCCCGTCTGCAGGTAGACCACCGGTACCCGCCGGGCGCGCGCCGCCGTCAGGACTGAACCGATGGCGCGGACCACCGCCTGAGCACCCGAGATGTCGACTCCCGCCAGGTCGAGCAGACCGCCTTTGCTGGCGAAGGCGTTCTGCATGTCCACCACGACGATCGCGGACTGCTCGAAGTTCATCCCGAGGGGTTCGGGTCGTGTAGGCAGCGTGAGATCAGACAACGTAGGAACCGCCCTTGCTGACGTCAATACCCAACTGGCGGTGCCAGCCTGCGTTGACGCCGCTGCATGATTGCACGCGGGTGACCGGCTTCGCCAGCGCACCGCAGCGTAACCCCCGCGCCGCCCTGCCCGGCTGATTTTGAATACATTCGAGCCTGCGCGGCACCTGCTGCTTGCGCGCGCCACCGCACGGTGCAACCATCGCGCCACAGCGAAACTGTTACCCGCATCCGGCGCCAGGAGTGTCACGCCGCCTGCAGCAGCAGGCCGGCATCCCGCGCTACCGGCTGTCCGGGCGAACAATGAGCTGATGCTTGCCTTCACTTCCGCAATACAACCAACTCGAAGGGGATAAGGTCATGCGCTCAACTCTGAAACTCATCGCACTCTCGCTGGCACTGGCCCTGGGCTCCGGGGCCGCACTCGCCGATCTGACGCCCTACAAGGACTACACGATCAGCGATGCGGTCTGGTCGGTCACCACGATCAAGGTGCACTCCAACATGGAGGATGCCTACCTGGAGGGTCTCAAGCAGACCTGGGTCGCCTCCAACGAGGTGGCGAAGAAGCTCGGCCAGATCGAGGACTACCACATCTATCGCAGCGACCTGCCCGACAGCGGCAGCTTCAACCTGCTGCTGGTCGTGCGCTTCAAGAACAATGAAATGCTGGCGCCCAACAAGGCGCGCTATGACGCGTTCATGAAGGAGTGGGGCGCCGAGCGCGACAAGAAGACCACCGAGACCGCGCAGAAGGAGTATCCGGCGATGCGCGACATCGTCGGCGAATACCAGGTCCGCGAAATCATCCTGAAGTAGCCCTCAGGCCACCGGTGGGGGGGCCCGGACGGCCGGGCGGCCCCGGTGGTTTCCACCCCCCC
>Ga0335069_10005963_pt1 | contig 17814 bp, 17 predicted proteins | sample Lox_Sample_11_FD_206714 | JGI IMG/M metagenome (GOLD analysis project Ga0335069, IMG submission 206714) | Soil microbial communities from Loxahatchee National Wildlife Refuge, Florida, United States - Lox_Sample_1.1 | ecosystem: Environmental > Terrestrial > Soil > Wetlands | place: USA... | reverse complement strand
CACCGTCGAGGACGTCACAGCGCGGCCGCCGCATTCGCTGCATGCCTATTTCCTCCTCGGCGGCGATCCAAAAGTGCCGATCATCTACGAGGTCGACCGCATTCGTGACGGGCGAAGCTTCACCACCAGGCGCGTCGTGGCCATCCAGCATGGCCATGCGATCTTCTCGATGTCGGCATCGTTTCAGACCATCGAGGAGGGCCTCTCGCATCAATTCGAGATGCCGGACGTGCCGAAGCCCGATTCGCTGCCGACCGACGCGGAGATGCGCAAGAACATTCTGCCACTGATGCCGGAGCCGGTGCGGCGCTATTACGAGCGCGAGCGGCCGATCGAACTGCGGCTTGTCGAATATGGCCGCTATCTCGGCGAGGCCTCCAGCGATCACCGCTTCAACGTCTGGATTCGTGCGACGGGCCGCCTGCCGGACGAGCCCGCCATTCACCAATGCGTTCTGGCCTATGCCTCCGACATGACGCTGCTCGATTCGGCGCTGATCCCGCACCAGCGCACGGTCTTCAGCGACGACATCATGGCGGCCAGCCTCGATCACGCACTGTGGTTCCACCGGCCGTTTCGCGCCGACGAATGGCTGCTCTATACCCAGGACAGCCCGAATCTCGGCGGCTCACGGGGCTTTTCGCGCGGTCTCATTTTCGCGGCCGACGGCACGCTGGTAGCGTCCGTGGCGCAGGAAGGGCTGTTGCGGCTGCGGACCAAGAAGAGATGAAGGTCGAAGATCGCGGGCGCCGCTGCCTGCCTTAAACGCACGAATGGGGCTTAAATCCTCGCGATAATCCCGCTAAGCTGTTGCGCCGTCGGCTCTCAATTGCTGGGCCGATACATTCGGCCGATGCACCCGCCGCGCAACCCGGAACGTCTCATGAAGCTCGTCACCGCCATCATCAAGCCGTTCAAGATCGACGAAGTCCGGGACGCCCTTTTGAAAATCGGGATCCATGGCATGACCGTGACCGAGGTGAAGGGCTACGGCCGGCAGAAGGGCCACACCGAGATTTATCGTGGCGCCGAATATGCGGTGAACTTCCTGCCTAAGCTCCGCATCGAAGTCGCCGTCGCCGCCGACCAAGTGGACCAAGTCGTGGCCCTCATGGGCGCGGCGGCAAGGACCGGCAAGATCGGTGACGGCAAGATTTTTGTCACGCCGATAGACCAGGCGGTGCGAATCCGGACCGGCGAAACCGACGCGGACGCCCTGTGAGGCGAATTTAGGCGTAGGTCACAACGATTTAGCTGCGATTTCCAGCTATTTGCCTAATAGTTAGGCAAAAAGACCAATAAGTAGGCTGACCTTCATCGAATTCCGTGCCGCTGGCCGGCCGGCACGGGTCATCGAACCCAATCCGATTGTCGAATGGGGGCCTTTTCTGCCTGATTCGGCAGCAAATGAAGCCGCTTTCCCGTACACGGCCCGGCGCTTCCCTCCCCACTTGGCACGGGGTTTGATTACCGAACGCAGGGGTCCGCGGCGGGGGCGAATTTCACCGCGGTTACCGCTTTGTCGTGTCGGCCCGGTTGGCGCTCCGATCGGGTGACGGGGAGAACAGGTCAATGAAAATCATCATGGCGATCATCAAGCCGTTCAAGCTCGATGAGGTCCGCGACGCGCTGACCAAGATCGGCGTCCAGGGGCTGACCGTCACTGAAGTGAAGGGCTACGGCCGGCAAAAGGGTCACACCGAGATCTATCGCGGGGCCGAATACGCCGTGAGCTTCCTGCCCAAGATCAAGATCGAGATCGCGGTGCCGTCCAATCAGGTGGACCGCGTCATCGACACGATCAGCGCTGCGGCGAAAACCGGCCAGATCGGCGACGGCAAGATCTTCGTCTTCGGTCTCGATCACGCCGTGCGCATCCGCACCGGCGAGACCGATGCCGCCGCGCTTTAAGAAACGCAGCCAGAAACATCAGGGATCAAGGGATAGGAGTGAGGCAATGTCGTTGAAGAGTTTCTCCCGTGCGGGATTGTTCGGATTCATAGGCGCGATCCTGCTCGGGATCATGCTCAGCGTGCCGACCTATCACGCGTCATTCGCCCAGACGCCGAGCGCAGCACCGGCCGATGCGGCGGCGGCGCCTGCTGCCGCCTCGCCGCCGGCCTGCAGCGCGACGGTTCTCGAAAAATGCACGCCCAATTCCGGCGACACCGCCTGGATGCTGACCTCGATGGCCATCGTGCTGATGATGACCATTCCGGGGCTGGCGCTGTTCTACGGCGGCATGGTCCGCAAGAAGAATGTCGGCGATACGGTGATGACGAGCTTCGCCATCACGTGTCTGATCAGCGTGCTGTGGCTCTTGTTCACCTACAGCATCGCGTTTCGCGCCGGCTCGCCCTTCATCGGCGGCTTCGATCGCGCCGGCCTGCAGGGCATCCTGAGCGATATCGCCAACGGCATCGGCAATCCCAACCCGCTGGCGCCGACGATCCCCGAATCGGTCTATTCGATGTTCCAGCTGACCTTCGCGATCATCACCGCGGCGCTGATCGCAGGCTCCTTTGCCGAGCGCATGAAGTTCTCGGCGATGCTGTGGTTCGTCGGACTGTGGGCGATCTTCGTCTATTCGCCGGTCGCTCATTGGGTGTGGGGCCCGGACGGCTTCCTCAATTCGGCCAACAGCAATGCCTGGGTCAAAGTGCTCGACTTCGCCGGCGGCACCGTGGTGCATGTCAATTCCGGCACCGCCGGCCTGATGGCCGCGTTGATGCTGGGCAGGCGCAAAGAGGCGGGCCCGCCGCACAATGTGGTGCTGACCATGATCGGCGCCTCGCTGCTGTGGGTCGGCTGGTTCGGCTTCAATGCCGGCTCGGCAGTCTCCGCCGGGATGCAGGCCGGCATGGCGATGCTGGTGACGCACACCGCGACGGCGACTGCGGGCTTCACCTGGATGATTCTGGAATGGATGCTCCGCGGCAAGCCGACGGTTCTCGGCATCTGCTCGGGCGCCGTCGCCGGTCTGGTCGCCATCACCCCGGCGTCGGGCTTCGTCGGCCCGATGGGTTCGTTCGCCATCGGCATCGCCGCCGGCATCATCTGCTATTGGGGCTGCACCGGCCTCAAGCACATGTTCGGCTATGACGATGCGCTCGACACGTTCGGCGTGCACGCGGTCGGCGGCATGGCCGGCGCGATCCTCACCGGCATCTTCGCCATCAACGAATACGGCGGCACGTCCGGCGCCATCGAGGGAAATTGGAGCCAGGTCGTCAATCAATTCATCGGCGTCGGCATCGTCTTCGCCTATGACGTCGTCGTGACGCTGATCATCCTGAAGGTCGTCGATCTGGCGGTCGGACTACGCGTGTCGGAAGAAGTCGAGCGCGACGGTCTCGACCTTGCTCTGCACGGTGAGACGATTCAGTAACGACGAGCGACCGAGCAGCTTTCCCGGCACTGCTCGATCCAGCGAGGCCCTGGCGAAAGCCAGGGCCTTCTTGTTTTTGTATTTCGTCATTGCGAGCGCAGCGAAGCAATCCGGGGCCGCTCGCATCGAGATCGAGTGCTCATCGCTCCTCGGATTGACGGGAACGGCGGGGGATGAACGCCCGCGCGAAACCTGCTAATCCACTGGCCAAGAACTTCCCGTAAAGCGCAAACGCCAGCGAGGACACGCCATGTATGCCAATCTCGAGCTTTATATCGACGGCAAATGGACCGGCGGCAACGGCCGCGGCGAGGACGTGATCAATCCGGCGACGGAAAAGCCGCTCGCGCGTCTGCCGCATGCGAGCAAAGCCGAACTCGATCAGGCGCTCGAAGCCGCCAAGAAAGGTTTCGCGGTCTGGCGCGCGACCTCCGCCTATGACCGCGCCAAGATCATGCGCAAGGCCGCCGATCTGATGCGCGAGCGCCACGACGCGATCGCCAAGATCCTGGTGCAGGAACAGGGCAAGGTCTATCCCGAGGCGCGCGCGGAGGTCATCACGTCCGCCGACATCATCGACTGGTACGCCGAGGAAGGCCGCCGCGCTTACGGCCGCATCGTGCCGGGCCGCGGCAAGGGTCTGCGCCAGATCGTGCTGCAGGAGCCGGTCGGCGTGGTCGCGGCATTCACGCCGTGGAATTTCCCGACGCTGACGCCGGCGCGCAAGATCGGCGGTGCGCTTGCGGCGGGTTGCTCGCTCATTCTCAAGGCATCGGAGGAGACGCCGGGCGCCTGCGTCGAGATGGTGCGCTGCTTTGCCGATGCCGGCGTGCCTGCCGGCGTACTCAATCTCGTCTTCGGCGTGCCGAGCGAGATTTCCGAGCATCTCATCGCCAAGGACGATGTGCGCAAGATTTCGTTCACCGGCTCGATCCCGGTCGGCAAGCATCTGGCGCAGCTTGCGGCAAAGGGCATGAAACGCGCGACCATGGAGCTCGGCGGCCACTCGCCGGTCGTGGTGTTCGCCGATGCCGATCCGGAGAAATCCGCCGAGACGATTGCGGCGTTCAAATTCCGCAATGCCGGCCAGGTCTGCATCTCGCCGACGCGCTTCTATGTGCAGGAGCCGGTCTATGACCGCTTCCTGACGCGCTTCACCGAATATGCCAAGGCGGTCAAGATCGGCGACGGCATGGAAAAAGGCATCACCATGGGCCCCATGGCCAATGCGCGCCGCATCGATGCGATGGAAAGCTTCGTGCGCGACGCCAAGGACCGCGGCGGCAAGGTTCGCACCGGCGGTAATCGTCATGGCAATCAGGGCTATTTCTTCGAGCCCACCGTCGTCACCGACGTGCCGGACGATTCCAAGATCATGACTGAAGAACCGTTCGGCCCGGTCGCGCCCGTCGTCGCGTTCAAGACCTTCGACGAAGTCGTCGAGCGCGCCAACTCGCTGCCCTTCGGGCTCGCCTCTTATGCCTTCACGAGCTCAGCCCAAACCGCGACTCTGATTGGCGATGCGCTGCAATCTGGCATGGTGGGGGTGAACTCGATCGCAATCTCGACACCCGAAACGCCGTTCGGCGGCATCAAGGAATCCGGCTATGGCAGCGAAGGTGGGCTCGAAGGCTTGCAAGCCTATCTGAACACGAAATTCATCTCGCAGATGTGAGACGGGCGGCCGCCAACAACCTCACGGCAAGACCAAAGACATACAATCACGATGCAATGCCCGGCCCCCTGGCGGCCGGGCATTTGTTTGAGATGCTCCGGATGCGCCGGTGACCGGTTTGAACCAGCATATGGTGACCAAGCGACAAATCCGCAGCCCGTGTTTGATGCCTTTTTAGGAACGAAATTCAGTGATGTGGCATTGTATAGCGGGCGGGTGGGATAGCTGGTTTTTGTCCGATGGATATTGTCGCCCCCGTACTCGCCTACCTCACCTGCGTCGCCGGTATTGTCGGGGCGTTTCTGGTGTCGTTTTACATGGTGTTTGCGCCCCCTAGCCGGCCCGCGATCGCCCAACACACCGCCGCGATCGTGAGCGCCAGCACGACCAAACCCGTGACCGCACCGGCCGCCGAGGAGAAAAAGCCGGCGCTGCGCGGGGCCGTCGCAGATAATCCGGCTGTTAACCACGCCGTGCCGACTACACAAAAGCGTGAAGACGCTGCGTCGACGCCCGCACCGCGCGGCACGCTGGCCTCCCCGCGCGGCACACCGGCGCAAGCCGCTACGCCCGCTGTGGGGCCGCAAAAGCTCGCGGCGGGCGAGATTCGCGGCAAAGGCGGCAAGATCACCCGGGCGCAATGGCGGCAGATCGTCGAGCAAGAGCGCCGCCACCGCCTCGCCTATCAGCAAGATGCAGATTTCAAGTCGCGCTTTCTCGGATACGCCGACTGATTCTGCCGTTGGGGCATGACCGATTCCGATTGGTTTCCACAATTCGGAATCCTCGTCCGGATCACGCGTAAGACTGCTCCAAATAGGTCACCGCATCATCGGCGAGATGACGCCGGTCCATATCCCCGCGCTGCGCCATCTCGATGATCCGTTTGGCGATGATCTCTTGCGCCGCGCGCCTGTAGCCGGGAGAGGCGAGCTTGCTGCCCGATTGCTCGACCTTCCGCCAAGCGTCCTCGAATACCGAAACCAAGAGCTCGATCGTTTCCGGCTCGAAGGCAGATTGAGCGAGAAGTGGAATGATCGACATTGCACCGTCCCATATTTGCGTCGCCGCTTGGCCCGGCCGGAAAGACAAGCGAGTATCAACCAACTGGCCGAGCGCGGCTATGCGAAATGGGGGCCTGTGCTTGCCGCCGCCCAAAAATGCCAGGGGCGTGACGCGGCGCGCCATTCCCCAGCGCCATCCCCGGACGCCGTCACACTACGGGCAAACCCCATGCGCCGTGATAACGCACGAGAGCGCTGTACGATCCCTGGCGCCAGGACGAGCGAAAAACCAGCGGTTATCGGGTTCTGCTGGCGGAGAGGGAGGGATTCGAACCCCCGATACGGTTGCCCGTATGCCGCATTTCGAGTGCGGTGCATTCAACCACTCTGCCACCTCTCCGGAAGGGCAAAAGCCTCAAGCGACGCGGCGCGATATGTAACGGCCGCGCCTTGCGGAGACAAGGTGCGAATTGGGTCCTGAATCCGGCCTATCCGGCGGGTTACAGTTCCCGGCCGATCAGGCGATCGAGCGAATAGGGCCCACCCCCGCGCAGCGCGATCGCCACGAAGATCAGGCCCCAGAGCAGGGTATATTCGAAGCCGCCGCCCGGCTGGGTAAAGCCGTAGCCGTGCGGATAGAGCACGAAAAACGTGATCACTGCCATCTCGATGGCGATCGAGGCGGCGAACAGGCGCGTGAACAGGCCGAGAATGATACAGACCGCACCAATGGTCTCGTTGATGAAGATGAGCCAAGCGATCAAGAGCGCCGGTTCGATGCCGCGCTTGGCCATGGACTGCTGAGCGAAGACCGAGATCGGCGGCCCCATTATCTTGACGATGCCGTGCACTAGCAACGTCCCGCCGACCGTGGCCCGGATCAGCGGATAGGAGATGTCGCGGGCAAAGGCATAAAACGGCGCCAATGCCGAAATGATCGGCTGCGGCTCGGACGCGCCGCCTTGTTCCGGTGTAATCGCTGTCATCTGTTGCCCCCGGAGTATCTGACCATCGTGCGGCTCAGGCCGCACGGGCATAACACCGCGGGCACCGGAATCATTCACGGCCGAAGAAGAGGTCGTTCACAGCTCCCGGCCGATCTTTCGATCGAGCGAATAGGGGCCGCCGCCGCGCAACGCAATGGCGAAGCAGACCAAGCCCCAAAGCAGCACGTATTCATAGCCGCGCTTCATCCAGGAGAAGGTGGGCCAGTACGTGACAAAGATGAACAGCATCTCGATCGCGGCAGCGGCGGCGAAGAACCGCGTGAAAGCACCGAGAATGATCGCGACGCCGCTCAGGGTCTCAATGGCGGTGGAAGCCCAGAACCAGAAGGCCGGCGGCGTGAAGCCGAGATCGGCGAACGCCTTCAGGAAGCCTTCGGTCGGACCGATCATGATCTTGCCCCAGCCATGGACCAGGAGATTCCAGCCGACGGCAACGCGGATTACGAGCCATGACAGCGGAATAGCCGCGTCATAGAACGACTGCAGGAACGGCAGGACCGGTGTGGGTTCGGCGAGTTTCCGCTCAGCATGCACCTGTGTCATGGTTTTCCTCCGCGCGCTCTCGCTTTCAGCGAGCTGTTTTTTTAAACAACCGGAACGTCCGATTATTCACCCGGTCAAGGCGGCTATTTGGTCGGCACGACCAGGGAATAGCGTTCGTCAGCCGCAAGACTCGCAGCAATCGGAAAGCCGAGCTCTTTGCGCACCATGTTCGTGCCGAGCACGATCGACACCATCTTGTAGAAGGCGTGCCGGCGGCTCATGCCTTCGCGGCCCATCCCGCAATCCGTCGAGATGACCAGCCGCTCTGGCGGAATGAATTTGAGCGCGGCGCGGATCTTAGCCGCCACCTCGTCCGGATTTTCCACCTGCAGCGTATGATGGTCGATGACGCCGATGGCGATCTTCTTGTCGGTAATGGTCTTGCCGATGGCTTCGAGGTCGATGCCGCCCGAGCTCGAGGACTCGAACGTGATGACGTCGGCATCCACCGTATTGTAGGTCTCGAGCGCCGGCTTATAGCTCTGGACCTCGGCGAACATGCGCTGCTGCGAAGGATTGCCCCAGCAGGAATGCGCCCATACTTCGGTTTTGGCGCGCAGCCCCTTCACGGTGCGATTGAACACTTCCACCATCAATTGCGGCGTGATTACCTTGTCCTGGATCTTGCGCACCGCGATCAGGTGGATCTGCGGCTCTTCGATCTGGATCACCGGGCAGCCGGCGTCGGCAAGCTCGTGATATTCCTCGTTGAAGGCGTCGGCTATGGCGAACATGCGCTCCGGCACGCTTTTATAGTAGCGGTCCTGCAGCGCGAACGCGACGATCTCGGCCGACACGCCGCCGAACTTCACCGGCTTGTCGGTGAAGCGCTGCGCCGCCTTCCACATCGCCGTATATTGCAGATTGCCGCGTCCGATCGGTCCGGTGATGACCGGCATGACGCGCGATTCCAGATAGTCGTGCAGGATGTGACCGCGCGGAAACCAGATGCCGCCGCGGCCCGCCGGCGTCGCCACCGGATGCTCGATGTCGAGGCCGGACATGTGGTTCGGCGGATAGGCGGTCCAGCTCTGGCCGCCGACATCGTCATCGAACCGGCAATCGCCGTCGGTCACAATATCAAGGCCGGCGATTTCCTGATCGCGCAGATAACAGGTCAGCGCGTCCTCGTATTGCTCGCGGAACCTGCGGCTCACCATGGCTTCGAGAAAATGACGCGTGCCGAGATTTTCAGTGTACCAGCTCGGCCGCGGTAGCGAACCGGTGATTGTCGTCGGCATGACGATGTCTTTGGTGGCGCGATACATTCGACTTTCCTCCCCGCTCAAGCGCGCGAGTCATTGATGTGCTCGCGTTGCCTCGGCGCAGCTTAGCAAGGCCGACCGGAGGATGATAAGTCTTTTGTCGACGCAAATTTTTGCGTGGCCGGGTTGCCCAACGCGGTGGGCAAAAGTGGGCAGAGCCGTTCAGTTTGCATGCCGCGTTTTCCTGCTGCGAAAGCGCAGCAATGGTCGCAGCGGCGAGGCAGCGCATCGCGACCGCAAGAGGACGCGCAGCTTCTTTGAACCGGCGCTGCTCTCCGGCACGCTGCTGCTGTTCAGGTGCCGGTAAATACCGGCGCGCGCTTTTCCATGAACGCGGTGCGCCCTTCCGTGTAATCGCGGCTGGCGAAACAGGCTTCGACCAATGCGGCCGCGCGGGCGACATCGCGCTCTGAATCCGCCCTGAGCACTTCGCCCACCGTCACTTTCACGGCCTTGATGGTGAGCGGCGCGTTGGCGCAGATCATGTCGGTGATGTTTTTGACGTAAGTCTCAAGCTCAGCCTGCGGCACCACGCGATTGACGAGCCCCATGGCGGCGGCTTCCGGCGCATCGAATTGACGCGCGGTGTAGAAGATCTCCTTGGCGAAAGCCGGCCCGACAATATCGACCAGCCGCTTGAGCCCGTTATACCCATAGCCGATGCCGAGCTTGGCGGCCGGCACCGCGAAGCGCGAATTGTCGGTGCAGATGCGCAGGTCGCAGCAGGTGGCAAGTCCAAGCCCGCCGCCGATGCAATAGCCGCGGATCATCGCGATGGTCGGCTTCGGGAATTCGGCAATGCTGGCATAGGTCGCGTCGGTCTTGGCGTTGTAGGCGCGCTGGGCTTCGACGGTCGCGCGCTCGTTTTCGAATTTCGAAATGTCGGCGCCCGAAACGAAGGCCTTGCCGCCCGCGCCGGTGAGCACGACGACGCGGACGGCGTCGTCAGTCGCGAAATCGTCGAGAATGCGCTTCGCCGCTTCCCACATGTCGAGCGACACCGCGTTGTGCCGCTCGGGATTGTTGAAGATCACGTAACCGACACCGCCTTCCTTGCGCGACAGCATCTTATCGGTCTGGGACATTTTGGTTTCCTTCTCGGTATCTATTCCGTCACCCTGAGGTGCTCGTGCACAGCGCCGAGCCTCGAGGGCGACGGTCCGTTAGTCCTCGACCGTTCATCCTTCGAGGCTCGCTTCGCTCGCACCCCAGGATGACGGAAACGACGTTATAGCGTCGCTTACACCGCCTTCGCTTTATGCAGCGCCGCGATATCGCGCTTGCTGAAGCCGAACTCTTTGAGGATCGCGTCGGTGTGCTCGCCGAGTTCCGGAGGCCGCGCCACCAGGCGCGACGGCGTGCGCGACAAGGTCACCGGCTGCCCGACCAGCGCCATCTTGCTCTTGTCCTTCTTGGTCACGGTCTGCGCGATGCCGAGATGCTTGACCTGCGGATCGGCGAACATCTGATCAATCGAATAGATCGGCCCGCAGGGCACGCCCGCTTCGTTGAAACGCTCGACCCATTCGGCACTGGTGCGCCCGGCGAGCAATTCGTCGATCTCGGCATTGAGCGCATCGCGATTTTTCGAGCGCAGCGCGCCGGTTTCGTAGTCGGGATTTTTCAGCAGCTGCGGCGCTTCGGCGGCTTCGCAAAAGCGCTGCCAGATGCGCTGCCCAGTCGTTGCGATATTGATGTAGCCGTCCGTGGTCTTGAACACGCCGGTCGGAATGCTGGTCGGGTGATTGTTGCCGGCCTGCTTGGCGACTTCCCCAGCGACCAGGTAGCGAGCAGCCTGGAAGTCGAGCATGAAGATCTGCGCCTGCAGCAGCGATGTCGTGATGTGCTGACCCTTCTTTGATTTCTCGCGTTCGAGCAGCGCCACCAGAATGCCCAGCGCGGCAAACAGTCCGGCGGTGAGGTCGGCGATCGGAACGCCGACGCGGACCGGACCCTGACCCGGCAGGCCGGTGATCGACATCAGCCCGCCCATGCCTTGGGCGATCTGATCGAAGCCGGGGCGATTGGCGTAGGGCCCGTCCTGGCCGAAGCCGGAAATGCTGGCATAGACGATTTTGGGATTGATCTTCGACAATGCCTTGTAATCGATGCCGAGGCGCTTCTTCACGTCGGGGCGGAAATTCTCCACCACCACATCGGCCTTCTTCACCATCCGCTTGAGCGCAGCCAGCCCCTCCGGCGATTTCAGATTGAGCGTCATGCTGCGCTTGTTGCGGTGCAGGTTCTGAAAGTCGGGGCCTTCGCGCGGGCCGCCCATCTGATCTTCCATTCCCGGCGGCGTCTCGATCTTGATGACATTGGCGCCCCAATCGGCGAGCTGGCGCACGCAAGTAGGGCCGGACCGGACGCGGGTGAGGTCGAGAACGGTGAAACGGGCAAGCGCTTTGGAGGCGCGGGGGAAGGCCATGCTGATATCTCCGACCTGCGGCTGTTAGAGCATGATCCCGAAAAGTGGCAACCGGTTTTCGGAACAGAACATGCTCAGGCGAAGCGCCTCGCGCCGCTTGGGGGCGAGAACTTCTCCGATCTTGCCGCACTTGTCCACCGGCCGGCCGCGGCTCGGCGGGCATCGTCCTGCATCCGCCGATCGGATAAAATGCGCGAGAGCGGCCTTTTTTCCGGCACTTTCGCGAGGCGATGATGAACGAAGATGTACTCAATGTGAGCGTGCGTAAATTTCTCAAGAAGGTCGGGATCACCTCGCAACGCGAGATCGAACAAGCGGTGCGCCAGGCGGTGTCCAGCGGCCGTCTGAAGGGCCATGAGGCCCTTCCCGCCAAGATGATTTTGACTCTCGACGGTCTTGGCCTCGTGGTCGAGATTGAAGGCGCCGTCGAGCTCGAATAACGCGCACGCCGTCAGCTCCGGGAAGGTTTCATGATTGACCTGCGTCATTCTCTCGCCGTGCTCCTGCTCGTGGCAACAGCCAGCGTCGCCTTGGCGCAAGATCATCCCAGCGGAGATCGTCCCAGCCAAGATCATGCGGGCCGTCCCGCCGAGCGTCCGAGCGGGCCGGAGGCGGCCGGCGTCCTGTCGCTTCTGCCGCCCGACTCCGTGACCGAGCACAGCATCGATCTGCCGTCCGGCAAGCTCGCTTACACGGCAACCGCCGGCACATTCTCGCTGTTCGACACGTCGGGGCTGCGCTCGGCCGCCATTTTCTACACGGCATTCACGGCCAAAACCGAGAATGCCGCGCCGCGACCGGTCACCTTCGTGTTCAATGGCGGACCGGGCGCCGCCTCGGCCTTCCTCAATCTCGGCGTTGTCGGGCCGCGGATCGCCGAATTTGGCATGAACGGCCACGACGGCGCCAACGTGAAGCTGATCGACAATCCGGAAACATGGCTGGCCTTCACCGACCTTGTCCTGATCGATCCGATCGGCACCGGCTGGAGCCGCGCCACCAAACCCGACGGCGCCAAGGCGTTCTGGGGCGTCGACGAAGACGCCCAGTCGATGGCCAAAGTCATCGCGCTTTATGTCGCCAAGAACAGTCGCGCTGCGTCACCGAAATTCATTCTGGGCGAAAGTTACGGCGGCTTTCGTGCCGCCAAGGTTGCACGCAAGCTGCAGAACGATCAAGGCATCATCGTTTCGGGCGTTGTGATGCTGTCCCCGCTCCTCGAGGGCGCGTTTCAGTTCGGCGGCGAGCGTTTTGCGCTCGGCGCGGCCTTGCAGCTACCCTCGCTTGCCGCCGCCAAGCTCGAGCGCGACGGCAAGTTCTCGACCGAGGCGCTGGCGCAAGCCGAGCATTTTGCGCTCACGGATTATTTGACAACGCTCGCGGGGCCGCCGCTGCAAGGCGACGCCGCCAAGGCCTTTTATGCCCGGGTCTCCGCCATCACCGGCGTGTCCGCTGATGCGCTCGCGGAGACGCACGGCTTCATCCGTGATGACTACGTGAAGAATCTCTATCCGGGCGGACACAAGATCGTCAGCCACTATGACGCGACCTTTGCGACCGACGACCCGTATCCGGAATCGCCGGTCGCGCGCGGGCCCGACCCGATTCTCGACGGCGTGATCCGCGCCTATGGCAGCACATTCGTCGGCTATGCCCGCGACGAGCTCGGCTTCAAAACCGACATGACCTACAATCTCCTCGCTGGAGAAATCTCCAACCGCTGGGACTGGGGCGGCACCGGCCGCGGCCAGCCCAGCATCGCCGACGATCTTCGCGTCCTCCTCGCGCTTTCACCCTCGTTCCGGCTTCTGGTCGCGCACGGCTATAGCGACATGGTCACGCCCTATGCGGATTCGCGCTACGTGCTGCAGCACTTGCCGCGTTATGAGGGGCAGGAGGGTCAAGAGCGGACGGAATTGAAACTCTATCGCGGCGGGCACATGTTCTATCTCGATCCGACTTCGCGCAAAGCCTTCACAGCCGATGCCCGGACCGTTTATGCTTCGCCCTGAACCGGGGTGAGCGTCGCGCGCGCCACAGAGGCCGACATTGGATGCACTGACGGAGAGGTCATTACCGGCCGCGACCGAAGAAGGCGACAGGTTCATCCCCGTTCGCAAGGAGGATCTGCTCGGCACGCTTGTCAAACAGGGCGGTTTTGCCGATGCGCAAGAATGCGCGCTGTTTTGGCGCTTTGCGCGCACGTTCCGCACCATCTGCCATTACCAGTATTCCGAGACGCTCGATCGGCTGCGCGAGGACTATTACTATTTCAGTCCCGACGTGGCGGGCCTTGCCACGATCGATCGCGCCAAGCGCGATGACGCCTATGACGATTTCGTCCGTTCGCTCGACAAGGTGCTGAAAGACGCGAATTTCGAGGAACTGCCGCACGAGGACGTCACCGAGGCCCATCGCCGGCGCACGGTGCCCGTCGAAGTGAAAGCGGAGCACGACGACTTCCGCGAGGTACGCTTCTATCGGCGCGGTCACCATGTCGAACAGGTCGAAGTGCCGGAATGGTTCGGCTTGCGGCGGCGCAAGGTCGAGGTCGAAGTATTCGACGACATCGTGCTTCTGGTCGCGATGAAGACGCAGGACGAGATCGGATCGCGGCGGGAGCTGCGGATCTTGAAGCGCCGCAAGATCGTTCCCGGCTCAGTGCTGCTCAAATATTTCCGCAACATCGCCTGCGGCGATCTCTATGCGCTGTTCCCCAATGCGCGCGTCGTCATGAGCAAATTCGACAAGGCCTTTCTCGGCGTGCCGGCGATCGCCGGCGGCATTCCCATCTTGATCAAGCTCTACGCCACGATTTCCGTTCTTTTCCTCGTCGCCGGTATTTACCTCGGCGGCTCTGGCGCGGTGCGCGACGACGATATGAAGACGGCACTGGCGGCGCTGATGGGCATCGTTGCGCTCGGCGGCTTCGCGATGCGGCAATATCTCAAATATCAGCACCAGTCGCTCAAGTATCACATGGAGCTTACCGAAAACATCTACTACCGCAACATCAACAACAATTCCGGCATCTTCGACTATCTGATCGCCACCGCCGAGGATCAGGAATCCAAGGAGGCACTGCTCGCCTATCACTTCATACGCACCGCGCGGGCGGCACCGACGCCGGCCGAAGTCGCCGCCGCGATCGCGGCGTGGCTTGCGAAAAACTTCGATGTTAACGTTGATTTCGATATCGCCGACGCACTCGCCACACTGGATCGTTACGGCCTGATCCGGCGCGAGGGGGAGCGGCTCTTTGTCCCACCGCTCGAGCCGGCGATCGCTCAGCTGGGCGAAGTCTGGAACGGCTTTTTCACCCGCGAACAGGTGCCCGTATGCCAGTAACCGCCGCGGCTATTACCGCTTCAAAGCTGCGTAACTCGCGGTAAGCGGCACCGCCGGCCGGTTTATTCCCGGCCGCGCCGCCACGGCGCAAGCGGCGCAATTGGCGCCCTTGGCGCATTGCCTTTCGGCCCGCCATACTACATTGGTTTGATTGAAATTCGCCGGGCCTTTAACAACAATCGCCGGCGACAAGAAACGACCAACAAATCTTTCAAGGGAGAATTGGAATGTCCAAGGGTATCATCGGCAGTCGGATTCCGCGCCGCACGGTGCTGAAGGCCGGTCTCGCCCTGGGTGCGCTGCAGGTGGCGAGCCCATTCGTGGTCAAGTCGCTGGCCGACGAGCCGGTCAAGATCGGCCTCGATAATCCGCTCACCGGAACCTATGCCGCGCTCGGCAAGAACGAATTGACCGGCGCCCAGCTCGCGCTCGCGCAGATCAACGCCAAGGGCGGCATTCTCGGCCGGCAGGCTCAGCTGCTGGTCGAAGATTCCACCAGCGGCGATGCCGGCACGGCGGTCGAAAAGGCACGCAAATTGATCGATCGCGACCAGGTGAATTTCCTGGTCGGCAATATCAACTCGGCGCTCGCCGCGGCGATGGCCAATGTGGCCTTCGAGAAAGGCGTGTTTCACGTCGTTCCCGGCGGGCATACCGACCCGGTGACCGGAACGAATTGCCACTGGAACGTCTTCCGCGTCTGCAACACCACGCAGATGGAGGCGAACGCAGTCGCCGGCACGCTGATCAAAACCGCGGGCAAGAAGTGGTACTATCTCACGCCCGACTATGCCTTCGGCCATACGCTGCAGGCCGGGCTGGAAAAGGCCGCCAGCAAGCTCGGCGGCACCAAGGTCGGCGGCGATCTCACCCCGCTCGGCACCACGGACTTCTCCTCGTATCTGATCAAGGCGCAAGCGGCGAACCCGGACGTGATCATCTTCCTGCAGGCCGGCGACGACGCGGTGAATGCGCTCAAGCAGGCGGTGCAGTTTGGGCTCGACAAGAAATTCCATCTCGCCGGCGCCCAGCAGGAACTCGAAGTCCTGATCGGCCTGCCGCCAGAGGCACGCATCGGCACCTGGGTGTTCGAATGGTACTGGAAACAGCCGAACGTGCCCGGGGTCGACCAGTTCGTCGCCGATATCCGCAAGGCGAGCGGCGGCCACGTGCCGACGGCGCGCACCTGGTTCGGCTATGCCGCGGTGTGGACCTGCGCCCTGGCCGCCAACCAGGCAAAATCGCTCGAGGCCGTGAAAATGGCCAAGGCGATGCAAGGCTTCAAGCTGCCGCCGGAAGTCGCGCTGATGCCGGACGGCGCTTTCTATCGCGCGTCACAGAACCAGCTCATTCCGGATTTGTATGTCGGCAATGCGCAGTCCAAGGGCAGCGATCCGGAGGACCTCTTCAACGTCACCGAGGTGGTCAAAGGCGTCGATATCGCCGGCACGCTGGAAGACACCGGCTGCAAGATGACCTGGCCGGCATAAGTTCGCCGGCTGCGGCCAGCGTGCGCTGGCCCTCAAAAAAATGACCAGGCGCTGTTGGGAGGCAGCGCCTGGAATTCCAGAGCAAGTTGGGGGTTAAAGTTGGCATCGAGGCAACGCGGCCGCGCCCGCGTCGGCAGTCCTGATAGCTCAAGGCGCAGGGCAATCGCGTTGCGTGGCGTTATGGCATTACGGCGCAAATGACACAGCTGGTCCTGTTCAACATCTTCAACGGCCTGATCGTCGGCGCGTTCTATGCACTGATGGCGCTTGGCCTGTCGTTGATCCTCAATCTGTCCGGCGTCATCAATTTCGCCCATGGCGGCTTTCTCGCCATCGGCGGCTATCTCGCCTTCACGCTGCTGCCCTATATCGGCTTCTGGGGCGCGCTCATCCTGTCGCCGATCTTCACCGCAATTCTCGGCATCATCGTCGAGCGGTTTCTGATCCGCCGGCTCTACGGCCGCGATCCGCTCTACAGCCTGCTTCTGACCTTCGGTCTCGCGTTCATCTTCGAGGACGGCACGCGCTTCATCTGGGGCGCGCAGAGCCTGCCGTTTCAGGTGCCGGGCTGGCTGGTGACGCCGCTGAGCGGCGACTTTTTCTTTCTCACCGGCTATCGCCTGTTCATGGTCTTCATCGTCGCGCTGGCAGTCGGCGCGCTGTTCTTCATCTTGAGCTATACGCGGCTCGGCATCCGCATCCGCGCCGGTACGCTCGATCTCGAGACGGTATCGGTGCTCGGCGTCAATGTGCGCATCCTGCGCAGCATGAATTTCGGCCTCGGCGTCTATCTCGCCGGTCTCGCCGGCGTGCTCGCGGTCGGACAGCTCGGCCTCCAGCCGACCATCGGCTCGTCGCTGATCATGCCGAGCTTCGTCGCCATCATTGTCGGCGGGCTTGGCTCGCTGCCCGGCACACTGCTCGGCGGGCTTCTGATCGGCGTCGCCTCCGGCATCACCACCGTGTTCTTTCCGTCCGCCACCGAGGCGGTGATGTACGTGATGATGGCCGCGGTCCTCCTGGTGCGCCCGCGCGGACTGCTCGGTGAGGAGGGCCGTTTCTAGTGAACGCAATCGCCTTCAACAAGAACGCCGCCAATGTGCTGGTCTGGGTGCTGCTGCTCGCGGCCCCGTTCTGGCTGCCGCTCGTCGGCGGCTATGTCGAGCTCGGCGAGCGCGTCGTCGTGCTCGGTCTCGCCGCCATGTCGGTGAATTTCCTGCTCGGCTATACCGGCGTCCTGTCGTTCGGCCACGCCGCTTATTTCGGGCTGGGCGCCTATGGCGCCGGCATGACCATCCGCTATCTGGTGCCGAGCACGACGGCCGGCCTGTTGATCGGAACGCTGGTCGGCACGCTGGCCGGCGCCCTTATCGGGCCGCTGATCATCCGCCTGCGCGGCGTTTATTTCGCCATGGTGACGATCGCCTTCGGCCAGGTGTTCTATTTCATCGCCTTCCGCTGGAATTCGCTGACCGGCGGCGACGACGGCCTGCTGGGCTGGACGCGGCTACCGCTGAATTTCGGCGTCACCACGATCGACATCCTGCACAATCCGCGCGCCTTCTATTATTTCGTCCTGGTGATCTTCGCGGTCTCGGTCGGGATCATGGCCTGGATCCTGCGCTCGCCGTTCGGCCGCACGCTGATTGCGATCCGCGAGAACGAG
>Ga0335069_10005962_pt1 | contig 17816 bp, 36 predicted proteins | sample Lox_Sample_11_FD_206714 | JGI IMG/M metagenome (GOLD analysis project Ga0335069, IMG submission 206714) | Soil microbial communities from Loxahatchee National Wildlife Refuge, Florida, United States - Lox_Sample_1.1 | ecosystem: Environmental > Terrestrial > Soil > Wetlands | place: USA... | reverse complement strand
GTGGTGGTGACAGCCCCCGCCGTGCTCGGAGCAGTAGGAGCAGGGAAGGAGAAGCCGGGCGGTCGCTCCGACTCGGGCCGGCTGTGTCGGCACCTTCTTGGCGCTGGCGCTCATCGGACTTCCTGAATTTCTCGGGCCCTTTTGCGTATGGTCGCCTTGGCCTTGGTCAGACACGGCCTACACGCCTTGCCCTTCCAGCGATAGACGGTTGTGAGGGCCTCGGGGAAAGTCATGACAAGTAGATCGTCATTAACGCGACCGCAGGCCGTATGCCCTCCGTGCTCCAAGCTAGACCAATGGATGGAGCGTCTCATCAGGCCCTCGCGTGAGGAATTTGCTTGAGGAGCTTGTCCAGGCGGGCCATGTGGATCGAGAACCCTGGGTAGTCCCGGATGTGCTGCCTCTCGCCACATCGGCTACAATGGCGTTCAATGCAGTACGCTCCACACGGCTCAAATGGTGTCCAGCGGTGGTCGAGAACGCGGCAGATCCACTTCATGACTGACCCCCAATCCACGCGAGCAGGCTGGCCCTGTTGAACCGGTAGCGACTGTTTGGCTTCTTCCCGGATGTCCGGATGTGCGGAATCTTCTTTTGCCTGCACATTTTCCGGAGCGTCTCCTCGGACACCCGGAGGAGCGCCATCGCCTCGGAGAACGTCAGGACCTCGGGCTCGGACGGCACTCTAGTAATCCTCCGGCTTGAGGTGCTTCCTGACCCACCAAGCCTTGACGACAGCGGAGCGCCCATCCATCTCCAGCGTCACGGACTTTGGGAGCCAGCACTGACTGCCGCTGTGGAAGCGGATCAGAACGGCCTTGGGAGTCGTCCAGATGGTTTCCGCAAAGGAGATGGGCAGAGTCGCCTCGTCTTCCTGACTTACGCCTGACGCCATACGTCGTCCCATACGACATCCCCTTTCTCTGCCCGTCCGTGAGCTCCAAAGAGGCGCCAGGGAGTCGCGTCGGCCGTGCAGTCCGTGGCCTCCGCGTCCCGGCGCTTGTGTGGGTTGAACGTCCAGGCCGCGCCGAGGTCTGCCTTGTAGGCGTCCGTGACTCGACCGCAGACGGGACACCGCGTCTTCCGGGTGATGAGCTCGTCAGTCACAGTCCAGCCTCCGTCACGAAAAGCTTGAATTCATCTTTGGCGGCGTCCCTGGCGGCGTCCCTGGCGGCGTCCCTGGCGGCGGCCCCGGCGGCGTCCCTGGCGGCGTCCCTGGCGGCGTCCCTGGCGGCGGCCCCGGCGGCGGCCCCGGCGGCGTCCCTGGCGGCGTCCCTGGCGGCGGCCCTCAAGCCCTCATCGCCACTCATCAGCCACTCAAGCACCACGTCTGGCGCGTCCCACAGATGCACCACGGAGAGTGCCTGACTCCGGGCGAACCACCGGAGATATTCCGTCATGTCGTGGCGACGGAGAATCCGACGTCGGCGGCAGACCAGCTTGTCGTCGTCCTCCGCGACGATGTCCTCGCACTCGACCAGGCAGAGAATGGGCGCTGGTGCGTACTGGAGTGCGTCGTATGGATGCCGCGAGGCGTGCAGGCCGGACCTGCACATGACGGCGTTGCCCTTATGGACGAGCCACGCCCCATCCCTTGGGACCGCCCGTCCGTCTCGGAGCGTCGCGCCGACGAAGTGGTAAGCGAGGACGGGGTCAGCCAAGGGCCACCTCTCCGTCCTGCACCTTCTTGGCCTTGGCGAGAATCTTGGCTCTGTCCTCGGGTACGAGACTCTCGAGGATGGCCTTTTGCTCCTCGGCCGGAGCTGCTACGTAGCGCTTGAGGGTTTCAAAGAGGCTCGGCTTGCTGTTGGCGTTGGGCTTCGGCGCTGGTTCTGTCCCCTCCTCGAGCCAGGCCTTGAGCGTCTGGATAACCCTGGGAATGTCCTCGTAGCGGCCGTTCCGGAGGACGGTAGGGCAGCGCGTCTTGGAGATGACGAATGTCCCACGGACATCCAAGTCCATGACGACGTCTGCCTCATACTCGACGCCGTCCCGCTGAATGGGAGCGAGGCCGAGCTTTTTTACCGAGCCGCCCTCGGTCGAATACTCAGTCTTTGTCCGGAGGGTAAAGAGGATGTGTCCGGGGTAGCTGACGACTGCGTCGATCAGTGCATTATGGACTGGCGTCATCGCCTTCCATCCGTTGAAGAACTTGCCCCCCTTCCCGTCCCCTCCGAGGTTGTCCACCTGCTCGAGGACGCCGCCCTTGCCGGCCCAGGCATGCGACAGGCTGTCGATGATGAGGACCGGGTACTCGGCCGCCACCGCCGCCTTGATCGCGTCCATGTAGAGCTGCGGCTGGAACGACTCGAGTTCGATGGTGTCGAACCGGAACGCGCCTGCGTACTTGCTGGCACTCCCACGCTCGGTGTCAATGAGGGCAATTGGCCCACCAAGGGCGGTCGCCACCTGGAGCGCGGTGTATGTCTTCCCGGCTCCGGCAGGGCCATCCAACGCCATCCGGAGCTTGGCCTTGGCCTTGGTGGCTGGCTTGAATTGAAGGCTCACGGGAGAACCTCCACCACGTCAATGGCATTGTCGTTCGCCTGCATCTCCTGGGCGAGGCGTGCCGCCGACCGGATGATCCGTAGCAGTCTGAGCGCCGCCTCCACCTCGGGCGGCTTGTCGCCCATGCTGTCCAGGACGATGCCCGCTGCGTCCAGCCGCTTAATCATCCAGCCGAAATCCACTTCCGTTCGCATCTCGAACATGGCGCGTCCTTAATTGGTGAGGTACGTCATCAACCAGACCCAAAACGAAATCCAGAAGACGGAGAACAGGACCTTGAGGGTGTTTTCGATGTCGCGGGTCATGCCTCGACATCCTCATTGACAGGAGCCGTCGGCCAGATCCGCGAGGCGCAGACGATGCAGATGGCCTCATCCCCAATCCGGCCAACCTCGCCAACCGGGTAGAGGTCATGGCAGCGGTCGCACTCGACACGGACGCGGCCACACGGCTGGCCGGCGAGACAATCAAGGCAGTGGCCGTAGTCGTGGTAGACGGCGGTCACTTGGTGTCCCTCTCGATCCGGTTGATGAGGGCGCGAGCAACTTGGACCTCGGGAATGTTGGGGTCATTCCAGGGAAGCAACGCCCGCAGCGCCTCGAGCAGCTCAGGCGCGGCCTTCTCCAGCACGTACCGGCGATGCTCGAGCCGGTAGTGCTCCATCGTGTCCTTGGTGGACATCCCGAGCGTCCCGCCCGGCAGGCTCTCGGGGTAGTTGAGTGGCTTGCTCATATACGCGTCCTCCTGTCCGGTCCTCTTCGGCCCCACGAAGCCCGAAGAACGCCGGAGCAAGGACATAATAAGCACGTGCAGAACCCGTGTGCAAGCAGAAACGAGCGGGGCAGGTAGTACCCCCCCCCGTCATTCGGCACGTGGAAATGCTGGACAAGGACGTCCGTTAGGCGTATAACTACGTCCCGCGCGGGTGGGGAGAAACCCGGCAAAGGCGCGGGGGCCGGAAGTGCGGCCAAACTCCAAGGTGTTTTCCAGAAAGCAGTGTGAGAGGCCGAGGCGCGTCGGTCTCTTGCGCTCCCCTCGGTTCTCGGGGCGTCCCCACCGCCCCGGGGCCAGGGTTTTTCTGCCCCATCCATTTGCTGGACGGACTCCAAGTTGAGTCCTCCGCGCTGCACGACAGAGGACTGTCTCCGCGACGGCGTTGCATGGCCGAACGGACCCACTGTTTGCCGCCCATGTCGTGCGAGTTGGGCCGCTGACCACCAGGACGAGATCAGCGACGCCGAGTGGGAACTCTGGGCGAACGAAAACGCCTACGACACCGACAAGGGCATCACCGTCTCCACATGGCCGGACAACTTTAAGACGCCGGTCCGGCCATCACGTGCGCAGCTCGACGCCCATAACGAGCGGGCACTCAAGGGCTGGAAGGCGGAACGCGAGGCCGCGCAAAAGAAGCGGCTCGAGGAGTACCGCGACCGCCAGCAGTACGAGCCGGGGTTTGGTCAACGGAGGTGGGGTAACCGATGAATCGCAGGGCAGTTTCGAAGCGTCTTCGTTTTGAGATCCTCAAACGCGATGGCTACCGCTGTCAGTACTGCGGAGCCACGCCGCTTGATTTACCGCTGCATGTGGATCATGTGATTCCGCTGGCAAACGGCGGGACCAATGATCCGCTTAACCTCGTCACCGCCTGTGCCGACTGCAACGGGGGCAAGGCAGCGATCCCGCTGAGCGAAAGAAGGCTTACGCCATCTCGCTCCATCCGCGAGGTCCGCGATCAAGTCCTCCAGATTCGGGCCTGGCTGGATGCGCAAAAGGACGTGGCAGCCGCGCGCGCCGAGATGGTGGAGTTCTACTGGGAGCAGTGGTGCTCGCGGGGACTGCCCGGGACCACGGGCGCCTACGAAAGCCTCAAGGTCCGAATCAAGAGCGCTCTGGAGCGAGCCGGAGAGGACGGTGTCATCGAGGCAATGGATGCGACTGCTCGCAAGTTTCCCAGCGCTCCGTCTCACTACTGGGAACTGACGTGCAGGTACTGGAGTGGGTGCATTCGTCGCTTCGCGGAAAGGAGGAGCCTTGTCACGGATCAGGACGATCAAGCCTGAGTACTTCGCGGACGAGAAGGTCGGGCGCCTATCGCTACGCGCGCGGCTCTTGTTTATCGGCCTTTGGTGCTTTGCCGATGACATGGGCACAACCAGGGGCGCGCCCGCCTTTCTCAGGGCCGAGGCCTTTCCCTACGACGACGTGCCGCTGTCGGAGATCGCATCGGCCATCGCCGAGCTCGAGGCCCAGAACCTGATTCGGTCCTTTCGACATGAAGATCAGGCCTACCTCTCCATTAAAAACTTTCAGCGCCATCAAAGAATCACGAGACCAGGCGGGGCGAAGTATCCAGACCCTCCACTCGACCTGTGGAGCAGCACAACTACTCATGCGAAAGACGTGAAAAGTTGTGCTTCTGAGCCTGACCTCGAAAACTTTTCAGCACAGGATCTTCCCTTCCCTTCCCAATCCCTTCCCAATCCCAATCCCAGCCCGCGCGAGCGTGTGGTTTTAGTGGGGATGGAATGACACAGACAGACCGCGTCAGGGCCTGGAGAGAAGCGAACCGGGAAAAGCAGCGAGCAACCGACCGCCGCCTGAACGAGAAGCGAAAGGCCTGGCGCCTGGAGTTGAAGAAGCTCCGGCAGGAGAACGAGGAGCTCCGTCGACGCCTCGCCATCGCCACAGCCCGTCAGAGCAGCCTTCCGCTTGGCACCCTTGGCCCCCTTCCGGTGCGCCGATGAAAGCAACCCTCCATGAAATACGAGCCTTCGGCCGCGCTTACGAAAAAAAGCGGCTGACCAAGTGCAAACTCTGTCGCCTCCCAGGAGCCGTCTTGTCGGCCGTCAACGACGCCTGGCACGAGGGAGTCACCATGCCGAGCATTGCGGCCTACCTGCAGAGCAAGGGGTACCGGGACATCGGGATGAATCAATGCCGGGGGCATTTCATCAACGGCAGACATGCGGGCGACCGTCGGGCGAAACGTGAGTAGGCACAGCCATAAAAGCACGTCCAACGCCGAACTCGCCAGAGCACGAGTGCGACTGAGGAGATTGCGGGATGTGGCGCTGGAGTTTTGGCTCAAACACGGCGAGACGTGTGAGGGAGGGGATGTGTGTAGCGATCTTGCCGCCGAGATGAATGAGGCATCTTTATTCCTCAGCCGAAAGCGTAAACGTGAGTAAGTCAGAGCTCCGGGCATTCGAGGAAGTCAGCCAGCTCAAGGCCGAGCTCCGGACGCTCAACCGCCGCCTGGACACCGCGAAAAGCAAGAAGGCAGAGCTGGCCGACGTTCTCCGTGAGGCCGTCAAGGAGTGTCTCCTCGAGTATGAAACGCCGAAACTCTCGCCCCCGCCCAAAGACACGCGCCAGCAGACAGCGGAAGTCGCTGTCTGTGTCCTCTCGGACTGGCAGCTCGGAAAGAAGACGCCCACCTACGATTCCGACGTTTGTGCTGAACGGGTACGTCGGTATGTGCGCAAGGTGCGACGGCTTGTCGCTCGGCATCGAGCGCAATGCCCCGTGCGTGAGTTGCGGATCTACCTCCTCGGTGACTTGGTGGAAGGCGAGCTCATCTTTCCAGGCCAAGCTCACCTCATTGATTCGAGCCTGTATCGCCAGCTCACCGAGGGAGCTGCCATCCTGAGCAACGCCGTCCTCGAGCTGGCCCAGGAGGGCAGCGTCCGTGTCCGTGGCGTCATCGGGAACCACGGGGCCATTGGTGGCCGGAGCCGGCGGGAGATGCACCCGGAGTCGAACGCGGATGCGCTGCTTTACGAATTCGCCCGCTTCATGGCGCGAGGGCAAGAGCGCGTGGACTGGAAACCCGCCGTCAACCCAGGCGAGCGACTCTGGTTCAGCGTGGACAACGTGGGCAGCAAGCGTTTCATGCTGTTTCACGGGGACCAGATTCGCGGGCACGCCGGCCTTCCTTGGTACGGCTACAGTAGAAAAGTGATGGGGTGGCAGCAGTTAGGCATTGATGGAGGCCGGCGCTTTGACTACGCACTGTCGGGGCACTGGCATACACCCACCCGTATGTATTTCTCGGGGACAACCGTCTGGGTGAATGGGAGTACCGAAAGCCACAACTCCTATGCCCAGGAGCAGCTGGCGGCGAGCGGAACTCCATGCCAGTGGCTTCTATTCTGCCATCCGGAGCGCGGGGTGACGGCTGAATATTTGGTGCACCTGGAGGAAGATTGAATGTCGATTGCCGTCATCTGCGACCGGTGTGGTTGCCGGCTCCAGAGCGGCTGGCAGCTGGGTTCCCCCCTGCGTCAAATCGACGCCAAGGGCGTCCTCACCGTCGTTATTGATCGGCCCGGCGACTACTGCTCCTCGTGCATGGTTGGAATCATGGTGACTCACAAGATGGAGCACAGCTCGCCAGACATGCCCGTCCTCCAGGAGGAGGAGATTTCATTGGACGACGCTGTCCAGGAGCGGCTGGCAGAGCATGCGCCGAGGCCGAGCCACACGCCTCCCGCCATTCCTCCGGCCACCACAATCAGCAAGCGCAAGCGAGAAGGCCTCCTGTGAAGTTTCTTTCTGACCCACGCCTCTTCAACTTTGTCCTGCTTGCGCTCTATATTCTCAACATGTGCCGCTGGGCGCTGGCCAAGAATGGGCCTCAGTCGGTGTACTGGCTCGGGGCGGCGCTCCTGAACGGGGCAATTACCTGGCAAGTCTCGAAATGAAGCCGCTGCTCCTCCTCCTCAACGTCGCCGTCCTCTCCATGGTGATTTGGGTCGGGTACTGGTTTCTCGACGCCATCGGGCAGGGGAGTGATCAATCCGCGGCCTTCTACGGCTGTGTCGAGGTTGAACTTCTGGTCCTGGCCGGCATCGTGGTGGTGCTGACAGATGCGGAGTGGAAAGCATGATTGCCAAAGTGTGTTACTGCCTGGACGGAGACGGAGATGCGCACGTCCATTTGACTCCCAAGCCCGCCATTGACGTGGACAAGTACGAAGTTGAGGTTTTGAACATGTCCTCGATAAGCGGCAAGGATTTCAAATCAGAGAGATACAAGGTCACCGACCGAGAGACCAAGCGGCGGTTGCTGGAAGGTTTCTTGGAGATGGGCAAGAAATGACCGGAGGGCTCTGGCGTGTTCTCAAGTTTTGGTGGAGCAATTCGGCTTGGAATGCTCGCCTTCGCGGCGTTTGTTGCTGCCTGGTTCTTCTTGTTTGCGTGTCTCTGGCAACTGCTGGTGCTAGTCGGACATGGTTTCCTCGGACTGTGGTGCGTACTGAAACCAGGACGGAGACCCAGACTGTCGAGCACGTCGTCACCGTCGAGAAGCCCGTCATCCAGTGGCGTGACCGAGTCGTGGTTAGAACTCAATACCGAGCAGACGGCACGGTTTCTTCGACAGTCGTCAGCAAGACCGACTCCGGAGAAAAGAAGGAAGGCTCCGTGACGACCAAGAACGAGGCGACAGATGTCAAGGAGGACGTCAAGAGCGACAAGGAGACGCAGCCGGAAGGCCGGTGGTCGGTCCGAGTGCTGGCTGGAGTCGGTTCTAACGGATCCATCAGTGCTGGTGCCGGCTTCGACTACCGCCTGGTCGGTCCCTTCACCGTGGGAGCCTGGGCGTCCGCTCCGGTTGCAGGACGTCCTGGAGGCCATGTCGAAGGCGGCGTCTCGCTCGGGCTGAGGCTGCCATGAGTCCTCCCGAGCGCCCGGACGACGATGACGAGGACGACGGGGTGGAGTGCCCATGAGGCCCGTCCTCGCCGGTCTCGTCTGTGGTGGCTGTCTGGCGCTGGGTGTCTACGCCAGCGAGCCAGACGGAGGGACGACGGACGTCGGCGAGGTGGTTGTCATCCCGCGGGACGGTGGGCAGGCGACACACTGGCTCATTCTCCTGGTGCCGGCGCCTGTGGATCATGACTGCCGACCTAAAGCCTTCGACTCGGCGTGTGACATATGAAACTCATTCAAGCAGAGCGCCCGTTCCCTAAAGGCTACGTCGTCTTTCACCTGGGCACGGTGGTGGCCGAGGGCCTCACTCTGTCAGAGGCGCAGCGTCTAGTCTCGGAAGACAGGTATAACCGCAGGTTGCATTGGATGCCGGATGCTGGGGCAGCGATGATTTCCATCGAGGTCAAGGATGAAAATTCCTGAGAACAGGAATAAGTCTAATATGGAAATCGTGGACAACGCGCTCGCCGCTGTCCAGGAGCTCCTCGCCCTGCTCGCCCGTAACGAGATGACGCGGGAAGAGTGCGACTATGCCGTCATGGGGATGCAAGCCCTGGCGATGCAGCTGGCTCCGGATGAGGTAGCAAAGGCATGAGATTCAAGCCGGGACAGTCGGGCAATCCAGGTGGTCGGCCCAAGGGCCTGACGGAGTTTCGTCGCGCCCTCGAGGAGGCGGATGTCCCGGCCAAGATGGTCAAGGTTGTCCAGCGCGGGATGGACTCCGAGGACATCGAGGTGGCCCTTGCCGCGTTCGACCGAGCTGCGGCGTACCTCTACGGCCGGCCTGGGGCGCTAGAGGCGGGGCCGAGCTTCAATGTGGCCGTGTTGCCCAGCCCGATGGACCACAACGCAGCGCGGATCGCCATGGGCCTGCCGCCCAAGGAATTGCCAGAGGGAGAGGGACATTGAGCGACGAGGACAAGCCGGCGGACGTCGTCCAGTTCGAAAAGCCGCGGCGCGGGCCCGAGTACTGGGGCCGAAAGCTGGGCCTCCTCGGCCAGAAGGCACAGGAGGCCGGACGCGAGGAGATGAAAGCCTTTGTCGGCGCCTTCATTGCCTTCATGCCGGGCATTCTGGAGCAGGTCGGCTCTCGTGACTTGGCGGCGGCCATCCGCGTCCGCTTTTTCGAGCCCATGAAGCCGCCCACCATTCCCGAGACTCCGTCCGAAGATGCCAATTGATGAGGAATATGGACTCCACCCGCGTCACTTCGCGGCACACGTCCGCTGGAAGCTCGAGGGCTGGGACGAGGAAGCCATCCAGAAGCTCTCCCCGGCCGAGAGAGTCTGGCTCGCGACGTTCAACCGGGAAGCGGTGGCTGGGCGTACGGTTGGGCCCCGGCGTCTCGGTGTGGACGCTCGTCTCGTCTCGGCGGAGAACAATGCCGCCCGGCGCGACGTTCTCACCCTCGCCACTTGCGGAACACCGACGCCCGACGGACGACGGCTGTCTTCGGTGGACTACTCCAGCCTTCAGGAGCGACCATGTTTGAACGAGGTGGAGGACGAGGTGGTGCACGCCTTGGACCGGAAGCGGGCTCGAGAACGGAGCCGGTCGGAGTCAAGCCCAAGCCACCAGGCCAAAAGGACTTGCGTCGCTTCTACGCCTTCGCCCTGGTCAAGCACGACGGGGAGTTTGTCGCCGTCAAGCTTACCTGCCGAGGCAAGGACATCCTCCGGGAGGAAGTCCTTGACCATGACGTCAGTCCGCGTCCGCCGCGGTCGGCGCTCTTGAGGTGCTTTGACGGACTCTTCTTCCAGGGCGAGTTGATTCTGCCGGAGGACGCCAAGTGAGCCGCGTGACTGAGACGCTGTTCCGCTGCCCGTCGTGCCTCAAGTGGTTCCGGGGCGCCGAGTGCTTCCGCTGCACGGGCCGGCCCAAGTCCGAGGGTGAGGAAGTCCTCGAGGTGGAGGAGTGCGCCCGGTGTGGCCAGAAAATGACGGGCACCTTCCACCGGTGTCGCAGGGACATCCAGGGCCCGGACGTGACGGGGCGGCTGTGAAGTCCTGGATCCTCATCCTCGGCGCTGCGCTCTTTGGCGCTGCCGCGGCCGTGGCCCACGTCCTGGCCATCCCAGCTGTGGCCCTGACTGCGGCCTGGGGCTGGGCGGCGCACCTCGAGCGGCGTGAGTCCGTCAAGGCGCTGGCAGCCATCCATAACGAGCTCGCCAAGGTGGTGGACGCCAAGGCTGCCATACTGGCCGACGTGGACAGGCGGCTCAAGGCCGTGGAAGTCAAAATCCTGCCGGAGTCGGTCAAGACGTTCGGGCCGCGGCGGTGAACCCGGAAGCGACGGCCATCCTCTGGATGGGCGGGGACTTGGAGTACAAGCTCCGGCCAGATCAGCGGGCGACCTTCGACAAGCTCAAGAGGACGTGGGACCGGGACTACCGGGAATTCGTCCTCCTCCTGTCCCGCCAGCAGGGCAAGACGCACATCTGCGCGATTCTCGCGCTTGAGATTGCCCTCCGTGGGAGCAAGAACCCGGACACGGGCGAGTCCATCCCCGCGGCCGTCTGCTGGCTCACCAAGACAAAGAAGTCAGCCAAGGCGACGGCGATGCACGTCTTCCGGACGTTTACCCGGGACGCGCCGGCCGAGTGTGCCTTCTACTACGACAGGAACGACGACGCCTGGGTCTGCACCAAGAATCAGAGCCGGATTTACTTCGTAGGCGCGGAGTCGGAGACTATCGAGCTCCAGCGCGGGCGCACCTGGGACCTCGTCATCGTGGACGAGGCGGCGCACATCAAACCGGTGAGCGCCGAGCAAATTAACGGGACTGTCCTCCCTGGCACCATCAAGCGAAAGGCGATGGTCGTCTACGCGACGACGCGGGCCAGCATTCCACACCACCCGTTTGACGACGTTCTCGCCAAGTGCCAGGCGAACGACGCCTTCGTGGACTTGAATATTTATGACGACCCGACACACCCGGACTACATTGACGACGCCATCGAGAAAGCGGGCGGCATCGAAAGCACGACCTTTCGACGCGAGTACCTCAACGAACGAGTCTTTGATGATTCATCGCTGGTGGTGCCCGAGTGGCAAATACTCGGCCGGGAGCTCACCGTTGTCCGACCTCTGCCACAGTACTGCGATAAGTACGTCGGCATGGACGTCGGCCATCGGGACCTGTGTGTCCCCCTCTTTGGTTTCCTTGATTTCGCCACCCAGACGCTCCACATCCAGGCGGAGAAAGTCCTCAAGGGCAACTGGACGCCCGGGGACGTCGCCTACGCGGTAACTTCGACAGAGACGGCGCTCTGGGGCAGTTCGCCGGGCAAGGTGCGCCGGGTGGCCGACAAGGACTTGACGCTCCTGGCGTCCCTCGAGGTGGATTACCGGCTCTATTTCGAGCCCGTGGCCGGTGGCCGGAACAAGCCGGCGATGATTGCCATGTTCCGCGACCTGATCGCCGGCCGTCGCTTCACGGTGGACCCGTCCTGCACCAAGACGCTCGAGACGCTCTACGGGGCCACGTACAAGAGCCCCTCGGGCCATGACTTCGACAGGACCGACAAGCTGGGCCACGCGGACGCCCTGGACTCGGCCATCTACATGGCGCACCTGATTGACTGGAACCGGAACCCGAGGCCCATCTCGACAGTCCCGGGGCAAGACCCGATGAAGTACCTCGGTCGCCAGGACTTCCCGGCCAGGGAGGCCAAGCACCCGGCCTCGGCCCTCGTCCCCCAGCGGCCACAGCGCCGTCCCTTTGGGTGGACCAACCGGAGGAGGCAGGCCTAGTCCTTTACCATAGAATGACGTGAACCAAGCCCCGCCGTACATGCCCCCTTCTGGCCTGCCCGGCGGACCGTCGAGCGACACCGACACCGACATTCCCTCGCCCGAGGAGCTCCAGGCCCGGCGGGAGGAAATTCAAGAAGATTACTGGGCCAACAAGACTGGCTCGGAGCTGGCAAACCTCCTCTACGACAAGGTCGAGAAGTTCCAGACGGCAATTGTCTCCCTGCCGCAGTTTCGGCGCTGGCTCCGTGGCCATACGTATTACTTTGGGGTCAGCACCTCGGAAAACCCGTGGGACGCGACGGACACGGCCTCGGCCGGCCAGGACGGCGAGCTGGTGTCCACGCGCGACGGGACTATTTGCAACATCGGGCACCACATCTGGAACCTGGCCACGGCTGAAAAGCTGACGTTCAAGACGAAGCCCGTCAACGGGGACTTCGCCAGCCAGGCCACCAACCAGATTGCGGACCCAGTCCTTGAGCACTACATGGACGCCCGGGGCGGCTCCAATGCGGTGGACGAGGCCGTCAACCAGATGGTCCCCTATGGCGACTCCTACGTCGCCGTGGAGTGGGACCAGACCAAGGGCAGGGCCTGGAAGAAAGACCCAGACACCGGCTCGACCGTCAATGAAGGCGACGTTGTCTACAAAGTCATCCCGCCTATGCGGATGGTTGTAGACCTCTGGAGCGAAAAGCCCGAGGTCCTCTGGCGGATTTACGCCGAGCAGCACAGCAAGCGGGACATCGCCGTCCAGTACATCGGCAACCCGGACTACGACACCATCTGCACGATGCAGGACTCTGGCTTCCTGCACATGAATCAGAATTTCTTTCGGACGTTCACCGCGGCGAACATCGCCAACAGTGATTTGATTACAGTTTACACGTTTTATCACGAGCGGACGCCAGCCTGCCCGGACGGACGCTTCGCCAAGTTCCTCCAGAATGGCATCCTCCTTGAGTCTGGGCCGCTTCCCTACGACGAGGTACAAATCTACCGGGTGTCCGCCGAGGACGTTCCCGGGACGACCATCGGCGCCTCGCCGCTCCACACCGTCCTGGGCCTGGCTCCGCTGATCGACGACGCCATTTCCAGCGTCGTGACGTCGATGGAGATGGCGTCTGTTCCGAACATCGTCGCGCCAGAAGGCTCGACCATGGACAAGAGCATGGTGGAGGGCGCCAATTTCATCACCGTCCCCGCCAGTAACAGCCAGTCCAGCTTTACCCCCACCATCGCCAAGTTTGACCACCTGAACCCCGGGACGGTGGAAGTCATCAAGATGCTCGTCCACCAGGCGGAAACGAATTCCGGCGTTGGCGCCGTCATCCGCGGCAACCCACAGGAGTCGTTGAAGAGCGGCAACAGCCTCGCCCTGATGTCCGCGCAGTCGGTCCAGTACGCCACGCCCACCATCCGGGCCCGCGCCGAGGTGGGCAAAAAGGTGGCGATGGCCACCATCCGGACGCTCAGGCGCTACGCGAAGAGTCCGCGCGTCCTCTCGATTGTCGGTAAGGACGGCGAGCCGTACAGCAAGGAATGGAGCGCGGAAAACCTCACGTCCGTGGACGACAACGTGGACGTGGAAGAGATTGGCCCCGTCGCCAAAACCATCGCCGGCCGCCAGAACATCGCAGATACGCTCTTCAACCGCCCGGGCAGCGCACCCCTCATCACCATCCCGCAGTACTTCGAAGTCCTCGAGACTGGCCGGCTCAAGCAGGTGACGAAGGGCCCCGTTTCGGACGAGCTCGTCATCCAGCACGAGAACGAGATGCTCCGGATGGGCGTTGCCCCGGCCGTCTTCCCGCTCGAGGACCACTCGGAACACATCAAGGGCCACGTTGCCGACTTCCTGAACATCAAGACGATGCTGGACCCTGGCATCCAGGCCCACATGGACGTCGTTAACTCCTACATGGACCACATCAAGGCCCACGTCGGTAATTGGCGGTCGCTGGATCCAGACCTCCTGCTGGCCATGGGCCGCCAGCCCCTTCCGGATGGTGCCCCGCCCATGGGAATGCAGCCCCAGGGGCCGCCAGGGCCTCCAGGACCGCCTCCGCCGGGCCCTCCGCCGCCTCCCGGCGCACACCCGCCAGGCCCGCCGTCAGTCCAAAAGCCGCCGCCTGGGCGAATTGGCAACGGCGCCGTGGTTCAGACAGGCCATCTCCAGCCCGGCAACTTTGCGCAGCCGTCGATGCCGAAAATTGCTGGAACCAACACCCCATTCACCCCGGGAGCCGGGCCCAACGGAGCTCCACCGCAGAAGTGAGGACATGACATGGCAGCGATGGACGGAATCCGGGCACAAATTGCCCTGGCGAACGGCGAGAAGGTGTTTGCGGGGACGGCCGCGAGCGGAGCAGCCAGCGCCGCCTACGACTTGACCCAGTTTTTTGACCTGGATGGCAAGCCCGTGGTGACGCAGTCCAGTGAGACGGGCAGCGTCCTCACCACCGGCGGCTTCAATGATCAGCCGATGCTGATGCTCCAGGGGACTGCGGACTTTAACTACAACTTCGTCTCGACATCCGGCACTCCGGCCGTCACCACCAGCAACGGCACGCTGGTCAAGGCCGGCCAGCAGGAGTTTGTCCAGCCTCGCATCGGCCGGCGTTACCTCCAGCTCATCCAGAACAGCGCGGGCGGGACCGTCAGCATCTTCGTCGTCAAGGCCAGCTGATGGGCGTCCCCAAGTTCGTCCTTGGCCGCCACTTGCTGGCTGCTGCGACTCCAGGCGGTGGGCTGGGGGCAAATCTCATCCTTTCCCCCAACGGCCCATATACCAGCGCGAACTGGTCTGGCGCCGCCGTTACAGAAACGACCGGGCAGACGGACCCGCTCTCCGGGACGTCGGCGTCACTCCTGACAGATACCGTCACCAACACACAGCATTACATCGGCTTGGCTGCCCCTGTCTCCTTTCTGGCCTCGCAGAAGTACCTGCTGACGTACTACGTCAAGCCAGGTACCTGGGCCGGCATCGTCAGCTTCGCCACCGGCCTCGGCGGCACTGCCTACCTCGAGTTCGACTGTACGGCGCACACAGCTGCGGATGGCGGTGGAAACGCCGTTTCTTCACCGCAGGCCACTCTTGTGGGCAACGGCTTTTATAAAGTCACCGGCACCTTTGTGAATGTCACCGGCGGCAACGCGAGTGCGTTCCTTGGGTTTTCCCACCAGGCCGGTCCCTATGCCGGAAGCAACCAGAACTTTACGCTGTGGGGCGTTGCCATTCAGACGAGCTCCTAAATGGGCGCATCCTACACGCCGGACCAGGTTCTTCTTCAAACTTACAACCAGCCGCGGACGACGGGAAGAAACGGCTCCGTGATCGGCACCGTGTCTGGTGTCGATTATCCGCCTTATGCAACTATGCAAATTGTTGGGGCAAAGTACAGCACCCCTCGGTTTGCCACACCCGACCTAAACGGAAACTTTTATTTTGCTGGCCTACTTCCGGACACATACACCGTCTCGGCCGTTTCTAATATTCAATACAATTTCTCTCCATCGTCCGTGATGGTTAATCTTCAGCCAGGTAATTACGCCATCGGAAACTTTACGGGCACGTATTCGGGCCTGTATTTTAACGCAAACCCAACGCTTTTGAGTTCGTTTGCGAATCCACGCGCAGGGCTTTCGGGTGACTGGGCTGTCGGGATGACAGTCAAACCAACGTCGGGGCTTGGGTGGAAACCGCCCGACCTCACTGTTGAGTGTATTGTGGCCTGCGGCAATTACGGTGCCGCAAACGCTTGGACCATCGGTCTGGGCCAGGGCCCTAATGCCCTTGTGCGCACGATTGACGTTTCCGCCGTTTCCACACAGGGCCCGGTGTTGACCGGATACAACCTCATCGGACTTGAGCCCGGCCAGCGCAACATTGCCATCGGCGTGCAGGGAGGAACGGGCACCATCCTGGTTGATGGGCTGACGTATTGGTCTGGCGCAGCGGCTAACGTCACTCAAGGCGCAACCATCACGATCGGTAAGTATGGGGACAACTCTTACCCGATGTCCCACTGGACTCTTTCCAACCTTAAGTTTGACACTAATATCGCCAAGGTCACCTCAAACAACAGAAACCCAGGCCCGAGCGGACAGGCGCAGTGCGCTGTCTTTGGTGACTCCATTTCCGCGGGTGCCGGAATTACTAGTTACGGTCCGGGACCCTATGGGTCCCAGCTGGCAGACAACCGGCTCGGCTCTGAATGGTGGTGGAGCACGGCTGTCTATGGCGGAACGACGTCCTTTGCTACTCCTTATTGGACGAATTGGGGCTCGTACCAGGGACTCACAAAGGCAACTGTCTTTCTGGGCATCAACGACATTGTCACCGGTGGAGTCGGCGCCGGAACTTCGGCCTGGAACAATCTCAAGGCAATTCTGGATGGAATGCGCTCCGCCGGACTAAACAAAATAGCACTCTTTAACATTTCTCCTTTCGGGTCAAGCGGATATTGGAATCCCTCGGAAGAAAACGAGCGCGGAATTTTAAACTCCTACATCACTAATTATGCATCGACGTATTCGAGTGTCGTTAAGTTGGTAGATGCGGCCACTCTGCTGGCCGGTTCTCCGGCAATCAACCTGAATCCTGCATACGATGGCGGCGACGGGCTACACATCAACCAGGCCGGGCATAACGTACTGTATTCTGCTGTGAGTTCAGTATTGTAAAACCCAAGGAGGTAACGTGGCTGAAGCAACGACGACGGCGGCACCCACTGCACCCGCGGCGGCGCCTACCGGAGGAGAAAAGTCCACGGGAGCAGTCCAGGGGGCCACTCAGGCCCAGGTCTCCCATGTCGAGAAGAACGTCTCGAGCAAGGAGGCCGCAGAAATTCTCCACACCCTCAAGGTAAATGGAGAGGAGAAGCAAGTCCCATATGAGGTCCTCCTGGCGCTTGCCCAGAAGGCCGACGCCGCGGATGCCAAGTTCCGGGAAGCCGCTGCCCTCCAGAAGCGCCTGAAGCACGGCGCGGACAGGTTCAAGGAGGACCCAACTCAGCTCTTCAAGGAGCTGGGGATGGATGCGGACGAATGGACCATGAAGCGAGCGGAGACGCTCCTTGGGGAGATTCTCCAGGACGCCGAGCTCGGCCCCGAGGCCAAGCAGCTCCGCGAGGCCCAGCGGAAGCTGAAGGAATACGAGGAGAAGGAAAAGGCCGACCAGGACGCCAAGCAGCGGGCTGCCCATGAGGAGGCCACCAAGCGGCAGATTCAGGAGCAGGGCAGGCTTATTTTCGAGGCCGTCGAGCTCACCAGTCTGCCCCACACGGACCGGACCGCCCTCCTGATGAAGCAGATTGCCGAGGGGTGCGTCGAGAACGGGACGCCCTACACCCCCAAGTCCCTCGCCTTCTGGGCCGAGCAGCAGGAGCAGGAGTCCGTCCGGGCGCAGATTCAGACGCTCGCAAAAATGGGCCCGGAGCGCCTCATCAAGTTCCTCGGCCCCGAGGTGCTCAAAGTCATCAACTCGGCCGAGCTGGCGGACGTCAAGAAGGCCCCCGGATCCGGAGCCGGCGCCAACAGGCAGCCAGCCCCCAGGACTGAGGAAAAGGAGCGCGAACGGCCTAAAAACCGTTCAGACGACAAGATTATCCGGGAGATGTTGAAGCGGGTGATGGCAGGAAAGCCCGCCTAGTTACCATAGAAGTGTCAGGCAACCCTCGGGCGCCGTTTGGCTACCCGAGGGGCGCAAGAGCAGTCGCCGTAAAACGTGAGATGGCAGGACGTCCCCGCCTGGGGCCCATCCGACAGCCAGCGAAGCGTTTGAAGGCCAGAAACCTTGGCAGTCAAACCCGCGAAGTCGGGATGGAGCGTCGCA